>Ga0265760_10000108_pt1 | contig 21002 bp, 20 predicted proteins | sample NZIome_2_FD_200831 | JGI IMG/M metagenome (GOLD analysis project Ga0265760, IMG submission 200831) | Metatranscriptome of rhizosphere microbial communities from Maridalen valley, Oslo, Norway - NZI1 (Metagenome Metatranscriptome) | ecosystem: Host-associated > Plants > Roots > Rhizosphere >...
GATGAACAGCGAGCCCAGGTTGGAAACGCGCAAACCACCTACGAGAGCGAAATGGCGCTCTTCAACGAGTGCATGCCTCAGTGCGCTCAAAAAGTGTTTGACACTGCCGACATTGTTAGAGATCGGGATTTATCTCCAACCATTCCTAGCCGCCGCTACGACCCTTAAACGGCTCACGCTTCCCGTAACGCTTCAGTGATGGGCATCGTGGCAGCGCGCAACGCGGGTGCTAGGCTGCCAATGACTCCCATCGTGGCGGCAAATAAAAGGCCGTAACCCAGATCAGCCGGCGTTATCCGAAAAGCGAAGGAGATTTCCCATAAGAACGGACTTCTCTGCTTAACGACAAACACCTTTCTCGGTGCTGATTGACCGACGACCGATAACTCTGTTCATCTGACTCAGTCTTCGAGCGTCGGCAAAGTCTTCAGGACCTCACTGGCTCTCGGGCGGCCAAGAACCGCATCATCCTTGCGGATTTTTCCGTCCCGGAAGACCAGCACCCGTTTCGCGAATTGTGCGATGTCAAGTTCGTGCGTAACCAGTACGATCGTTAATCCCTTATCGTTTAGGCCCTGGAAGATCTCCATGATTTCAACGGATGTACGACTGTCGAGATTGCCAGTCGGTTCGTCAGCCAGCAGGATGGAAGGACGATTCACCAGCGCGCGTGCAATGGCCACCCGCTGTTGCTGTCCACCCGACATTTGCGACGGGAAATGTTGCGACCGTTCGGCGAGGCCGACCATCGCTAACGCATCGACGGCACGTTTTCGACGTTCTGTTTTATCGATCTTCGCGTATAACGTCGGCAATTCTGTATTTTCAAGAGCCGTGGTGCGCGCCAGTAGATTGAACCCTTGGAAAACAAACCCAATCTTCTCGTTTCGAATCAGTGCCAGGGCTTTCTTGTCGTGCTTCGAAACATCTGCGCCTTCAAGTAAGTACCGTCCGGAGCTGACGCGGTCCAGACAGCCAAGGATGTTCATGAACGTGGATTTGCCACTGCCGCTCGCCCCCATGATTGCCACAAATTCGCCGCGGTGAATCTCGATGCTTACACCGCGCAATGCGTGCACGCGTGTTTCACCCAGTTCGTAATACTTGTGCGCGTCTTCTACACGGATAACCGAACTAGCCGGTGAATCGGCTGATGTGGCCCCGAGTTGGTTGATAGCGGGTATTGTTCCCATGAGGCAGCTTCGAACTGGGCCTTAAGGCCGTATGCCGCCGAGAGCTTGGCCCTTGGGCACGACGGATCGAATAATCACGTCGTCCGATTCTTTCAGTTCCCCTTTAAGAACCGAGCTGACCTCCGTGTAGGCATGGTCCGTGATTCCAAGAGAAACCTTCACTGGCTCCATCGTTTTGTCCGGATGCAGTTTCCATACCACGGCAGTCTCAGCTTTTTGTGCACGCGGCACATTTTGGGCTCCGGCAGGCTTCTCACCTTCTCTCACCGCAGATTCAGGCGCAGCCTGTACCCCATCAACTCCTTCGATCCCATAGCGCTCATACAGGGTCAAGATCTCTTCGGGAGCCATTGGGGGCTTGTATCGCAGTGCAGTGTTGGGCAGTTTCAATGCGTTCTGTACTGTGGCCACTGGAATAGTCACGTATGCCGTCATACCCGGGAACAGTTTAAGTTCAGGGTTGGCAAATTCGATGATGGTGTCATAGGTGACCACACTTTGCACCATGGTCGGATTCATCCGGACCTGGCTGACGGCCCCCTGAAAAGTCTGCTTCGGGAGGGCGTCCACCTTAAAGGTGACCGCTTTTCCGACCTTAATGTTGTCCACGTCCGACTCGTCGGTCTTGGCATACACCCACATCTTCGTAAGATCCTGCGCGATGGTAAAAATGGTTGGCGCTTGCAGGGACGCCGCTACGGTCTGCCCGACATCCACATTTCGCGCGACCACGGTGCCGTCGATCGGAGAGCGAATCACGGTGTAGTCGAGATTGGTCTGGGCGACCGTGACCGCAGCCTCTTTGAGGCTGATCTGCGCCTCGGCCTGGGTGATGTTCGCCTCCGCGGCATCCACCGATGCCTTCGCCGCTTCGTAGTTGGATAGAGCAAGGTCCAGTTGCTGCTTGCTCATGACACCATCTTTAGTCAAGCCCACGGCGCGATCGTAGTCCGCCTTTGTTTGCACCAAAGCAGATTTCGCCTTTTCAAGATTGGCTCGGGCCGCAGCCAGATTGGCCTCTGAGTTTTTCAAATCCGCCGTGGCCTGCAGCAGAGCCCCCTTGAACAACGCAGGATCAATAAGAGCGACAATGTCCCCCTTATGCACGCGAGAGTTGAAGTCCGCATTCAGTTTCGCGATGGACCCGGAGACCTGCGATCCCACTTGAACGGTGATCACGGAGTTGATGGTTCCGGTAGCCTCCACAACGTCGTGGATATCACCGCGTTCCACCCTTGCAGTGAAATGCTGCACTTGCGCGTCCCGGTTCAGTCCTAACGCGACGAACAATCCGGACACCGCCACAACCGCCGCTAAGATAAGCCACTTGCGTTTTGTCATTTATGTCTGGTCCCGAGAATCACAGACCCCTCACTCGTATCGCAGCGCTTCGATTGGATCAAGTCGAGACGCCTTGCGCGCGGGGTAGTATCCAAAAAATACGCCGACAGCGATCGAGAACATCGCGGCCACCACGACCGCCTCGACCGACATTTCGATGGGCCAACCCAAAGTCTGTCCAACTAAATAGGAACCAAAAATCCCAAAGACCACACCGGCAGCGCCGCCGACGAGGCTCAGCATGATCGATTCTCCCAGGAACTGGAGCTGGATGGCCGCCTCGGTTGCTCCCACCGCCACTCGCACTCCGATCTCGCGCGTGCGCTCGGTCACGGAAACCAGCATCACGTTCATAATCCCAATTCCTCCCACGATCAAGGAAACGGATGCGATTGCGATCAGGAGAATGGTGAGAGTCTTGCTCGCATCGAGCTGCGCTTGAATGATGTCCTCCGGGTTCCGGATATTAAAGTCGTCCTCCTCCTCAGGACGCAGGTGGTGTCGATCCCGAAGTACAGCAGTTGCTTCCTGTCCGGCCATCTTGACTACGTCGGCTGACACTGCCGAGCAAAGAATGTCGTCCAGCCACGTGATGCCCTTGATCTTCTTCATTGCGGTTGTGTAGGGCAGGATGATCGTATCGTCCTGATCCTGCCCAGAAAGCGAAAGCCCCTTCGGATGAAGGGTCGCCACGACTTTGCAGGGAAGATTACTCACTCGCATCACTCTTCCGATCGGACTCTCAACGCCGAACAACTGATCGCGAACCGTTCGCCCAATCACGCAAACGTCGGCCGCGCGATCCGTATCTTCCTGCGAAAAGATCGCCCCCTGATCCACGTACCATCGTTTGATGTCGAAGTACTCTGGCGAAACACCACGGTAGGAGGTATGCCAATTCTGATTGCCGTAGACCACCTGCACTGGGTCGTCTACATTCGGCGAAACACTCTTAATAAGAGAAATCTGGTTCTTGATCGCAATGGCATCGGCCATCACCAGCGTGCTCGTATCATGCGTCCCCGTGCGCACTCCGTTCACCGCCCGGCCCCCAGCTTCGATCCACACGAAGTTGTCTCCGAGGTTGTTCAGTTGTTGCTGGACTCGCGCCTGTCCCGCGTCGCCGATTGCCACGACACAGATGACCGCCGCAATCCCGATGGTGATTCCCAGAACCGTCAGGATGCTTCGCATCTTGTTTCTGAGCAACGCAACCAATGCAGATCGAAAGAGCGCCCCGTAGTTTACCGTTCCGATGCCTCCTCACGCGCCGTTGCAAGAATTAAGTGTACTTGACAATGAATCGGCTCTCGCAGAACTGAGTCTGCGGAGACGATCAGGAATAGTGGCACACAAGCAATATACTGGTGTTACCTGAAGGCTACGTGAAAGTGAATCGCCGGAGAGGCCTGAGGTGCGAACACGGTATGCACCCGATGTTATCCATCCCTACCGAGGTGGATTGGGGCGATTATCGAAGCGACCTCGACCAAGAAGACGCGCATCGGAAGTTTGCCGGAAAATCGAATGACGAGATGCAACAGTACTTTCGCGAAATACCGATCGAAGCGGCTGGGGACCTGAGATTCATGCCCGAGATTCCTTTCCGCTATTACATGCTCGGGTTCCGGGACTGCGTAATGTCTGGTGGATTCGAACCCTGCCACGGTTCCGATGCCGCGAGCTGTTTTCTTCACTTGGTGGTTGAAAAGCTCGAATCCCAGCCGCGACAAATCCTACCGATCATGCCTGAGCTGCTTTCAGCGGTGGAGTGTGTAGCACACAATCAAGCCGTCTTCGACGCTGATGAAAGTATCTACGGCAGCTTCCCAGAGACTTTGAAACAGGTTCAGGCGTTATACAAAGCACGCGCGCAGGACACCGAGCGACGTGTGTAAGGTTGTGTGTGACTGTAGCTGTTGATAGCAGGCGATTATACTCATCGACCCGCGGATGAGTGCGATGGCGATATTCCGCGACTACAGGCGCGATGAACTCCGCATTGCGCGTGTGCTCCAGGAAAATCTGGGCCACCACGCGACGCCCACCTGTTTATTTCGTAGTGGGCTAGCCCACTTTTCGCTGCTTGACATCGTACTTCCGTAAACGGAAATGGGCCGCGTCTTTTATGCTGGTCATCTGGGGCAATGATCGCTCAAAGTTTGATAACCCGAAAACGACCTACCGCGGAAAGCGCGTGTGCGTGGCCGGCAAGATCAGCGCTTTCAAGGGCGTGCCGGAAGTGGTGGCTAACGACCCAGCCCAAATCAAGGTGCCGTGATTCCAGACCGGAATTGCTGGGCGAGGTTGTGGCCAGCAAATCAGCGCAGTTGAACTTGCTGGCGGCGAAGGCATCAACAGTGATTTGTCGCACCGTCGCCCTCTCTAGGGTGCCATGCCGCCAGCAAGTACAAGTTAAGACGCTGCTAACCCTTGCGGAATAGCCCGGTAGTGAATGCGTTCAGCACGCAAGTGCCATTTACCTGTGCCTTCCGCTGAATCTAGGCTGTTGTTGAACAGCGGGCGAACAATGGGGGTTGCTCAGAGCCGCTGTTTTTCACGGTTAAGCTTCAAACTTGCGTCCCACGACCGAAGTTGAGTCTGGGACGCTTTTTCTCGGGGAAGAGAATGGTCTTGTTGCCAACGACCCAGGTCAATGAGTGATATAAGTCGGCTTCGAGGACATTGCTGCTGATCTCGGCGAAGCCCGTTTTACTGCCGACGTAAGAACACTGCACGACGTCTTGGTACACGATCACATCGATGCCACGATCCTTAGACATGTGCTAGTATCCGCAGAAATCGGCAAGAACTGGTGGTCGGCATCGCATGGGATTCCTCCTCGTGGGGAAGGCGTGCTGATTCGCCGGCGAGATCACTGGGCGCCACAAACTTTCTGGACCACTTGGAGCGACCCTATGGAATCGGCAATACCCCCGGCACGATTTAGCTTTGCTTGGCTCAAGCGCAGTCATGTCGCACTGGCAACAATTGCGTTGTTCCTGATACTCGACGTTGGGCGTTCCATCAATGCACGCGTCGGCTATGCCGCCCCTGCATCGAAGTGGCAGCCTAATCCGTCCAACTATGCGGATCTAACCTGGCCTCCCGGAGCGGACCTGGGGCCTAACATGCCTCAGGGCGCACGTGTCTTTGCGCGCAGATGTGCCGTTTGCCACGGACCTGACGGACGCGGAAACGGACCCGCGGCGCCGTCCCTTATCCCCCGGCCGCGCGATTTCACGCTGGGGCTGTTCAAGTTTAAGTCAACACCACACGGGCAGCCGCCGACCGACGACGACCTGAAGCAGATCGTCGCGAACGGACTTCCAGCGAGCGCAATGCCGTACTTCCGCGACCTGCTGAGTGACACCGAGATCGATGCGGTCGTCGCACAAGTCAAGCAATTCTCCAGCGCATTCAGCGGGCCATCGCCTCAGGGGATCATCGTTCCGCCGCGCCCGGCGACGACAGCAGCGAGTGTCGAGCGTGGCCGTGCGCTCTACATCGCCCAGGACTGCGCCGGCTGCCACGGTCCCGACGGCCGGAAGGGCGGCTTCCTGGTGGATTCAAGTACGAATCACCCGACGCCGATTCGCGATCTTTCTGCGCCGTGGACCTTCCGGGGAGGCAGCGATGCGAATCAGATATGGCTCCGTCTGACCACCGGCATTGGCAATTCCATGCCCTCCTACGAACAAGGGCTCACGCCCAGCCAGCGCTGGGATCTCGTCAGCTATGTGCAATCCCTTGCGCGTGTAGCGCCGTGGCAACCAGGAGGTCGACTCGACGGGCCTGGGCAGCGGGTCGATCTGCTTCACCGTGGCGAGTATCTTGTGCACGCCGAGATGTGTGGGCTGTGCCACACGCAGATCGACCGAACCGGCATCTATCGCGGCGACGATTTCTATCTCGCCGGCGGAATGCGAGTCGGAGCTTATCCCCATGGCGTGTACGTCTCGCGCAATTTGACCTCGGATGAGGAAACCGGCGTTGGCAAGTGGACAGAATCGCAAGTCGTCAACGCCCTCCGCAACGGGAGGGCGCCTGACCGTCTGCTGAGTATTTGGTGCATGCCGTGGTTCTATCTCCATTACCTTACCGATGACGACGCCACGGCGATCGCGCGATATCTCAAGGATCTGCGGCCGGTCCACAATCGGATTCCTCCTCCGTTACACTACGGCGTTATCGAAACGATCGCGGTGAAGCTGACCTTGCCGCTTCCAGCCGCCGTTGTGAAGTTCCTGACATACGCGGACGGTAACTTCGGCCGAGCCGATTCCCTGACTCCGCAGCACCGGAGGCAGACCACGCTGATCGACTCGCAGTGGATCGTGCTCATCTGCGGAGCACTCCTGTTCACCCTGGCAGGACCGCGAGAACGTCGATTTCCTCGAAGCGGGCGCGGATGGCTGACTCTCGTTATCAGCGTCGTGGTACTGCTTCTGCTGGGACTGGTTGGCTGGATGATGTATGCCCTGCCGACACTTAGTTTCATTCCACCGGAGCAGATCGTCACAGCGGCAACAGCGGGTATCCCTGAACCCGACCCAGCTGCCTTGAAGACGCCGGAACAGAAAGCTCTGGTTCTCCGGGGGCGTTACCTCTTTACTGTGGCCTCCTGCGCCTTTTGTCACAACACGAACGGAGCTGGCGGACAGAAGATCAGTTGGCGGCCCGTTGGCACTTTATGGAGTCGCAATATTACCAGTAACGTGCAAACGGGAATCGGCTCGTGGACCAACGAACAAATCGCCCGAGCCATTCGCAGCGGCATCACTCCCGACGGTCGCACGCTCCATTGGCAGGGCATGATCTGGGACCACGCGTCCAACTGGGACGAAGAAGATATCCGCGCGATTGTGGCATACCTGCGAATGCTCCCTCCCGTCGTCGGGCAAATCCCACCGGCGCGGCCACCGGCGCCGGACGACTGCGCGGTGTATACCTTCTGGGTTGCGAACAGTACCGTGCCGGGGTGTCGCTGAGGCTAACCTACCCTGGAAAAGAATATGCGAGACGGGACAGAAGTCGGCTTCTGGGAAGTCTGCTGCTCACAATCAGTAAGATTCCTCACGAGCGACGGGCAAACCGTAAGTAACTGTTGTTAACAGGCGATTACACTCATTGAGAATTAGCCGGCCGGGGTCAATGAGTGTAATGGCGAGGTTACGCCAGCCACCGTTCGCCAACCACCGTCAAGTCAACCGGTTCTTACGAGTCTACTCAAGTTTACTCGTGCGGGTCCCGAGTGCCTGTGCCCATCGTTCGCTGAATAGTCAGCCCATGCCGATGGTGCGAGTTCGTCGAACCTACAACTGCGAAAAAGGCTGTTGAGACAGCGCAGGCGAACATCAAATGCCCGTTTCACAGGTATTCCGGCGGACTGCAAAACACAAGTCTCTAGCGCATCTGCCGGGACATGAACGGAGCCGTGGCTGATACGCACGAGGTAGTTCTGCTTGGCACACCTGGGAACAGGATCCACCGACTCGTGCCAAGTTTGAACTTCATATCCGAGGAAAACCTCGTGCCTGTACTTACTGGAGTCTAACCTTTCCATTCTGATATCCCCCACTCCTGTTTTGCTTGTATACAGCTCTCCGTTTCGAACTTCAAACTGCGCGTAGGCATCCCACGAACGGACCCCGATGTAAGGAAGAGTCGTATAAAAGAGGTCTGCCGTTCTGCCTATCAACGGAATCCGTGGCAGCCGAGTCATGATCTGCAGTAGAAACGTGCATGCAAATCGTTGAGGTAAGTTGTTTGGGACTAACTAGATGACGGCGGGGGAGCCAGCCCTGAAAAGGCTGGCGTCGGCGGTTCTCCGTCCCTGGCCACCATATCTATAGTAGTGTAACCACCGGTTGCAAAGTTGGCATTGGCGCAACTCCCCTGAGAACGTTGCACCCTACCGCCCGTTCTACTTGCCACGCCGGGCCGTCAGTCCGGCAGATGGATTTTGTTCAAGAACGCGGTATAGCGTGGGTCGCCGTGCAAGTTCTTTAGCATCGGCCAGAACTTCACGTCGGCTACGTCATCTTCACATTGAGCATAAGACCGGTTTAGCCACTCGAATGCTTCGTCTCGCTGGTTTCGAAACGCATAAACAGAGGCAACCCAGAAGGCTTTGCGTGTACCGTATTTCGCAATCAGCTCTTTCAAAGCCGCGTCCGATTGTTTTTTCCGGCCAATCGCGGCGTACGCAAGGGCGTATAAATACGTACGCAGGTAATCAGATCGCACTAGTTTGATTTCAAGCAAAGCATCCTGCGGCCGCCCCTGCGTCAAATAGATTTCGCTTAACAGGAAGGGACCAGGCCAAACATCGGGACTTAGTTCGAGGGACTTCTTCACATCCGCTTCGGCTCCGGCAAGTTGACCCTCGTAATATTCAATTTCTCCACGCGTTCCCCAGCTGAAGGCATTGAGCGGATCTAACTCGAGGGCTCGGCGAGCGAATGCCAGAGCCTCGTCAGAACGGCCAAACTTTGCTGCGGAGAAGGCCGCCTGATCCAGATACTCGGGATTTCCCGGCTCGAGAGCAATTGCCCGCCGGATGGAGTCATCTGCGCCAACCCAATCGAAATCAATAAATTTAATTCGTCCCATTTGGGAGTATGCCGCAGCCAGGTTCGGGTCCAGCGCTAAGGCCCGCTCAATCGCCTCACGGGAAAGGCTGTGACCCTCCTCCCGAGGGATAAGACCCTCCTCTGCCTGCCAGTTGCGAGCCCGAGACAACCAGACCCAAGCCAGCGCATAGCTGGGATCAAGTTGAGTCGCCCGTTCGAAATACCTTGCAGCCATGTCTGTATCCTTGTTCGTATCCCGCTGAAAGAAGTAGTACCCGTGCAAGTAGGCATCGAAGGCTTCCGGATTGACTGGGTGCGGCCGCGATAACTCTGCTCGTTGTTGTGAGGTCAAACGGAGTCGGACCTCGCGCGCAACGGCCTTAGCTACGTCGTCTTCCAGATCGAGAACGTCTTTCGCCGAATAGTCATAATCGTGGGACCACAGAGGGGTTTGGTCCTTCACCTGAATCAGCTGACTCGTAAGGCGTATGTGATCTCCACTGCCGCGGAGGCTGTTTTCCAGCACATACTGCACAGAAAGATCGTGCCCGATCTGGTCCAGACGGTCGTCCTTGTGTTTGTATCCCATCACGGAAGTCCGCGCGATCACGCCCAACTGTTCCGGGTTCAGGCGACCTAACTGTGAAATCGTTGCCTCGGTGAGGCCGTCCGCAAGATATTCTCTATTGGGATCGCCAGTGAGATTCTGAAACGGCAGGACGGCGAGCCTGATTCTTTCTGATTTTGGCGGGGTGATAGGTCGAAGGTGCCGCCACGAGAGATAGCCCCCGCCCACCAGGATGACAGCAGACCCAAACACGACTGCAGCCTTCCACCAACGAGGCTTTCTTTGCCGTGCAACTCTCTGAGCGTTCTCGCTCATCTCGGCGGCAGGCTGCTCGCTCTGCTCTCGGTCTTTCCCCAAAACGGTTCGCGTCGTCGACTCCGGATATTCAATGGTCCGCATCAATCGATAGCCACGCCGTCCCAAGGTTTCGACGTACCGAGGGTTGTCCGCCGAATCCCCCAAGGCACGGCGTAGAGCCTTGATCATGGTGTTGATGCTTTGGTCGAAATCGACGACCGTATCATCCCCCCACAGCCTGCTCTTGATTTCCTCGCGGGTGACAATCTTGCCGTCACGTTCCACAAGCAAGCGCAAAACTTGAAACACTTGTTCTCTGAGAAGAACCTTTTGGTTAGGACCGGGATTGCCGGGATCGAGCGCCTCGATGGAGCATAGTTCGCCAGTGCTGAGATCGAGCTCAAAGGCTCCGAACCGAACGCGCTCCTGGGGATGGGTGTACATGGATACGGCACACAAAATACAGAAACAGAATAAGAAACTGTACCAATGCGACACGGAATTGTCGAAAGTAAAACCGCATCGAGGCCGCCTGCTACTCCCTAAGAATCAATAACTTCCGGCTTTCACTCCGATTTCAGCGCAATGTCAGCGATGTTCCATTTACATCCGTTTTGCCCTTACGTTAATAGCACTGATTTGCGGCACTGGTGGGCCTGAAGTTTGCAGAGCACAAGGTAGGTTCCACAAAAAATGTCCGAACTATCCAGGAGGAACAGAATGAATCAACAAACCGGTCAATCCAAGTTCAACCCAACAACTCGTCCGACGGCTGTGATCGGTGCGGGAACCCTCGGCTCCCGCATTGCGCTGATGCTTGCCAGCAGCGGTGGAGAAGTGCGGCTTTACGATGCCAAGACGACACAACTTGAAGTTGCAGCGCGATTTATAGACCCCGAGCTGCCCAAGTTAGTGAAGTCGCGTGCGGGCGCGGTTGCTGGACGGGTTGTCTTTGCAAAGGCTCTCGAGCCCGCCATCGCAGACACCTGGATGGTGGTGGAGGCCGTGCCGGAGCGACTCGATCTCAAGAAAACAATTTTCGGCGACCTCGACCGTCTGGCGCCGCAAGACGCGATTTTGGCAAGTAACTCATCTTCTTACCCGTCAAGTCAGGTCATCGAGCGCGTTACGAAACCTTCTCGCGTCGTTAATACGCACTATTTGATGCCGCCGGTGCAGAATGCCGTCGAAGTGATGTCTTGCGGAAAGACGTCGGATGCAGTAATCGCGGATTTGATGGAGCGCCTCCCACTCTACGGGGTTGTTCCGTTCCATGTCAGGAAGGAGAGCGTCGGGTTCATTTTTAACCGCATCTGGGCCGCCATAAAGCGCGAATCGCTCGAAGTGGTCGAAGAAGGGGTTTCGACACCGGCAGAAGTGGACCATATCTTCCAGATTGCACTTGGAGCCCATGTCGGACCTTTCCGTCTCATGGACGAGGTCGGACTCGATGTGGTGCTGGACATCGAAGAGCATTATGCGGCGATCCATCCTGAGCTTCCATTGGGTCCCCGGGAACTGCTCAAACAGTACATCAGTGAAGGACGGTTGGGCCTTAAGACAGGAAAAGGGTTCTATACCGATTATGGGCAAAAGGCTCCGGCCGTGGCGTAAGAGGAGCGCCGAAGTTCAACAGCCCTAGTTGGATGGAGGAAATAATTCGATCGGCCCTGCTTGGAGACCCAATGCGCCGGATCAGCAGAAGACTTCCTCGAATCCGATTTGGATTGCCGGGCCGCGTGCCGGATCGCTGACATCGTCATGCCGAGGACGTCGGAACTGGGGTTGCGTGTCAGAACCATTTGACGCTGACTGACACTGCTCGATTCCTGACATTGATTTATTGACGCTTGAGACTGCAATCCGTTTCTTTTCAAGAGGAAATTTCCGATGCGTTTGGCGACTCGCCTGCTTGAATGAGCTGTCGCACAGCAAAAACGTAGGAAAGGGGTTTTAATGGCAAGCCCAGTAAAAGATAAAAAGCCTGCACCGCTACCGGCGCCCAATAGCGATTTCTATGGCCTCATGGAAACCCTGCCCGCTGAAGAGTTGGCGGTCGTGAAACAGGTGCGCACTTTCATGGAGATAAGAATCGCGCCCATCATCACCAAGTACTGGGTCGAAGATGCTTTCCCATTCGAAATTGTGCCCGCGGTAAAAGAACTCAACATTGGCGGCGTCGCCATGCAGGGTTACGGCTGCAGAGGCGGAAGCGCGCAGCTATTTGGCTTGATCGCCATGGAGATGGCGCGCGTTGATTCCTCGATTGCGACATTCTTTGGGGTGCACAACGGTCTGGCCATGGGCTCGATCTACCTGGGCGGGTCGGAGGAACAAAAACAGAAATGGCTGCCCCCGATGGCCCGCTGGGAGAAAATTGGCTGTTTCGGCCTGACTGAACCACTCGTTGGGTCCGGAACTGCCGGCGGGATGTTGACTACCGCGAAACGCGATGGTGACGTGTGGATCCTCAATGGCCAGAAGAAGTGGATCGGCAACGCTCCGTGGTGCGACCTTTCTATTATTTGGGCGCGCGATGTAGCGGATAACCAAGTCAAAGCGTTCATTATCGAGAACAAGACGACGCCTGGCTTCAAAGTCAACAAAATTCAGAACAAGATTGCGCTCAAGGTGGTGCAGAACGGCCTCATCACCATGGAAAACTGCCGCATACCGGAAGCGAACCGGTTGCAGGAAGACAAGTCGTTCCGCGACACGGCTCGCGTTCTGAAGATGACGCGCTTCATGGTTGGCTGGGAGGCGACCGGATGCGCCATGGGCGCCTACGAGAACGCACTCAAGTATTGTCAGGAGCGCCTTCAGTTCGGGAAGCCGATCGCCTCATTCCAGATGGTGCAAGACCTCCTCGCCAGGATGCTTGCCAACATTACCGCTTCGCAGTGCCTGCTGGTCCGCATGGCCCAGTTGCAGGCGGAAGGCAAGCTGACGGATGCTCACGCCTCACTTGCCAAAGCGTTCACCACTGCGAAGTGCCGCGAGACGGTCGCCTGGGCGCGGGAGCTTTTGGGCGGCAACGGCATCGTCGCCGACTACAACGTAGGCCGTTTCTTTGCCGATGCGGAAGCGCTCTACTCCTACGAAGGCACCTTCCAAATGCAGAACCTGATTCTCGGCAAAGCGATTACCGGGTTCAGCGCCTTCGTCTAGCGGAATGAAGTGAACTGCGGTTCTTATTCAACCTGTCTGCCAAGAACTGAAGGCAGTCAATATAAGGAGCAAAGAAAATCATGGCTGTTAAATCTTCCAAATGGGAAATCAAAAAAACCACAGCAAAGGCCATGACTCCTCGCTTGTTCTTTCTGAGTGTGAGCAGTGGCCAAGTTTTTTCTGCGAACCCCGATGGCTCCGACCTAAGGGTCATCGTAAGCGAGGGAAGGCGGCTTCCCGATGGAATCGTGGTGGACGCGGACGCAGGTCACCTCTACTGGACCAACATGGGAAACCCCAGTGCCAACGACGGTTCGATCGAGCGTGCGGATTTTGATGGAAAAAACCTTACCCACATCGTTTCTCCGGGCGGCACCTTCACTCCCAAGCAACTGCAACTCGACGAGAAGAACCGCAAGCTCTACTGGTGCGATCGTGAGGGGATGCGTGTCATGCGTGCCAACCTGGATGGTTCCAAGATCGAAACGCTGATCGATACAAGTGAGGGCGATGCACGTCCGGGAAAGGACGTTAAGAAATGGTGCGTGGGAATCGCGCTCGACGTCGAAGCCGGCAAACTTTATTGGACGCAGAAGGGGCCGGAGAATGCCGGTGAGGGACGTATCTTTCGCGCCAATCTCGAAATTCCCAAGGGGCAAAGTGCCGCCAATCGTAAGGACATCGAACTCCTCTATGAGGGCCTGCCGGAACCCATCGACCTCGAACTAGACCTCACCAACCGAATGCTCTACTGGACGGACCGCGGCGATCCACCGCGCGGCAACACGGTGAATCGGGCGCCCATGGATCCGGCTCAGGGAAATGGAAAGAAAGAGCCGGTGATTATTTTCGACCATTTGATGGAAGGAATCGGTATCGCTTTGGATCTGAAAGGCGGCCGCATGTTTATGACCGACCTGGGTGGATCGGTCTATAGCGCGAATCTCGACGGGTCTAACAAGAAGACAGTGCTTGCGGCGGAGGGAAACTTGACCGGCATCGTGTACGCCGAAATTCCGGCGGCGTAATAAAAACACCACCCAGACCGCAACGATTGATAAGGAGAAGTGATGAGCTCGCGGGCTTCCGCTCTAAAGCTCGAGAATGTTCTCTATGACAAGAAAGGTCCGATTGCGTATGTGACGCTGAATCGGCCCAAGGTCTTGAACGCGCTGAACAGGGCGACGATCAATGAACTGCGGTCCGCGTTCGAGGACGCACGTGACGATTCCACCGTCCGTGGAGTCATCCTCACAGGCGCCGGTGAAAAAGCATTTGCTGCGGGCGCTGACATCGCCGAGATCGCTAATAACACAGCGGTAGAAGCAGAAGCGGCGACTCGGCAGGGACAGGCATTGACGGACCTCATCGAGAACCTTGGCAAGCCGGTCGTCGCTGCAGTCAATGGCTTTGCCCTAGGTGGTGGCTGCGAGCTGGCGATGGCGTGCACGATCAGAATCGCTGCCGAGAGCGCGAAATTCGGTCAGCCAGAAGTAAAGCTTGGAGTCATGCCTGGGTACGGAGGCACGCAGCGTCTGCCTCGTCTGGTAGGAAAAGGCCGAGCACTCAAGCTCATCCTTTCCGGCGACATCATCGATGCAGCAGAGGCCTATCGCATTGGTCTAGTGGACGAACTGGAGGCGGACGCGCACGTCATCGAGCGTGCCGAAACTGTGTTGAAGAAGATCATCGCGAACGCTCCTCTTAGCCTGAAGTATGCGCTTGAGGCGGTGAACAAAGGGCTGCAGACGAGCCTGGCCGAAGGTCTACTCATCGAAGCCTCTCTTTTCGCAATCTGCGCCTCCACCGACGACAAGAAAGAAGGTACGGCGGCGTTTCTCGACAAACGCGCGCCGAAGTTTCAAGGGAAGTAGAGCTTTGCGCTCCACTTCGAAGTTGCAGATGACTCGCCGCCATAGGTAGTGATCGGGAAGAAGGAGATAAAAATGACAGAAGGCAACATATTTTCCGGATTGAAGGTCGTGGATCTGTCGAGCTTCATCGCCGGGCCGGGTGCTGCAACCATCTTGTCCGATTTTGGCGCGGATGTTGTCAAAGTCGAGCCGCCTGAGGGAGAGTTTTGGAGAAAGGGGAATATGATCCCGCCCGAGCCGCATTCGGAAGAGCCTTATCCCTTCCACTTGTCGAATCGAAACAAACGCGGCGTTGCGCTTAATTTGAAAGCTGCGAGCGCGCAGCAGGTTCTCGAGAAGTTAACCAAATGGGCCGACGTGCTCATTGTCAACACACCGCATTCCGCTCGCAAGAAATTGAAGCTCGAATATGACGATGTCGCGCGGTGGAATCCGCGTCTGATCTATGCCGATCTCACCGGCTTCGGCGAGAAGGGTCCGGACGCTGCTCTTCCGGGGTTCGATCTCACGGCCTACTGGGCGCGAAGCGGCTTGTTATTCATGATGCGCGATGCTGGAGAGCCGCCGACCTGGCCAGTGTCAGGCAGCGGTGACAATGCAACCGCGGTCTGCATTTATGCCGCGATCGTGACCGCGCTTTATCGTCGCGAACACACCGGTAAAGGATCCTACGTCACAACTTCGCTCCTGGCAGCGGGAGTCTGGTCGGCCGGCCTCTTTATCCAGGCCGCTCTATGTGGCGCAAGTTTCTATGGGCTGCACGATCGAACGCATCCCGTAAATGCAGCTGCGAACACATATCGCTCTTCCGACGGCACATGGTTCGTTCTTGCAGCCACTCCAGACAAGGTGCCCGCGCTCCTGAAAGCAATGGGTCGTGAGGACATCCTGACGGATCCGCGATTCTCGGATCCTGCCAAACTGGCGCAGAACCGGCACCAACTGACGGCAATGCTCGATCAGATCTTTGGTTCGCAGCCTATGTCGCATTGGTATGAGGTCTTCAACGGCGTTCACGTTCCCTTTGGCACCGTGCGTGACCCGCAGGAAGTCGTTAATGATCCGCAACTGAGAGCAAATGACATCGTCATTCCCCTCGAAGGAGCTGGCGAGAAACTGACCTCGACGGTCAACAGCCCAATTCAAGTACACGGCGTTTCGAAAGTACCTGCCAGGCGCGCCCCACGAATCGGCGAACACAATGATGAAGTCCTGAAGGAGCTCGGTTTCACCACCGACGATATTGACGGCTTTCGGGCGAGCGGCACAATCCCGGCTACGCAACGCGAATCGAACGCGGCGGACTGAAACAAATCGAGGAGCAGATGGCTCAACCGCGGATCATCGTCGTCGGAGGAGGTTTTGGTGGCCTTGCCGCCGCCAAGGCTCTCAGGAAAACACCTGCCGAGGTGATCCTGATCGACCGCTCCAACCACCACTTGTTTCAGCCGCTGCTTTATCAGGTGGCAACGGCAGTGCTGACGCCTAGCCAGATTGCGACACCCATACGAAGCATTCTTCGCAATTACAAGAATGTCACAGTAATCATGGGAGAAGTCACCGGAGTGGACAAAGAGCGAAAGCAAGTGCTGTGTAGCGATGCAGATCGACAAGCAGTACCCCTCGCGTACGACTACCTGATTCTCGCTTCGGGCGCCACGCACAGCTACTTCGGTCACAACGAATTTGAGGAGTTCGCCCCGGGCATGAAGAGCCTGGCCGACGCTGTTTCGAGTCGAAACAAGATCCTGCAGGCATTCGAACAGGCGGAGGCCGAAGAAGATCCAAGCCACCATCGCGATCTGTTGACTTTCATTCTCATTGGTGCGGGTCCCACGGGCGTGGAGATGGCTGGCGCCCTGGCGGTTCTGATTCGAGGTTCGATCAAATCGGAATTCCGGCGGATCAATCCCGCCTCCGCAAGAATTGTGCTCGTCGACATGGCGCCGCGAGTTTTACCTCCGTTCTCGGAGGATCTCTCGGAAGCCGCGAAAAGACGGCTGGAGAAACTGGGTGTCGAGGTTCGGCTCGGACATAGCGTGGATCGCATTGATGCCGATGGCATCGTGGTGGCCGGCGAGCGCATACCGAGCAAGACCGTCATCTGGACGGCGGGAGTTGCACCATCGCCCGCGGCGAAGTGGCTGAAAGTGGAAACCGACCGCGCCGGCCGTGTGCGTGTTCAGAACGATGTCACTGTGCCCGGACACCCGGAGATATTTGTGGTTGGCGATACGGCGTCATTCGAGGAAAACGGCAAGCCGGTTCCCGGCGTTGCCCAGGTGGCCATGCAGCAAGGTCGTTATGCAGGAAAGGTTCTTCATGCCCGCATAACCGGCAACACGCCGCCCGGTCCGTTCAGTTACTTCGACAAAGGCAACATGGCGGTCGTTGGTAAAGGCTTTGCCGTCTTGCAAAGCCACAAACTCCGAGTAAGCGGATTCGGAGCATGGCTAGCCTGGGCGCTCGTGCACCTCCAGTTTCTGGCGACCTCAAGTCTTCGTTTGACGGTTTTCCTGCAATGGGTTTGGACATATTTCACCGGCCAGAGGGGTTCTCGACTCATCGTGAATCACCATGCGCCACAACCAGCGAAGGCTGCGCAAGATACACCCAGCAAGTCAGCAGTTGCTTAATCAAGGAATGGAGAGAGTTCTTATGGCAAGAAATAAACAGATTCAAAACATAGCAATCGTGGGTACAGGTGTGATTGGCGCGAGTTGGGCGGCCTTGTACCTGGCACGTGGTCTCAACGTTATCGCGACCGACCCGGCACCGAACGCAGAAACAAACCTCCGCCGCTTTATTGACTCTGCCTGGAAAGATCTGCAAGTGATCGGGCTTTCTCCGAACGCGTCACGCGAACATCTGCAGTTCACGACGGATATGAAGAAAGCGCTCTCCAACGCCGACCTCGTTCAGGAGAATGGTCCCGAACGGCAGGACTTCAAGATAAAGCTGTTCGCGGATATGGACGCTGCGACTCCGGAAGATTCGATCATCGCATCCAGTTCATCCGGATTGACCATGAGTGTGATGCAGTCAGCGTGCAAGCATCCCGAACGGTGTGTGATTGGCCATCCTTTTAATCCTCCTCACATGGTTCCCTTGGTGGAGGTCGTCGCAGGCGCGAAAACGTCACCGGAAACCGTGGAGCGGGCCATCGCCTTCTACACCTCGATCGGCAAAAGGCCGATACACGTGCGGAAGGAAGTGGTTGGCCATGTTGCGAATCGGCTTCAGGCTGCTCTCTACCGTGAAGTCGTGTACCTCATCGAACAAGGTGTTCTGGATGTTGCCGATTCCGATGCCGCGGTGTGCTGGGGACCTGGACTACGTTGGGGTCTAATGGGTCCCAATCTGCTGTTCCATCTCGGAGGCGGTGAAGGCGGGATTCAACACTTCATGGAACACCTGTCCGGCCCTGTCGCCACATGGTGGAAGGATCTCGGCACGATTACTGAGTTCAGTCCGGAAGTGAAGCAAACTATTGTCAACGGCGTATTGAAGGAAGCGAATGGGCGTTCGATCGCAGAACTCGAACGGGAGCGTGACAGTATGTTGCTCGAATTGCTTGCGACCCGCTCGAAAGGGGAAAAAGCCGCACACACTGGGACAAACGCCGCCGCGGATTAAATCTGTTTCCCTCAGGTGCGACGCGGAGGGCAGAAAATGAGAACAGAAGATGATCTACGTTCACTCTCTCGGCCGGGCGATGCGATTCTATGCCGGCCGAACCGCGCTTGTTCGTGACGGCCGATCGTTAACCTTTCGCGACCTCCACGCCCGTGTCGAAGGCATCGCAGCAACGCTCACCAGCCACGACTTTCGCGTGGGAGATCGCCTTGCTCTATTGCTGCCGAACGGGCCCGACTACATCGAACTAATTTATGCATGCAGCATGCTGGGCGTGATCGCCGTTCCGCTTAACACCCGCCTGTCCAGCAAAGAGATCGAAGGGGTGCTCGAAGATGCGCGTCCGCGTGGGATCGTGCGCCATTCCTCCCTGGCAGCCCCAGAAGTACAGCTGAGCTGGCAGCAAGTGATCGACAAGCAACCTCTTCCGATTAGCAGCGATCCCGCTCCGAAGATCTTTTACGACCCCGAAGCCGTGTTGGGCCTGATCTATACGAGCGGCACGACGGGGCAGCCAAAAGGCGTCATGGTGACACATAGCAATATTCTTGCTGACATCCACAACTTCAACTACTGGATGCGCTACACCGAAGGCGGGACCTACCTGCACGCTGCTCCGATCTTTCACATCGCGGACTTTCCCAGCATGTTCGCGGCCGCGGCGTTTGGCGCCAGCCAAATCACAATTCCGAAATTCAGTGCACAGACTTTCTGTGAGACGGTGCAACGAGAGACCGTGACTCACTCGGTTCTCGTGCCCACGATGATCAATTTGCTCACGCAATTCCCGGGCGCGAAAAAGTATGATTTGAGCAGCCTGCAAGTGCTAGCGTATGGCGGTTCGCCTATGGCCCCAGAACTCGTTCATCGCACACGGGAACTCCTGCCAAAGGTCAAGTTGATTCAAGTGTACGGGTTGAGTGAAACAGGTTTCCTCACGGGCTTGCAGGACCAGGAGCACACGGAAGACAAGCTAATATCGTGCGGACGGCCCTGTCCCGGTGTCGATCTTCTAGTGACAGACACTACTGGGAAACAAGTCGAGCCAGGACAGGCAGGCGAACTGATCGGACGAGGCGCCAACGTCATGCGGGGCTATTGGAACAATCCCGAAGAAACCGCTGAGGCCTTTCGCGACGGATTCTTCCGCACGGGAGATATCGGCCATCAGGACACTGCAGGATATTTTTACATCCTTGACCGGCTCAAGGACATGATTGTCACCGGCGGTGAGAACGTTTATTCGGGAGAGGTGGAAGCAGTGATCTACGGACATCCTGCGGTTCATGAAGCAGCCATCTTCGGCGTACCCGATGCGCAATGGGGAGAACTTGTAATGGCTTGCGTAGTCTTGAAGCCGGACGCAATTCTTACCGCGGATGATCTGATTGCTTTCTGCCGGCGAAGCCTCGCGAGTTATAAGCTTCCCAGGCGTGTTGAGTTTTCAGAAACGGACCTGCCAAAAAACAGTTCTGGCAAGGTGCTGAAGAAGACTCTACGCGAGCGTTTCTGGATGCATCAGGAACGCGCCGTGAGCTGACGCAAACCTGCCTTCATCGGGATCGTGCCCAGGTGGAATCAACCCTCAGCAAGCTCCCATCTGCATGGCGAGGCTCTAGGACGAATACCTACCTAGCCGTACACCTCTTTCGCAGTGGGAGGTAGACGTGGGGATGGTCGCCGGCGGCGGCGCCATGGCTCGACTTCCGCGACTCATCGGCCGAAACCGCGCCCTTGAGGCACTCTTGAGCTCGGAGGACATTAGAGCAAACCAGGCCGGGGCTAACGGATACATTAATCGCGCCCTGCCAGACGCCGATCTGCCGCAAGCCGGCTTATAGGAGGCGCCAGAGTCGTTTTTCAGGATGCCGGCAAAAGTCAACTCGCAATGGTTGAATCCTCGGCTTCTGATCGCTTTGCATTCGCCCAGTGCTCTCTGTATGAGTCTCACTCCATAACTTCCGAGTTGCCCGTCATCCGGGAGCAATCGCGATCACTTCCTACAACCCGACTTATGGGGATTAATAGTGGCGAGTGTTGGTGTCAATCGGTGACTACCTCTACACTGGCTGAGCCCAAAACTGTTCCGCTGGGATTCGTGAAGAGCACAACGACCTCATTGCTTGGGCTGCTCGCGATTGCGGCCGTCGCCGTGACGAAGACGGAAAAACTCGCGTTCGCGCCCGGTGCAAATGAAGACAGTGTTACTGTTGACGCCGGTGCCGCCAGGCATTGGCCCGTCGAGGGATTCGTCTCGCAAATGGTCACTTGAACGGGCAGAGATGGGTTGCTACCGGTGGAGGTCTTGACCGTGATGGAGGCAAAACTTTGGCCGCTTTGATTCTCGGCC
>Ga0265760_10000109_pt1 | contig 20966 bp, 16 predicted proteins | sample NZIome_2_FD_200831 | JGI IMG/M metagenome (GOLD analysis project Ga0265760, IMG submission 200831) | Metatranscriptome of rhizosphere microbial communities from Maridalen valley, Oslo, Norway - NZI1 (Metagenome Metatranscriptome) | ecosystem: Host-associated > Plants > Roots > Rhizosphere >...
ATTCAAAAGCTGCGCCTGCAGGTTCACGAGTACGGCGATGCCATTGCGGCGGCCGGGCGCGATCAAAAGAGATTGCAGCAGGAAATTGCGGTTTATCAGAACCGGGTGACGCTGACTCCGAGTGTGGAAGAGGAATACAAGCTGCTGGCCCGGGATTACGATAACGCGCAGAAGAACTACCAAGAGCTGCTTGTGGACAAGAACAAGGCCGACCTGACAGCAAAGATGAACCTGCAACAACAGGGCGAGAGAATGGTTCCGCTTTACCCCGCGAGCTTGCCTGAAGAGCCCAGCTTTCCCAACCGCTTGCTGTTTGCCGGCGGCGGCCTGGGAGCGGGTCTGGCTCTGGGGCTGGGACTGGCCATGTGGATGGAACTGCGCGACAAGTCTATTCGCACCGAAGCCGACGCGGAGGCCGCTTTGCAGTTGCCTCTGCTGGTGGCGTTGCCCTGGGTGGGCAAGAGCGAGGACAGCGGCAACGGCGGGCCGGGTTTCTGGAATCGGCAAAAACGAGAGCCGGACGAACACAAGGAGACCGTGGGAGCCTAGTCGGAGAATAATGGGCGGCTGGGCCGAGTCGCATCGCCAGAGAATACAAACATGTACAAAGAGTTTTACGGGCTGCGCGCGAATCCGTTCAACGTAAACCCCGACCCGCGTTATTTGTTTCTGACGCGGCACACCGAGGAGGCGCTGGCTTGCCTGACGTATGGCATCCAGAGCCGCAAGGGATTCGTGTTGCTCACCGGCGAGGTGGGAACCGGGAAGACCACGCTGATCAACAAGCTGCTGGAGTGGCTGCGCCTGCAGCAGGTGGCCACGGCGTTTATTTTCAATTCGCGCATGAACGTTCCGCAGTTTCTGGATTACATGATGGCGGATTTCGGCGTCCCCTGCGATTCCAAAGCCAAGAGCCAGATCCTGCTGCGGCTTTACAACTGGCTGCTGGACCGTTACCGGGCCGGGGAGACGGCGGTGCTGATCGTCGACGAGGCGCAGAGCTTGTCGGAAGAAGTGCTGGAAGAAATCCGCATGCTCACCAACCTGGAGACCTTCACCGAAAAGCTGCTGCAGATCGTGCTGGTGGGGCAGCCCGAGCTGGAACAGAAATTGAGGCAGCCGCAATTGCGGCAACTGCGGCAGCGGCTCACGCTGCGGGCCAAGACCCACGCGCTGACGCTCGACGAGACCCACGCTTATGTGCAACAGCGTTTGCGGATTGCGGGATCGAGCGGACAGCAGATTTTTGATCCTGAAGCGCTGGCGGCGATTCACCGCTATGCCAATGGAATTCCGCGAGTCATCAACCTGCTCTGCGAACACTTCCTGGTGAGCGCGTTTGTTGACCAGCAGAAACTGATTGGAGCCGCGGTGGTGGACGCCGTGGCCCGCGATTTCGATCTGGGTGACATGATGAGCGCAGACGTGGTGGTCGCGCCGGCGCCGATCGCGGACCCGCAAAAATTCGATGTAGTGGAGGCGTTACGGTCGCTGGCCACGCTAGCCGATCGTTTGCGCCAGAGCGACGAAAAAGACCTCCCCAAGGAAGGAAAACTATGAGCCGTATTCATGAAGCGTTGAAAAAGGCCGAGCAGGAACGAGCCACTTTACAGGGAGGGGCGGCATCGGGCTTTCCGGCTCCGGAGGAGTCGGAGACGGCGCCCGCAACGGCGCTCGGAGATCGGGTTCCGGCGGCGGCAATGCCGGCAAATCTTGGACCCTATCCGGTGACGCCGGCGTTCGGCGGGCAGTTCAACTCGGACACACTACTCTCGCGCTGTCCGCAGTTGGCGTGGAAGGCCGACGCCACGACCATGCTGTTTTTGAACGGCAACGACAGCGCGCCGGGCACGGAAGAATTCCGCACCCTGCGTTCGCGCCTTTATCACTTGCGGGAGAAAAGGCCGCTGCGGAAGTTGCTGATCACCAGCGCTCTGCCCCAGGAAGGCAAATCCTTCACCGCGGCGAACCTGGCACAGGTGATGGTTCGCCAGCACGGACGCAGAGCGTTGCTGATCGATGCCGACCTGCGCGGGCCGCGGCTGCACCAGATGCTGGGGACAACCTCGAGCCCCGGGCTCTCGGATTATCTGCAGGGACAGAACGACGAATTTTCCATCATGCAGGGCGGTCCGCTGGAAAATTTGTTTTTCATTCCCAGCGGAAATGCCATCAAAGATCCGTCGGAACTGGTCGGCAATGGACGCCTGCAGCAGTTGTTGCAGCGGTTGGAGCCGTTGTTCGACTGGATCATTCTGGATTCACCGCCGGCGGTCCCGGTGTCGGACGCCAGCGTACTGGCCACAGCCTGCGACGGAGTCCTCATGGTGGTTCGTTCGAACGTGACCCCGTCGGACGCGGCCCGCAGAGCTCTGCAGGAATTTCCGGAAGAAGCGCTGGTGGGAGTTGTGCTCAACGGTGCCAGCGGCGGCGATACCCATTACGCGCGTTATTACTACGAGGCCTACGAAACGGGCACCAAAGCAGTGAAGGCCTAAGCGGCAGGGGACCCTGTGATCCGTCTTTTCAAAGTCTATTACCCCCTGCGTACGCTGGTTTTGCTGGCGGGCGAAGTCCTGGTGGTGGGGCTCTCGTTCGTCGCGGGGATGCTCCTGGTATTGCGGAACAGCGAGTACAGCGGTCTCCGTCTGTGGAACGAATTGTTCATCGAGAACGGGTACTTGAAGGTTCTGGCGGTAACCGGGATTGTGCTGGTGGTTTCCCAAGCGTTCGATTTGTACGACGAACCTCAAAGCAGCGGCAGATGGGTGCAGGCGTTCCGGTTGTTGTTTGCGCTTGGCCTGGTGACGCTGGCGCTGTCGGCCGCCCTCAAACTTCGTCCCAGCCTGCTTCCCGGAAAGTATTCCGCAAGCTGGGGAGGGATCATCCTTGTCTTCGCGCTTTTCAGTTGGCGTGCCGCCTTTGGCTGGCTGGCCAAGCACTACTTCCGCGAGCGGGTTTACGTGCTGGGCTCCGGTGAGCGCGCGCTGCGGTTGGTGAACGGGCTCCGGCGGCGGACGGGGCTGGGCGTGGACGTGGCAGGTTGGTCGGGAACCCTGGAGGGAGAGCTGACGCGCGAGACTGCCGCTTCGCACCTGCTGGGCATCGCGCAGGCGAAAAAGGTTCACCGGGTCATCGTGGCGATGTCAGACCGGCGGGGGACTCTTCCGGTGGAGGCGCTGCTGAATCTGCGGATCGCGGGCGTGCGCGTGGAGGACGCGACAACCTGGCTGGAAAAGATGTCGGGAAAAATCGAAGTGGAGCAGCTCTATCCTAGTTGGCTGATTTACGCGGAAGGCTTCCGCTTCAGCGTTCCGTTTCGAGTGGCGCGACGGCTGTTGAATTTTTCAGTTGCGCTGGTGGGACTGCTGCTCGCGTTGCCGCTGCTTCCTTTTATTGTGCTCGCGGTCAAGCTGAGCTCGGCGGGCCCGGCGCTTTACCGGCAGAAACGCGTTGGCAGGGGAGGCAAGGTTTTCGATTGCTACAAATTCCGTACCATGCGTCAGGATGCGGAGGCGGATACGGGAGCGACCTGGGCCTTGGATGACGATCCCCGCATTACGAGGGTCGGCAAGATCTTGCGGATTTCGCGGCTCGACGAGATTCCGCAGCTGTGGTGCGTATTGAAGGGCGACATGCACTTCGTGGGCCCGCGTCCGGAACGGCCGGAGTTTGTGGAATGGCTAAGCAAGGAGATTCCCTACTACAGCGTGCGCCACATGGTGCGTCCCGGCATTACCGGCTGGGCGCAGGTGAAGTACAAATACGGAAACACCGTGGAGGACGCGCGCGAAAAACTGCAATACGATTTGTTTTATATCAAGAACGCATCTTCCCTCCTGGATTTGTGGATCATGTTTCAAACCATCAAGATCGTGCTGCTGGGCCGGGGCGCGCGCTGAAAGCAAGAATGAAACGGATTTTCTGGAATGCAACGGCAGTAAAATGCGAGACCCGCATGACCGCGTGAGAATCGTGAGCAGCGGGGCGGGTAGGGGCCTGCGCATCAGCCACATTCATAATCCGCGGCACCGATCGACGAATTAGAGTCAGAGAAAGAGGGCATGGTGGCCATCCGTGGCAACATAACGGGCACAGCGGAAATACTTGGCGGGCGCAGGTTTTCCCAGGCCGGGGACCCGACGAAGTTCGGGTTTTTTTGGCTGAGTGCATTCTTCGTGGTTTACTGCGCCCGCCCGGAAGACTGGGTTCCCGGTCTGCAATACCTACCCTGCGCCAAGATCGCCGCCATCCTGGCCATGTGGGGTTTGTTCAATGCCATGGGCAAAACCAAACGCAAATTGAAGGATGTGCCCAAGGAAGGAAAGCTGCTTTTACTCCTAATTGGACTTTTGTTTGTAGCCGGCCTTTTCTCCCCGATCTGGAAAGGCGGCGCTGTCAACCACACCATCGATTTTGCCAAGGTGTGGGTGGCCTGGACGCTCACCTTCCTGCTGATAACCAGCTTTGATCGTCTACGCCAAATCATCCGAATCCAAGCCGTTTCGGTGGCCGTGATTTGCGCCATCTCCATCATCAAGGGGTACAGCCAGCCGCGGCTCGAGGGTGTGATCGGCGGCATCTATTCCAATCCCAACGATCTGGCGTTTGCGGTTGTATTGACGCTGCCCTTCGCCCTTGCCTTCCTCATCACGAGCAAGGGAGCGCTCAAGAAGGCTCTGTGGGTGCTGGCGATGCTCATCATGTTGACGACGCTGTTTCTTACCGCGTCGCGGGCTGGTTTTATTGACCTCATTATCTCGGGCACGGTCACCCTGTGGTATTTCGGCGTCAAGGGCAAACGCCCCGGGTTAATCGCCGGAGTCTTGCTCTCCGCTGTCCTGCTGGGGGCAGCAGCCGGCGGAAAACTGTATAGCCGCTTTGAGGCCCTGGGGGGCGACAGCACTACGGAGGAGTCGGCCTACGGCTCGTACAAGCAACGCGAATATCTGATGAAAGTGGCGTTGGAGGGCATCGAGAAGCATCCACTCTTAGGCCTCGGCGCCGGGAATTTTCAGACGTACTCCGGCACCTGGCGCGAAGTGCATATGACGTACTTGCAGATCTGCGTCGAAGCTGGCATCCCGGCTTTGATTGTCTATCTGATGTTCATAAGCTGTGGTTTTAAGAATCTCCGCGTTGTGCGAAAGGCCAAGGATCTTGACACGCACACAGTCTTGTTCATCGGCGCCCTGCACAGTTCGCTTGTCGGCTTCCTCGTGGGTGCCTTGTTCGCGCCCGAGGCCTATCAGTTTTTCCCGTACTTTGCCGTTGCCTTTACTTCGGTCTTGCGACAGATCGTAAAGGAGAGAGAACTAGAAGCCGGTACGGTAGACCCGGTCCGAAGCAAACCACGACATTTCCTGGAGGCTTATGCCCATTTTGGAAGAACAGGTACAGTCGCCCCTGTCCGCTGATTTGCAGGCAATATTGCGTTGCCTGGGCTGCGGCGGGAAACTCGAAACGGATCCATCAGGAGGCTTCTTGTGTCCGGCCTGCAGGCGGGTGTATCCCAAGGTCAACGGCATCGCGCGTTTTGTGGACTCGCAGCATTATGCCGCCAGTTTTGGCTTTCAGTGGCACCGGTATCAGAAAACGCAACTCGATCACGGTGAGGTGCGGGAGGCGGACCTTAATTTTCGGATCAAGACCGGGCTCAGGCCGGAAGAACTGAAAGGAAAGCTCGTACTGGATGTAGGTTGCGGCATGGGACGCTTCGCGGAAGTGGCCACGCGCTGGGGAGCGCGCGTAGTCGGCATCGATCTGAGCGCGGCGGCCGAGGTGGCAGCCAAGAATCTCCCAGACCGTGACTTTGTCGCCTTCCAGGCTGATGTTTTCGCGCTGCCGTTTGCCCCGGAAAGCTTCGATATCATCTACAGCGTGGGAGTTCTGCACCACACGCCGGATTGCGAAGCCGCCGTCAAAGCGCTCGAAAGGTATCTGAAGCCGGGTGGTATTCTGGCGGTCTGGTTGTATAGCGGCTACAACAAGTGGTATCGCTTCAGTGATTTCTGGCGGCGCTATACCCATAAGATGAAGCCGGAGACGCTGCACAGCGTCTTGAGAGTTGCCGTTCCAGTTTTTTATCATCTCGAGCGCGGATTGCGGCAACTACCCTGGGTCGGGCGTCCAGCAGCGGGAGCAGTTCACCACATTTTCCCGGTAAACCAACAGCAGGATCCTGAAGCCCGCATGCTGGACACTTTTGACTGGTACTCTCCGAAGTACCAGTCGAAGCATACCTATGAACAGGTGTTTCGCTGGTATGAGGCGATGGGGATGGAAGACATGCGGGTTGGAGAGTGCTCGATTGCGGTGCGGGGGCGCAAGCCGGCCCGGCGGTCTTAGTCCGTGCTTCGCGAGAGTGCTTGCACCAACTGGTGCCAAAGATGAGTCTCTGGAACAAAATTGCATACGGCGGGAAAGTGTTGCCCGGCGGGATTTGGCGCGCGCTGAGAGCGCCCGTGCGCGAACCGGTGCACCTTATGATCGCGGTGGCCGATCATTTCGAGCCGGCCATCGATCCGGAAGACGGTGACAAGCGCGTTCCGCGTTCCGAGCAGGAGCGTCGGCTGGAGTGGTGGGGGCGTGAATATCCGAAAGCAGTGGACCGCTGGCGGGACCATGACGGCCGCCCACTTGTTCACACCTACTTTTATCCCGCGGAGCAGTACGACGGTGGTTTGATCGAGATGATCGCGCAGCATTGCCACTCGGGCTGGGGCGAAATCGAGATCCATCTCCATCATGGGATGTCAGAACCCGATACGGCCGAGAACACGCGGCGCGTACTAGCCCATTTCCGTGATCGGCTGGCGTATCAGCATCGCTGCCTGGCGGTCGAAGAAGGTTCTGGCGAGCCGCGCTACTGTTTCGTGCACGGAAATTTCGCGCTTGCCAACTCTGCCGGGGGACGACTTTGCGGCGTTGACTCTGAGATGAAGGTCCTTGCCGAAACCGGCTGCTACGCAGACCTCACACTGCCCACAAGTATCTTGCATCCAGCCCAGACGGCAAAGACCAACTCGCTGTACGAGTGTGGTTTGCCGCTGGAGCAGGCGACACCGCACAAAACGGGAACCGATTTACGCTTGGGCCGCGCGCCGCGAATTTTTCCTCTGATCGTGCAGGGTCCTTTGCTCGCGGATTTCGGGCGCAGCCGGGGTGCCTTTCGACCGGTGTTCGAAGCGGCCGCTATCACGCAACCGAATCCCATGACTCTGCACCGGCTCGCACTCTGGAAACAGGCTCGAATCCACGTTGCCGGGCGCCCCGATTGGTTGTTCATCAAGCTGCACTGTCACAGTATGGATCCGACCCAGAAGGATGCGGTAGTTGGCGATTCATTTCGAAAGTTTCTCGAGCAACTGGTGGGCGGCGCCGAAGAGCGGAAGGAAACATTGCATTTTGTGAGCGCCCGGGAAATGGTGAACATCATGCTGGCAGCTTGCGACGGCAAAAATGGCAATCCCGGCGAGTACCGCGACTACCGCTTCAGACTCTTCCGGGATCAGCCGGCCGCCGCCGAAAAGTCTGATAGTCTTCCGGTCAGCGTGAAAGGGTAAGAAACAAGCATGTGTGGGATCGCTGGAGCGGTGAGTGCAACTCGGGAGAGCGACATTACCGAAGCTCTGGTTCGCCACATGTGCGACCAGATCATCTATCGCGGTCCGGACGATGAAGGGCTCTACATCGCCGATGGTGCCGGACTCGGAATGCGGCGCCTCAGCATCATCGATCTTTCTGGTGGTCACCAGCCGGTATTCAATGAAGACCGCAGCGCTTGGGTCGTGTTTAACGGTGAGATCTACAACTTTCCCGAACTCCGCCCCGAACTGGAAAAGCGCGGCCATCATTTCTACACCCGGACTGATACCGAAGTCATCATCCATCTCTACGAAGAAATGGGCGCCGAATGCGTGCAGAAACTGCGCGGCATGTTCAGTCTGGCCATCTACGACCGGACGAAGCGCAAGCTGGTTCTCGCGCGCGACCGGTTGGGCAAGAAGCCGCTGCACTATGCACTGGTGAAAGACAAGTTGTACTTCGGTTCTGAGATCAAGTCGATCCTGGCGGTTGCCCCGGAACTGGCGGAAGTCAATGCCCAGGGGCTTCTCGAATATCTGTATTACGGCTACGTTCCCGATCCCCTCACGGCCTTTACCGGAATCCAGAAGCTGGCGCCTGGACACCTTTTGGAATTCGAGAAAGGCAAGATTCAGATTCGCCAGTACTGGGATCTGCCGCGCTACAACACGCACGTCCCCAAGAGCGAAGAGGAGTGTGTGGAAGAACTGGAGCATCGCCTGTTGGAAGCGACTCGCATCCGCTTGATCTCCGACGTGCCCTTGGGCGCGTTTCTCAGCGGCGGTACCGATTCTTCCACCATTGTGGCCTTGATGGCGCGCGCCAGTTCCGCCCCGGTGAAGACCTTCTCGATCGGCTTCACCAAAAATGACTTTAACGAGGCGGAATACGCCCGCATCGTGGCCCGTAAGTTTGGCACCGATCATCACGAGATGATCCTGGAGCCGGATGTCGTCGAGACCGTGGAGCATCTGACCAGTTCGCTGGAAGAGCCTTTCGGCGATTCCTCCATGCTGCCTACCTACTACATTTCCCGGATGGCGCGGCAGCATGTCACGGTGGCTCTCTCCGGCGACGGCGGCGACGAAATCTTTGCCGGGTACGACCGTTACCGCATTCATTCCAATCGCCGTTTCTTCGAATACTTTCCTGACTGGGGACGCAAGTTCTTCCGCGACCAGATCTTTCCCCTTCTGCCGAAGGGCATGCAGGGTCGCGGATTCAGCTACAACGTGAGCTTGCCCTGGCGGGAACGTTATGTGGATGGACTGTCTTTTGTGCCTGCATTCGAACGGACCGCGCCCCTGTTGTCGGATGACTTTCGGCAAATATTGCGCCGGAGCGATGATCCCCAGAACGTTTTGCTACGCTATTTCGCGAAGGCCCCCGCACGCGATCCGGTCAGCGAGCTTCTTTACGTTGACACCAAGACATATTTGGCGGGCGACATTCTAACCAAAGTGGACCGGATGAGCATGCTGAACTCTCTGGAAGTTCGCGCTCCCATGCTGGATCACGAGTTCATCGAGTGGGTCACCGGGCTGCCGCCGGAGTGGAAACTGCGCGGAAGCTCGCAGAAATATATTCTGCGAAAACTGGCGGAGCGGGTCGGCGTGCCGGGGGCGGCGCTCAATCGGCCAAAGCAGGGGTTCTCCTTGCCGCTCGTGCACTGGATGCGGAACGAACTGAAAGACATGCTGATGATCCTGCTGGAGCCACGCTCCCTGCAGCGCGGGTATTTCGAAGCCGATGGCATTCGCAAGCTGATGAACGATCACCTCTACACCGGCCGGGATCTGACGGGGCGCATCTGGCGGTTGCTCATGTTTGAGTTGTGGCACAGAAATTTCCTGGAGAAGTTCACCAAGCCCGCGGGACTATTCTCGCTTCCGCTCGTAGCGGACTCGCGCGCGAACGCCGCCGTTTCGCCGCCGGTCTCGCCTGGTACGATGGCTACCCTAACGGCGGGAGAATGATTGGATGAAAGTGGGCGCCGTCGACAGCCCGAAGCCGACGCTTCCCGATCAGTCTCGCGCCGGCCTGTTTCTGATGACCAACAACTTCGAGACAGGCGGCTCCGAGCGACAGTTTGCGCTTCTCGCCCAGGCGCTCTCCGCGGAACAATTTCAGCTCCATACCGGCTGCATCTCGCGTCAGGGTCCCTTTGCAGACGGCTTCGGAGACGTTCCGGAATTTCCCTTGGGCGGGAGCCTGTACGGGTGGACATCGCTGCGTGCTCGCTTGCGCCTGAGCCGCCATTTGCGGAACAACCGCGTGCAAATTGCGCATGCGTTCGACTTTTACACCAACCTGACGTTGATTCCGGCGGCCCGGCTTGCCCGCGTGCCCGTCGTCATCGGCAGCCATCGTCAACTGGGCGACTTGATGACGCCCGCGCAATTTCGAGCCCAGCTCGCGGCATTCCGCTGGTGCGGCGCCGTCGTTTGCAACTCGGTGGCGGGGGCTAACCGGCTCGCTGCCGCCGGCCTCGCCCGCGACAAACTTTTTGTCATCGGCAATGCGCTTACCGCCGACGCTTTCGTCACCGCGCCGGCAGCGTTGCCGCGCCGCCCCGGGGTGCTGCGCGTGGGGATGGTGGCGCGCATGAATGCGCGCTACAAGAATCACGCCGGATTTCTGCGGATCGCGGCCCGAATTCACCGACCATTGCCGGAAGTCGAATTCCTGCTGGCGGGAGATGGCCCTTTGCGCCCGGAGATCGAACAAGAAGCGCAAACTCTCGGGCTTGGAGCCCACGTGTCTTTCCTGGGAGATCGCCGCGATATTGCCGCCGTACTGGCTTCGATGGACGTGGCGGTGCTCACGTCGGACTCCGAAGGTTTGTCCAATGTGATACTGGAGGCGATGGCTGCCGGCCTGCCTGTGGTTGCCTATGACGTGGGGGGCAACGCTGAGTTGGTGAACGAGCAACGCGGAGCGCTCGTCCCCGCCGGCGATGAACCCGGCTTTGCCGACGCGGTCAAGCGGATTCTTGCGGAATCGTCACCGCGACAGCAACTGGGCCGCAATGGCCGCAGATTCGCAGAGGAGAATTTCGGGCTCGAGCGCGTGCGCAATCTCTACGTGGAACTCTATCGGACTCTGCTGCAGAAAAGTTGGCCACGCACGAATCCGCCCAGAACGGATGCGATGAATGCGCCGAAGACTGCGGGAGCCTGAGTGTGACTGCGTCGGAAAACTCCGGAAAGAAGCTAAGGGTTGCCGTGGTAGCGCCCAGCCTGCGCTATGTCGGGGGACAGGCGGTTCAAGCTGACTTGCTGCTGCGACTTTGGCGGGACGACCCCGACATCGAAATGAGCTTCATCGCAGTCGACCCGGCGCTGCCACGAGGGTTGGCTTGGGCCGAGTCCATTCCCGGCCTTCGGACAATCCTGCGGGAGCCGATCTACTTCCTCAATCTTTGGCGCGGGTTTCGAAACATCGACATTGCCCACATCTTTTCCGCGTCATACTGGTCATATTTGCTGGCCCCGGCGCCCGCCTGGCTTTTTGCCAGAGCCCGCGGCACGAAGACTCTGATCAACTATCGCAGCGGGGAAGCGCGCGATCACTTGCGACGCTTCCGGTCAGGGCGGTTCGTCCTGTCACGGGCGGATGAAATCGTGGCTCCATCGGGTTACTTGGTGGACGTCTTCCGCGAGTTCGGACTGAACGCGGGGGTTGTCCCCAATGTGGTGGATTTATCCCAGTTTCAATACCGGGAACGTAATCCTCTGCGTCCGCACCTGGTGTGTACGCGCGGGTTCTCGGCCTATTACAGCGTCGATGTGGTGGTGCGCGCCTTTGCGGAAGTGAAGAAAATCTATCCGGGGGCCAAGCTGGATCTTGTAGGCGGCGGTCCGCTGGAGGCGGATATCCGCAGATTGGTGGAGGAGTTGAAGCTATCGGACGTAAACTTCGCGGGAGTCGCCTCGCGCCAGGAGATCGGGCAGTGCTACGAGCAAGCGGACATCTTTATCAATGCTTCGTGGCTCGACAATATGCCGGTTTCCATCATCGAAGCTTTTGCTGCGGGGACGCCGGTAGTGACCACCGCGCCCGAGTCAATTCCCTACCTGGTCGAACACGAACGGACGGGCCTTCTTTCCCCGGTCGGAGACGAGAAAGCTCTCGCCGCGAACGTGCTCCGGTTGTTGTCGGATCCGGCGCTGGCGGCCCGGCTGGCGCAGAATGCTTACCAGGAGTCGAGCAAGTACACCTGGGAAGCGGTGCGCGGGCAGTGGCTGAATGTGTATTGGGGACTGGCGAGCAAGTGAGGAGTGGAGGTCAGTGGCTAGGCGTCCCACTGATCCATTGACGTGACAGGCGCGGCTTCGCGGCCTTGAGAAGCATCGCCGCGCCGAGGTTGCCCCGGCGTCAGATCGGCGGATGCGTCGAGCCAGCCCAGGGGATGAACCACGGGCTGCCGCATCGTCTCCAGCACGCGCACCGGAGAGCCTTCTCCTAAGTCCCCCGCTACCCAGACGCTGCTGGCGGAAAAATCCGCAATCGGCCAACGGAATTGATCAAACGCGTGGCGCACCAAGGCGATTTTCTCCGGATCATAGGCCAGCAAATGTGCGCCGACCCAATCCATGGCGGCCGCGTTATTGGCGCCGAGAATGAGCCCCATATTTAGAGGATCGGGCGCCAGCGGACCATTGCCTTGCCCGGCCACCACGGCGTCAGCCACGTGGATCACCCGGCGCTGAACTTCTTCGCGGATGGTTCCGTCGTCCCGGCCATAGAGAAGAATGCGGTTCAAATCCAAGCAGGTTCGCCAGATGGTGTCGTTGCCTGACCACGAACCGTCCGTTCCGGTGCGGTCCCCCTGTGCCCGGGAAGTGCGGGCAAGAACGGCAAAGAGAAGTCGCCAGAACATCCCGGCCGCGTAAGAAGAGGTGAGGTTCTGCCGGTCGCTTAGGTACTCAAGGCTCTTTTTGACGACACCATTCCCCGGGTAGCAATCACCTCCGCTTTGCGATCCACCGAGGCGGTGATGCGGCAAGTATTCCTTGTTGCCGTTGATGCCAATCAAGTTCTTGAGGGCGCAAGTGATGCCCGCCTTTCTGTGCGTCTTCAGCTTGGGAAGATTGATGATGACGTCGGCTTCGACCACTTCTTTGGCGACCAGATATTGGTGGACGCCCGGGTGGTGTGTCTTGGCCATCAGCCGAGGATCGTACCAAGCCACGCGGAACCGGTTTCCGGTCTCGCTGATCGGCTCCAACAGACTTTGGCTTCCGAGATCAAACAGTACAAATCGATCTTCCGGTTGCAAGCCTTCCGCTGCGACGCGCACGCCGTGCACCAGTGTGCCGATCGTACGGCGAAAGTCGCGCAGACCTTTGAATCTGGAATCGAGAGCCGTTTGTGCATGCGCCCACGTTCGCAGCCCGGTGTTTTCCACGAGCACGTCGAAATTGCATCCCTGAATCGGAGCGTCACCGACCAGGACCTCCGAGGCATCAGTTCGCAACGCCGCTTCCACGGCTGCGCGGATCAGGGAAGAGTGCGTAAGCAGGCAGTCAAGTCCCCCGGGACCCTCGTTTTGATGGAGAACAAGATTGGGCTTGACCAGAACCTTCGCGCCTCGCGGGATAACCCTAGCGAACGGGCTGCGTTCGTCCGACCACTCCATCGTGTCTGCCAGACGACGCAGAGCTTGGTAGACCTGATTCTCGGCTGGACCTTCTTGGCCTAACTTCTTCCCGGTTTGCTCCGGCGATGGGTACGAGCACGAAGGAAGACGGGCGATCCCCACCTTGGGCTCAAATCCATAATGGGTCAGGGAGTTTGCCGTCATGTTCAGGAGGTTGATACCGCCTCGCCGCGAACGGTCGTGGCCGTGGTGCTCACATCGGATTTGGTAAAACGATACTTTCCGGCTGAAGACAGCGGAATCGCAGCCACCTCGCGTACATCAACTCGAATCTCGTGGCTGGGGCAGAGTGCGCGTATCTGGCGGATCGATTCCTGGATCTTTTCCTGCCGCGCTTTGCTGTCGCCGGGGCCGGGCACAATCGACAGGATAATTTCCTCCGTTGCGGTCTGATGGAACTGGAAATTCAAAATTCCATCACTCCCGTACATGAGGTGGGTGAAGAACTCACCGTGAACGACACGGCCATCCGGCAACACGAAGTTGTCGCTGGTACGCGCAATTTCCAGCCGCATGAGAGGAAAGTGATTGCCGCAGGAACAGGTTTCCTCTGAAAGATAGCCGCCGTCATCGTTGCGATAGCGAATAAACGGCATGGACCAGTTGCGCAGCGAGGTCAGCAAGAACGGCCGCGGACCGTGATCGAGCGCCTTGTCCTCCTCCAGCACGACGAAGTCCGCATTGATATGCATTCTGCCCGCGGGGCACTCGGCGGCGATGTTCTGCACTTCGCTCGATCCATAACAGTCGAACACTTTGCAGCCGAAGACACGTTCAATCACTTCGCGCTGCGGCTGGTAGAGCTTCTCGGCCGTGGTGAAAACGCCTTTCATCCGTTCGATCGATTGCCCCCGGGCGTCGAGAAACGTGGCGAAACGTGCGATCGTTGACGCGTATCCGAGGATGACTCGAGGCCGGACCCGCCAGAAGCGCTTGGCCCATTCGGCCATCTCAGCTTCTCCCGAATAAAACGGGTCGAACTGATAGGTTCGCCGCAGGAACTGACGCAGTTCGAATTCCACGCGCGACATGGCATACAGCTTTTCGTTCCCGCCCCAGAAGAACGCGATCATTTCCCCCGGACGCCAGCCGCATTGCTCGAGGTTCCGGTAGGTTCCAGCATCGCTCGCGATCATGTAATCGCTGCTGCGGAAGAACTTCAGCGGCACGCCAGTGGATCCGCCACTGAAATGAGGTTGTAACTTTTCCAGCGGCACATCTTCACGGATAAGCTCACGCTGATTTTCCCGGATAATGTCCTTGGTCAGGATTGGAAGCCGGGCGAAATCGTCCCAGGTGCGAATCTCCTGACTGCTGGCGCCAAGACTGCGAAACAGATTTCTGTAGTACGGGACGCGGGATTCCGCGTGGGCCAAAAGCGCACGCAGGTCGCGGAACTGTTTTTCACGGATTTCATCCGCGGAGCAAAAGGGAGAGCCCTCAATCTCCTTTAACGCCCGCAGCGTGTCGGACCCGCGCAACCGGCAGGCCAGAGCGAGGAGTGCGCGTCCGAGGAAAGGACCGCGGTGGGCCGAGGGACTCATCGGTCTAGTCCCTCGCGCCGGCGCCCATCACCGCAACACGGCGTAACTCGAAGATGCTGTCCATCCCTTGGATTCTCGATTGCTAGCCTATTCACAAACTTATCCCCATTCCATAAAGGCATTTGCGGGCGAGCGCGCTGACCAATGTGCTTTGCTACTCGACTCCCGCGATTGCCGCATCAACCGCATCCACGTCTGCTCCAATGTCTGTGCCATCCGTGGCCGCCGATGCCCCGGGGGAGGCTTTGCCGCAGCCGGCAGTCTTCGCGTGGCACAGCCGCGGGTCCTTGCTCACTCCACCTTGCAGATCGCGTATGCCCGCCTCCTGGGGAGAGGAAACAACGATGGTTCCGGGCGGCCAGCCCCCTTTGCTGCCAATGATTAGGTTTTTTTCGAATTTGTAGTTGATGAAGCAGGCTTCGAGAACCGCCTGCGGACCCGCCCGTTGGGCCTGGGCCGCGCAGTTCGCCGCGCCGCCTCCGGCCGAGTAAAATTCCGCCATCCTCTGTCCCGCCATGAAGAGGCTATTGGTAACGCTGAAATTCGGAATCTTTTCTGCTCTGCGATTCCCTACAAAAAAAAGGGGGCCAGTCACAAATGCCGTCACGTGATCGAAAGCGAGGTCATGCAACAGTGCAGCATTGGCGTTCAAGAACCCAAAAGTGCCCTGTCCTTTCCAATCCTGGTCGTGAACCGAATCGACGATCAAATCGTGAATGCTATACCGCCCTCCGTCCGCCGGGGCCGCGCCTTCGTTCGTGAAACCATTCGCAGCCACGACAGCGCCGGCTACGTTCCGTATGCGGTTGTAACGGAGCGTTACGTCGGTTACGGCGCACTTCGGGCACCGCCCATTTTGGTTCTTCGCCGTGAGCAGGATCGAATACCCCTGTTGCGAGAAACCGCCCCAGCTATTCTCCAGCAAGTTTGCCTCAAAGAGCACGCGGATCGCGCTTTTCAGCTCGAAGTGGTTCTTGATGATCGGAGGGTTGCCGGAGCCGACGGCGGTGTAACCCGGTTCACCTAGCTTCCAGATCAGGGGCTTGAACAGATGATTGCGTCGGATCTCGAGGTCGGTGGGATTGACGTCGGAGCGGGCGCCACCAAACAGAATGTTTTCCCCGGAGGCCTCGATGAAGTTGTTGTAAATCTTCAGGGTGCTCGTCGGGAGATCCCCAAATCCTCCGCCCACGGCGGTCGCGTCGGTACAGGAGCCGGCACCCGACACACAATAGAACCCGCTAAGATAAGAATTGATCACGGCAATGAATCGGGTACCGTTATAAGTCTCAATCCCTTTGCCGGTCTCAGCGCCTTCGGATGGATGGAGCCAATTGCGGTCGAAGATTACGTGGTCTCCGCCTTCGGTCGTCACAATGGCGCCAACCCGAACGCCCGGCTCGGAGACCCACTCCAGGCCAATAAAGCGGTAGTGATCTCCAATGTGGGCCGCCGCTCTGACAATCAGGGTTGACATGAGCTTCGCCGGTCCGCCGGATGGTTGGGCGTAAGCGGGTCTGCCCGGCAGGCTCGCCAGTCCAGCCCAAGCCGGTGAAATGCGCATTCCTTCCGGAGGCAGTTTCGAATCGGGCGTGTCAGTCCGTATGGTGATATAGTGCTGCTCGTCGCATTTTTTCCCGGGGAAGTCTTTGATTTCGAACGAGGCGCCGGCGGCAAGCAGGATCGTGTCCCCACACTTCGCGGACTTTGCGGCTGCACCCAGGTCGGATTTCGCCTCTAAACGAATCTGCTTCCCGGGAGAGGGGGTGCCGTCCATCCCTGTGTAGTAGCACGCCTTCGGGAGTTCCGCCGGACCGTCTTTCTCACCGAACTTCGGCACATCGCCCTTCCCACAGTAGGCGTTTTCTCCGATGGGAGGCGTGCTTCCCGCCGTAGCACGCATGGGATTCATAAGGGCGGCAACGACCACTATGCCAAAGAGGGAATAGAACCGGAGCGAATGAAAGACAAGTGAGTGCGCCAAGGTGAAACGACGAGGAAATAAGTGCACGATGTCAGTCTCTCCCAACCACACGCCCCCGTGGGCTTAACTGAAGGCGGTTCTAACGCAGGTGATAGCCAGATAGTAGCACGCTGACGCCGGTTTACCTTTGGAATGAGGGCAACCCGGCCAACCCTGGGCAACCCACGCAGTCTTTTCAGAACCAACAGCCAATTCCGCATCGTGCCATTTCCTCGAACACACGGCGGCCCCTATCTTCTTGTTCCAGCAGAAAGAACTTGAAATAGAAATTTACGTGGATCGGATCGAACGGTCGCGGAGATTTCAGCGCAAAGAAGGCCTGCAGACTATTGTCGTCATACGCGTCCGCATATGTGCCCGGCCCGATTGGGCCGAGGGGCTGACCCGGAGAAGCAAAGTTCGTTTCGACGAATTTCAGCAGGCTGCCGGAGTCGTGGTTCGAATTGTCCACGAAGCCCGCCGGGGTGTAGGCGGACACCACCAGCAGCGGCACCCGAAAGCCGTAGGTGAAGCCGCTACCCCAACCGTTAGGCTGTCCCTGACGGAATGGCTTCACGTGATCGTACCAGCCGCCCCAATCGTCCCAGGTAATGAATATGGCGGTGTCTTTCCAGTACTCTTCCCCCGTCCCGGCGCAAGCAGGGTTGGTGCCGAGGGCGTTCACCAATGAGGCCACCCAGGCTGGTCCACTCCCATCCGTCATTCGGGGGTGGTCCGACGCTTGGTGAGTGGGGGTTATCCAGCTTACCTGCGCCAGCTTGCATTCTTTGATGTCCTTCAGCGCGAGATTCGCGCCGATGACAACATTGCTCCCCCAGTCCGGCCCCGTACAATCCAATGCGCCGTCCTTGTTTTCCTTCGCCACGCACATGTGGCGGATCGCGTTCGGCGCATTCCATATCGAATCGGGCAACTCGCTGTAGTACTTCCAGCTGATCTGGGCGTCGTTCAGCACATCTGGCAGCGTGGGATGCTCGAAGCAGGGGTAGATCGGTGGGTGTGAGTCTTCGTCTCCATCTTGGTCAACCACGGTGACCGTATTGTCGGGCGTAGCCGTACAGCCGGCCGGCTCTTTCACTGGATTCCCCGACACCAATAACTTGCTGTAGGTATCCGGCGCCGAAGTTCCGGCAAGGAAGAACTGGTGGGCAGAGAAACTGGGTCCCTGGTTGGTCTGAAAATTACGATTGGCCCATCCATACTGCTTCGCGATGTCGAAATACGGCTGAACCAAACCGCTAGCGTTGTCCACGAACCTGTATTGCGGGTTGGGTGGGACAACGCACCCAGGGGCCGGCTGCGTTGTGTTTTTGTCGGCTCCATCCATCATGCCGTGGTTATAAGCGGTGACAAAGGCGTGGTAGCTGTGATTGAGATCGAAGCAGGTTTCGAGAGGGATCGGGATCAGTGGAACCATCTCGCCCTTGGAATTAAGGCCGGACGTGGCGAGGTCCACTCCCGGTTCAAAGTTCGGATTGCTGCCAAACAGGTTGTCCGGAGTCCGGTTCTCCTGGAGAATCACGACGACATGTTTGAATTTAACGGTCTGCGCGGCTGACGAAGCCAGCGCCAGGAGAGTCCACAAGAGAAGAAAATTAGTAGTCCGAGCCGGGCTGGTTTTCCTGGGTCGAAACATGGCCTGCAAAGATTCCTCCGTCTGCTGTCTTTGGCTTGACGTCTTGCTGAAACCGCTTCAATTGCAGAATGGCCCAGGTTCAGCCTGGAAGAACAATCCCGGGTGAGATCATAGCCAATGCTGTCACTTTACGCGCTCGCAGTCTTCGCAACAAGTTGGAGGTCTTGGTGCCTGCGGCATTCTGTGGATCAATTCTCCCGTGTTCGGAATGTTCGGAGCGGAGACCGCGTGCCCATTGAGCTGCGCGTGCTATATTCTACTCTGCTTTTTCCCAGAGGATTTTATGCGTCCAGTGGGTGTCACGTTAGTTGGCTTCTATCAGATTCTGCGCGGGGTGATCGCGCTGGTGTTCGGATTCTTCATCCTGTTCTACCAGGGACCAGCCAACAAATTCACCTCCGTGGCCGCCCACGGCAACGTCGTCGAACGCCTTCTGAGCCGCCTCAGCCATACAGCCGGCCTTGTCATTATCGTATTTGTGATACTACACATACTCGCCGGCTATGGCGTCCTGCAGGTGCGGAACTGGGGACGCACCGTCGCGCTTCTGTTTTCGGGGATCGAACTCCTGCTAATGGTTCCCGGCATCGTCCGCGTCAATATTTTTTCGGTGGTCCTCGGTGCGATCAACGCGGCCTGCGTTTTCTATCTGATCATGCCCCCGATCGGGCGCGCCTTCCGCGGCGGAGGCAGCACGATGCGAGTGGCGGTCTAACGAAGTCCGGGCGGGGATACGACGGCTTGAAACCGTCGTCGACCGTCCCCGGCTGGGTACGGCCCATCGTTTGGGCCGGGGCGATGTCTTAGGGAGTCATGCTGACGTCAGACGCTTGATGTTTGCCCTCGGGCGGATCGTCTAGCGGCTCTGGTCCATCCTGAAGTTGCAGCACGGACAGATTGGCCAGACGTCCCGCCGGAGTGTTCAGCTTCAGCCACATCTTCGTGTCCAGAAAACTCCGATAGAGCGCCCGGTTAGCGAACTCGCGCACCCCCGGTGTTCGCTCCGTTTCAGGAAGCGATAAAGGGTACCCGTTCTCTTGGAGGCAATCGCCCACAGCGGCCTCGATGGCTGCCACATCGGCATGGGAAAGCCGCTTCTTCCAGCGCCCCAGGGGATTGATATTCTCGGTTCCGGCTTCTCCGCGAAAGGAAGAGTTCGACGCAGAGAGGCGTCCGAGACCAGCACTCTTAATCCGATCGTAGTCCAGATCATGGCGAAGAAAGCCGCCCAATTTCTGCAACGTCTCGCGAGGCTGCGTAATCAGGTCTTCGTAGTGGACTTCCAGGTAGTCGGCGGGGAACCGGCTTCCCTGCTCGCGCCCGTTGCGGACCATCCACTCCCAATATAAGGCCGTTGCCACCAGGCTTCTGGTTTCGCTGCGATCCCAGGGCAGAGGACGGAAGCCGTCCATTTTTTTGAGCGACAGAGCGATGTCGCGGCCGTCACGGATGATATGCAGAAAAACCGCATTGGGAATGCTCGCCTTCAACCGCTCCAGATGAAGAACATTGTCGGGATCGTACAAAACCCAGCGCGCAACTCCTTGACGAGCCGCGACCGCATCCATGATCAGCCGAATGAAATCTCCACCGTCGCGGCATTCGTTCAGGATGCGTGAGGACAATAAATCCGCCGCCAAGCCAGTTCGCCGAAAACCTTTGCTGCGCAACCAGGTTCGGAGGAGTTTCTCCCGATTGCCGCGATGCTCCATCGAACCAAACCGCGGGATCAGCGTCTCATAGACGGGCAAGGAACCGCGGTAAATTGCGAACCCGCCTGCGGACAGCAGCATGTCATAGAGGAGATTTGTTCCCGAACGGTGACAGCCCATCACGAAGACAGGACTATTCTTGCGATCGCTTGGATTCTCGATGGCCAACCTCGATTGCCGACAATGAAAAGTCTATCACCGCGCCAGATGGGGACGTTACAGGACGAAAGTCCACCAGGTTACGAAGGTTGCTTTGCTGCTCGACCTCGACGAGCCACCTCGACGGCATCCAAATCCGAGTTGTGAGTACGAACATGAACTTTGCCATGCCCCACGATCAGATTCAAAAACCGGGGCGCCGGAAGTGCAATAATGTAGAGCCCGGAGCCGGTCGGCAAGAAATACATTTTCAAGCGCAAACCAACCGGGCAACATTCGAGGGGAATCTTACGCGGCTGATCCATCGGCGAATGTCGGAGAGAATCGCTAAAAATGCAGCGTCGGTCGACGTCGAGGACCATTTCCACGCCGAAGCTTTTTCCGATGTGGTCGATCGGACCCGCGGGGAGAGGTTCACCAGTCGGGGGAACACCCGCCGTCTCCTGAACTTGCTCGCAAGGCGCAATGGGCGCGCCACTTTCTTCGTGCTGGGATGGGCTGCCGAACCCTTCCCGGCGCGGGTGCCCGAGATCGCGGCCGGGGGCCATGAGTGGGGAGACAGTGATTCCTTAAGGTAGGGGTGGCGTTAGCGTCAGTCCGTTTGTTGGCCGGGTTTTCCATTCCGGTTTCAGTTGGGTGGCATTCTTGCAAATTTTCGCGGGTACTTGACTTTGTACATATC
>Ga0265760_10000110_pt1 | contig 20840 bp, 16 predicted proteins | sample NZIome_2_FD_200831 | JGI IMG/M metagenome (GOLD analysis project Ga0265760, IMG submission 200831) | Metatranscriptome of rhizosphere microbial communities from Maridalen valley, Oslo, Norway - NZI1 (Metagenome Metatranscriptome) | ecosystem: Host-associated > Plants > Roots > Rhizosphere >...
AGCAGGCGGAACGAACTCTCGTCGTAGTTGGCGCGGATGCGCTCGATTGGAATCTTCTGAGTCGCCGGCACAATGGCCCGCTGGGCTGAAGCGTCGGGCGAGACCGTTTCAAGTAGAGATTTGGCCGCGGTATCGCCTGGGCGTAAGGAGAGAGTGTCGTGGAGTTGGCGAGACGCGCCGGCGTCGTCGCCATTTCGGTAAAGTTCTATGGCCAGATTGAAGTGATAATCGGGATCATTGGGGTCCGCGTTGATGGCTTTCTGAAAATAGTCGGCAGCGCTTTTCCTGTCCGCGTGAGAGCTTACGACTCCCAGGTCGTTGTAAACCTCGGCTAGAGGCATGAGCGCGGCAACGAAGTGGAATGCCGATTCGGCTCGCTGAAAATCTCCGTGGTAGTAAGCTGCAAGTCCAAGATAGAAATTCGCCTCGCGGGCGAGAGGATGGTTTTCGGGCACGCGCGCCAGAGTGGCGATTGCGGGTTCATACTGTCGCGAACGGTAATAGGCTTTGCCCAGTTGTAATAATGCCTCGGGATAGCTCGGATTCAGGCGAATGGCCTCGCGAAAACGCTGGATCTGTTCGTCAGCCTTCGGCGCTGTGACGCCGCGCACGTAGTTTTCGAACGCGTCCAACCGGAGGGGAGGCGCACCGGCAATAAATGCCTGCTTTGTGATCGAGATTTCCGGACGGAGGACGTGCAGAACGTCCCATGCCAGCGCGGTCTGAATGTCGATGAGTTGGAGTAACGGGCCGGACTCATTCATTTCGGGCAGCAAGTGTTGGCGACGCATGTCCAGAAGTTGCGCTGAAGCGTTGAAGGTCCGGCCATCAAAGCGGTACACGCCTAGCACGACGTAGTCCACGTCCAGTTCTTCCGCAATCCGATAGAGAGTGGCGCGCGAAGGATGAAGCGCGACTGGGATACCGAAGCGGTCGTAAGCACGGATTCGATCCTCGCGCGGCAACACAAACAGCGTTGCGGAATTCAGGCGCTCTTGCAGCAGTTCGGGAAAGGAGTCGCTGATCCACTCGATGCCCGGTGCTTTCGATTGATTTTCAAAAGGAACTACCAACACGGTCTGACCGGCGGTGGCCGGTCCCTGGGCAAGGGCCGCTGTGGACAAGAGAATAACGATTGCGCTGAGCCGGAGAAGTTTCAAGACAACTAGATTATAGCGGGTGACGGGTCTTTGATTGTGGGTTGAAAGACTCTGGACGTTCTCCCCGGGCTTTGTTCCCCGGTCCCTGATTGGCGAAGGTTGAGGCCGCGAGGGCCATTGTCAGGGTACTTCATCGGTGATATAAGGGTGCGCCATGGCCGACGGGAGGGCTAAGTCTGCCCCGCAGTCCCGTGATCGAGCACATCTCAAAGGAAGAGGAGATTTCTCATGAAGCTTCGCGCATGCTTCGTCGTTGTCACTTTTCTGTGTGCGGTGGTGGTCTCAACTCCGGCGCAAACAGCGGCTCCGAACTCAAGTTTGGTTTCCACGCAGATTCCGCGGCTCATTAAATTTTCCGGTGTGGCGCAGAACGAAACCCGCAAGCCAGTGACTGGGGTGGTGGGCGTCACTTTTTCTCTGTACAAGGATCAGCAGGGTGGCAGTCCGTTGTGGGCCGAGACGCAGAACGTGCGAGCCGACGAGACTGGACACTACACAGTGATGCTGGGCTCGGCCAGCGCGGATGGGGTTCCGTTGAGTCTGTTCAGTTCGGCGGAGGCGCACTGGATCAGTACGCAGATTTCAGGACAGCCGGAGCAGCCGCGGATACTGCTTCTGAGCGTGCCGTATGCGTTGAAGGCGGCGGATGCGGAAACGTTGGGCGGCTTGCCGGCGTCGGCATTCATGCACGCCACTGCTGGAGCAGTACAGGGAAAAACGGGAGCGACGGCTGCGTCTCCAGCGCAGTCAAATCTTCCTCCGGCGGGCGTGACGGGCAAGGGGGTAAAGAATTTCGTTCCTCTCTGGACCGGAGCGACGGCTCTAGGGGATTCGCTGATTTACCAGACGGGAGGGGACTTGGGGATCGGTACGAAGACGCCGCAAGCCGAACTGGATGTCGTGGGCACCGGTGTGCGTGGAATCCAGGCGACCGTACCGGGCACCCAGGCTGCCATTTCGGGTATCGCTACCGCCACGAGCGGGGGCACGACGGGCGTGTACGGGCAGAGTTCCGACCCAGGCGGAAACGCGATGCTTGCAGTTAACGAGGCGACCACCGGCGGCTACGGAGTGATCGGGGTGTCCGGCGCCACCTCGGGTTCGTCGTACGGCGTGTATGGGACGAACGCCAGCACCACCAATTTCGCTGCAGGAGTTGCTGGAGTTGAGAATGCTAAGACGGGCCAGGTTTTTGGCGTAGCTGGTTCGACGAGTAGCACTACGACTTTCGCGGCCGGGGTCTCAGGCTTCGAGGGTGCCAAGACGGGCGCGGTTTCCGGGGTTGCGGGCTCGACAAACAGCACCACGACCGGCGCTGCGGGAGTCAATGGTTTTGAGGGCGCTGCCAGCGGCCAGGTCTATGGGGTCGCTGGCGGAACAACGAGCACGACCAACGGCGCAGCGGGCGTGATCGGTTCCGATACTGCGGCAAGTGGCCAAGTGTTTGGCGTGTTTGGATACACGAATAGCGCCACAGGCACCGGCGTCGCCGGGAATGCTAACGCCACCTCGGGCCAGGCCACTGGAGTGACAGGAGTTAGCACCAGCACAAGTGGGACCGGCGTACTCGGCAACGCCACGGCTGCAAGTGGCAACACTTTCGGAGTGTTTGGCCAGACGTCGAGTCCGACCGGCAACGGCACAGGCGGCTATGCCAGCGCCACCAGCGGACTGGCCATCGGGGTGGTGGGGCTAACCAACAGTCCAGCTGGGGTTGGAGGTGTATTCACAAACTTGGGCGGCGGGAAGAGCGCGGTACTCATCGGAAACGGCGCCAACTATGCTCAAGTGTTCATCGTTGACGCCAGCGGCAATGGAAACTTCGCGGGCAACCTCAACGTCAAAGGCAAGCTGACCAAGGGGAGCGGGTCTTTCAAGATCGACCATCCGCTGGATCCGGCGAATAAGTATCTCTCCCACTCGTTTGTCGAGTCGCCTGACATGATGAACGTTTACAACGGGAACATCACGACTGATCGGCATGGCTTGGCTACGGTGAACTTGCCGGATTACTTCGAAGCACTCAATGGGGATTTCCGTTATCAGTTGACGGTGATCGGGCAGTTTGCGCAGGCCATCGTTGCCAAGAAGATTGCTGCGAACCGCTTTGTGATTCGCACGAGTCGGCCTCAGGTGGAAGTGTCGTGGCAGGTGACTGGCATCCGGCACGATGCTTATGCCAATTCTTATCGCATTCCGGTGGAGGAAGATAAGGGGGTTGGGGAGCAGGGCTACTATTTGCATCCGGAGGTCTTTGGACAGCCGGAGTCGAAGGGTATTTCAGCGGCGTGGAAGTCTACGGCTGTCCCGCAGAATGTCGTGGCTGACGCGTCGCATAATTAGACGCAGTTTCATCCAGAACTATCGTCCCGAGCGGAATATCAGATTCGCGCCGCGAATCTGATACAGAGTCGAGGGACGTCTTGCATGGGGATTGTTCAGGCCGTCATTTTTGTTTCTTTCTCTGGGCTGTGCTCCTCACGCTGCAGTTCCGTCCAGCCAGGCAAGGTTTGGTCCCCGGTGATCAGTCTTGCTCCGCGTTCGAAGGTGAGGTACGACCACGCCCACTGAATCAGCACGATTAGCCGGTTGCGGAATCCGATGAGGAAAAAGATGTGAACAGTTAGCCACGCGAGCCAGGCGAGGAAACCGGAAATATGAATCTTGCCAAACTGCGCGATAGCGGCGGCGCGGCCGATGGTTGCCAGGTTGCCCTTGTCTAGGTAATGGAAGTTTTTCCGCGGCTGTCCTTTCAGGTCGCGCAAGATGTTGTGGGCGGTCGCTTTTCCTTCCTGGATCGCGGCCGGGGCCACGCCCGGCACAGGCTCGCCATTTTTCCGTTTCAGCGAAGCCAGGTCTCCGATAACAAAAACATGAGGATGACCAGGAACGCTCAAGTCAGGATTCACGAACACGCGCCCGGAGCGGTCGGTGGGCGCGCCGAGTTTCTTGCCTAGTGGCGACGCGGCCACTCCGGCTGCCCACAAAATTACCGCGGCACGAATACGAGTTTCCCCCATGACTACCGTCGCGGGTTCGACACCGGTGACCATCGCGGAAGTGTGGACTTCGACGCCGAGTGCGCGAAGCTGTTCTTCCGCGCTGCGGGAAAGATCCTCGGGGTATGCGGGTAGAACCCGAGGTCCGCCTTCGAGCAAGATGATTCGGGTGCGTTCGGGATCGATGGATCTGAATTCGTCCTGCAACGCGCGGCGGGCGATCTCAGAGAGGGTTCCCGCCAACTCCACCCCTGTAGGGCCGCCGCCGACGATGACAAAATTCAACTGCACCTGACCCGCACCGGTGGCAGCGTGCCGTTCAGCGAGTTCGAATGCGAGCAAAACGCGGCGCCGTATCTCGAGCGCATCTTCGATCGTTTTCAGCCCGGGTGCCATCGGTTCCCACTCGTCGTGTCCAAAATAGGCGTGGCTCGCGCCCGCCGCAACGATCAGGTAGTCGTAAGGAAGCTCACGGTCGGCAAGTTTCACGACGCGCCGGTCAAGATCAAATTCGTGTACTTCTTCGAGAAGAACTTCAATGTTGCGACGACCGCTAAGGATCCAGCGGATGGGAGCAGCAATTTCTCCAGGGGACAATCCGGCAGTTGCCACTTGATAAAGGAGAGGCTGAAAAGTGTGGTGATTTCTGCGGTCGATTAAGGTGATCTGAACCGGAGCGTGGGCGAGCTTGAGAGCTGCGTTGAGGCCGCCGAATCCAGCGCCAACAATCACGACCTGCGGCATCGGTTTGGCGTTCATCAGACTCCTCCATCGAGATTCATGGCGTTTAGAATATTCTGCGCCGGAAAACGTGCATCTCACTTTAGTAGATTCCCGTCATGGCTGCCGAGTCGAAGAATTTGATTTCGAGGGTTGCTGCCGATCGCAGCATCCTCTCACCGCAGAGGTTTCCAGCAGCGGCTTCAGCCGGAACTTCGGCTGTGGGTCTGGCGTTCCAGGTCGGGCTGGTCTTCGCTTTGATCATGGTCGCGGTGTGGACACCACCGGGCCGTGTCAACGCCGTCAGCAATCTTTTGGCAGGGCTTTGCATTTTGTGGTTCACCGTACGCAGTCGGTATTCAGTTCGCCAATTGGGGCTCGCCCGGCCTGGCTCCGGAGCAGTTGTGACGGTCATGTGCGGAGCGTTTCTGATGGTTGCGATTGTTGTAATCGGATCGGCAATCCATAATCTTGGACCGGCTCAGAGGGTGCCTTGGGAAAGGATTTGGAAATATGCGCTCTGGGCGCTGGAGCAGCAATTTATATTGCAGTCTTTCTTCTATGTTCGGATGGAATCGCTTCTTGGGAGCCGCCGAGCAGTGTGGGGCGCAGCGCTTCTGTTTTGCCTCGCACACTTTCCGAGCCCGGGGCTGACTCTAATGAGCTTCATCGGCGGTCTGTTGTTCTGCGAAATGTTTCGCCGCTATCGCAACATTTTTCCCTTGGGATTAGTTCACACTGCGCTCGGACTCACTATTGCGGCGAGCCTTCCAGATAGGTTGCTTCATCACATGCGGGTCGGGATCGGATATCTGTTGTACCGTCCGTGAGCTCTCTCGGTAACTGGTATCGACCTCAATATCCAGCGAACAGCGCGTTGCTCCGTTTAATCGGGTAACATGACGGGGTCGGGTGCGAGCAGACGCTTTGCATTTGAAACCTTCGCAAACAGAGCCTCAATCCAATACCGCGGCACACTCTGGCGGTGTCTCACGCTGGCTTCAGTTTCTGATGCCTTCCGTTTCCGATTTGCTTTTTGTTGCTCTGCTTCTGGGCTTGAGCTGCGGTGCGTTCGGACGGCTGCTGTTGCGTGATGCGGGGACGGGATGGCACATCCGCAACGGGGAGTTGATGCTGCAGGCGCGCTCGATTAACCGAGTCGATCCGTTTTCGGCGACCATGAGCGGGCAGCCCTGGTATGCGTGGGAATGGCTGTATGACGTGCTGATCGCGGCTATCCACCACGTGCTTGGACTGAACGGCGTGGTGTTCTACTCGGCAGCGGTCATGTCGATCAGCTTCGTTTTGGTCTTCCATCTAGCCATGCGTCGAGGTGGCAGTCTGCCGATTACGCTGGTGTTGATTGTGCTGTCGTTGGGCGCCGCATCCGTCCATTTTCTGGCGCGGCCACATGTTTTGAGTTGGCTGCTTACCGTGATCTGGTTCGACTTGCTGGACTCGGCGTCTGGTCTCGATCTTCAACCTGATCTCGATTCCGAGGCCGACAAGGCCCGGCGACTTTATTGGTTGCCTGTTCTGATGCTTTTCTGGGTAAATCTGCACGGCGGATTTCTTCTTGGCTTTGCATTACTGGGCGTGTACCTGGTTGGCGGCGTGATCCGGTATTTTAGTTGTCCCGAGCGGCGGGCAGAAATCGGGAGCCGGTTGAAGCGGCTGGGGCTGGTTAGCGTGCTCACACTGCTCGCGAGTTTCGTCAATCCCTACGGCTACAAGCTCCACCTTCATGTTTACCGGTATCTTTCTGACCGATTTCTGATGAATCACGTCACCGAGTTTCTGTCGCCCGATTTTCACGGCGTGGCGCAACAGTGTTTCGCGGTGATGTTGCTGATCACAATCGCGGCACTGGCGAGTTCGCGCCGAAAGCCTGCGCCCACGCATTTGCTGGTAACTCTGCTGGCTGCTTATAGCGGTCTCTACGCCTCGCGCAATCTCCCAGTCTCTTCGATGCTGCTTACCTTGATGGTTGCTCCCATGCTTTCGGAGACAGTTGCGCGGGCGAGCGAGAACTCGGAGATCGCGCTATGGCTGCGCGGTCTGCTTTCCCGGGTAAACAACTTCGGCATTCGCATGGAAAAACTGGAGCTACGTTTTCAAGGTCACCTTTGGATTGTGCTCGCGTTCGTTCTCGGTTTGTGGGCTTGCATGCACGGCGGAAGGCTCGGTTCGGTTCAGCTCATAAATGCGTATTTCGATGACAAACGCTTTCCGGTAGAGGCGGCCGAGGTCATCGCCCGGCGCGATATCCGGGAGCCGATCTTTTGTCCCGATCTGTGGGGAGGGTATCTGATTTACCGGCTCTATCCACAAACCAAGGTCGTGGTGGACGATCGTCATGATCTGTATGGCGATCAGTTCTTTGAGGATTACTTGAAAGTTGTCTTCGTCCAACCGGAGTGGAGCAAAGTGCTGGATGAAAAGAATGTGAACTGGGTACTGGTGCAGAAGGATTCGTCGTTGGGGACGATTCTCGGGCTGACTTCGGGATGGAAGTTGATCCATGAGGATGGAACGGCGGTTCTGTTTCACCGCGAGGGGACGTGAGAGCGTCCCTTTCCGATACTCTGCTGCAAAAGGGCGTTACTGGAACGGGATGTCAACCTCGGCATAGCTGCCCGGCGTGGCTGCATTCACAGCGAGGACAACCATTTCAATGTAGCGACGCAGTGTAGGCCACTGCTGATTGCCGATAACCACAAACGCGATTTTCCGGCCTTTCAGGTTTTGCTGGTAACGCATGTTTTTGTCGGTCGTCACCAAAACTTCGAAACCTGCATCCTCCGCAGCTGCTATCAGTTCGCCATTGGTAAGTTGGTCCCATCCGCGTTCAGTTGCTTCAACAACGATGTGGTCCTTGAGGGCGTATCGAAGCGGGGCGGGCGTGCCGTTATCGAAGAGTATCAGCATCGACCACTTGGGCGGGCGGCGGAACAGGAGGCTCGTCAAGGCTCCGCGCCGCGAATTCGATAACCGCTACAACTTGCTCACGCGATAAATGGAACCATTCCATAATCTCGTCGATCGAGGCGCCTACTTCTAGATTGTCAAAGACAACGGAAACCGGCGTCCGCGTGTCCCGGAATACCCACGCGCCACTGCGCTTGCCAGGGACGCTTTCGACGGCGGGACATTGTGACCAATCGAGAGCCATGTTCTTACCTTCGCTTATCGTAGCTTGTTACGGAGTTTTTTGCCACGGCTCGGCGGCGTCACGCGGCGTCATAACTGATCCATGAGGACGGGACGGCGGTGTTGTTTCAGCGCGAGGGGATGAATGTAACGCCGGCATCTTGCTGGCTGTCCCGGATTGCCTCGCCCGCGGTTTCGAGACCAGGGCCAAGTGTCGTCGTACGAAAGTTTTGCTAAGAGCGCCCGGACGAGGCGTCCGAGGCCACGTTGGGTTTAGCGGGTGTCGATGTTGAAGCCCAGGATGGCGTTTACTTCTACTGGTTGGTCGCCGCGAAATACGGGGCGAAATTTCCAGCTGGTTAGAGCTGCCAGGACTTTGGTTGTCATCTCACTCCCGCCCGATTCCAAGACCTTCAGATTTCGCAGTGTTCCTGCGCGGTCGAGGATGCAAGCGATCACCAGCCGCGAAGGCTTCAAGTTGGCCGGTAAATCGGAGTGCATGGGTTGCGGGGCGACCAGGTCCTCAGCGTACGGATGCGCTGCGGACGAGGGATCGGCGTACTGCATCACCGCAGTGCCCAGGATGGTGTCGATGTAGATAGTGTAGTTCTTATCGCCAATGAGCTTGCCGTAGTAGTTGAACGCGCCTCCCGATCGGGCAGTGCCAACCACGGTGATGCCCGGTCCCTGTTGATCTTTGCCGACCGAGGAGCGCGCGACGATATTAGGCCCGCCTCCGTCGGCGCCGAAGCTGGGCAGCGTGACAATATTGCTTCCGCCGCTTACCGAGACTCCGGGCATTGGCGGCTTACCCCCGGTCCCACTGCCGGCGCCGCCGGGACCGGGATATGGGGAGATTCCGCCGCGCGCCATGGTTTCTGATCCGCGGCCCGTGCCGTCTTTCGTGGCATCAGCTTTCGCCGCGCCGGAGCCCTCTCCGGATAATCCGCTGCCGGGACCAGTGCCACGGCCGATGCCTGCTCCGCCTCCCGATCCGCCTAGCCCCGGCTTGTCTCCTCCAGACGGGGACATGGCAATCGAGCCTGCGCCACCGTTACCCGGCACGCCGATCTTGGATCCGGGTTGATTGGAAACCACAATGCCGGTTCCTCTTCCGCTGCCACCGTTATTGCTCGGCGGTGCGGTGACTGAGCCGGCATCCATTGGACCACCAAGACCCGCACCACGATTTCCCCGACCCAAGCCAGAAGGCGAACCGTCGGAAACCGATGGAGGAGGTGGCACGACGGCAGTTCCTCCGCTTAGGCCTCCTCCGCCCAAGCTCGTCATCGCCGGATGCTGCAGCGAATCGCCGCCCAGCTGGACTGGCGGAGGCACGACGTTGGCGTTCCCCAAACCAGCTACGGCGCGAGTGCCCGTCGCCGCGCCGTTCAACTGAACTGGAGGCGGGACCACAGCTGCATTGCCCATGCCGCCGAATGCGTGATGCGCGGCGGAGGCATCTGCCATCGACGACGGAGGAGGCACGATCTGGTTTTGCAGCTCGCCGGGGCCAAATCCGGGTCCTCGGGGACTGATGTCGCGTCTAATTTGCGACGGAGGGGGCGCGACCCCCGATGGCGCGGGAAGCGTGAGTTTGGGATGCAGATTGGTGGCCTGTTCGGGAGCGGACACCGGCGGCGGAATCACGGTCACGGCTTGCGAACCTGGCACGCGGACGGACGGAACATCGCGCTGTGGCGCACTGGGACTGGGAGGAACGATGGCTGCATTCAGCGGTGGTGCGGACCGCATTTTTTCGCGTCGAGCGTCAGGCGTTGGCGGGATGACGTTAGCATTCAACACCGGCGCGCGTTGGGTCTTGTCATTTCGAACTTCAGGCGTGGGAGCAACCACGGCATCACTGAGTGCCGGGGCCCGCTGTGAGGATTTCAGGCCTTCCGCCGGCGCGGGTCCTGGATTCGAATTGAACGCCAGCAAATTGGCGACCGCCGAATCTGAGTGCGGCAGCTTCAGCTTGGGAACGTCTACGACTTTTTCGCGTAGCGAATCACCACGGGCCACGCGGATTGTCTGGGTACGGTGATGAGCTTCATGTCCACCTGCACGCCCGGAGCGGCCTGCTTGCGCTCCACCTGCGTCTTCGGTACGGGGCAGTTCCTCGCCAGAGAAATAGATCACGTCGTACTTAGGCATGGAAGGCAGCACAATCGGCTGCATGCTGGCCAGCTTCTGAGACATCAAAATACCCAACACCAGGACGGCGCCCTCCACTATCCAAGAGCCGACCATCCCGCGATAGGGAACCAATCCGGTTCTGGCTTCTCCCGCAAGGGGTTGGGGAGAGCGCGCCAGTGCGGGCCGAATTGAAGTGACGAATTCCTGCCACGGCGATGACCACTCGACCAGAAGTTTGAGCTCGCCGTTCACGCTGTGCTTCCTTCCCGCGCCCGGTTCATCGTGGCTTCGCCCAATGCGATCTCAATTTCATCACCAATGGCTGTCCCACTTGATTTGAGTGTGTTGCCCGGCAACTCCAGCACCGAAGCGGTGTGCATGCTCACTCGCGCCACTCGCCACGGTTTCAGATTCCGCTCTACATGAACTACGAATTTATTTGGATCCAGGTAAAGCACATCGATCGGGAACTTCATGGCGAGGGTATGCACGCCGCGGGATGGAATAATCCAAAGGCCGTCTCCGGCGGGAAAACTTGCGGCATCTTTACCCATAAGCCCGCACAGGCGGGACCAGTGCGTTTCAGCCACGGACAGATGGGTCGCCAGGTAGGCGTTGCGCGTCCGGTTGAACGCATATCCTGTGGCGGCCTGTAACGACATCAAAACTCCTGATTCAGAACTGCCGGATTCGGTCGGTCGTCTCCAAAATTGATTCGTCGGCTCTATCAGTGTCCCGTCACCGGCGCCAGGGTTCGAATCAACTCGATGATGGCCGGGCCGAGCGTGACAAAGATGATCGAGGGGAGGACAAATAAAACCAGGGGAATTACCATTTTAATGGTTGTCTTGGCAGCCTGTTCTTCCGCCCGTTGCCGGCGTTCGGTGCGCAGCGAATCGGAGTGCACTCGGAGCGCCTGGGCGATACTGGTACCGAAGCGATCGGTTTGTATTAAGGTGCCCACCAGGGAACGGAGATCGTCAACTCCAGTGCGATCCACCAGATTACGCAGAGCCTCGGCTCTGGGCTTGCCAGCGCGCATTTCCAAGTTTACCAGGTGGAATTCGTCGCTCAGTTCGGGATGGGCGTGGTGCAGGTCCTGGCCCACGCGCATCAATGCCTGATCGAGGGCCAAGCCAGCTTCGACGCAGATCACGGTGAGGTCCAAAGCATCAGGCAAACCCAGTTTGATACGCTGTTGCCGGCCCTTGATGAGCCGCTTCAGGACAAACCGGGGCAGAAAAAACCCGAAAGCGCCCACGCTAACCATCAAGACGGGAGAGTCGAAGCCACTCCCGAGGATTACCAGCGCGAATCCGAAAATTGCGCACGCCAGACGGCTGCCAACGTAAACCGTCATGTGACGGGTTTCCCGATAACCAGCCTGGATCAACCAACGCCGCGCGCGCGAGACTTCGCTCGGGGACAGCGGTATGGCTTTGCTGAAGGGATCGAGTGCTTGTTCCAGACGCTCTTTAAGAGCGGGTTTCTCCGGGGCCTTGGCGCGTTGCCATCCTAGTGCGCGCAAGCGGGAACCGAGCAGGGAAGAGGGAGCATAGGCTGCTGCCCCAAACGAAAACACGACCAGAGCGATGGTCAGGAACACTACGATAGTGAGCGCAAGTGCCATTCGTCAAACCTGAATTCGAATGATCTTCCGTATCACGAAATACCCAAGCGTCTGCAGCACAATGCCGGCTACAACCAGAAAGTGTCCGATGGGGTCTGCAAACAGGGGCCGGATAAACGCCGGGCTCGTCATCAGCATCGTGATCACGATGACCGGAGGCAGCCCCATGAGAAGCATCATGGTGAGGCGTCCCTGCGCCGTGTAAACCCGCACCTGGCGCATGATTTTGAATCGTTCCCGAATCACGTAAGAAAGGTTATCGAGGATTTCAGCCAGATTACCACCGGTTTCGCGCTGCAGCATTACTGCGGTAACGAAGAATTTCACGTCCACCAGGGGCACGCGTTCCGCCAGGTTCATCAGAGCGTCCCGCACGGGAAGGCCGAACTTTTGTTCTTCAAAGAGCTTGCGGAATTCGGATGCCACAGGCTCGGAGAGTTCGTTTGCAATCAATTCCAGCGCGGTGGTAAAAGCGTGGCCAGCGCGCACGGCTCGGGCCAGGGTGTCGATGGCCTCGGGAAATAATTCCTCGAATTTCTGAAAACGTTTGGTGCGGCGATACGAGGCGTACGAGTAGGGAAGGAATCCGCCAAGAACGAGACCAACGGCGGCAAATAACAAAGCCTGGTTTGGCGGCAGAGACCCTGCCGCGATGAACCCCACACCAGCCAGGCCCACCGCACTGATCGCGCAAAGCATCAGGATGTTGCCCGCTCGTATTTTCAGGTTGGCCTGTTCGAGGAATGGCTGCAGGTTCGAAATTCGAGAAGAGCGGCGCAGGAGATTGTCGATCGCCGGGATCTTGCTCAACATTTCGTCGCGCAGCAAGGCAAGTTCCTCGCTGGGCTGGCGGGCAGCCGCCTCCTGCACGCTTGCCAAACGTTCGCGAAGCAGCCGAGCTTGGGCGCTGCGCTGATCGAGTAAGGAAGCGACAGCGAAGACGCCCATGGCGACCACGACGAAAACCAGTATGGCGATAAGTGCTAGCATGATTTTCCGTTACAGGGCTTGGCGAGATTCCACTAAACCTCCACCCGGGACTCGAATAGACCCGCGCGCAGACGGCATCCACCGGTAGCCAGGCGTTCGGCAAATCGGGGCCGGGTCCCGGTGGCGCGGAAAACACCTTTTACTTTGCCACCTTCGTCGATCCCCGTCCGGTCAAACACAAAGATGTCTTGCAGGCCAATAATTTCGCCATCCATCCCAGTAACCTCAGAAACAGAAATCACTTTACGAGTTCCGTCGGAGAGACGCGCGATCTGCACCACGGCGTGAATGGCGGAGGCGATCTGCATACGCATCGCCCGCTCGGGGAGATTGAGATTGGCCATCGAAACCATGCTTTCCAATCGAGCCAAGGCGTCGCGGTGTGCGTTTGCGTGCACGGTGGTCAGCGAACCCTCGTGGCCCGTGTTCATGGCCTGAAGCATGTCGAACGCTTCTTCACCGCGCACCTCGCCCACCACAATGCGGTCGGGGCGCATACGCAGGCTGTTGATTACTAATTGCCTCTGCCGCACCGCGCCCTTGCCTTCGATGTTGGGCGGGCGGGTTTCCAGGCGCACCACGTGCTCCTGCTTCATTTGCAGTTCGGCGGCATCCTCGATGGTGACCACCCGTTCAGAATTCGGAATGTAGCCGGAGAGCACGTTCAGCAGAGTAGTCTTGCCGGCGCCGGTTCCGCCGGAGATCAGCAAGTTGAGCCGGCCTTTCACCATGGCGGAAAGCAACTCCAGCATGGGCTCAGTCAGAGTTTTGTTTTCGATCATGTTGCGGGCCGTGACCGGGTCGCGGCCGAAACGCCGGATGGAAAGACAGGGCCCGTCAATCGCGAGCGGGGGAATAATGGCGTTCACACGGGAGCCGTCTGGAAGGCGTGCGTCCACCATCGGCGAGGACTCGTCCACGCGACGGCCTACCCGGGAGACAATCCGGTCGATGATTTGCATCAGATGCGAATCATCCTTGAAGCTTAAGCCGGTGGGCTCAAGCTTGCCGGCCCGCTCTACGTAGACTCGATCAAAACGGTTCACCAGAATGTCGGAGACGGTTGGATCTTTGAGTAGAGGTTCGAGCGGGCCCAAGCCGAAGATTTCGTCAAGAATCTCCCGCGATAGCCGTTCCCTCTCGGCGAAGCTCAGAGGCACGGCTTCGCTATTTACCGTATTGCGAATTAAAAGAAGGACTTCATCCCGGGCGGCGTCGCTCGGGGTTCTGCCAAGTTTCTCCAGGTCAAGACGATCGAGAATCTTGCGATGGAGGTCCGCCTTGACCTGCTGGTATTCAGTTCTCTCAAAGGTCTGCAAATTCGCCATGAAGCCTGCCTGATTTTCCTAAAGCCGTTTCATCCTAAACTGTCTTGAATAAAGACCAAGCTTTACGTTTTACTTCCAAGTCATTTTCCGTCAGACGCGCCGCCAGACCGGTAAAGGAACGCGCGATTTCCGTGTGGTTTTGCGCCATCACCGGCACTCCGCGGTCGATCGCCGTGGACACTGCGAAGTATTGGTTTGGGATCTTCCATAGCAACTTTACCCCAGCCGCGGCTTCGGCATCGGCCTCGCTGAAGCCTGGAATCTTGCGGAAGCGATTCAGCACCAGACTCACTTTTTCGCGGCCGCCAGATTCGCCGAGATACTGCTGGACCCGGGCCGCGCTCCACAAAGAAGCTACATCGGCGTTGACCACCATCAAAACCATCTGGGACAAGCTACAGACAAGCCGCGTAGTCGGGTCGATGCGCGTAGACGCATCCACCACGACATAGCGGAACTGCCCCATCAGCATATCGAACAATCGCGCGAACTCAGCAGTCGAAGGTTCCACTGCGACCGGCACATTAGGGCCGGCCAGCAGTTGCAAACCGTCGTTGTGCCTGGTCATGAAGCTTTCGAGCAAAGAGCTGTCGAGACGATGCAAGTTGCGGACCGCATCGGTCACGTTAAATAGCGGTTTCAGATTCATGTGCAACTGGGTATGTCCCAGCGGAGCCAGATCGACGAGCGCCGTGTTGCCATGGGCGGACTGCAAAGCCAGCGCGAGGTTTACTGCCACCGTAGTGGCACCACTCCCTCCTTTCGCGTTCACCACCATAAAGACTTTGCCGCTGGTTCCTTCGCGATTTACCTTTCGCTGGGCCGCCGTGAGACGGACAAATGCTTCCAGGAGGTCGGTGGTGGTTGTGGGGCGTTCGATGAATTCACCAGCTCCGGCACGCATGGCGCCAACAATCACCTGAGGTTGCGAGATGCTGCCGATGGCAAACAACGCCATACTCGGCAATTCCTGATGCAGCAGCTCGATGGCCCGTAAAGCCAGGATCGCGTTATCTGCGGGGATGTCCACCAGAACAACATCAGCCTTTGTCGCCTGGATCCGGCGCACGAGGGGGTCGTTGGCCGCCATCGGGAAACTGGCATGAGTGTGCACCGCTCGTGCCACACTGGTACCGTCCACCAAAACCTGCAACACGGCACGCTGCTCGTTGTCCGCGGCAACAATTACAACTGAAAGTTCGGGCATGACTCTGCCACTTCTCCTACGTGTTCCCTGTTACCCAAAGGCCGCATTCGCCGCGCGACGACTCCCATCTCTTACTTGCCGCCAGGCTGCTTCTTTCCATCAAACTTGTTCTCGTCGAGGAACGGCTGAGGGTAGGCCGGACCAGCCGGTTCCTGGTTGCTGGGCGCGATGCGGTGTACTGTGCACAACACCATCAATTCGGACTTGCTCTTTTGAGCGTTTTTGCTCTTGAATAGATTGCCCAGAATCGGAATTTCGCCCAGCCCTGGAATCTTGTCGCTAATCGTGGTTAGACGATTGTCGATCAAACCAGCGATCACGAAACTCTGCCCGTCCTGAAGTTCAAATTCAGTATCCGCCCGGCGCGTGCTCAGGGCCGGGATGTTAAAGCCAGAGATCGTAAGTCCATTGGTGAAATCCAATTGACTCACCTCGGGCACCACGCGCAGGTGTATGTTCCCGTTCGGCATGATCACCGGGGTGAACCTCAACCTGACGCCAAATTCCTTGAAGGAAATGCTGACTGCGGTGAAGCCTTGTCCCGGTTGGACAATGGGGAAAGGGAATTCTCCCCCGGCCAGGAAGCTGGCTTCCTTGCCGTTCACCGCGATCAGGTTCGGTTCTGCAAGGATCTGCAACAGGTTCTTCTGCTGCAGCGCCTGAACCACAACCCCGAAGTTGATATCGCTGCGGAATAGGAAAAGGTTCAGTGGGTTGTTGACGTTAATGGTCGGAGGTGTGGGTGCGGTGGTGGTCGTAGTTACATTACTCGGGCTGGTTGTGGTCGTCGTGGAACTGGTCGAGATCGTCGACCCCCCATATTGCCCCGTGCTCAGGGTTCCGGTGGTATGACCGGAGTTAGGGAGGAAGTAATTAACCCCCAGTTGCAAGGCTGCGCTGCGATCCACCTCCGCAAACTTCACTTCGAGCAACACTTCCTGCGCGCCCACCGGACCGAAGGTGAGTACGTTTACCACATTCTTCGAGTAAGCCTCGGCAATCTTGCCCGCGCGGGTGGCGATATCCTCAGTGGTGACGTGACCGGAAAGCACGATGGCCGAACGAGAAGGCGTGACCGTGATCTGCTCATCGGGGAAGATACGCTTTTCTTCCTCCGAAGCCGCGCTGACATCCACATCGACGCGCAAATCAAAGCTCCGCGAACGCTCCAGTTCGTCCCAGATCAGCAAAGAGACCTCGCCAGCGGAACGCCCATGCACCAGGATCTGGGTGGGAGTGATCACGATGGCATCCGCCACACCGGGATCGGTGACCGAGACTCTCTTCAGCCGCTCCGTTGTATTGATGAGCAGAGACTTGCCCACCATTACCCGCAACGGGGCGGCGCCGTGCGACTCAGACTCTGAAGAAGTCTGTGCTGTGGCTGCCGGACCTTGCGGCGCACCCTGCGACGGAGCGGCTTGAGGTGCTTCCTGCGATGGCGGGACCGGGGGCGCGACCTGGGACGGTGTGGCCTGAGGCGCTTCCTGTTGTTGCTCAGGTTGCGGTGGCGTAGCTTGGGGCGCCGATTGTTCCTGAGATTGTGTCACCGCAAGAGCGCTGAGCAGCACCAGAATGCCAAACGTCATTCCCACCAGCCTGCCAACTTTGTTTTCACGGTTCTCCCACTTGCGGGAGCGGATCGACATGTTTTGTAACCTCGCAACCCTGACTTGTGCTTAGAACTTGTCCTCTTCCTTCTTGTCTCCCTTATAAACCTCGACTGTGTAAGCGGTAGGCGGTGGGGGAGTGGTCTGAACTGTAACGTGCTTGGGCCGGCTGCTGTGCGGCTCGGCCGACGGCGTTGGCACGGGGCCACCCTTGTAAAGAGAGTTGGCTCTCACTGCGGCTACGTCTTTCTGTTCGGTATCGAGCGGATTACGGAGCGCCAGTTGAATATGGCCTTGAGAGCTGGCCAACGTGACTCTCTCCGCATCATCCGGAGACAGCAGGAGGGTGACTACAGGAGCACTCTGTGGTTCGCCGGCGGAGTTACGCTCCAGTCTCTGGCCGGTGGCGATGACGGCAACGTTTTCGAGGACCGTCGTAGTCTGCTGCTCGCTGGATCCCTGTGGATTGCCGGTCAGCAACACATCCACGCGGGTACCGGGCAATACGAAACCAGAAACGGAAGTGGTATCGTTGACCCGGACAGAAACTGCCCGCATGCCTGGTGGAATCAATGACGGTAGACCAAAGCCCGCATTTTCGCCCGCCAGTTTGAGCGGTAGAACGAATTCTCCCTTGGCAATTGGCAGCACCACGCCTCGGCCCACCACCTTGTTCTTCTGGTGAAAGACACCTGCGGGCAGCTCGCCACTGGGGAAGTGGACCAAGTGGACATCCTTGTCTTCGATCTTCGTCCCAACCTGCAGATCGTCCGCCGCGACTACCACTTCTTCGCCCGGTGGGGCTTTGGATCCTGCCCTGGACTGCAGATTACGATAGACGACAAGGCTCACAAACGCGCCCAGTGCCAAGGCGATAAATCCGATTAACAAGAGCCGGTTGCGATTCATCACTGCTCCTCAGGAATCGAAATCTCGTGTTGACCGCCTCGGGCACGGCCCGGCGGCCAAAGCACAACCGAACAGCCCGGCTGCGCTTTCCATCACGAGAACTCGCGAACCATACACAGCGGTTCCCCACGCACTATTGCGAGATTGAACTGGCAACGGAAGAAAAGACATTGTTTGCGTTAGCACCGATGAGACGGATTGTACCCACAACGATGACCAGGATTACCGCCAGCATGACCGCATACTCGGCAATATCTTGTCCCTCATCCTCTGACCAAAGAATACGGAAAACGTTTTTCATTGTTTTACCTCCATGCGCCAAACCGAGGAGAACACACTCCCTGCCTAGTGCTGTGCAATTCTATGCGCACTTGCGTCCTGATGCGCCAGAGACTTGCTTTTTTCGATTCAAAGGTTTACGGGGAGGAAGGTAGCCGCCCTCATGTCCCCCTCCACATCATACCCGACGCATCTCGCGAGAGCGACAATTTGTTGCACGCCTTGACCTCCCGGAGGTGACCATAGTTTCTCGGGTATTCAATACCAGAGGAGACGCGGATAGGGGGTCCGGCCCCCGAAAGTACGTGTTTTGTAGGCCAAGCAGCGCGGGTCCGCGGATATTCCCCCGGTTTCTTCGGGTATCGTTGTCAGCTCAAGGGAGAACCTAGATTAAAACCCCTTTAAGGAGCTTTCCTGGTCAAAACCACAGCCTGAGGGTCAGCATAGATCGTTTCCCAATCTGGCAGGGCTCGCAACGCCGTTACCAGGGGAGCATCCGACGGCAGAACCACGGTTCTGATTCCCCATTTCTCAAACGGTTTTCGCCACGAATCGCCTTTCAGATAGTAGGTCGTGGCCAGGTCGTCCATAAAGCCATCGCCATAAACGTCTGCGCGGCCATCGATGTAGACCCGATACTCCGGGTACAGCTTCCATATGAAATATCCGCCCCAGTTGTAGTGGTTCAGTATTGGAGCAGGCGGACGTTGTGCTGCAATAAACGAAACTGCGGTTGCGGGAAGTTCTTTTGCCTCCGTTTCGGGCTGTCGGCGCGTGACATAATGTACCCGCACAATCAGGAAAACGAGAAGGCTAGCCAGCAAGACTGCATTCACGAGAGTCTTGACTGGAGTCATACGGGCTGGCTTCGATTCAAACCACTTCGCAATCCCACACTCCTGCAGCCAGGGCAGCGCCATCGCAGTCAGGATAGGAACCGCAACTAACACATAAATCGGTATGTGCCTTACCGAACGCAGCGCCGCATACATCGTCACGGATAACAGCAGAGCTTCTCGCGGACGCAACCGTCTGGGCGAACGCGCGGTTAAAGCGACCGTCCCGAGGAATAATGCAAGCGCCGGCACGAACCTGGCTTGGTGAAAGTTGGGCGAAAGCCACTCGCCGATATAACTCTGCATGGCTCGCGAACGAAGCGTCTCGAGCGGATAAGCATATAGTGCGACCCCATACGGGTTCAGGGGGACGACCGCGGCGCAAATCACAACCGCCAGGATCAGAACGCGAAAACGAGCGCGGGCTGGCGTCCCAAGTTCAAAACCGAAGGCGACGTCCAGGGCATCGCCAAGCAGGAATAATGTCATAAGCGCGAGTCCGACTGCGTATCCCGCGTGAAGATTTACCCAGAGCAGCATCAGCACAGGTGTCCACCACAGAAGCTTGGGACGCTGGTACGAACGCTCCAGAATCAGAAGAAGCACACTGGCCAGCAGCAGTGTAAGCATCTGCGGACGAACACCCCAACTCGGAGCCGACGCGAAAGCTCCCAATAGCGTGATCACTCCAGCGACGTAAGGACGCCCCGGACAACGCAAGAAAACTACCATGAACGCAGCTGCGATGACCGCGCCGAATCCCGCAATGAGTCCGCCCCATCCCGCCAGCCGATACAAACTGAACATCAAAACCTGGGATAGCCACTCATGATCGACCCAGGTCTGTCCGAACCGAGTGAAGGAGTAAGGGTCAGTATGGAAAACTCTATGCGTTTGAACGATGAGCTGTCCGCTGCGCAGATGCCACCCTACATCAGGATCAGTGACGCTGCGCGCGGCCATGGTGAAAAGACCCAAAGCAAGAACAATCACGAACAGGCGGCGGGTTTGAAGAAACTCAGTCAAGCTTCGAGGATCATACCGCGTGTAGGGATAACTTCAGTTTCGTTTGCAAGCAGAAATCCCAAAATAACGAGAATTCCAAATGGCAGAAGCGGACTGGTGTACAGAGGCAGGGCCCAGAACCGCAGCAGGGCGTCCGCAGGGAGCCATATTGTCGCTAACATCATGCCGAACGCCGCAACCCAGGCCCACCCCAGAAGAACCCATGCGCCGACAAGAAGGAGTCGTGCGACTTTGCCCGATCGCCAGATGCGACTGCCATAACGAAGCAATAACAGGATGCCCGAGAGCAGCAGAAGTTGCGCATGAGGTTCGAGGGTGGGGATGACGACCAGTGTCGTTGCCAGCACCAAACTGGAAGCGAGAAAGAAACGTGAGGACGTTGCAGGGTCCGACCGGCATCGCCAACAAAGAGCGAGCACACCCGCCACTAGGACAACAGCCACAACCGAACCGATTCGTTGAGTAAACCAGACGTCGAGCAGAGAATGCCCGTAGGTGTATCGCCGGTAGGCTCGAACGACGGTCAAGAAACGGCTGATCCAGCCGGGGGCCAGCCCTTCGCTTCCTAGAATAAGTACCAACATGGCAGCCGAGAAACCCCAGACCATCCGTCGCCGCCGGCGCCAATCGCTGATGGTCCATAAGGCCAACCAGGGAATCAACAGGACTACGAATTGAGGTTTGATCGTCGCAGCTGCCAGCAACAGACCAGCTGCGGTAAAGTAGCCTGCCACCAATGAGGCCATAGTCGCAACCACCAGGAAAGCGACCAACAGACTCAGGTTTTGCAGCTTCAATCCCTGTAAGACGGGAAAACTGCCGAAGGCAAAAATAGCAACAATGCCTAGCTCAGCTGC
>Ga0265760_10000111_pt1 | contig 20806 bp, 18 predicted proteins | sample NZIome_2_FD_200831 | JGI IMG/M metagenome (GOLD analysis project Ga0265760, IMG submission 200831) | Metatranscriptome of rhizosphere microbial communities from Maridalen valley, Oslo, Norway - NZI1 (Metagenome Metatranscriptome) | ecosystem: Host-associated > Plants > Roots > Rhizosphere >...
AAACGATCAATAATCAGTAACGTTATATCATCTTCGAAACTCTGTTGATTAAATTCATCGATTGCTACCATGATTGCGTCCTTAAGGCCAGAAGCCGCCATTCCCATCGAATCTCTTACTATTTCTTCGAGGCGCTTAATACCAAATTCCTCTCCCTCGGAATTATGTAGCTCGATTACACCATCGGTATGTATCAGGAGTCGATCACCTCGTTCCATTGTAACGGTTGCCTGAGAATATATAGAATCTGTCAGCAGTCCGATTGGCCGCGCATTACAATCAAGTTTCTCAATATGGTCTCTTGAGTGCAGCAATAAAGGAAATGACTGCTGACCAGCATTGCAAAAAGTTAATACTCCTGTTGAAAGCTCAAGTTCAGCGTAAAACAATGTTGCGTATTTAGCTCCGTCGTCCCACCGTATCTTGGAGTCCACACTAGTGCACACTTGAGCCGGCGTCATATTCTGTGACGCACAAGTTTTCAGGAGCGTCATTAGCTCAACACCGCGAAGGGCTGCCCCAGTTCCCTTTTCGGACACATCTCCCACGGCGATAACCACGTGGCCCGGACGCACGAACTGAATGAGCCGAACGTCCCCGGTTACCTGCTGTGCAGGCCTCTCGTACAAAACACTTCGATAGCCAGGTAGTTCTGGGATGCCGCCCGAAAGAATATCCTGGTTGACTTTGGCGTCTTGGAGCTCAATACGATTTTGTTCGGCAAGCAGAAATGTATTAAACCGCCTTACCGCATCGAGGGTACGTCCGCCCTCATAAACCCGAGAATCCCATCGTATTGTAACGTCCGGTGGTGGAGGTCCCACCTTATAACTAGCGTAAAGAAGACAAGCATACCTACACGATGCATCGCGAATATTTTCACCAAGCACTGACCTGTCCATCCTTTCTGTTACTACAATCTCTTTGACCCGAAGGCAGCCTACAGTGTAAAGCCCGGCAGTTATCAAGAGAGGAACATATCGACAATCCTTTGTTGATCGAATGCACAGAAGTTGCCTATTTGTGCCCATGACCTCGGCAATCGTCCTTTGCATGATGTCAGGCTGAGCAACGCACGCAAACCATGACTCTAACTCGTGCCGGACAGACTGCCTATCATTGGGAGTTTGCCTAAATGCGCCAAGACCGTATTCACGGGTAATCTCAGCAAGATCCTCGCTTGCAGATGCCTCAATTTTAGTTGGACTCAACAACAACAGATCGGCCGAAGTGGGAATCTTCTCGACGACAGATCTAAGTAGCGTGTGAACTAGCGACTCACCGCGATGCGATTTAACAGGATAATATGGAATCCAATGAATGTATTTCTTATCAAACAGGTGATAAAATTTCAGTTTAACGAAAACTTCGATCTTAATATCATATCCAACTAGACACGCATATTTCACTATACGTGTCCTAATTATCGCTTATCGATTTCATTAATGAAATCAGCTAATCTTGCGCGAATAGCCCCTAAATCCTCCTGTGACATCTTAGCAACCACACCGAGTGCAACTCGCCGCAGCCTTTGGTCGCGTGTTTCACTCTTGGCAGGATAGGTCCGTAGCGCCTTCGGGAAAGCATCAGGGACTGGCCATTTAGTTAGCTGTGGAATATGAGCGGTAGGAATATTTAGTTTTACAAGAGTAGCAGCTAGCTCCTCTAATATGCGCTTGCGCCTAAAATCCATCCACTTGGTTACGATATTGAGGCGAATTGTTAGTTGGTAGAATCTTGGCCACCATACCTGTTGATTCACACACTCTGTCAATTGCCGCTTATCGTCTTCGTCAGACATCTGGGCAACGAATTCCCGAGCCAATTCCCGGTGCTTATCGGCTTCATATGACGGTATACGCTGCCATGGCGGCAACAAAGGGGCAGCAAAGTGCGATAAAACTCTAAACAATCCTGTCTCTGCATTGGCATACAAGGCGTAAGATGTACTGGGACTGGCAAATGTTTTCCAAATGCTCAATTCAGGCGCAGTAGCCATTTGGGATGGCAACTCTGACTTTCCGTCTCCAGAAGACCCTGGGCCCGGGATCTTTTCGTATAAAACGTCTCCTCCCGACAGGCCCACTACAGCCAGCTCCGGAACGTTACGAATAATGAATTGTTTTAGATTTCGGCAGTCGTACTCTGTTGGATTAAACTGCGGGTAATGTACACGAAGGAGGGAACCAAGGTGGCTGCCGAGTGCCTTGTGCCCCGCTAAATCGAGGCTTCTTAAATACTGGATTACACTTTCTGCGGAATCTTTTTCCATGTCAACCTCACTCGAAAAAATGCCCAGCGAGACTGTGTCCCGCTGGGCTAACAAATTTCATTCCCTTGCCATTGGCAAGGGGAGTGAGGCGGTACGGACAAGCTGCGCAGCTGCGCAAATATTCTTATCCGGGGCCAAGTCGGTCTGCCTTGGCCACCTCGACGACTTGCCTTCGACCTGCCATACTTGCAGGTCAAGCCATCATTCCGTGACGGGAGAAAGCAAACGCTCTCGCGCTGCCTTCCTGTTGCTCAGGCAAAGCCCCGTACACATCAATACAATCTTAGGGGAACGTCGTCTTTCTGTCAAGAATAAAAACGCGTTTGCAAACCCTTTTTCTTCAATTAGATAGTGACATTCATCGGCCAGAACACCCCGTAGAACTGCTAGCGGCTCCCGATTTATTATTCCTTAAGACTCCCTATAGACACAGGAAAACGTCATGCAAGAGATCTATTCGGCACCTTTAAGATGCTGAAAAATAAAGCCTTGACGAATCGCGTGAGTTTGTAGCTGATAGAATCTCGATGTTCATAAGGACTGGCTGCTAGTTTATTACCTCTTACCAAATTTGGGCCGGCCTTATGCCAAGAACGAAGAAAACATCCTTTCTGGCGTGTGCACGGAATCACCTAAATTGGCGATCGACAATATTTCCCCGTCGACCGAAACAGCGGTTCCCATACCCGTCCTTATGCTCCTTTAGTGCTACGTCGTTCTTCACGCGATCAAATCTTTTGCCACAATAGATGCATTCGATGACGTAATGCCAACGAGATGGGACTCGTCCTCCGGGAACATGTGCGGGCCATCCTGCCGGTCGTCCAACATTGAAAGGTTTTGCAAAATATGATGATTTGCCCGGCTCGCCAGCCTTGGAAAGTACAATTTCGTATTGAGGATCGAATTCCTGTTCCAGGACCGAGAGGCTCTCGACGTCACTACTAATGAATGTCTTGATTCCCGGACCCGACGAGCGGCCCCCCGTTCGATCCCAGCCGTAAAAATATTCCTCAGCGTGGCCATCTTGACGCTGCTTGTAGACGAGCGCATATGGTTCCACTTCCCTCCGCTTGCCGTGGTATGTGAGAGCGATGAGGCGTTTGTTCGCACCGGCCTCCATTATTGGGTTTCTGAGTTCTGCTGGGAAATAAATCGAGCGACCGAAAGCGGGCACAATTGCCCCAAAAAGCTCTTTGATATTTTGGGCGAACAACTCAAGCGCATTCTCGAATGTGATTATGCTCACGTGAGGGCAAATCAAGTATTCATGCCACACATCCTTAAATACCTGGAACGGCAATCCTAAAAGCAAACCGCTCACGGCATTGGGCTGTCTTTGAAAAATGGTCTTTCTAAAAAACGTAGTGACAATTTCTGTGCGGCTCACCTCTAATTCATGGTTGATCAAAATCGCATACACGTAATCGTAGAGGTCTGCGAGATGCCGCCGTTGCAAAAGGCACTTCAACTTCGTTGCGAGCATTTCTTCCAATTTGATGCATTTCACTAGCGCGCAGCATTCCGTGGAATCGGAATAGGGGTGAATCAAAGAACGGGATTGAAGTGGGAGATAAATTTTGTCGAATTCCGTGATATCCATTCGCACACTGATTGTGATCGTCTCCGGGTTTCCGAAGAAATCTTTGAAGTACAGTCGAGCTTCATAGACTCTTGTCCGCTCATCGATTTCTGATTTTGGTCGGGCTAAATTCCGATCTTTTTCGAACACGACGCCGGCATGCTCGTGAACGAAGTCGCATACCTTGTTGAGCTCGGCAAGAAGCAATGCTGTGTCCACAGCGGATTGAGTCGAAAAATCCAGGTCATTCGAAAACCTTGTCATGGGAAAATATGCTTTGCGAAAGCAATTTCCGCCTTTGAGGATCAGCAGGTCGCCAAGAGGATTCCCGCCATATATTCCAGCAAGGAGCCAGCCGAAAACATAATCCCGTTCGACATTGGCGTGGTGGATCTGAAACTCTTCGGCCTTTGCTTGTATTTCGTCTTTTGAAATCATCGCGTGATGCTACTGCCTCGATTCGCTACGAAGTCGACGTTCCTTGCTTAAGCATCGTACGCTGCGATAAGGAGAAGTCAAAGGTCGAATTTGCATCAATGCAACATCGTGGAAATCTTTTTCATCTACTGCCGCAAATCGAGCGATGGCAACGACCAGCAGGCGCTCTCCCTCGACTCACAACGGCGGAAGCTCACGGGTAATGAACTTTGCTCCCTCTTCGATAGCAACGCGAGCGACCGGTTTTCACTCGATGCTCCGACGCCTCGGAACGCGACGATGGTAGCTGGCATAACCATTCACAAAATAATCAGTTCGCTGAACGCCTTCAGAGCGCCGATCTGCAAGTCTATATTAGCGACCTCCTGAACCGGCGAAGGCGGCAACCAAACAAAGCGGTACTCATCTTGGTATGCATATCTAAAGTGTTTGACTAGGGGCATGAACAGTTTGGCCGGGGGTTGAAAAAGGGGATCCTGATAAGCAACGGAGCCCTCACGCACGAGGGAACCCTTCAAGTGGCTCGCGGTTGCTTCCAGCAACATCGCTCGAAATTTTTCGCGATCTCGAATGATTACACACGAATCGGCAACAAAATCCACGAATAGGCGAGGCTCGACAGAATTTGTCATGCAGTAGAGCCAGAAGTCCGTACGATATTTGAACGTCATATCAATTCGCTGTTCCTGGGCGTCACGGGGTACATCCTCCGGATTTTTGACCAGCTTCACGACGTCATCGCGAGAGAGCGCAGCGGATCCGCTAAAAGCTAATTCGTCATCCCGCACCGCCCCATTGTGCCCCGTCCGTGCGAAATAGTTCGCTGGCTGAAGGCGAAGGGTCCCGGTATCGTATAAGCTCTCCATATGTTCGCGTTTTCCGAATTTGATAAATACATGCCCGGGCTGTAATGAAATCGAAGAGAGACGCTTTGCCGCTTTCTGTGAAATCTCCGAAACAAATCGTAAGAGATTCTCTTCGCGGAGAAGGTCACTAGAGAATCCTCCCGGATAAGGGCCAAATCGCAATTGCAGCTCTTCCAGTACGTGTGTAAACTTCTCGATCCAAAATGCATTTGCATCAGTGATTGGCCCAAATTCCAGTTTGGGGCCTGGGACCACACGGAAAATATTCAGAAAAATATCTCGCAGCCGCTGGTGGAGCTCTGGCTGGGATAAGTGGCGTGCGTATTGCCGTTCATCGTACCGACGGCGCCAGATGATATGACGTGGCAGGATTTCACCTGTCATCGGCAGTGCCGAATACGCGAATCGCCGCTCATGGCTTACAGGACGGGCGGCGAGTTGGATTGTAGAGATTTCAGATTCATCTTCGGCAAGGTGCCGGAGACACTCGAATTCCCGAGAGTTCAATCCAAAAAACGGGCGGTCAAACATCGGTATCACAATGAGAACTAAAGAAACCGTACCGCCGGTCCGGTTTTAGGTTGGCCAATCGGACAGCTACATCCACAGAATTCACTCGACTGCGACTCAAGCGATTTTTGCATCGACTCCAACTGCTTGAAAACATTGGTGGACGTGGCCGGGATCGAACCGGCGACCCCCTGCTTGCAAAAGCAGGGGCGAATTTGCATCCTGTGGATTTCTGTTGGGCCTTAGTTTTTTGTGTTGAACCCAAACTGAAACGTTATCGCGCTCCTTGGAGGGCTTCCCCAAGATGTCCCTGCTTGTTGAACTTTGAGGATTTGACCGTCTCAAAATCGTCTACAATCGCGTTTTCGCGAACTTCAAAAACGCGGCCATCTCATTGAAAATATTGGTCGGGGCGAGTGGATTTGAACCACCGGCCTCCTGCTCCCGAAGCAGGCGCTCTAGCCAGGCTGAGCCACGCCCCGACGTTTGAACGCCCGAGGCCTGCCTTGCAGGGCGAGCGGATGCTCAGAATAACATAGTCCGCGAGCGGCATGCCACCTCAGCGCGGCCGCTTTTGTGGAACGCCGCAGACCATCCATGGATGTCAGATTTGGCTGACCGACGGAAATCCGAAGAAGCGGCGGAGAGAGCGAAAGAACGGACATGATGGACTGGCGCATTGATAACGCAAGCATACGGCGGCTCAGCACTTCGAAAACTATTTCCGCTGGAGCGAAAGGTGTGATCACGTCACCGTACTCTCCGTGATTTGGAATGAAGAATCATCTCCGGCAATGGCTCGCAGTTCATTGCTTGCGACCTCAAGGGAATTCATTCGCGTCTCGGGCATTACGCATGGACGGTGATGCGGACATTGGGGCGAAGTGGATGTTTTCCAGATTGCCGGCAATTCGTCCAGTGATCGCTTTTTGCCTGTGATACTTTGGTGAGCATGCCTATTTCGTATTACCACATCGATTCCTTCGCGAGCGCACTGTTCGCGGGCAATCCCGCCGGTGTATGCCTCCTTCCCGAATTTCCCGTCAAGGATGTCATGCGGAAAATCGCAGCGGAGAATCGTCACAGCGAAACAGCTTTTGTGGTTGCCCGCGCGGATGGCGATTTCGACCTGCGTTGGTTCACACCGGTAGTGGAAGATGAACTGTGCGGCCATGCAACCTTGGCTGCTGCGTATGCACTGTCGTTGCGTGGACATGGCACTTGGCCGGTTCGCTTCCACACAGTCAGTGGCCTATTGACGGTCAATCGTGATCACGAACGCTTTGAAATGGATTTCCCCTCCAGGCCGGCGGTATCATGCGAAATTCCAGCGGGACTGCTGTCCGCCCTGGGGCTGGAGACGGCAGAGGTAATGCGCGACCCTCGCGACTTTCTCATCGTCGCCGATCACGCGGAAATAGTGCGCAACCTCAAGCCCGATATGGCTGCGTTGGCCAAAATTGATATGGGCATCGGTGGAACAATAGTTACGGCTGCCGGCGAGAATGACGTCGACTATGTATGCAGGTTTTTCGCTCCCTCCGTGGGGATCGATGAAGATGCTGCCACCGGATCGATCCACTGCACACTCGTCCCGTACTGGGCCGCACGCACCGGCAAGCAGATCTTTCGAGTGCAGCAACTCAGTTCTCGCGGCGCCCAAATGTGGTGCGCGCTGGCTGGCGATCGCGTAAAAATCGCTGGCGAAGCAAAGCTTTATCTACAAGGGACCATCAACATTTAACTTAATCGGATTTCACCAACCGTTAGGTCCGATGCAATTGCGATAGCCCCGCGGATGAGTGTCTTCTATACTAAACCTGCCGCGTCACAAGGAGTCCGTTGATGAGCCTGGTTGAGCAGATTCAGAAAGACCTGACCGCCGCGATGAAATCGCAGGACGAGCTGAAGTTGAGCGTCCTGCGAATGGTCAAATCCGCCCTCAAGAACAGGGAAATCGAAAAGATGCGCCCGCTGGAGGACGCTGAAGCACTCCAGATCATGCAAACGCTGATCAAGCAGAGGAGGGAATCCGCGGAACAATTTGAAAAAGGCGGTCGCAGGGAAATGGCGGAAAAGGAAACAAAGGAAATCGGCCTTATCGAAGCCTACCTCCCCGCGGCGGCTGGTGAGGATGAGATTCGCGAAGCCGTTCAGGCCGCTATCGCGGAAACGGGTGCCACCGGCCCGCAGCAGATGGGTGCTGTCATCAAGGCTGCGCGCGCACGGCTCACCGGCAAATCGGTGGACGGCAAGCTGCTGAGCGATCGCGTGCGCGAACAACTTTCCCGAATTTCCGCGTCTTGATGAGGACCACAACCAGGTCAGCGGCCCTACGCCTATGTGCTACTGCAACTTTCCATACTCGGCTTGAGCTTCCGACAACAGGGGAACATCGGGATCCGCGCCCTTCCACAGCGTAAGAAATTTTTGATATGCGGCGCGGGCTTTGGCACGGTCGGCATCCGCGTCCGCGCCCTTCGCAGTTTTCGACTCCAACGCATAAGCGCGCGCGAGCCCAAGTTGAGCGAGTGCGCCAGTCCAGCAGTTCCAGACGATGCCGTTATGATCCGGAATTTTCTGGAATTCGACGGCGGCGGCGTTCCCCTGCCCCTCGGCCAAATATGCTTGTCCTCGTATATACACATGATAGAGGCAGGAGAGATTGTTGACGAACGGGATCTGCCCCAGCTCGATGGGCACCGCAGCCTGCAGAGCGCTCACGGCGGCGGCTGGGTCCTTGCGATTTAAGGCCAGTTGCGCTTCAACGGCGGGCAACCACAGTGATTGCATCTGCGTATCCAGCGGAAAGCGCTTTCCCAGTTCCTGGGCCAGCGATTCGGCTCGCCCTTTATTTCCGGCCATGGCAAAGGCCAGCGCTGCTTCACTCTCGACACCCTGACTCGCAGGAGCAAGCCGGAGAGCCTCGGTAGCACTTCGCTGCGCTTCCGTGGCGCTGCCATAAGCCGCTTCTCGCAAAGCAGCATTCGCCTGCCATACCGCTCCATTTTCCGGATTGCCCGCTTGTGTAGCGGAATCCTCCGCTTGCTTGGTGAATTCCCGCGCCTTGGCCACATGGCCAGTGTAGGCTTCGGTATCAGACGCCAGCGCCAGCCCGAAATTCGTATACTCGTGCTTGTCCGCAAACCACCGTTGTTGTTCCGCCATCGCTGCGGAGTCTCCTTTAAGGAAGGCGAGAGCATAGAGAACGCTGCGCAGGACGAAATCATCCAATTTCCGCGCCTGCGCTTCATGAATAACCTGGGCTGCTTCATCGAAGTGCTGCGAGGCAATCGTGTAATTGGCCAGATTTTCATAAACCGTAAGCTGATCGGGCCCAAGGCGCAGAGCCTGCCGAGTTATGGCCACGGCTTTTTCATATTCTCCTTGTTGGCCGTATACGATACCCAGGTTGCCATAGGACGTATAATTGCTTGGGTAAAGTTCAATTTCCTGCTGGTACGTCTGGGCCGCTTTGTCCAACTCTCCGGTTACATTGCGATAGTAATTGGCCGTGATTGTGAGCCTTTCCCGTTCGCTGGCATGTTCCCGAAACTGAAATGCCTTGGTGTAATATTCCTGGGCCCGCCCTGGTTCGGCGAGGTTGTTGTAATCCGAACCGAGGGCTCTGTAGCCCATTGCAAAATCGGGATCGAGCTCAACCGCGCGTTGATCAAAAGGCACAGCCGCGGCAGCGCCCTTTTGCTCCGCCGCCATGTTGCCGAGAGAATATTCTCTCAGAGCCTTCAGCGAAGGTGTCGTTGCCAGGGCAAGAGGAACGTCGAGCTTCTGCACCGTGCCCAGTGATTCGCCCAGTTCGCCTCGCAGCATGGATGCTGCTTGCCCCAGTGCGTCCAACACTTTTTCTTTCGATGCGGCCGCCACCTGAGCCTGCGCCAGCACGTCTTCGTTCTGGCAATTCACCGCCTTCAACCCGAGCACATACTCGCTTCCGAGGCTGGCGATGGACCCCACAATGTAAGCCTGGCTGCCGGCTCGCTGGCAAAGCTCGCGCGCTATCTCGGGCGTGAGCCTTGTATCGGCTGGACGGGTCATCAGCTTCAGAGTTTCGGCAACCCGGCCGTCGGAAAGAAGATTCAGAAATGGGGACTGGCGCAGAGAAACGCTGAGCGCGGTTTTCAGCGTGTCGTCGAAGACCGGGTCGCCCGTGGTATTGGTGAAGTCAGCCAGGACAATCGTATCCTTCGCTGTGAGCAAGGGCGCACGATGAAAATGGAAATACGCTCCCACGGCCAGCGCGATCACCAGAATGGCCGCGGCAGTTGCGCCCGCAACAATCGGCCAGCGGCGGTGCGCGGGACGGGCCGCCTCGGTAGATTCCGCCGTGTGACGAGGGAGGTATGAAGCAAGTCCGCTGGCGTCGGACAGCGTATCGCCGGAATCAACGAGAAGCTTCAGCCTTAGAAGATCGCCGCGAAGCTGTGCAGCCGAGCCGTAGCGCGCGTCGCGATCTTTCTCCATCGCGTGGCTGATAATCTTTTCCAATTCGGCGGGGGCGGCGGAATTCAGTTCCTTCACCGCGCGCGGATTCTTGGCCAGGATGGCGTGAAGGATAATACCGGCGGTGGTTCCCCCGAAGGCCCGTTGGCCCGTGACCATCTCATAGATCACGGCGCCAAAACTAAAAATATCCGTGCGAGCGTCCAGCGATTCGCCGCGTACCTGCTCCGGGGACATGTACTGAACGGTGCCGATTGTCGAGCCGGGCATCGTAAGTTCGATTTCCGGTGGCGAAGGCGAGTCCCGCGTTGGCATGGCGGAGAAATTTTCCACGCGCTTGGCCACGCCGAAGTCCAGAAGCTTAGCGTGGCCGTCCTCGGTCACAAAGATGTTTGCAGGCTTGATGTCGCGATGAATCACGCCCGCTTTGTGCGCGGCTTCCAGCGCAGCTGAAATCTCGAGAGCGACGCCCAGAAGCCGCGAAATCTCCATCGGTTGCCCGGCGATGACGTGCTTGAGCGTGCGGCCTTCGAGAAGTTCCATGGCCAGAAAGACACGGCCGTCGTCCTCCCCGATTTCGTAAATCGTGCAAATGTTGGGATGGTTCAGCGCGGAAGCTGCCTGAGCTTCGCGCTCGAAGCGCTGGAGCGCGTGACTGTCCCCTGCCGTTTCATCTGTCAGAAATTTCAGCGCGACAAAGCGATGCAGGCGGATGTCCTCGGCCTTATAGACCACACCCATCCCGCCGCCGCCAATCTTCTCGATGATGTGGTAATGCGAGATGGTCCGGCCGATCATCGCGGGGAAATTGCTTCCGAGCGCGTATCTTAGGCTGCGGCTTGCAAGCATGTCAATGACGGTCTTCCCGCCTTGCGGCGAAGAGCGTGCCGAGGGTTGCTGGAATCCCCAGTCTCGATTAAATTAAGGTTCGCGGGCTCTCGCCATGATGTAGACTTTCTGTTCACGCGCAGGTCCAATTACCTGTAAGGAGAGTGGTTGTGCAGATTTCCGAACGCCGGCAAGAGGGAGCTGCAATTCTCGACGTGTCCGGCCGCATTGATTTATCCAGTTCGCCCGACGTGCGCAAGGCCTTATTGCAGGAACTGCGCGAAAAGAAGACGCCCCGAGTGATTATGAATTTAACGGGCGTAAGCTATATTGACAGCTCAGGGGTTGCGTCATTGGTGGAAGGTCTCAAACTCGCGCGTGAGCTCAATTTGCGATTCATTTTGTACGGCCTGAATCCCCTGGTGCGGGAGGTGTTGCAACTCACGCATCTTCTGACCGTATTCGAAGTACACGACAACGAAGAACAAGCGCTGGCATGACGTGCTTCCGCATGCCCAGTGCGTAAGGTCCGGCGAATATCGTGCAAACAGCCCGTAAGGTCGGCGCGTCGGTTATCGGTGGACTTGCCTACGTAGGTTCGCTCGCTTCGTTGGGAGCGCGAGCCGCCTATTTCACATTTATTGCGCCATTCCGCGGAAAGCCCTTGCGCTGGCAGCGCGCCATTTCACAGGCCATGGACGTCGGCGTCCGCGCCTTACCGATTCTTTCTCTCATCTCGTTCTTTATTGGCCTGATTCTGGCCCTCCAAGCGGCTTACGAATTGCGCAAGTTGGGAGCGCTGAACCTCATCGCCTCTGGCGTAGCCATCACCATTACCCGCGAACTGGGCCCTTTGATGACTGCCATCGTCGTCATTGGCCGCTCCGGTTCCTCTTTTGCCGCTGAACTGGGCACCATGCGCGTCACGGAAGAAATTGACGCCCTGGAAACCATGGCCATCAACCCCATTCGCTTCCTCGTGACTCCCAAGTTCCTGGCCATGATCGTGATGCTTCCATGTCTCGCAATTTGGGCCGATTTTATGGGAATTTTAGGAGGTGCGGTCTTCGGCGTCAGCCAGGCGGATTTTACCTGGGGCAGCTACTTCCAGGCTACCGCCGATGCGCTGCTGATGCGCGATATAGTGACGGGTTTAATTAAGAGCATAATGTTTGGCATCACCATTACGGCCGTGGGATGTTACGAAGGTCTATCCACGGGAGGCGGCGCCGAAGAGGTGGGCCGCTCCGTCACGCGCGCCGTGGTAATGTCTCTTTTTCTCGTGATTGTCGTGGATTTGGTCTTTACAGCGTTGTTTTTCTTCGCCGGCTAAACTGGAATTCAGAATGGTGGAAACCGCAAACAAATCGGCTGACGGTTTCTCGGGTGAGACAATGGTCTCCGTGCGAGACCTGCGCGTACGCTATGGCGAACGGGAAATCCTTCACGGCATAAATTTTGAAGTAAAGCACGGCGAGACTATGGTTATTATGGGAGGCTCGGGTTCAGGCAAGAGCACGTTGTTGCGTGCACTGGTGGGCCTGGAAAAACCTTCCGGAGGGCAGATCTGGCTGAAGGGCAAAGATATTGCGACCATTCCCGAGGAGGATTTGGACGAAATTCGCAAGCAAATAGGCATGTCGTTCCAGGGCGGCGCATTGTTCGGTTCCATGAGCGTGAGAGATAATGTCGCGCTTCCTCTTCGCGAACACACCCAGCTCGAGGAGTCAACCATCGAAATCATGATTCGCCTTAAGCTCCAGCACGTGGGCCTCACCGGCTATGAGGACTACATGCCGTCGCAATTGAGCGGCGGCATGAAGAAGCGCGCCGCCGTGGCTCGCGCCCTGGCAATGGACCCCGAAATTCTGTTTTTCGATGAGCCCTCCGCGGGCTTGGATCCCATCATCGCCGCGGGAATCGACGCGCTGATTCAGGATTTGAAAAGAGTATTTCGAATGACTGTGATCGTGGTAACTCATGAGCTGGCCAGCGCCTTTCTGATTGCCGACCGCATGATTTTGATCGACAAAGGATATGTTGTGGCCACGGGCACAAAAGAGGAGATCCGCGTGAACCAGCATCCGCGCGTCCGCCAGTTCCTGGACCGCGTTCCCGAGCCGGAAGTCGCTAAGGAGCTTGATTATCTCCAGATGCTCACCGAGGATGTGGACGTTTCGTAATGGGAACCGTAAAGAAATGCAGAGGTGGCAATGAAACCAAAGCGTGAACAAGCCATGGTGGGGATATTTGTCATCATCGCCAGCGCATTGCTGGTGGGCACCGTTTTGCTGGTAAGCGGCACCATGGGTCACCCCACGCACTCCTATCACGCCTACTTTGCTTTTGCGGGCGGCCTCGAGCCTGGAGCCACTGTGCGCTATGCCGGCGGTCCCAAGATTGGCCGTGTAGAGCATTTGCGAATTGATCCCCAGGATCCGTCCTTGATTGACGTCGTGTTCAGCGTGCAGACGGACGTGCCCGTCAAAACCGACAGCCGCGTAAAAATCATGGCTACCAGTCCGCTCGCTGATAATCATCTCGAAATTCTTGCCGGCGGCGCGCAGTCTGCCGCAGCCTCTCCCGGCTCCACGTTGCCTGCGGTCCCTTACCTTGACTTCAACGTGCTCACCGAGCAAGTGAGCAATCTTGCGCCCGATGCCCAGCGGCTGCTCCGCACTCTGAACGATCGCGCCACCGAACTGAAAGAAACCGTGAACCGGCTGAACGATCTGATGAACGATCAAAACCGCGAAAATCTGTCGGTCACCATGGCCAATCTTCGCAGCATGGTCCAGGAGGACCGGCCGAAAGTAACCGCCACGCTGGGGCAGGTGCAATCGGCCAGCGCCCAGCTCAAGCCCTTGTTGCAAAATCTTCAAAAGACATCCGAGCAAGCCAATCAGACGCTTGCGCATCTCGACGCCACCATTGGCGAAAATCGCGCCGACATTCGCACGGCGATCACCGAGATGCGCCAGGCGCTGGCCACCATGCAATCTCTCGTTACCCAGTTGAACAACACAATGATGGTCAATTCCGACAATATCGACCAATTGCTGGATAATATGCGCGATATTTCCGACAACCTGAATCAGTTCACTAGCACGATCAAAACCAGGCCTTCGTCCCTGATTCGCTCATCGAATCCGGCCGAACATAAACCCGGGCAACAGCCATGAGCCATATCCACTACGATGCGCGGAGACAACTAGCTATGCGGCGATACGCGATTTACTCGCGGGGTGGATGGAGACGGTCTAAATTCATAGTGCTGGCGTCAGTCTTGCTAGCCGCCGGCATTTCATTCGGCTGCGGAGCCTCGCGCTCCGCCACCTATTATCAACTAACCGCTCCTTCGGCCGTACCTCAGCCCGGCCAGTCTGCCGCCTATCAGGTCTCGCTCGTGGTGGCGCCGCTGATGGCCTCGCAGCTTTATCGCCAGGATCGCATCGTCTACAACACAGGCGCACAGGCGATGGGATTGTACGAATACCACCGCTGGGCCGAGCCTCCGGCGCAAATGATGGTCGGCGTTTTGGTCAGGGCCTTGCGCGCTTCCGGTCTGTATGAGTCCGTGTCTCTCTTGCGCAGCAACGTCAAAAGCGATTTTCTGCTTCGCGGAAATCTTTACGACTTCAAGGAAATCTCGAATCCCAATCTTTCCACGCGCGTCACCTTCGACTTGGAGCTTCGCGACAAGTCCGGAAACACTGTTTGGAGTCATTTCTACACGCATGACGAACCGGTGAACGGCAAGGACGTCGCCGCAGTGGTCGCATCCCTGGATCATAATTTCCAGCAGGGAGTCACCGAGTCCACCAAGAGCCTGAGTGCGTATTTTTCGACGCATCGCCCGCAGTAACCTCGCTCGCAACGTCTTCGTCCCACCTGCGAGGATCAATGAGACGAATTTGCCTTGGCGGAATCCGCGCCGGATTGCTGATTTTTGTTGCAGTGAATGGTCTCCCAAAATACTCCCTCGCGAGCAATTCCAATAAAGGCGCGCCTGTAAAAACTATTACGTTCGCCGACTATAAATCCGAGGCGCCTGGTGTTTTTCACAAAATCACGGTGTCGGATCTCCCCGCGCCTTACGCTACAAAGTCCGCCGAAAACAGCCCCGCCGTCATTCCGCGGCCCGCCAATGCCTGGCCCAAGGCGCTTCCAGGATTTCAGGTGAGCCTTTATGCAAGCGGGCTGGACAACCCGCGCTTGCTTCGCACTGCGCCGAATGGCGATTTCTTCCTGGCGGAAAGCAGTTCCGGCAAGATCCGCGTCTTCCGCGGCATCAACTCGAAAGGCGCCGCGCAGCACATGGAAATTTTCGCCACGGGTCTCACTCAACCTTTCGGCATCGCCTTTTATCCGCCCGGGCCGAATCCTAAATGGCTCTATGTGGGCGACACCAACGCGGTGGTTCGTTTTCCTTATCAGAATGGCGATTTGAAAGCTCGCGGGCCGCAACAAAAACTTGCCGACCTGCCCAGCGGAGGTCTTCTGCACGGAGGAGGGCATTGGACGCGGGACATCGCGTTCTCCGGTGATGGAAAGAAAATGTACGTGTCGGTGGGCTCGAACTCAAATGATGACGACGCGGACAACAATTCCGCCGAGCTTCATCGCGCCGACATTCTCGAATTTAACCCGGACGGTTCCGCAATGCGTGTCTACGCCTGGGGCATTCGCAATCCGGTCACCATTGCATTTCAGCCGCGCACAGCCCGGCTATGGGCGTCCGTGAACGAGCGCGACCAAATCGGCGACAATCTGCCGCCGGATTACATCACCCGCATTCAGCCCGGCGGGTTTTACGGCTGGCCATGGTTCTACACGGGAAGCCATCAGGACCCTCGCCACCCCGGCAAGCATCCTGAGTTGAAAGACAAAGTGATCGTTCCCGATGTGTTACTCCAACCGCACAACGCGTCGCTACAAATGATGTTCTATGAAGGAGGGCAGTTTCCGCGCGAATATCGCGGCGACATTTTCGCCGCTGAGCATGGCTCCTGGAACAAGGCTGTACGCACCGGCTATGAATTGATCCGCGTGCTCCTCGACCCGCAGGGAGACGCCACCGGCGTGTACGAGGATTTCCTCACCGGTTTCGTCACCGCGGATGGTCAGGTATGGGGACGCCCCGTCGGCGTGACGGCGGCGCAGGATGGCTCCCTGCTGGTGAGCGACGACGCCTCTCGTTCCATCTGGCGCGTCAGCTACATGGCGAAGTAAGGCGTTAGGAAATTACTATCGCCAATCCGCCGAGAAGGCGGAATGCAATGCGCGAATCCGCTGAATTTCAAATGCGCAAATAAGATCAAACGGCGGCCGAAAAGAAATTCGCACCGCCGTTCGCGGAATATCTACTGCTGCGCGTTTGCCGGGCTTGATGACGCCGTCGGCGAAGGAGCCGTATACAACGTTAGCTCCACGCGACGATTCTTCGCCCGTGCATCCTTGCCCTTGCCCGTGTCGGCGGGATTATCCTTGCCGAATCCCACAATCTGCACGCGAAAAGGCGGAATGTTGTGCCCGCCGACCAAATAGGTTTGCACAGACTCCGCGCGGCGCCGGCTGAGCGCCAAATTGTAGTCCGTCCCGCCCACATGGTCCGTATAGCCCATAATTGCGACGAAGAAGCGTTTGCCGCCGGCCAAACTGGTGGAAACGAATGTGTCAAGAGTTGCGGTCGCTTCTGCCGAGAGCTTTGCGGAATTCGTCTTGAAGTAAACCGTGGTGGCAGCGCCGGCCTTGTAGTCGTCTATGTTGCCCAATGCCGCATTGATCTGCCCGATCTGGCCATTTGTCGTGGCCAACTTCCCGTTCAGATCGGTCACTTTTCCGTTCGTATCGTTGATTTCGTTTAGCGCCTTTGTGGCATTGGCATCCGCGCCCTTGGCGACTTCATCGGTAGCCTGCAGGTTCTTGTTCGTCTGGTCCTGAGCCGCGCTGAGCTGATCCGTCTTCTGCTGCACCGGCTGAATTTGTTGGGCTACGTACTTCTTCGTGGCGCAGCCGAAGCTGACCATGCTGATCATTGCCACCACTGCGATTGCGGGGAACCGCTTCATCATAATTCCTCCATTCAATAAGCCGTTTTGATTTTCCGGTAACACGACCCGGGGCCTGCTTCTAAACGAGGGCGAGGAAAATTAAACAACCTGCCCCACCAGGCTGGGACCTTAGGCAGAACTTCGAGCGCCCAGTATACCTGCTCGCCGTCCTCCATTCCAACAAATTCGTGAACTTGGGAGCGGGTCATTTTGAATGAGCCGCGGCCGTCATTATGTCGCACCGTGTGTCGGTAACTTGGCGAAAAGCGCGGCGTTTTTCTAACTGCACCTTGTCAACTTAGCGCTTCAGGCAGCGCTCCAGTTCGCAGCAAACTCAAGTTGGCCATAACGGGGAATTATCTTAAACGTATGCGACATCACCCAGGGCGCGAAAACGACGCTCACACTCGACGCAGCACCAGCGTATCGGCAATCATGTCGTGCAGCGCCTGCTTGCGCGCCGTAAAACCGGCCATCAGGTAGCCGATCGAGAACGTCATGCCGGAAATTATTTTTGCGAAATAACGGCCTGTTGCGCGGCCAAACGAAATGCGCTCGGCGCGGCTGTCCGTCACGTAAAGGCCCAGTATTTTTTTGCCCGGCGTGCCCTGCCACATAGAACATTCGAACAGGGCGTAGTAAAGCCACCCGCCTCCCAAAGCCGCAAATTCAAAACCAAGGACTGCTCCCATCATCGCGGGGAGGAACTCATCCGGTCTGCGCCCAGCGGTAATGCCCTGCAGCATCGCCGCGCCGCCAAACAGAATGAAGAAAGGCGCCGCGATCAGAAGCAAAATAAACCCGTCGATAGTATGAGCAATAACGCGCAGCCAGAATCCCGCATACGCCACCGGCACCACGGGAGCAATGCTATTCGGCATCGCGGCGTATGTGCCCGCCATTTCCGGAGCGGGCGACCAAGACGGCGCCGCCGCTACCGTGCCGGTGGAATTGCCGCATTGGCTGCAGAACTGCGCGTTCTCCGCGATTTGCGTACCGCAGTGAGTACAAAACATCGACAATTGCTCCTTACGCTCTTCTGCGCTTCAAATATTGCGGTAATATTTCAACAACCTACTGACGTTACATTTTCATGGGGCCTGATTCGCGGCCGAGAACTAAAACTACAAACGTACCGGGAACAATCGCCGGGCGCGGATGCGGATTTTCGGCTGTCGCTACAGGCGTCGGCCCAAATTGCGCCGTAACCAGATAGACTTCATGCGTCTGAAGATTCACTTCCATGGTGCGTGCGCCGCGAGCCGTGGGGATATTGTCCAGCACGGTGTATTTGTCCGGCGCGTCTTCGCGGATAACGGTCATCGTGGAACTTTGGCCGTTGGAGCTCAGAATATAGCCCGTCCCGGGATCAAAGCGGTTCGCGTCCACTCCTTCGCCGATGGGCAAAGTCGTCACCATTCGTCCCGCTCTTGCATCCATCACGGCCAATAATTTGTTACCGCAGCCCGCAAAAAGCCTTTGATGCGCCACGTCCATCGCTAATCCTGTCGGGTTTTGACACGGCGCCATGGACCACTGCCTGGTCACTTTGAGCGCCTTCGAATTAATTTCCAACTCCTCGCTCTTGTCTTCCAGATTGACGTAAATATGGCCTTTGCCGTCGGCAACCGCGAACTCCGGCTTGCCTCCCAGCGGAATCGTCCCCGCGATGTCGCCGGTGGCTGCATCGATGGCGGTGGCATTGGCGCTCCGCCCGTTCATCGTGAAGACACGTTTCGTCGCGGGATCGTAGACGATGGCGTCGGGATTGTCGCCTGTCTTGGCGGTTCCTATTGGGGCCAGCGTCTTCAGATCAAAAATCGTCACCTGCGCGGCGCGACCGTCGGAAGCGAATCCGCGGTTCAACTCCGGCGCAAGAGCGACTCCGTGCACGCCCTGTGTATCCGAAATCTCGCCGATCACCTTGTCCGTATTCACATCCACGACGTCAACCTTGGTGCCGTGCGCGATGAAAAGCCGGTGCGTGGCCTGGTCAAACGTCAGGTAATCCCAAAAATCGTCGCCGGGAACGTAAATCCGTTTCAGCAGGTGATAACCGGAAACATCATCCGTCGCGACGCCGGCCGCCGCCGAAGCATTCATAAAGGGAGAGAAAGTCCGCTTGGATTGTGAAACCAAAGCAAACGTGACCAGCACACCGATGCCGGCAAGCCCTGCAACGACTATAGCTTTCTTCTTCATAACCTAATTCTCTCCAACGTGCAGCGGAACAGCGGCTATCAGGTGAACGCTAACACTGTTCCTGTGTTACAAACCATCGTAGTTTCTCATGGATCATTTCGGCAAAGCCATGCGATGTGGCTCGTGATTATAATAGATTAAGTTGGCGTGCTTCGAGCGCAAGAAGGTTTTCCTTAAGAGGCAATCCTCCGCCGTAACCAGTCAGTTTGCCGTTGCTGCCGATCACCCGATGACACGGCACAATGATGGCGATGGGATTGGCGCCGTTCGCAAGTCCCACGGCGCGCACCGCCTTCGGCTGACCGATCTGCTTCGCCAACTCCCCATAGGAGGTCGTGGTCCCATAAGGGATAGCACAAAGAGCGTTCCACACGCGGAGCTGAAACGGCGTCCCTTGCAATGCCAGCGGCAATTCGAACTTTGTCAGCTTGCCGCCGAAATATGCTCGCAATTGGCGAATCACTTCCGCGAAAGCGGCATCATCCCGGCGCCAGTCTGGTTGCGGAAGTATCCGCCGCCGGCCATCAGCAAAGGCAAGCATGGATAGACCCTGCTCATTCGCGGCCAACAGCAGCGGCCCAGCCGGACTCTCCATATTTGTGTAAACCGTTTCCATCGCGTTCGGAAGGCGCGCGCGCACAAAACCATTATATGGCGATATGGCTCTGCGCCTTTGGCGCATGACAGGTGTCTGCTTCGTTAGCGCAAGGAACGAATATCAGGCTCCATCCAGCCCGTGCGAGCATCATCGCATTCAAGCCGCTCCGTTGAATAAAAGGTCAGCAACCGCTGCGGATCAAAAAGATGCGGATGTGCAATTGCAAATTCGGAAAAGTTGCCAATTTCGGATGTCGAGCGATGAGCCTCAGCTACGAGCGCCATCCAGGCCAATGTCTTCGTGACATGAAACTTGCCGGGAGCGCCGTTGCGTTCAGCAAATCGCTGAATGCCGGCCACGATGCGCCGCGAGGCTTCAACTTCGCCGAATTGACGAATGTAAATCCATGCCAGACGAATGTGGTCCGCGTGATGAAACTCCGCCGCTGGCAACGCACATGATTCAAACGAAGCCGTCAATTCAGCATCCGAAAGATGCAATGTACCCGCATGAATTCCATTCATCAGTAGATCCTCTTCGAAAATAAAAAGACCGGATTCCAGCCAAAAAGTTGCGCAAAATAAAAAAGGCTGAACTCGCGTTTGCGAATTCAGCCCTGGATATTACTCCTGGCGGCGACCTACGTTCCCACACCGTTGCCAGCGCAGTATCATCGGCCCTGCGGGGCTTAACTGCCGTGTTCGGGATGGGAACGGGTGTGGCCCCCGCGGTAAGACCACCAGGAAACTTTTTAGATTCAGGCGTTGGCAAGAGGAAGCTGATTGTCGGCACTCTTGCGCCTTGAATCTTTCCAACTGAAGGAAGTGGCGAATCGCAATTTCTTTGCCCAAACAGCAGCGCGTTGGGAAAGTTTTATGGTTAAGCCGAACGGCCGATTAGTACGGGTAAGCTACACGCATCACTGCGCTTCCACCTCCCGCCTATCAAAGTCGTAGTCTTCGACTGGCCTTCTTAGCCCCCCGCAGGGGACTTGGG
>Ga0265760_10000113_pt1 | contig 20622 bp, 47 predicted proteins | sample NZIome_2_FD_200831 | JGI IMG/M metagenome (GOLD analysis project Ga0265760, IMG submission 200831) | Metatranscriptome of rhizosphere microbial communities from Maridalen valley, Oslo, Norway - NZI1 (Metagenome Metatranscriptome) | ecosystem: Host-associated > Plants > Roots > Rhizosphere >...
ATGATCATGCCTCCGTTCTACTTCAGCTCACCTTCCGACGAGTCCGTCCTCGCGCGTCTCGGCGAAAACAGAGACGTCGTTCTTATCGACTCCTTTCGCGCCTGCGCTCCGACCATCGACGAGAACTCGTCCGAGGTCCGCATCGTGCTCGACGCGGCCGGACACGCCGCGGAGAAAACCGGATGCGTCTTCATCTTCATCGTTCACGCCCGCAAGCCTTCCGAGAACCAAACGGGCGGCAAGAAGATGTCCTTCCGCGGATCGAGCGCGTTCTTCGACGGCTCGGGCAGCGCGTTCATTTTCACGGGCGAGAAGAACAAGCCGTCACTCGTCGACCACGAGAGATGCCGCATCCGCGGAAGGACCGAGGATCCGTTCCACATTCGCATCGAAGACATCCCGGGCCCAAGAGGGCTCTACCAGGGCCTTCGCGTCTCTCACGAGAGCGCACCCCCGATGCCCACCCGCGAAGGAAAAGAAGCCGAGCGCGAAGAGAAGCGGATCGCCACGAAGCAGCGTCGAGAAGAAGAACGCACACAGGAAAAAACGAAACTCGACGACGAACGCAAACGAACCCTCTCGCTCGACGTCGACGCCCTCGTCCAGATCGTCGCTCCACGCCAAGGAATCGGCCGTAACGAGCTCCGCGCACCCATGTCCATCGTCCGGGGAGGGTGCGGCACCCAACGCGTCCTGGAGGCACTGGCAGCCGCGGAGGCCCAAGGACTCATTCGAGTCGAGCCTGAGGCCCGGGGAAAGCGCGCCGTTTATTTGGGCGACGGGAGAAGATCTTCCACGAACCCCCCGCCCGCGCAGACGGCGCCTTTGGCGCCGGGAGAGAGCGCTGAGGGAGGGATTGGCGGCGGCTCCGACTCTGGCGATGATTTTAGTGAAAGTGGAATTTGAGCTAGACTGACCTAGACTGGTAGACTGAGTTGGACTGACGTGGACTGGGTGTATGTTTTTTGCGCCACGTGGACTCACACCCGAAGTCCGGACGTAGGGTGTGGGATTTTTTTGAAATCCTTCGAACATAGATCAATGTTCAGTGTATCCGAGAGTACGTAAGTTCACGTATTGTCAAAGTGTGAACGTTAGGTTACTGTTGTCTGCCAAACGTGATTACAAGGTCGTGAGATGTAGGGTCTCTGTCGGACTTGCTGGAGTTGCACGGGTGGCAGAGGGTCTGGAGGTTCTCGAGAATTGTTTCGCCTCCTTTGACGAACGGAACGATGTGGTCGAGACGGAGGCGAGCTTCGGGAGGCCCGTCACCGCAACGTCGGCACTTGAAGTTGTCGCGCTCGAAGACTTTGGCGCGGAGACCGCCCGACGCGTTTCGGCTTCGGCTCTTGGTGGGCGGCGACTCTAATTTTTCTCGAAGCGTCGATCCGATTTTGATGGCCTGGTGAAAAACGTGAGAGCCCCACGGTTTTCGCTCGATGTGGTTGAGGATACCGTACTCCGAGTCGATATTTTTCAACCGTTCTATCGCAAACCAGTAGACATCCGGATCGCAGTTTGCGTGAGCGAAGTAGGCGATCGGTTTACCTTCGTAAATCGGAGGTTCGGGGTCTGGGTTGTTGGCCCAAATCTCGAAAACTTTACTAATCGTCTGTTCTTCTTTTTGTATGTATTTGTACTTATAGAGAGACGGATGATTGATTTTACCTTCGTGGAGTCGAGCGAAGGATAAAAATCCGTTCGTTAGCGTGATGGGTCGATAACAGACGGAGCAGAGTCCGGCGAGCATGTCTTCGAGAAGCTCGTCGGTCTTCTCGACCGATGCCGCGGCAGCGTCCTGAAATTCTTTCCTGTCCATGCGAAAAATAATACGGTTGACGTACGACGTACGCAAGTGCTAAGGGTAGTTTGGTGAAGAAAAAAATAAGACTCATCCATCCAGGAGAGATTCTGCGTGAGGAATTTCTTGTCCCAATGAAATTGAATTCGAACCTACTGGCTCAAGCTATTGGTGTGCCGCCCAATCGCGTTAGTTTGATCGTAACTGGTGGCCGAGGGATTACGGCCGACACGGCGCTGCGCCTATCGAAAGCGTTTGGGACGACGTCTGAGTTCTGGATGAATATGCAGCAGGCGTACGATCTTCGGGTAGCAGAGCTCGACGAGAACACGGCGGCCGAAATTCGAAAAATAAGGAGAATCGTGATATGAAAATTACCGCCGAGCAGTATGGAGAACTTTGTGACGTTGTTGAGCGCGCCTGGCATAAGTGGCCGATCGAGCGAGGCTCCGACGAGGCCAACATGCTTCATACGAGCGCCTACGCGCGCGCTGGTGCTGTGAAGATCCTAAAAATCCTCGGAGTGTCGATGGAAGACGTGGTGATCGAAAACGTTTCGCAGTCGAACTAAAGCTTGCGGACGACCGTTTTTAGAGTATCCTCAAAAATGTCATGAATGCCGAGCCGATATTTGGAAGGATCGTGGATGCGATCGATGGCGCCAAGCTTGACGCTGTCCTGGTCGGCAACGCCGGAGCCGCAATGCGTGGGGCTCGCGTAACGACGGTGGATTTCGATTTCATGATTCGGTCCACGCCGGGCAACCTACGTAAGCTGAGGCTCATCGCGGACGATCTCGAAGGCGTTCTATTTCAACCGTTCTACCCGACGTCGCGAATGTATCGTCTGGTTCGCGACGACGGTCTTCAGGTTGATTTTTTGATGAAGATGGACGGGATCCGAAGCTTCGAAGGTTTACGTTCTAGGTCCGATCGATTGAATTTCGGCTGTCGGTCTGTCGCTGTTGCGAGTTTGCCGGACATCATCAAGAGTAAGAGGGCGGCCGGACGAACCAAGGATCTAGGTGTTCTTCCCGAACTGGAGGCGACCCAACGTGAGCAAGAAGCAAAAGACATCTAAGCGTAAGAGCGCTCTCCGAGCGGAGTGCGACCGCGTCGACCGTGAACGTATTCGCGAGCGGTTGGATCTCCCGATCGAGAAGCGTATGAATTTTCTGCGCGTTCGAATTCCGGGCGGGGGGTCGTATCTCTGATGGGTCGCCCTCGCAAACGCGTCTCGCAGAAGCAGTCGATCCGGGTGGTGCTTCACCTGACGCCGGCCGAGAAGAAGAAGCTGGATCGGATCGCGGCTCAGATGGGTCTACCGACGGCGACGGCGGCGAGGTTTCGGGCGTTAGGGACTCGTCTGGTTCCCGCGTAGCGCCGCCAAGGGGTCGGGGTCGAGCAGGGTCGCGATCTCCGTGCACCAGCGAGCCACCGTCCCTTCCAAGCTCTCGCCGCGGAGTGGCCGGAGGCACGTGTAGGGAACGCCCCAAGCGGCGCACCAGGCGCCCCAGGCGCGCTGATCGGGGGAGAGGACGCCCGAGAGGGTCTTGAGCTCCAGCTCCACGTGCAGCGAGGCTCTGGTGATGCCGTAAAGATCAGCCTGTCCAGGGACGCCGACCCTCACGCTCCGCGCTGGCCCGCGCCCGGCTCCTGGCACTTGCACGAGCATGACCTGGCGCTTGAAGAGCCGGAGGTCCGGGAGGGCGCGCGGGGCCGCGAGGAGGAGGGCGGCGGCGTAGTCGGACTCGAGGGGCATTCAGCGACTGAGGCCGAGTGGACACGGCAGGATGTGAAAGCCGAAGCCGTTGTGGCCGCAGGTGCAAGTCGGCGGTTGCTGGAAGAGAATCGGCGCGTCGAGCGCGAGAGGACACGGTGGCGCGTGAAAGCCGTCGTCGAAGGAGGTGCAGGTGCAGTCGGCGAATCGAACCGGAGGCCGGTCGAGAACGCCCGGCGGTCGCTTCGGGATTTCGATCGCAGCGTCGTCGCTGCGCTGCTCCGCACACTCGAGCAGATCGTCAGCCTCCGGCGGCGATCGAACGAGCGCCAGGACGTCCTTCATGCACCGCTGGCACACGTGGTACTTGCTGACGGTGACGACGCCAAGGTAGTCGAAGCCTGTCGGCGCCATGTCGGGGACTCCGAAAATGAGTCCTCCGGGTTGGTCGAGCTCCTTGCCGCAGCGGGCGCAGCGGGGATCGATCACGGTATCCCGTTTGGCGCGTACGCCGTTCGTCCACCGATTCCGTGCCACGGCTCGGTGTCGAGGATGCGTCCGTCGCGGTGCTTTACGGCCCACTCGTTTTTGCGTCGACCGTGAACGAAGATACTCCACACGGGACCCATCGGGAGCGTGACCCGATGAAAGTGCTTGGCGCGGATGACGTTGAACAGCCACCGCATGCGAGGTCGTTTCTCGAATCGCTCCTCTAGGTAGCCGCCGAAGATGAGACTGACGCCGTCCCACGGGTGAGAGTGAAATACGTCCACGTTTTCGTCGTGGTGCATGTGGTGAACAAATAGACCGAAACCGCGCGCCTGAAGCACGTAAAACCTGTCCAGGTTGTCGCGTCGGGAGATCTTCATTTCGAAAACTTCTCAGCGAGACGCGAAACGCACGCGGCGTCGAGGTCGACGAGACCGTGCGAGAACCGCGCAGCGCAGATCACGAGATCGGCGAGGTACCTCTCAACCTCTTTGCCGGCTGGCGTCCGATGTTCGTGCTCGGCGTCGTTTATGGCTGATGCTATTTTTCCGATCGCTTTCGTCAGGTGGATGAACGCGTGGTTGGTGCTTGATACGTGGCACGGGTTGGTGTCTTGGCTTTCCCATCGCGCGTTCACTTCGGCTTGCAATTTGGCTAGGTCCATCACGTCGTCTCCTTGACGAGCCCCGGCAGAATGTCCGCGTAGAACGCCCGCATCTTCGACTCCCGCAAGAAATCATGCACAGGCATCCACTGCACGGGACAACCTTCCTCCATCTCGCGCGGTTCACCGACGGCTTCGACCTGGAACAAGCACACGATCGAGGCTCGACCCACGATCACGGGAAGCACGCTCGGCGCCTCTTTGATGAGCGTTGCGGTCTCGGTGAGTAGACCGGTCTCTTCTCGGAGTTCGCGCGCCTGCGCCTCTTCGACCGTCTCGCCGTCTTCGACCATGCCGCCGGGAAGCGACCAACTCACGTAGCGGCGGTTCCAGACCGCGAGAATCTTCTTGTCGCGGATGACGAGAGAGGTGGCGGCCTTACGAACAGTTTCGGTCATGAGGGTCTCCAGAAACTGGTCATGAGGGTCTCCGTGTCTCGAAGAACGCGCACCCGCAGTCCCGACAGGTGCCGTCTGGTTGGTGCCTACTCATCGTGTGATGACACTCGCACTCCGGGTCGACCGCCCGGTGGATGAACCGCCGCGCGAACATCCCGTCGAGCACGGAGATTTCTCCGCGGGCTTTCATGCGTCGGCGCTGCTCGGCGGTGACGTCGAAGGCGGTGAGTCCTGGGTACATGAGCTCATCGCGGATGGCCTGCCACTCCGCGCACTCTTTCGCCCAGCGTTCCTTTAATTCTTCGACGGTGGTCGGGTCACTCATTCGGAAACGGGCCTCCATGCCGATGCCACGGCAGTCCTGAGAAAACTTCGAGAGCGTTAGGCATCTGCTCGGTCATGCAGCCGAGGCACTGACGGAAGTGCATCCAGCAACCGCACACGTGGCAGCGCCACCCATGCTCCGCCGAAGGCGGAGGCGGAGCGAGGCGGCCGATGCCCGAGGGGGCCCAGGGGGTGTACCCGCAGGAGCGGCACTCCGTTAAAGCTATTTTTTCTTCTCCGCAAAAACAGCGACAGACGGGGCAGGTCCAGCCGGGAAGCGTGATGCTCATAGTTCGTCCGCCGACGTATCGCCGCCCAGCGCTGGTTTCACGGCGCCACGCTCCAACTTGACCGCGTACGCACGTACCTCGTTGCCGTAGACGTACCTTCCGACTCCAATGGCATTGGCAAGCTCTCTCAGGCACTCGTCTCGCACTTCGTCGAGGAGGCACGCGAGACGTTCAATGTGGACCTCGGCTCCGCTCGGGAGGTTGTCTCCGAACAGGTGTTCCGATGCCTTTGCAAGTGCCCATTGTGACGCCATCACCATCTCCTATAGTTGCTTCGCGCGCAGAATTTCATGTTTTAGGCCACCATTCAGGGGGCAGACTCAACCCCTCGGTCTTACCTGCCCGGATGTTGGCCGCTATCCGGTCCATAATGTTACTCGGGTAGTCCTGAGTCTGTTTATTGAAGATGCTGTTTGCTTCGTGAGATAGCGCCCTAGCGATACCCTCACGGTCGTTCGGCGCCGCACCATTTAGTGCATCGACAATCTCCGACGCCATCTCACGCGTGTCGACCATGCCCACGCATTGGCCGTCTCGGTAGAGTGTTCTCCCGAGTTTCGTGCCCACTCGCCACCTGACCTCAGGCATCGTCCGTCATCCTCCTTCGAGCGCAAAAGTGTGGCCATTAGACGGCCGTTCGCACCGGCACCGGAACACACCGGGCCAGGTGCACCAACATCTCGGCGAACGCCACCGGAGTACGCCGACGTAGCTCTTTGCTAGCCTCTTTGAGCCCTCGACGGTCCGCGCCGGCGTTGCGCCCGCGACCTCCCATCAGGTCGTGTGTCGGCTGCCTGTCGGGGAACGGTGGGGACGGAGGCATCGGACCGCCGACGACGTAGAGCCACGTTCTCTTGTGCGCGACGTGGCCCCAGTGCAACTGGTCCACCTCGTACGTCCGGCCGCCCCAAGGGTCCGGTATCTCGCCAGGCTTAGGCAGTCGAGCGGCGTCCCAAAGGCGCGAGCCGCGCGGGTGCTCGAGGACGCCTCCGTAGCGGCGCACTTGGTCGACAGCTCGCATACCGAGGTCCGGGTCCTGGGCGAGCGAGACGCAGAGGTGAGCGAACGAGCCCCACGGGCCGCACGGTGGGTGGGCCACCACCGGATGCGGACCGAGGTAGAGACGAGCATCGCGCGTGACACCCCAACACGCATCTGCGCCGAGCAGCTTCGGATATGGGCCGCGCTCGTCGATGTACAGAGCTGCTACCTGATTCACGGCATTCCTTGTCGCGAAGCACGCATTTTACTTAGTTCCGCCGTCGGCGATTGGCTTGTCATAGTGGACGACACAGTCGCATCCGCCAACGTGTGCGGTGCCTCGCCACACCTCGATTATCGAGGACACGGCCCACACTGAGACCACGATTAGGAGGGTGACTCCGATGAGGTCGATTTCGATTTTCTTCATGGCTCCTCCGGGTGAGCGCGAATGTTTGTTAGACCGTTTTCCGGCGCGTTGGCCGATCACTCCATGCCTGCGCATCCTTCAGGGCGCGGTTCGCGACGTCACCCACGTACTGAAGATCAATTGTAAACGACATGAGCTCAGGAGTTCGACATACGGCCCGGATGTGGTCGAGCGCATCCTCAAGTTCTGCGATCCGAATCTCCTCTATGTCGCTTACGAGGTGGGCGGCAGCGGCACGCCAGCCCTCCTTGACTCTTTCGGAGAGTTCGGCCCAGGGTAATCTGCCGCGGCTTCCAGCGAGGAAGTGAGACTCGTAGGCTTCGTAGGCGCGCTTGGCTTGGTCGCTCATGTTACTGCCTGGATGGCGTTCGTTTCGGGGGGCCCGTCGGGCGAGTCGACAGCGGCGACGACGGCCGCGCGCCAGGCTTCTTTGTATCGGTCAGGTAGGATGTCCCATTGCGGGCAAACGGGTAGACCGAATAGCGGGTCGGCGTCCACGACGGCGACGTAGGCTTCGTAGGCGCGCTTGGCTTGTTCACTCATGAGAGAGCCGTGCAATCTCGTCGTGAACCTTCCGTCGCAGTCGCTCAGCCCCAATCTCTATCGCCCAGCTCTGGATCCATTGGAGCGCTTCGATCTTGCCTTCGAGTCGGGCGTCGGCGACTCGTTGGTGCTCTATCTCCTGCAACGCCGCGTTGCGCTTCTTGGCTTCTGCCTTCGCTTCCTCGCCGATAAATCCGGCTCCGCCGCACTGCGAGCACGTGTCGAACGGGTGCGCGGCGGCGGTGGCGTTGGCGTGCCACGGGTCTTTGCAGATTTCGACCTCACCCTCGAACTGCATCGCGGGATGACGTTTCGGGTCGGGAGAGTCGCAGGTCGGACACTTTTCTGGAGCAACGAAGTCCACGACACGTAGAGGGTCTGTGTTTACTCGCTGCGTAAATGCCGCTCGTCCCTGCGGCGTCTGCATGGCGAGCTCGTGAAGGATGCGAACGGTCTCTTCGAGATTCATCGGTTTAGTTCTCCATCGACCCAGTCCGCAAACGGTGCATCCGAGTCGGGCGTGAGGCCCCACGGGTCCGGCTCCAGTTCTGGAGCTATTCCTGGCGTTCCGAGCTTCGCCATTTTCTCCCGGAACGCGACGATCTCCGGCGTCGCCGGAGCGACCCACGGCTCGTCGGGCTGCGGCGTCCGGCACTTCACGCAGGCGCCGTCGGCGCCGAGGAAAGTGCTGCCGCAAAACGAACAGCTAGGTGGAGCTTGCATGTCGTCCGGCGGCGACGGGTCTTGCGGGAACCCCGACAGAGCCTCGCGAGTTTCCTGTTCCGCACGCAGGCGTTTCCTGTCTTCGCGTCTCGCGACGAGCGCCTGCCAAAGAGTGTCCTTCGCGAATTCGATCTTCGCATACTCGCCCCAGGATCGCAGGGGCCACTCGCCGTAATGCTCCTTGAATTTCGCGCTCGCATAGCCGGGCTTAAATCCTTGAGTACGCGCGATCGAAAGCGCCTTCTCAAATCTCGCCCGCTTCGCGGCATCCGGGTCATGACTTCGAAGCTCGAGTTCTTCCTTCGTCTCCGCCGGGAGCTCGCCGGGCGCCGGCTTTGGGAACTCGACGTTGCAGTAGGGACAGACCGTGCGGCTGGCGGCAACGTACGCGTAGCACGAGGGGCACATTCGTATCGGAGCGTGACCCTTGAGTCTCATGGACCCGTGAGTCAGCGACCAGTTTCTGTCTTCATGAGGCGCGAAGTGCTCGTCGTAGTTGCGGGCGTGATCGAGGATGAGCGGGACGACACCGCACCAGGGTCTGAAGATTCTGCCGCAAGACTGTCGCCAAAGAACGAGCGACTTCGTCGGGCGTGCATGAATCACACACTTCGCCGGTACGACGTCGACGCCCTTAAGAAAAATCTCGACGTTGAAAATGATCTCGAGAGCGCCTGACTCGAGATCGCGCAGCATCGCTCGGCGCTGGTCTTCCGGTGTCTTGTGGTCCAGGTGCGCTACCTTGACGCCCGCGCGCTCGAAGCGTTCGCAGAGGGCTTCGGAGTGCTGGATGTCGACGGCAAAACCGAACGTGCGTCTGCGTTCACCCTCGACGAACTGTCCGGGCTGCCTGATGCCGTCCTTGAAGACCGGATGCATGTGGGCTCGCGCGAGCCAGTGATCGAGAATCTGTCCTGTGAGCTCGCGGGTGTTCATGACCTGCGCGAGTTCGACCTCGTCGTAGTCGTGGGTCAGCTTCGAGAGATGCACGTTCGCGAGGTCGACTTTGACCGGAGCGCTGTACACGTCCGGAGCGACGAGCCAGTTTGGATTCTTGAAGAGCTCTTCGTAGGTCGCAATGATTTCGAGATGCTCGTAAAGCGCACCGAGCGGTCGACCATCTAGGCGAGACGGCGAAGCGGAGAATCCGAGGATGATCGCGTTCGGATAACGATCGAAGACGGCCGTACGGTATGAATCGCTCGCGCTTAAATGTGCCTCATCCAGGATGATAAGAATCTCGGCATGACACACGACGGGGCCCTGATCGGTTCCGAGCGATCCGACGGCGACATCGGCCTCGGTCTGAAACGGAGGCGTCCGGCGCAGGAGTGTCTGAATACTCGCGACCTGAACCGTCGCTGCGGGATTCTCGCGCGGGTCATCGGCGCGGATGACACCGATGTTCGAGATGCCCTGGCGGAGTAAGTGCTCAACTGCTTGGTTAATCAACTCTACTCTGTCGCAGACAAAGAGGACCGGCAGCGTTGATGTCTTGATGATCGCGCAGAAGATGACGGACTTCCCGCAGCCTGTCGGTCCGACCACGAGGATGCGTTTTTTCGTTAGGCTGATGCCGCGGATCTTGTTGATGCCTTTGTTCTGGTACGGCCGCAGGCCCGGGAACTCGATCGGCTGAGCGGTCGGGTCGGAGAACATCGGGAGCGTGAGGTCTAAGCGCTTGCGAGGCATCGACGCTCCTCTCGAGCGATGTGGTCGGCTTCTAGCTCGAGTCGATCGAGCACTCCGCGCCACCCGTAATTCTCGGCGAACCTCGGAGCCTCGGGCGAGAGTTCGGAGCACTCGGTGCAGAGGTAGTGTCCGTCGCTCATGCAGCGACCTCCGCCGTCGTAACCCTTGCCGTCGAAGGCTTCGCACGGACCGTCCGGGTCGCGAACGCCGATCGTGCCGAGACGCGGCGCTCGGTCGTTGACGGCGAGGAAGAGATCGGTGAACGGGCCGAGATTCACGACGCGGTCGCCTTCTCGAATCGTTTCGCGATGTCCTGAAGGACACGCATGTCGCTTGGGTTTTCGTTCCGCCTTCTCGAGTTCGTTCATCGCGACCATGAATTCGTATTCGCGTACGTCGCGGTCGGCTTGGACGATTCCGCGCTCGAACATGGACCGGATCTGCTTCGCGAGTTCTTTACCGGCTTCGATCGCGATCTCGCGCTTCACATTGTAGATCGTGCGCGGCTTCTCTCGGCTAAGGACGCGGCTCATCCTCGTCTCCGTTGCTGCTGGTACTGTTCGATGTCGTTGTTGAGTCGCGCTTCGTGCCGCCGGACGGCGGCGATGACGCTCGTATGATCCATCGCAAGCAAGAACCCGAGCTCGGGGTACGAGTAGAACGTGGACCATCGGAGGATCGCGAGTAGGTGATCGCGAGCTCGCGTGACGCGCGGGTGGCGGCTCTTGCTGACGATGCCGTCCATCGTGAGCAGGTGCTCGGTGGCGATACGCTTCGAGGTTCGCAGGATCGGCTCGGGCCAGGAGCGCCAGTTGGGTTTGCGGTCGAAGCTCATCGTTTGCGCCTCTTCGCGTGCTCGAGAGCGTCGACGTGAAAGAACGCGCTTAGGTATGTGGGTCCGAACCAGAGACACGAAACGTGACCCTGGGGCGGGTTCCATTGCGTGACGGCCTTGTTGTCTTCGTGCATGTCGTTGATCGTCATCACGGGTCCACCGGACTTCAAGCGCACGAGATTGCCGCGCTTGAACTTGACGACGCGAGTCGCGATGTCGGTGACTTTGGCGATCATTGGTCGACGTCGATTCCTGCGTTTCGAAGAAATCTTACGGCGTTCAATTGATCAAATCTCTCCGTGTTGAATGAACAAATTATTTGCGGGTACTCTTTAGGGTTGACGCCGATTGCAAGAAGAACTGAAGCCTGAGCGAGACGCGCCTGTTGGTTGAAGGAATGTACGACCCTGGCTGCGTACGCGTAGACGGTCCAGTGATACCGGAACCTGGAGTGTTCCCCGTCGTGTCCGATCGGGCGTCGGCACGTGAGGTCCAAGCACAGGCTGGCTCCTGGGATGAGCCCGTTCGGGACGCCTGGCCCGAGCAAGACCGGGGTCGGCCAAGGTTTCATGTGAAGAGACCGAATCCTCTGCGTTTCGATTGATGAAGTCTCTCGAGCGCTCGTGCGTGTCTGCGGCGCTTGAGGACTTTGCGACGTGCTTGTCGGGTCCAGTTTTCGGGTCGGTGCATCGGTTTCATTAAAAGAGCTCCGGTTGCTTCGGCTTTGGTGGGTCGACGATCTTCATGAGTTTCCCGCAAATTCTCGCGCAGACTGAAGATCGCATGCGCCGGTTCGGCTTGAAGAGCTTCGCCACGGTGGACTCGTTCTCGTCGATGTACTTGCAGAGGGTCGCGAGGGAGAGTGAGCCGCGACCGCGGCAGATCTTGCACGCATCCGGCCAAGTGTGGCGGCTTCCGGGTATTGGCGATTGGACGATTCCGCGTACGCACAGATCGCAACGGATGCGGAGGTCATGGGTCACGGGACTCCGAGGGCGTCGGCGAGGCGTTGGACGAGAGAGGGTCGTCGTGGGGGATCGTATCGGCTGGCGCCGCATTCGGTGCAGTGAACATCGAGTTCCCAGCTTTCGTGCTTGCACGTCACGAGCGCCGTCGCCGCGTCGAGCACGTCGCCTAGCTTGGCGAACCCGGACTCACTCATGGCGTTCCGAGCAGGCCGACCGCCGCTTCGGCTTGCGACGTGATCGTGACCTCGACGCGACAGACCCAGGTGCCGTGAAACTGCTGAACAGCGTTGCCGATGAAGATGACACCCTTGCGGTCGATGCGGCCGTCGACGTCGATCGTGCGCGGCGTACGAGGACGGAGATCGAGTTGTGTGGCTTGCCAGAGTTCGATCACGCCCGCGCTCCGTCGATCATCTTCCAGAGAGCTTCTCGCATCAGCACGGCCCTCGTTACCTTCTCTCGTGGTCTCTTTTTTCGTTCCTTGGCGACTAGCCGGTCAAACGCTTCCACGTCGGCCTGCGACACTCTCACGAAGAGAGTCTTGTCCTTGATCTTGTCGGTCATCCTGGCTCGAAGTGTGCTCGTCTAACTTTTTCGTGTCAAGCGTGAAATAAATGTTTGACACGATACTTGGTGCGGGCGTAGGGTCCATTTTCTCAAGCCGGAGACCCAAAAATGCCCCCCACCGAATCGACAAGTAACGGCGAAACCCAAGCGAAACCTGCGGCCGAAAAGCCGAAACTGACGGGCGAACAAAAGAAGAGTCTTTTCACGGCTTACGACGAAGCCAGCGAGAATGTCGAGGCGGCCCAGGTTGAACTCGATGCGGCGAAGAAGCTTCAAGGTAAGGCTGCCAAGGCGATCGTCGACGCAATGGGTCCGGGACCGTTTACGTGGCGTAACGAGCGGATCACATTCGCGAAAGCGAAAAACAGCGAGACGTATTACGCGCGCGGGAAGCACTCGAAAGAAGCCGAGACGATCGGCTAACGAACGTCGGAGAACCAGATCGCAGGATTTGTCATGGTGTCTTGCGACCTGGGTGAGAGCTTCGCGCCGCTCCGAAGATCTCCGTCGAGAGCGGCCCCCTTCGGGGGTGAAAGGATTTCATGAGAAGGCAGTGGGGAATTTTTCTGTGGGTGCTGGCGATGATTCGCCGGTAGCGCGACAAAAAATCTGACGCTGAAAGAAGGGGAACATGGCGAAGACCGCTCGAAGCAAGTCGTCTCGCGACGCCTACGGCGCCGAAGGCGAACAGAAAATTCTACTCATCACGCCCGACAAGCTGGTGCTGGTTGAGGACAAAAATCATCCGCTCTACGACGATCGAGTCCATCTTCCGGTCGACGAAGCTCTCGTCCTCAACATTATGGCTGTGGGTGTTCTCGAGAACGTCATCATCTGGAAAGACCCTGAGACCGCCGACATTCTGGTTGTCGACGGTCGGCAGCGTGTGAAGGCCACCATCGAAGCGAACAAGCGTTTGAAAAAGGCGAAGAGGGAGATCGTGCTTGTTCCCTGCACGCCGCGTCGCGGGAACACGACTGATCTTTTTGGCGTGTCTGTGTCGACATTTATCAGGCAGGACGATTCGCCTCTCGGTCGCGCGACGAAGATGCAGCGCTACATCGACATGGGTCGGAGCAACGATCAGGTCGCCGTCACGTTTGGCTGCACGGTCGCGACCGTCAAAAATACGCTGTCGCTTCTCGAGGCTCCTGTCGCGGTTCGCAAGGCTGTCGAGTCGGGCAAGATCGCCGCGAGCACGGCCTACCAGCTCGCGCGGGAGAAAGATCCCGAGGTCCAGAAAAAGCGTCTCGGCAAGATCCTGGAGATCGCTCCTCGGATCCCCGGCAAGAAGCACTCGAAGGGCGGTAGTAAGGCCCGGAAGATCGCGGCAGGCAACCGGCGTAAGAAGAAGCTGAAGGTCACGGGAGAGCCGACGGTACTCGTGGGTCTGCGCACGATGGAGCAGATCAAAAAGATGGACGAACTGATTTCGGAGTCCAGCGCTTCTGGCGAGGACAAACGGATTATCGACTGCGTGTTTCAGTGGATCTACGGCGACGAGCACGCGTTCGACGAGTGGCTGTCTAAGAACGGGGACGAAGCGTCGCCGGATTCTGGCGAGCTCGCGGCGGAGCAGGCTTGATGGATAACACTCAGCCAGAGGATTATTGATGCTTCTCGGCGTCATGCTCAACAAGGCCGGTCTGAAGTTCATCTCGGCGAAGGCGCGTCACCGTGCCGGCGGGATGCGAATCGACGAGATCGTAGTAGCGACGTCGGAGGATCTGCTGCTCGTCGAAGCGTGGATGATCAAGGAAGGCTTTCCGGCGATGGTACGGGTCGCGACGGCGGAGGAGATGAAAGAGTTCGAGGAGCGCTGCTGATGGCGACGTTTCAGATCCGAATTCTTGTCCAGGTACGGAACCGAGACGAAGATAAGTCTCGAGGCCACAAGGAGTGGCGCGACGAATACGTGCGATTCGAGGTCGATGCCAAAAATGTCGATGAGTCGTTGACTGGATTTCGGCATCAGTTGCAGAACCTGGCGAACGACTTCTGATGGACCCTCGCGACCGCGTCCAAAAGCTCATCACTCTCGCTCTCGACAAAGCGACGGGCGAGAGCGAAGCCAGGAACGCCGCGATGTCGGCGTGCAAGCTCATCGTGCAGCATAAGCTCCTAGAGCAGGGGACGGTAACGGGTCGCACGGTGACGGGTCGTACGGTGACGGTGGGAGGGGTCACGGTCGACGAATTTCTCCGGCGTACCGGCGCAGTTGAGACGGTTGCCGATGGGATCGGGGACTTCTTGCGGGACACGCTGCGAGGTCACGATCGGCCGCGTCGTGCGCCACCAAAGAAGCCGCGATGAAGAAGGATCGCTGCGGGTGGACCGACCCGTTGTTCCGTCAATGCACGAAGGATGTTGACCACGAGGGGTTATGCGATTTCGAGCCGGCAAAGAAAAAGAGGAAGTCGAAGTGACCTACCACGGCGGTTGCATCGCGTGTCATACGGTCGATCTCGGAATGAGCGCGCCTCTGGCGTTCTGCGCCGGGCTCGCCTTCGCGGCGCAGCATAATCCGAAGGCCATCCGGGAGAACCTCTGCGAGCAGCATCAGCTTTTCATCGTGGAGGCGTTCGGGAGGACGGTGAGCATAGTGAAGCCGGAGGATCAGAAATGATTCTGGCGGTTTGGGAGAACAAAAGTACGAGCGAATCGATAGAGCCTGGAGGCGTCTATTGGAGGCGCCTCGTCCTAGACGTTCAGGTAAGTGTCTATTTGTCTGCCTTCAATTGCGACCGGATCATTTATTCGGTTCTTCGGAAACCGGACCTTCGGCCGCTCATGGCAACACCCGTCGAAAATCGCAAGTACACGAAGCCCACGAAGAAGGAACCGATTCCTCGACTCTACGCGGATCAGCGCGAGACAGACGAGACGCCGATGGCCTACTACGAGCGATGTCTCGCGGCGATTCGAGAGAGTCCGGAAAAATACTTCCAACGGCGAACGATTGTGAGACTTCAGGACGAACGCAAAGAGGCTGCTGCGGACGTTTGGGCGACCGCGGGTCTGATCCGGGACGCCCGTCGGCTGAAGGTGTGGCCTCGGAACCCCGATTCGTGTCTTCACTGGAACCGTGCCTGTGAATACTTCGACGTGTGTACCGGCATTTACGAGATCACGGATCCGTTGCTGTTCAAGGTTCTCGACGACCCGCACCCGGAGCTCGACTCGTCGCTCGCGGATCCAGATCAGAAGCCGAGTGCCGACGGTGAACTCGTTGACGAGAAGGTCTTGCTGACGCAGTCGGCGTTACGTTGTTACAGGCTCTGCGCTCGAAAATTCTACTTTCGTTACGAACTTCGGGCGAGGCCCGTCAAGGAAGCAGAACCGTTGACGGTCGGGAGGTCGCTCCACAAAGGCTTGGAGAAATGGTTCCTGACCGGGGACCTGGAAGCTGCGATGGCGGCCCTCGACACGACGGACCCGTACAGGAGAGCAAAAGAGTCGGCGATGCTTGTTGGGCATGCCGAGCGTTGGGGGAAGCCGACGGGGATGATCGCGGTCGAGAAGGAGTTCAGGAGCGCCATGATCAACCCGGAGACTGGTGCTGCGAGTCGGACGTTCGTTCTCGGGGGTCGGGTGGACGGACTCTACGATCTGGAGGAAGGGACATGAAAGCCAAGTTCGTGCAGATCGCGGTACTGGAAACGAGAACCGGGAACGAAGCGGTGTACGCGCTAGATGCTATCGGAGGTGTCTGGCGTTTGATTCTCGGTACCGACGTCGAGTGGCAATCGATGACGGGCAAGCGAAACATGAGGCCGAAGAAATGAATCCCCAGAGCAACGACCTCGATACGATGCGGCGGATGTTGGAGCGCGCTGGAATCGAGTACGACGACAACTATCCGGTGGAGAACGCGCGTAACCCGCAGGCGCACACGGAGCTTGTGATCTGGCGCGGGTACTCAGGGTTTATGTCGATCATGACGTTCAACGTCAACGGAGCGCTAATCGACATCGAGGCGTACGAATGAGCGCTACGCAGACGATCATCGGCCTGACTGTCTGCTGTCTGTGGTCGGTCGCCTGGGGATGGCGCTACCACTCTCAGATGAAGCAATGTAAACGGCGCGCGGAGTGGGCTGAGTACCAGTTGAAAAAGGGACAAGAGAATGATAGATCTCAAGAGAATTAGCAAAGGACGTCGTGAAGAGCCTCATCGAATTTTGATTTATTCGTTCGATGGTGTCGGGAAGACCCAGTTCGCCGCAGGTTCCCCAGACGCGTTTTTCGTAGACGCTAACAAAGGTTCACTCAAGCACGATGTCGCTCGTGTGATGGTGAACGACTGGGACGAAACGAAAGAATACGTGACGGCCGTCGAGAACGGCCAGATCAAGTGCAAGACGCTCGTGTTGGATTCGATCACGGATCTCGAAGCGATGAGCCACGCGAAGCTCTTCGGTAACGAGACGATCGGCGAGTACGCGGGCGGTTACGGTCGCGGAGAAGAAGTCGCGGTTGCCGAGTGGCGTGTGTTTTACGCGCAGCTCGAGAGAATCTGGGCTCAGGGTAAGAACCTGATTCTCATCGCTCACGCGATGGTGCGCTCTTTCGACGATCCGACCGGACCAAAATTCGATCGCTTTGAAGTTTCTGCACGTCCAAGACTATCGGGAATGCTCCGGCAAAAAGCCGATTTCGTCTTCTTTGCTCGGGAAGAGACGATGGCTTCGAAATCGAAGAACCAGTCGACGAAAGCAACAACGACGGGCGTTCGCTGGATGTACACGAAACGCACGCCGGCCTACGACGCGAAGTCTCGCGGGACGTCGCTCTTTCCCGACCGGATTCTCCTCGGCTGGAGCGATTTCGAGGCCGCGGTTCGAAACGACGGCAAGCGTGGGGCGGATCTGACGGGCGAGATCGAGGAGATGCTCGCGGAGATCAGCGACGCTGAATTGACGAAGGAATGCCGAGCGTACATGAAGTCGTACCCTGCCGCGATCGTCGAGGCACACAACCGTGTCACCGCTCGCCTGGAGGAGTTCCGCCAGAAGGGTCAGGCGGCGACGCAGCAGGCTCCGACAGCGACTCCGGACGGCGCGAAGACGGCGCAGGCGGCCTCGTGACCGATGTCGAGAAGATGACGCTCGAGGAGCTGTGCGAGCTCTTCGTGAAGATCGAGAAGCTAGCGAAGCCGCAGGTGGAGGAGAGCGACGTCGCGAAGCTGTTCGGTGAGTTGTCTGGCTGCGCGCAGGAAGCCGGGGAGATCGTGGCCGAGATCTTGGACAACCCTCGGCTGATCAGGAAGGCGACGTGGGTACCCGAGTGAAGGCTCTCATCATAGACACCGAAACGACCGCGCTGACGCCCGACGAGGGCGTCTGCATCGAGGTCGCCTGCATCCTGTACGATCTCGAACTCGCCGCTCCGATCGCGAGCTACAGCATGCTCTGCCGCGCGGAGTCGAACGCGGCCGAGTCGATCAACGGCATCTCGCCGGCTTTGCTGGCTAGAGGTATCCCGGCGCCGTTCGTCTGGTCGAGCGTGAACGACTGCGCGGCGAAGGCGGAGGTTGTGCTCGCGCACCGGGCCGACTTCGATCGGCAGTGGGTGCCGTCAGCTCCGGCGACCCTGAACTATCTTCACGAGCTTCCCTGGGTCTGCACCAAATTCCACGTCGACTGGCCCAAGTCGAAGCTCGGCGACGGTCTCGTTCATGTTGCTCTCGCTCACGGCGTCGGAGTCACGAGCGCGCACCGGGCGCTGACCGACTGCGACATCCTGAGTAGGCTGCTGACGCGTGTCGCCGAGACGACGCCGCTTGTGCCGCTCATCAAGCACGCCATGCGACCGCGCGTGAAGCTCGAGGCCATCGCGCCGTTCGACGAGAAGCAGAAGGTCAAGGATGCTGGCTTTGCGTGGGACGCCGACAAGAACCAGTGGTGGCGGGACGTTCCTCTCGATGAGGTCGCGGCACTTCCGTTTCAGACGCTCCAGCTCGAGGGGCCGCGAGTGAGGGTTGAGGCTCAGGTCTCGTACGAGGCTAGAGACAAAGCGAAAGCGTTTGGGTTCCGATGGGAGCCGCCTCCGGGCGCGGGTTCCAACGCGAAGCAGACTTGGTGGCGAGAAATAGCGGTGGCGGACATAGCGAAGCTGCCGTTTCCGACGCGAGCGCTCTGATTACTGAAACGATACGAAAACAGTTGTGGCGCGTGGCGCAGAAAGAGATCGAACAATGGCGGACATTCAAGCAGGCGACTACAAGGGCAAGGTCGTGACCGGATCGCAGCGCATCGGATTGTCGAGCGCTGGTAAGGACACGATGATCGTGACGGTGAACTGCAAGGACATCGGACCGGTCGACGTGCGTCTGGCTCTCAGCGAAGACGCGATTGCGTACTCGCTCGAGAAGCTCCGGGCGTGCGGATGGACCGGCGATAGGCTCACGAAGGAGATGCCGGGTCTCGACAAGGAGGAAGTCACGGTTCGGATCAAGTACGAATCGTTCACCGACGCGAAGGGCCAGCGGATGGTCATGAAGAGCGACATCCTGAGCGGCGCGATCGGCTTCAAGCTCGAGACCGAGGAGACCGACTGGGACGCGTTCGCGGCTCGGGTTCAGGCGAAGACGGGGATTCCGGTGGCTGGAGCGAACGCGCCGAAGCCGAAATTCTGATTTCTGTTGGGGTTCTACGGAAACGCCGCCGTGTGGGCGTGGCAGCCGGAGAGACGGCATCGTGAAGGATGCGATGAACTGGGACGACTCACCAAACGTGTACGTCAGGCGTGCGCGGAAAGTGTTGGGGCTTCATCCGACGCTGCCCGTCACTGCGCACGCGTACAATAGGTTGCCGGCTGCGAATCAGAGAGCCATTCAGTGGGTATATCAATGGGCTCAAAACGATCCGAAGCCGTCGAGGAAACCGGATTGGTGGGATGTTTTTCTTGGACCGATGGCGTACATCATCTGCGCTGCAACGATTTACGGTTGGATAAAGGAGAAATCGAATGCCGAAAAAGAAGAAGCGTAAGTGCGGTCTCTGTGGTTTGTCGGATGGTCACAACGTCAGGACGTGCCCGGCAGGGAAGAAGAAGCGTGGACGCTGACGGCGGCGTCGCTGCGAGGCACTCGTCGGAGTCGGTTGAGCACTATACGCCTTCGGCGATTTGTCAGGCGGCGTGCGTCACGCTCGGAGGCATCGACCTCGACCCCGCGAGCTGCGAGGAAGCCAACCGCGTCGTCCAGGCCACGCGGTTCTTCACGCGGGAAGAGAACGGTTTCAAGCGTCCCTGGGAGGGTCGCGTGTTCCTGAACCCGCCGGGCGGTTCTTCGGATGATCAGGAGAGGCGCGTGCAGCCGAAGTGCCGTGAGACCGGCTCGTGTGGCTTGCTGCCGGGGCACACGCACGAGGGAGTCGAGAGCTCGTCGAAGAAGTGGTGGTTTCGGCTCATGGATCAGTGCGCGAACGGCGGCGTGACATCGGCCATCTTTGTTGCGTTTTCGCTGGAAATTCTTCAGACGACGCAGGTTGCGGGGCCGCGCGGCATGTCGGTCCCTCTCGAATTTCCGATCTGCTACCCGACGCGTCGCGTCTCGTACGTGAAGCCTGGCGGTGCCGTTGGGTCGCAACCGCCTCACGCGAGCGCGATTGTTCTGGTTACGTTCAATCTCGACACGATTTGGCGATTCAAGGACGCGTTCTCCGGGATAGGGCACGTAGTGATTCCGCTTGGAGACAAGATCGATTACCGAAAACTCATGGAGAAACTTGATGGGAACTAAACAAAAGCCAGGAGCCTACGATTGCTACGAGAAAGCGGCTCCTGACGAACCGATGTTCATCCTCCTCGCGCGCGACAAAGGTGCTCCGAAGCTAGTACGTGACTGGGCGTACGTTCGTGGGCTCGGCGGTGAGTCGCCGGAGAAGGTTGCGGAGGCCGTGCAGTGCGCGGCCGACATGGAGACGTGGTACCGCGCGAACAAAGGAACTATGTCGTGCAAGGACGTAATGTATCAGCTTGGTCGATCGGAGGCGCTCGAAGAGGCTGCTAAAGTCTGCACCCAACGCATAATGTCTCTGCACCCGACGGACGACGAGTTGTCGCACGAGCGCGGGTTGGAAGCGATGTTGTTGGAGAAGCGCATTCGTGCGCTGATATCTCAATGAAAGACCGCCAGCTTCTCCAAGAAATCCTCGAGCACGAGTCCCTGACCGAGCGCGAGCGCGAAGCGTTTAC
>Ga0265760_10000114_pt1 | contig 20455 bp, 19 predicted proteins | sample NZIome_2_FD_200831 | JGI IMG/M metagenome (GOLD analysis project Ga0265760, IMG submission 200831) | Metatranscriptome of rhizosphere microbial communities from Maridalen valley, Oslo, Norway - NZI1 (Metagenome Metatranscriptome) | ecosystem: Host-associated > Plants > Roots > Rhizosphere >...
GAGCAATTCGCGGCCGCGCGCCCCGCTGACCGCTCATCCGGAGCGCCGATCCTGGTTCCGCTCGTATTCGAATCGAAGTTCCGCGGCCATGGCGCCATGGAGGCCTGGACGATTAACGGCGATTCCTATCCCAATGCAAAAGTGGCCCCTCTCATCCAGGGCGGGCGTTATCGGCTGCAGTTCATCAACAAGAGCTTGGACGACCATCCGGTGCATCTGCACCGCCACAGTTTCGAGCTGCGCACCCTCGGCGTGCCTCTCGCGGCGGCTCCGAGCGCAGCGCCGCAGGATATCCGGGGGATCATGAAGGACGTTGTGCTGATCAACGCGCAGACCCGTGCGGAAGTCGAGTTCACCGCCGACAATCCGGGCGCCAGTCTATTTCACTGTCATCAACAGAACCATATGGACCTTGGCTTCATGATGCTATTCGAGTATGCCTGATCTGCTTGCGAATCCCCGGCGCTGGTGGCTCATGGTTCTAATCGCGCTCGCGTGCGCGCCGCTCCTCGCCCGTGCGCAGGCCAACTACGAGATCCAGGTTTACGGAGCCGAGACAGTCTCTCCGCAGACCTTGATGGTAGAACTTCACTCGAATTTCACCGTGCAAGGCCAGCAACAAACCGTCGATGGCGTCTATCCGACGTACCATCAAGAACACGAGACGGTCGAGCTCACTGAAGGTCTCAACGATTGGTCGGAAGTCGGTTTCTATATCTTTACCAGCGAGCAAGACGGGCGTGGCGTGCAGTGGGTGGGAGATCACATTCGCCCGCGCGTTCGAGTACCGGATTCCTGGGGATGGCCGGTGGGTGTGAGCCTCTCGACCGAAATCGGCTTCCAACGTTCCGCCTACTCGACCGATACGTGGACCTGGGAGATACGCCCAATCATCGACAAGAGCATCGGCCGCTGGTATTTCGCGGTCAACCCCGCGTTCGAACGCACCTTGCATGGTCCGGACGTCAACCAAGGCCTTGGTTTCGCGCCGAGCGCCAAGATCAGCTACGACTTTACGCCTGTCGTGAGCGCCGGCATCGAGTGGTATGCCGACTACGGCGCAATCAGCAATATCTCCCCGGTGCACAACCAGCAGCAACAACTCTTCATCGTCACCGACCTCAACGTGTCGCCGGTGTGGGAAATAAACATAGGCGTCGGTATCGGCGCCACCGCGGCCACCGACCATCTGATCGTGAAAGCCATTCTCGGCCGCCGCTTCGACTGGGGCCGACATTCGGCGATCGACTAGGCAGCTATTGTCCGCTCCAATCGCGCCAATCCGGTGCTCACTCCAGGATCCAGTGCCGTACGCCTTGTTCTTCCAGGTACGCTTGTGCGCCGGCGCCGTGCAGCATGGCAACCGTCGATATCAAACCCGCTTCCGTGCAACTGCTGGCCGCAACGGTGATTGAGCGCGGCGATTCCGGTGTCGGCCAACCGGTGAGGGGATTCAAAATGTGGCCATACCGAATTCCGTCCTTTAGCAAGTAGCGGCGCGAGTCACCGCTCGTGGCGAGTGCACCGTGCTCCAGATTCAGGAGCAGGGTTGCCTCGCGCTCGGTATCCGGCCGTTCGATGCCTACCTGCCACGGACCGTGCGATGCAGGGCGATTGGCGCGCAAGTCGCCGCCGAAATTGACGAGAAAGGGGGTCGAGTCGCGCTTCGCGAGCAACTCGTAGGCCCGGTCTACCGCGTACTCCTTGCCGATTCCACCGAAATCCAATTCCATTCCCGCCGGCAGCACCAGGCGTGGCGATCGCCATTGAAGCTTCTCGAAACCCACCAGGGGTAGCAGTTGATCGATGGCGGCGGCTTCGGGAATGCGTTCCGACCCATCAAATATCCAGGCACGGCGCAGCACGCCGGAGGTGATATCGAACAGACCCTCGCTCAAATCGAAGCACTGGCTCGCAAAGTCCATGAGCGATGAGGTCTCCGCATCCACCTCGATAGGCGTGCCCCGATTTTCATGGATCCAGGCGGTGACACTGTCATCCCGGTAGCGGCTGTACTTCTTCTCGACACGCCACGCTTCCTGCGCCGCTACGCTCCCCATACTCAAGGCTGCGTGCTCACTCATTGAAGGCAATAGAACCTCGCAAGGGCTCGCCATCGCAGTGAATTTGACCGCCAGGAGATTCTCACCCCGCGCCTCGACGATTAACTCCTCACCGGGCACTTGGAGCTGCCTCCGTCGCGCGACGGTCGCGCGCTCGCAGATCGATATTTTAGAACCGCCACCCAATCTGAACCAGGATTGCCTTTAGGCCTGGAAACAGATCGAGCCCTTGCAGGCCCGCAGGTACCGGCACCCGTTCTTCGAAGGTCTGCTGATAATACTCCGCGCGAATACTGAATTCTGATTCAGGGCGACTTCCCAGGCCTGGAAGCTTCTGAGCGTATTTCACGCCGTACGTCAGGGCGTGAAAGGCGCCGAGCCGAGAGTCCGAGGACTCGAAGGCTGTGGTCGGCGTCTGCGTGTTCAGGATGAAGGGCATGTAAAAATCCGCCGCCGTCTGCCGATACCAGCGGATCGTGGGCTCGATGTAGCGGTCGCGATTCGACAAAGCCCAGCGCAGGTGCAGTTGTGCCGTATCTGAGCGCACGCCCCAGTCATCGCTCATATAGCGCAGCGATAAGGCGGTGGAGACTTGCGAACTCCAGGCGACACGATTTTCCCAATACGCGCTCTTTCGCGTGCGCTGATCGGGGCGGCTCTCATATTCGTACCCCGTCGTGCCGCCGGCGCTGTTGATGATCGAGGTGAATTTATACGGATCGTTCAGGTAGCCATGGAACCGGTCGAGCGAGATATTGAATTCGGAGAGCCAGTTGCGCGTCATCACTTGAGTCAGGCCGAGCAGCACCCCGAGGCCGTCTTTGGTCTTGCCGCCCGTCTGCTTTTCGGCCAATGCGTAATCGCTCGCCGGCAAAGGTGCACCGCCGATCGGATGGATCGAGTCAAACTCGTTATAGATGCCGAACGACAGCGTGGTGTTCTTTTCATTGAAATCGTGGGCGATCGAGGCGTTCACTGTAGCCGAGTAGAAATCATCCTCGGCGGACAATTTGCCGCCCACGCTCACCTGATCCGCACGCGTGACGGGCACGCTCCAGTTGCCGCCCACCGCGATCCGATCATCGTGATAATTCGGATCGACCGGCAATTGACCTGGCGCCGTCGTGTATTGGTGTTGCGGCTTTCCGGATACCGATGCAAAGGTCTGGGCCGCACGGCTCGTCAATGCGCCGTTGGGGCTTGCGCCGGAGAGGGCGTCGAAGGTTACGTTAAAGTTGAGCGCTTCCCCGTCGGCGTAGACCTTCGCCACATCGACCACCGGTTCGATCGCTTGGATGCGTCCGTTCTCGTGATAGTAAGCGAGCGCTGAATCGACCGACCAGTCCTCCAGCAACCCGCTGTCGGGCGGAGCCATATGGGTTTCCTGGCCGCGCGCGGCGCCTGCGCCGAGCAGCGCGCAGCTCGCGGCCATTAAACGTCGGCGTGCCGGGTTCGCCTTGGGTGCGGGCGCCTTTTGCTTCAGTTGCATCCGCAGCCGCCGCCCGCATACGAACGGCCGCCCGAGGAAGCCTCCTTACTGAAGTAGAGGTGATCATCGATGGCCGCATCGAGAGGATTGGCGTCGAGCCGCATTTCATCGCGCGCGAGCACATCTCGCTGCCAGGGCTTGACACCCAGGGAGCTGCACCCGGATAGCAGCATGCCGCCCAGGATTGTGCACAGAAGACTTAAGCGACAGTTCATGGTCTCTCCTTCGATCGGCTTGCTACTTCTCGGCCAACAGCTCTCGCAGTTGCCCCTCGTAAATCACAGCGTCGACCGGCCGAAACCCCACGTGCGTGAAGCGCGTGACGCCATGCCGGTCGATTAGCACGCTCGAGGGCATGCCTTGCACTTTGTAGGACTCGGCGAGTTCTCCCTTCGGATCGAAGCGCACGTCAAATGTGGGATGAAACTGCTTCAGGAATTTATCCGCATCGGCGCGGTCCATGTCCAAATTGACGGTAATGATCTCAAGCCCCTGGTCGCCGTAGGCGCGCTTCAAAGTCTCCATCCACGGAAACGACTGTCTGCACGGTGCGCACCAGGATGCCCAGAAGTCCAAATAAACGACGCGACCCCGAAAGCTCGGCAGATCCAGCAACGAGGCGGCATGAACCGCAACCGGTGCAAATACGGCCATGCAAATGCTCATGAGAATCAGTCTCATGCTCACGTGCGGCAGGCCTCCCGATCGTTGCAACCAATTGCCTTGAGATCCATTGTTCACAAATCAATGCCCCATCGATCTGTACTTTGTATCGCAAAGTTGGACAGTGTCAAGCAGGATTGGTTGCAATTTGCACCGACAATCGTGCCTTCGATACGCGCGAACACAGGAATTTTGTGCCATGGCTATAATCAGCCGCGGTCGTTATAACAATACCGGAGACCACCATGACTACACGCCGTCACGTTCTGCAATTGGGCGCCTGTCTCGCAGCGAAAAGTCTGTTGCCAAAGGCGATTGCCGCCGATTCGCAGCCGAGGACTCTGTTGATTCTAGGCGGCACCGGATTCATCGGTCCGCATCTGACGCAGGAGGCTCTGCGTCTGGGTTGGCGTGTAACGCATTTCAATCGCGGCAAACACAGTCCTCAAGGGGTTGCGGAAGTCGAGACGCTGATTGGCGATCGCAATGGCCAAATAGACGCGTTGCGCGGCCGCAAGTGGGATGTCGTCATCGACGACACGGGCCAGATTCCCAAGTACGTCAAGATGTCGGCGGAATTGCTGGCACCCAATGTCGGCTATTGCCTGTACATTTCCAGCATCTCCGCGTATGCCAGTTTTGCCAAACCCAATGACGAGCACTCTCCCACGGGCAAACTCGCGAATCCCGATATCGATAAGACCACCGACGAAACCTACGGCCCCATGAAGGCGTTGTGCGAGCAGTATTCGGCGCAAGCCTTCAAAGGACGTGCTTGCATCGTTCGGCCCGGCTACATCGTCGGACCTCTCGACGGCTCCGACCGCTTTACCTACTGGCCGGTGCGCGCATCCAAGGGCGGCGAGATGCTGGCCCCGGGCACGCCGCACGACCCGATTCAGATCATCGACGTACGCGACTTGGCCGCATGGATGATGAAGCTATCTCAAGAACGCACTACCGGCTATTTCAATGCCATATCGCCGCCGCGTGCATTCACCATGGGCGATCTCATCGGCGCGAGCCGGCACGCGACGCCAAAAGCCGGCACTCAAGCAACGTGGGTGCCGGAGGATTTCCTGGCGAAGCGCTGGAAACCGGAGGATCTCGATTTGCCGCCCTGGTCGCCCATGAGCGGCGAAACCGCGGGCGCCTCGCTCACCTCGACGGCACGCGCCCAAAAGGCGGGACTGAAGACGCGGCCGATGCAAGAAACGGTGCACGACACGCTCGAGTGGTTTCACTCCCTGCCGGCCGATCGCCAGGCGAAACTGCGTGCCGGCTTGGATCCGCAAAAGGAGATTGACGCTCTGCGCGCCTGGCACCTCAGCGGCGGTTAAGGGAACTAGGTCGCGATGACTGGCACCGGACTGACGCGCTCGTGCGATTTTCCCAGCGCCAGTGCGATCGCCAACCAGATCGCCGAAATGCCAGCGCCGGCCCAGCCGACCCCGGAAGGGCCTAAACCGAAACCGCTGGTCAACAATTGGAACGCCGACGCGCTGGTCGCGTCCCCGCCCCGATAGATGAAGGTATCGATCAGGCTCTTTGCCTTGTACTTCTCCTCGCGAGTGCAGACGGTGTAGAGCGAATCCCGGGAAGGGCGGGTGATGGCGTATTCGCCCACCCTGCGCACCGCAAACACGACCACCAGGACCGCGAAGGTCGGCACGAGCGCGAATATTGCGTAACCGGCGGTCATGATCAGCGGCACGGAGACCAAAAGGGCTCGAAGGCCGATCCATTTGAACAGCCGGCCGAAGAGAAATAGCTGGGTGAGGAGGGAGAAGCCCTGCACCCAGAAATCCACGTTGGAAAAGAATCGTGTGCGCTCGTCGCGAGTGGCGAAGACTTTGGCGACGAAGGCCTGCTGTTCAAGATACAGAAACGTGGATACCCAGGAGAGCAGGATCACGAATACCGCGATACCGAGCAGATAGGGCGAGCGGATCACCTGATGAAAAGCCGCCAGCATGTGGCCGCCGAGCGGCTGGTTTACCTCGACGCCGCGAGCGCCGGACCCGAAATGCTGGTGCCAGTGGATGACGCGCCTCATGAAAATGAGCGAACTCGCCAACAGCACCGCGGAAATGAGCAGCAGATTGATGGTGCCAAGCGGCACCGCGAGCCGGCCTGCGACCAGCGGCCCGAGCAGGCCCCCGGTGCTGGCACCGGCCGCGATGAATCCGAACATGCGTCCCGCTTGCTCGCGGGTGAACACATCCGCCATCAGGCTCCAGAACACCGCGACGATGAAGAAATTAAAGACGCTTACCCAGACATAGTACGTGCGTGCGATCCAGGTGTGATCCTGCTGCAGATTGAACCAGAGATAAAAAATCAGCAGATTGGCGGTGAAAAAGGCGTACACCCACGGGAGAAAAACCGGCCGGCGAAAGCGCGAGGTCAACCAGCCGTACACAGGCTGCAGCGCCAACATGCCTATAAACGTGCCCCAGAACAGGTAGGGCAGATTTTCCAGGCCCGAGGTGATGCCCATGGTGTCGCGGATGGGCCGCAAAATCGTGTAGCTGAAGAACATGCAAAACAGCGTCGCGAACGCCGCCAGCAGCGCGGGCAGTTCTTCCGGCTGCACCACCACTAACCGGTGAACGAGGACCGCGATCCGAGAATCGCGCCTCAATGCCCGTTGCCTGATGCCGCGCGCCAGGCCTCGAGTAAGGCTTTTTCGCGTTCGGGCGTGAGGCCGGCGCCTAATTTCGCCCGCTCCTCCGCGGGGCGTTGCAGGTGCCAGGCCAGCGTATCGTTGACGGTCGGCTGCACGGGCCGGATGGCGAGGCCCTCGCGCAGTGCGCGCGTAACGCTTGCATCGGCAAAGCCGGCGTACTCGCCCGCCGCGGGGACCCAAACAGGCATATCCGACCAAGGCTGGATTTTTTGTTTCTCGAGGAAATCCGCGGGCACCCACACCGGGCTTGGGCTTAGGGTGGGCTTCACCGTCGCGTTGGCTGCGGCAATGCTCGCCGCGACCACATCGCCGATCGTGAAAACGCCGGGTGGCGAGGTGGCATTAAAGGTGCCGACGGTCTTGCGCTCAACCAGGCGAAGTACGAATGCGGCAAGATCCCGAGCATCGATGAATTGGACGCGGTCGCTCGGCATGTCGGGCGTCACCATCTCGCCCCCGAGCGCGGCGCGCGCGGGCCAGTAGGTGAACCGGTCCGTGGGATCTCGCGGCCCGACGATCAGGCCCGGACGCACGACGGCGACGCGCCCCGGCATGGCCTTTTCAGCCGCTTTTTCGCACAGCGCTTTTAACGGTCCGTAGGCGCCGCCATCGACTTTTTCCGTGGTCTCGTCAGCCAGCTTGCCGACCGGCGAGTCCTCGGTGTTGGGGGTCGCGAAGCTCGCGTAAACCGAGATGGTGGATATGAAGATATAGCGCTGCACATTGGGAGCGAGTAATTCGGCGGACAGTCTGACGTGCCGCGGCACATAGCCTGAATCATCGATGACCGCATCCCAGTGCTTGCCCTTGAGGGAGTCAAGCTGTGCATCGCGATCGCCTTTGAGATGCACGAGCTGCGGAAAGATGCCGGCGTTGGTTTTGCCGCGATTAAATAGGGTGACTGAATGCCCGTGTTGAAGCGCGAGTTCAACGATATGAACTCCTAAGAACTTGGTGCCGCCGAGCACCAGGATGCGCAGCGGCCGCCCGGATTTTGGCTTGGCAACGGCAGTGCTCGATGCCGCAAGCGCTGCGGCGGACATGACATAAACAAATTGGCGTCGATTCATCGGACTACCCCGCTTCTGCCGACGCGCCGGCGTCGCCAGAGATACAGATTGCGCAATTGTGTGAGGAGGGCATCAATACTACTTGGCGGCCGCTTGAGTTGCGAACGATTTGCAGCGACTATGTCTAACCTGCCCCAAGAATGCGGCTGTTACGTTGGCTGACAATGCGCGATCCTGAATACCAGCGCTCAAGTACCCCATCGGTTCAACCACTGGATCGGCGCGTGTGCGTCGCGCCGATGATGGATTGGACCGACCGCCACTGCCGCTTCCTGCACCGGCTTTACGCCCCGCATGCGCTGCTGTACACCGAGATGATCGTTGCCGCCGCCATAGTCCGCGGCGACGTACGTCAACTGCTGGACCATGATGCCGGCGAGCATCCGGTTGCCTTGCAACTCGGCGGCTGCAACCCGGCGGAACTGGCCAAGGCGGCGCGCATCGGTACCGCGGCCGGATACGCGGAAATCAACCTGAACGTGGGATGTCCCAGCGATCGCGTGCAAAATGGTTCCTTCGGGGCGTGCCTCATGCTGAAGCCCGCGTTGGTCGCGGACTGTGTGCGCAGTTTGCGGGATGCAACTCATTTGCCCGTGACGGTCAAGTGCCGCATCGGCATTGACGATCGCGACGACTACGAGTTTTTCAGCGCTTTCGCCGACGCCGTGCGTGCCGCGGGGATCGATGCACTGATCGTGCACGCGCGCGTGGCCATGCTCGGCGGCTTGTCGCCCAAGCAAAATCGCGAGATTCCGCCGCTCAAGCACGATCTCGTGCATCGTTTGAAACGCGACTACCGCGACCTGACCGTGATATTGAACGGCGGCCTGTGCGATAGCGCCGCGATCCGCGCACACCTCAACGCCGGCGTCGATGGCGCGATGGTGGGACGAGCCGCCTATCATCGGCCCGCGCTTCTGGCCGAACTCGAGCAAAGTTTGATCGATCCTGAGTGGGCGATTCCAGAACCCTGGCAAATCGTGGAGCGTATGGTGCCTTACGCCAAAGCGTGCGCGCAGCGCGGTATGCGCCTGCATTCGATTACGCGCCACATGCATGGCGTCATGGCGGGTCGCGAAGGTGCTCGGGCGTGGCGGCGCTTTCTCTCCGAGGTGGCGGCGCGCCCGGAAGCGGCACCCGAGACGTTGTTTTCGGCGCTTCCCATAATAAAACAGGGTATTGCAGCTTAAACCTCCTAAGCGCCTCAACCTTACGTTAAGTATAATAGGCTTGGCAATGGGCAAAGAAATCGAAGTAGCCATCCTATTTGCCGATGTTGTCGGCAGCACCAAGCTCTATGAGTTGCTGGGCGATTTACGCGCGCGCGACATGGTTGGCATTTGCATCGATGTGATGCGTGCGGCAACCGACCAGAATCACGGCACGGTCATCAAAACGATGGGCGACGAGGTCATGGCCACCTTCCCCACGGCGGACGATGCCTTGAATGCAGCGGCGCAGATGCAGAAGCAAATCGTCACGCATCCGCAGCTCAAAGTCGATGAACAGACGGTCGCCATCCGCATCGGCTGCAATTTCGGGCCGGTCGTTCTCGAGAATCGCGATATTTTTGGCTCTGCCGTGCACACGGCGAATCGCATGACCAGCCAGGCCAAGGCCGGCCAGATCATGACGACCGCCACGATGGTTGACCGGTTGTCCTCCGAATGGCGCGCGCAGGTGCGTCAGATCGACGTTGCGACCTTGAAAGGTCGCAGCAGCGAAGTGGCCCTGTTCGAGGTGCTATGGCAGCCCGAGGATGTCACCAGCATGGTGCCCTCGATCGCCATCGCGGCCCGCGAGCGCGAGAAGGGCGCCAAGTCGCAGCGTCTGCGGCTTCGCTATCAAGGGCAGGAAGTGCTGGTCAACGAGGGACGGGCGAATATTACGATCGGCCGCGCCGAGGAGAACGATCTGGTCGTGAAGGGAAATCTCATCTCGCGACTGCATGCGCGCGTCGAGATCAACCGCAACAAGTTCATGCTGATCGATCAAAGCACGAATGGCACGTTTGTTCTCGGCAAAGACGGCGAAGAAGCCTTCGTTCGCCGCGATTCGATGCAAATTCGCGGCGAAGGGTTGATTGGGCTCGGCAAGGCGCCCGATAGCAATTCTTCTCAGGTGATTCGCTATACCTGCGAGGAATGAACGCGCTGCATAGCGCCTTGTAGTTCAGCCTTGAGCGCAGGCGGCACGCGCTCGCCGAAGCCGCTCAAGTACTGCTCGATCCCGGCGAATTCCTCTTGCCAAAGCGGCAGGTGCACGGCCAACAGTTCTTCGAGCGCAGCCGGGGTGACTTCCAATCCTTGCAGATCCAAATCCGCAACAGCGGGCAAATGGCCAATCGCCGTTTCGCGCGCGCCGGCCTTGCCTTTGCAGCGATCGATGATCCAGCGCAACACGCGCAGATTTTCTCCGAAACCGGGCCATAAGAATTTTCCGGCGCTGTCTTGGCGGAACCAGTTGACATGGAAGATTTGCGGCGGGGACTTCAACTTTGCGCCGACATTGATCCAATGTGCCCAGTAATCGCCGAAGTTGTAGCCGGCGAACGGCTTCATGGCCATGGGATCTCGCCGCACCACGCCGATGGCATCGGTCGCCGCTGCCGTCGTTTCCGACGCCACACCGGCGCCGATGAGTACGCCGTGCGGCCAAGTGCGCGCTTGGTACACGAGCGGCGCGAGCGCCCGCCTGCGGCCACCGAACACGATCGCCGAGATCGGCACGCCGCCGGGCGCATCGGCCAGCTTTGAATAACTGGGATTTTGCTTGGCCGAGACCGTGAAGCGGGAATTGGGCTGCGCGGCCGGCCCATTCTTAGGATCGTAAGGACGGCCCTGCCAATCGGTGACGGGTTTGCCCTCGGTTAATCCTTCCCACCAAGGCTGGTTGTCCGCCGTCAAACCGACGTTGGTAAAGATCGTATCCTTACGAATCATCTCGAAGGCATTGCGATTTGTCTTGGCGTTGGTTCCCGGCACCACGCCGAAGTACCCGGATTCGGGATTGATGGCGTATAAGCGGCCGTCTTTGCCCGGATGCAGCCAGGCAATGTCATCGCCGACGGTCCACACCTTCCAGCCCGGGTAGCTCGCCGGGGGAATCAACATCGCCAGATTCGTCTTGCCGCAGGCGGAAGGGAAGGCGCATGCGAGGTAGTGGATCTCTCCTTGCGGATTTTCGATACCCACAATCAACATGTGCTCCGCCAGCCAGCCTTCGGTGCGCGCTTGCCAACTCGCGACGCGCAGCGCGTGGCATTTCTTGCCAAGCAACGCGTTGCCGCCGTAGCCGGAGCCGAAGCTCTTGATCGACAGCTCTTCTGGGAAATGCATGATGAAGCGACGCTGCGGATTTAGATCGCCGGTGGAATGCAATCCTCTTACGAAGGTGCCGTCGCGCGTGATCCGCTGCAGCGCCGCGCGGCCCATGCGCGTCATGAGGCGCATATTCAGCACGACATAGGCGCTGTCCGTGATCTCAACGCCGCAGCGCGAGAAGGGCGAGTCGATCGGACCCATGCAATAAGGCACCACATACAGCGTGCGGCCCTGCATACAGCCGGCGAACAACGCGTCCATTTGCGCGTGAGCTTGGCGAGGCGCGATCCAATGGTTATTGGGACCGGCATCCTCTTTATTTCGTGTGCAAACGAAGGTGAGATGTTCCACACGAGCCACGTCGGACGGATCCGAGCGTGACAGCACGCAGTTGGGAAAGCTTTGCGGATTGAGCGGCAACAACTGCTTGTCTGCGATCAGCTCGCGCTTCAGGGTTTCGAACTCAGCCTCGCTGCCGTCACACCAGTGGATTCTCTTCGCTTGCGTGAGTTTGGCTGCTTCGTCCACCCAGGCCGCGACATCATGATTCATCGCGGCGAGGGTTACGTGCTGAGGTGCGGTGGCCATTGGCTATCCCTAGAAGAGAGCTTGATAGATTGATAAGGATGACAGATGGGTGTGGGCGCGCCAACTCCTCTCCGTACGTGGGACATCTCCGACAATGCAATCGTTTCGCCGCCGCGGAAATCGTGAACTCAGATAGAATTCAACTATGGAATTATCGCTAACTTATTGATTGCGCATATCTTATGATGACAGTCGCGATCGCCATAACGTACACTGACAATATGTACAGACCGCTCCTGCATCCAGCGCGCGGATTGCTGATCGCGGTCGCTGTCATCATCGGCCGCGGCAGCGCCGCAGCCTCGGATCCGATCAACATCAAGGCGATCGCCGAGGTGGAGCAAATCAGCGGATCCCAGGGTCAGGAAACCACCCGATTGATTCCAGCCGACCGCGTGGTGTCCGGCGACACCATCATTTATACCCTGGAGGTGCGCAACACGGCTGCATCTTCTGTACCGCAGCCGGTCGTGACTTACCCCATCCCTGCGCACATGACTTACCTGGCCGATTCGGCGGTAGGACCCGGGACCGAAGTCACTTATTCGGTTGATGCCGGACGCAGCTTCGATGTGCCGGAGAATTTAAGAATCCCGGATCCGGGCGGCCAAGTGCGCGCCGCCACGGCGGCGGACTATACCCATATCCGCTGGCGGCTGAAGAATGCCTTGAAAGGCAATTCGGTGGCGTTCGTGCGGTTTCGCGCGCGGGCGAAATAACCGGTGCCGTTTCGTCTACGCTTAGCGACGCAAGCAAGCATCCCATGAATACCGATTACAAAGATGTTTTCACCATGGGCGGTCCGTTGGCGCGCGCGCTCCCGGACTACGCCTATAGACCGGAGCAGGCCGTGATGGCCAAGGCGGTGGGGGCCGCGCTCGCTCGACTCGAGCCGCTGATTGTCGAGGCGGGCACCGGCACGGGCAAGACGTTTGCCTATCTCATACCGGCACTGCTCTCCGGGCGCAGCGTCATTATCTCCACCGGTACCCGCACGCTCCAGGATCAACTGTTTCGCCGCGACGTACCCATGCTGGCAAAGGCGCTGGGGTTGCCCGCCAAGCTCGCACTGCTCAAAGGGCGCACGAATTATTTGTGCCGCCATCGATTGGAACTCGCCACTCAGCAGGGCGCTTTGTTGGGTCCGGAGCGCGGGGTGGCACGTCTGCTCGCACGCGTGTCGCGCTGGGCTGCGACGACCAAGAGCGGCGATCTTGCCGAGCTTACCGACCTCCCGGAGCAGTCGCCGATCTGGCCCAGCATCACCTCGACCCGCGAGAACTGTCTCGGCCAGGAATGTCCGCAGTTCTCGCGCTGCCACGTGATCGAAGCGCGCCGCCATGCGCAAGCGGCCGACATCGTCGTGGTGAATCACCATCTGTTGCTGGCTGACCTGGCACTCAAAGACGAAGGCTTCGGTGATTTGTTGCCGGGCGCCGAAGCGGTCATTCTGGATGAGGCGCACCAAGTGCCGGATATCGCGGCGCAATTCTTCGGGCAGACCTGGTCAGTGCGCCAGGTTCAAGTGCTGATGCGGGACATTACCGCCGAGCTGGCGGCGGCGGCGATTCGTGCGCCCGCTTTGGTCGAGAGCGTTCTGGCCGTCGATGGCCAACTCGATGGCCTGCGATTCGCGCTCAATCGCGGCGCAGGGCGTTACGAGTGGGCGGATCTACCGGATACATTCTTGGACGCACTGCCGGAAATCGAAACCACTTTATGCGCGTTAGGGGCGCAGCTCGAGGGCTTAGGCGGTGGCGCGGGTACCGCCAATTGCGCGCGCCGTGCGGCGCATCTGGCCAATGCGCTGGCCTGCTTGCGCGAGCTCTCGGAAGAGGCGGGCCTGCGCTGGGTGGAAGCTGGCGCCAATGGGCTCACATTGCAATACACGCCGTTCGAAATTGCCGAGCGCTTGCGCGAGTACGTCGAGTCGCGGCCCTGCGCGTGGATCTTCACTTCGGCGACCCTGGCGATTGCTGCGGATTTTTCGCATTTTGCCGAGAGGATCGGATTGCGCGACGCGCGCACGCTGTGCATCGACAGTCCCTTCGATTATCGTGACCAAGCGCGGCTGTTTCTGCCGCCCCGCATGCCGGATCCACAGGATCCCAAGTTTGCCGATAGATTCATCGAGGCGTGTGCGCCGCTGATCGAAACCTGCGGCGGCCGCGCATTCCTGCTTTACACCAGCTACCGCGGTTTGGCGGAAGGGGTGAGGGCACTAAAAGCGCGCTTTCCCAATCCGTCTTTTCCCGTATTGGTACAGGGCGAGGCGCCGCGCGAAGCTTTGCTGAACCGCTTTCGAGAACTCGGCAATGCGGTGCTCCTGGCCACGGGCAGTTTTTGGGAAGGCGTGGACGTCAAGGGCGACGCGCTGTCCATCGTTGCGATCGACAAACTTCCCTTCGCCGCGCCCGACGATCCGCTGTTGAAAGCCCGACTCGAGGGCATTCGCCGGCGCGGCGGCAATCCCTTCTTTGAATACCAATTGCCGCAGGCGGTGCTGGCATTGAAGCAGGGGGTGGGGCGTTTGATCCGCGATTTCGATGACTTCGGCGTAATCGTTCTCGGCGATCCGCGCATCACAAGCAAAGCGTATGGGCGGGTGTTTCTGGAATCGATGCCGCCAAGTCCGGTGGTGAGCGATGTCGCAGTGGCGGCGCAATTTCTGAAAGATCGGTTGCGTATTCGCCAGGCGTCTGTACCGGCCGTGCAGGCGACCTGATGCGCATTCTCGCACTGGATGCGGCAACCGAGGCCTGCTCGGTGGCGCTGCTGGCACACGGTGCCCTCATCAGCCGGACGGTTGAATCCGGCAAGAGCACTGCGGTGAAGATTTTGAACATGACTGAAGAGGTGATGGCCGAAGCGCAAATTTCCCTGTCGATGCTCGATGCCATTGCCGCGAGCATCGGTCCGGGCGCCTTCACCGGCGTCAGAATCAGCGTGGCGGTCGCGCAGGGTCTGGCATTCGGCGCGGACCTGAAGGTGGTGCCGGTCACGACACTGGAGGCGTTGGCATTGCAGGTGCTCGACGGTCCGGGCGGCCGCGCGCTGGCCTGCCTCGATGCGCGCATGGGCGAGGTCTATTGGGGTTGCTTCGCCTGGGATGCTGCGTGCGGCGTAGTCCCAAGCGGTGCGTTGCGTGTGGGACCGCCGGGCAGCGTGTCATTGGACTTAGGGGCGCAATACACCGGGGTTGGGCGAGGATTTTTGGCGTATCCGGTTCTGGCGACGCTTCCCGGCGTGACCACCGACGCGGCGCGCAGTGCCGCCTTGCCGAATGCCAGAGAGATCGCCCGTCTGGGAGCGCAGCGCCTTAAGGTAAGCGGGGCGGTTGACCCCGCGGCTCTTCAACCCCTTTACTTACGAGATAAAGTCGCCTTCACCGCGGCAGAAAGAGCGGCGCAATCGCCGCTGTAACGGAAGTGTCACAATCGAAGCCTGTAATACTCGGCTTTGGAATCAAGGGACTAACTAAGCTATGTCTGCCAGGCGCATCCTCATCGTCGAAGACGAAAAACCCATACGTGACATGATCGCCTTCGGATTGCGCCGCGCTGGATATGAGGTTCGCGAGGCGGAGGACTGCCGGGAAGCGCGCGCTCGGATCGTGGATGTACGGCCCGATCTCATGCTGATTGACTGGATGCTACCCGACATGAGCGGGCTCGAGCTGACGCGCTCGCTCAAGCGAGCCAAGGATACGGAGGAGATTCCCGTGATCATGCTCACCGCCCGGGCGGAGGAGCAGGACAAGGTCAACGGTCTCGAGGGTGGCGCGGATGACTACATCACCAAGCCTTTCTCGCCGCGTGAATTGCTGGCGCGGATTCAGGCCGTGTTGCGACGCGCGGCCCCAGCCGGCGCTGACGACATCGTCGAGGTGGACGGCCTGAAGCTCGATGATTCAAGCCACCGGGTGAGCGCGGGGGAACGGGAAATTGCCTTAGGACCGACCGAATACCGCCTGCTGCATTTCTTCATGACCCATCCGGAACGGGTATTTACGCGCGGTCAGTTGCTCGACCGTGTCTGGGGGGGTAATACTTACGTCGAAGAGCGCACCGTGGATGTGCACATTCGCAGGCTGCGTAAGGCGCTCGAACCATTTTCACTGGAAAAGTTGGTGCAAACAGTGCGTGGCGCGGGTTATCGATTTTCGACGCGCGACGCCTAAGCGAGCTTAAGCGAGCTAAAGGCTAGCCCATGGCAGCGATGTGGACCTTCGCGCTCGCGCGGCTCGCGGGCATTTTGCTGTTGGGCCTGTGCCTGGGTCTGCTGATAGGACCTATTTGGCTGTGGTTATTGGGCGCCGCCTGTTTTTATCTTGCCTGGCAGTTGCTGAATCTGTACCGCGTCGACCGCTGGTTGCGGCTGCGATCGCAAATCGATCCGCCCAATATCGGCGGCATCTGGGGCGACATCATTGCGCAGGTCATACGCTTGCATCGACGCAAGCAGTACCACAAGCAACGCCTGGTGCAGCTATACCGTGAGCTGCGCCGCTCGACCGCGGCGCTGCCCGACGGGGTCATCATCTTGAGCACGCAACGCGAAATCGTCTGGTTCAATCGCCAGGCGGCGCGGCTCCTGGGGTTAAGACGGCCCGTCGATGTGGGCTTGCGAATCGATAACCTGATTCGCGCGCCTGAGTTTGCGCACTACCTGCACGGCGATGATTTTGCGCTGCCGCTGGTGATTCGGCCGCCGGTGCAGATGGACATGTATCTGGCGCTGCAGATGGTGCCCTACGGCGGCGGCCAGTCGCTTCTGCTGGTGCGCGACGTGACGCGTCAAATGCGCCTGGAGGCGATGCGCAAGGACTTCGTGGCAAATGCGTCGCACGAATTGCGCACGCCCTTGACCGTGATTTCCGGATATTTGGATACCCTCGCGGAGGATCCATCGATCGATCCTGCCTGGGGCGGTCCGATCAAGGACATGCGGGCACAAGCGCAGCGCATGAATGCCATCATCGCCGACTTGCTCGAGCTGTCGCGTCTGGAGTCCGCCGATGGCGAGGCGGCGCGCGATCCGGTGGATGTGCCGCGAATGCTCGAACGGCTGCACCGCGACTCGCTGATCAGCCCCGATCGACCGCGGCATGTGCTGCTCGAATTGGATACCAGCGACGGCCTGTACGGTTCGGCGCACGAGATCGAGTCCGCATTCACGAATGTGCTGGTCAATGCCGTGAAATACACGCTCCCGGACGGTACCGTGCGGATGCGCTGGTGGACGGACGCGGAGGGCGCCTATTTCTCCGTCATCGACAGCGGCATTGGCATACCCGCGGAGCACATCCCGCGGCTGACTGAGCGCTTCTACCGGGTCGATGCCGGACGCTCGCGCGGGCAGGGTGGGTCGGGATTGGGACTCGCCATCGTCAAGCACGCCTTGCAGCGCCACGGTGGCTGGCTCGAGGTGCAGAGCACCGAGGGCAAAGGCAGCACCTTCACGTGTCATTTTCCGCAGCAACGTGTCTGGAAGCTGGAGGTACGGAACGCCGCGAGCGCATGAAGGTCACAAATATCATGTACACGGTTGACGTACGCTGCAATCGGATGTAAACGAACGCTGCACGCACACAAGAGTGTGCTTCAAGGTCAAATTTTATGGAAACCGCCGATCTAACCCATCACATTTCCCGCCGCTTCAATGAGGACTTGGAGAAAGTGCGCAATCAGGTGCTGCAGATGGGCGGCTTCGTCGAACAGCAGCTCCACAAGGCGATCACCGCCCTCGTCGAAGGCGACAGTCGATTGGGCGAGTCGGTCGCGACCGACGATTACAAGGTCAACGGCATGGAATTGTCGATTGACGAAGAATGCAGCCGCATCCTGGCGATTCGAGCGCCGGCGGCGGGCGACTTGCGCGTGATCGTCGCGATTATCAAGACCATCACCGATCTTGAGCGCATCGGCGATGAAGGCGAAAAAATCGGCTACATCGCCTCGCGTCTGGCCACCATGGAGCGGCCGGCGGACAAATACCGCGAAGTGAAGCATCTAGGCCGCCAGGTTGCGCAGATGGTGCACGACGCCTTGGACGCCTTCGCGCGCATGGATTCCCAGGCGGCGCTGAAAACCGCCCAGGAAGACAAGATGGTGGATGAAGAGTACGAAGCCATCCAGCGGCAATGCATTACCTTCATGATGGAAGACCCGCGCACCATTCGCCGCGCGCTGGAGATCATGTGGATCGTGCGCGCCCTGGAACGCATCGGCGATCACGCGAAGAATATTTGCGAATACGTGATCTACATGGTGCACGGCAAGGATATCCGCCATTCCTCGCTCGAGGACGTGGCCAAGCAGATCGACGCGGCGCACGCGCTTATGCGTCGCTGATGACGGCGCGACGCGGGAACCTCCTCGGATTCCTGGCTTGCGTGGGCCTCCTGGCCTACGCCTACTACGCGGAATTCGTGATGCACCTGGATCCCTGTCCCCTGTGCATTTTTCAGAGAATCGGCGTGTTCGTGCTCGCCGTCATTTTCCTGGTCGCGACGCTTCACGACCCCGCTGCTTTCGGCAGACGTGTGTATGCGCTGCTCCTGTCGCTGGCGGCTCTTGCCACCATCGGCATTGCGCTGCGCCACCTGTATATCCAAAGCTTGCCGCCCGATGCCGTGCCCGCCTGCGGCGCATCGCTGAACTTCATGCTCAAAGTGTTTTCACTGAGCGAAGTTCTGGTCAAGGTGCTTACCGGATCCGGTGAGTGCGCCAAAGTTACCTGGACATTTCTCGGACTTGCGATGCCGGCGTGGGTCTTGATCAGCGCGCTGGTTTTGGGCGCTTGGGGCTTGTGGGCCAACTTGCGACGTCAACCGCCGGTGCTGCGCTTCTGATGTCGCAGACCCTGCAATTGACCAAGGCTCTGATCTCGCGCCAATCAGTCAGTCCCGCCGATGGCGGCTGCCAAGCGCTGATGATCGAACGTCTGGCAGCCGCGGGGTTCAGCATCGAAAGCCTGCGCTTCGGTCCGGTCGATAACTTTTGGGCCAAACGCGGCAGCGGCGGTCCGGTCTTTTGCTTTGCCGGCCACACCGATGTCGTCCCTTCCGGACCCGTGGATGAGTGGCGCTCCGATCCATTTGAGCCGGTAATCCGGGATGGCCTGCTCTACGGCCGGGGCGCGGCCGATATGAAAAGCGGCTTGGCCGCCATGTTGACCGCGAGCGAGGAATTCATCGCACAGTACCCGGAGCATCGCGGCACCATTGCCTTCCTGATCACCAGCGATGAGGAGGGGCCGTCGGTCGACGGCACCCGCCGGGTGGTCGAGGTGCTGCGCGAGCGCCAAGAGCGCATTGACTGGTGTCTGGTCGGCGAGCCCTCGAGCGAGAACACGCTGGGCGACACCATCAAAATCGGCCGTCGCGGCAGCTTGAGCGGGCGTTTGACGGTACACGGGATTCAGGGACACATCGCGTATCCGCAGCTCGCCGACAATCCGGTGCATGCCTTGGCGCCCGCACTGGCGGAATTGGCCGCACGCGTCTGGGATCAGGGCAACGAGCATTTCCAACCCACGAGTTTTCAGGTCTCAAATATTTCCGCGGGAACGGGTGCGCCGAATGTGATTCCTGGGGAACTGCGGGCACGATTCAATCTGCGCTTTTCCACCGAACAAACCGTCGACGGCTTGAAGCAGATCGTCGAAGAAATCTTACAGCGCCACCGCGTCAAATACACTTTGGAGTGGTTCATTTCCGGGCAGCCGTTTCTGACGATTCCCGGAACGTTGTCGCAGGCCGCCGCGCGCGCGGTGCAGGAGCAATTGCAAATCAGCCCCAAGCTCACCACCGGTGGCGGGACCTCGGACGGACGGTTCATCGCCCCGATGGGGGCGCAGGTGATCGAACTGGGCGTCATCAACGAATCCATCCACAAGGTCAACGAATGCGTGCGCGTGGAGGACATCGACGGGCTGCATCGCCTTTACCGCCGTACCCTGGAACTTCTGCTCGCATCCTAAAGCGACTCCGGGGCGATGCGTAACGACAACTCAATCGTCGTGCCGCGCTCCGCGGTGCTCACGATCTGCAATTCGGCGCCGATCAGCTGCGCCTGCTCGCGCAGCCCAATCAGACCGAAGTGCCCCGGCCGCGACAGCGATGGATCGAATCCGACACCGTCATCCGCTATCTGCAGTTGGATATGCGCGGCGTCGGCGCTGCGCAATGCGATGCAGACACGGGTCGCCCGCGCGTGACGCTCAATATTGCGCAGCGCTTCCTCCGTCATGCGGAAAATCACCTCCGCCCGCTCGTCGCCGAAGCGCGCGGCGTCCGCGTCCATCGCGAACTCCACCTCAAGTCCGGTGCGATCTTTGAAGCGCTGCATGGCCTTGGCAATCGCCGGTCCCAGTCCTAGGTCGCGCACCGAGTTGACGCGCATTTGCGCAATGGCCGAGCGCGCTTCGTTGAGGCCGGCCTGCGCGACTTCCTCCGCACGCGCCAATTCGTCCGCCAAGGAAGCCGGATCGTGCCCCTGAAGCTTGCGCAGAAAGCGCACCTCACTGAGCATGGCCATCATGGAGTGCGCCAGCGTGTCGTGCAGATC
>Ga0265760_10000116_pt1 | contig 20340 bp, 24 predicted proteins | sample NZIome_2_FD_200831 | JGI IMG/M metagenome (GOLD analysis project Ga0265760, IMG submission 200831) | Metatranscriptome of rhizosphere microbial communities from Maridalen valley, Oslo, Norway - NZI1 (Metagenome Metatranscriptome) | ecosystem: Host-associated > Plants > Roots > Rhizosphere >...
ATCGGCCGCTTAGCCGTTCGCTAGATGCTTATGTATCGTTGAGGAGGATCCAAATGACCGAAAAACGCAATCAGTCGCGCAATTCGCTGCCCGTGGCGAACTATAGTTCGGCGATTGCCCGAGCCGTGGAGTGGTTAGGGGATCGCTATCTGCTCGCCAAGCCCATCAATTCTGCACAGCGATCAGGCGTCGATCGTAACCATCGATGAGGCAGGGTAACGCGCGCCAGTGACCGGCGATTCGCGCAGAATTCCGTACAGCCGCTCGAGCTGCGCATCGCCGAGGCGCACCATGACGGACAGCGCGTTTTCTTTGAGGCGCTTGATGTTGCGCGTACCCGGAATCGGCACGATGTAGGGTGCGCAGTCGAGGAGCCAAGCAAGTGCCACTTGCGCCGGCGTATAGCCCTCCTCGCGTGCAATCTGCGATACGACGTCGACCAGCCGTAGATTGCCGGCAAAATTCTCACTCGAGAATCGAGGGCTGCCGCGCCTGAAGTCGCCGGCCGCAAAGTCCTCTGGCTTCTTGAACGCGCCGGTCAGAAAGCCGCGGCCGAGCGGACTGTAGGCGACGACGCCGATATCGAGTTCCTCGCATACAGGCAGGATCGTCGCCTCCAGGTCGCGCGACCACAATGAGTATTCGCTCTGCAACGCGGTGATGGGATGCACCTGAGCGGCGCGTCGAATAGTGCCGGCCGAGGCTTCGGACAAGCCCAAATGCAGCACCTTTCCCGCCTTGACCAACTCCGCCATGGCCCCGACCGTTTCCTCAATCGCGACCTTTGGATCCACGCGATGTTGGTAGTACAAGTCGATGTGGTCGACGCCAAGCCGCTTAAGACTGGCGTCGCAGGCCGCGCGTACATACTCCGGCGTTCCATTAATTCCGAGAAACGCGCCTTCGGGGGCGCGCACGTAGCCGAACTTGGTCGCGAGCACGACTTCCTCGCGCCGTGTTTTTAAGACCTTTGCCAGCAGCTGCTCGTTGGCACCCACGCCGTACCCGTCGGCCGTATCGAGCAAATTGATGCCGATATCGAGCGCGGCATTGAGCACGCGCAGATTCGTGGCTTCATCGGACGGCCCGTAGAACTCAGACATACCCATGCAGCCGAGGCCAATGGCCGAGACTTCAAGGCCGTGGGACCCTAGTTTGCGACGCGGAATGATCATGCTACATCTCCAAGGCGGGGGGAGTGGCGTTGATGCTACGCAGTGGCGCCAGCACGAGCTAGATCATTTCTGCCGGGTTCTTGCCTAATACTGCAAAGATCGTGATCCTTCAGTTCCGCCGCGCGTCCCGACCGACTACCATGTGCCCATCATCCGAGGATAGAGAAACCGTCATGTTTGACAGCAACTTACAGGGAATCCGCGAGATTGGCGGCACTCTCACGCGGCAGCAGGAGTTGTCGGCACGGGTTGCCCGATTGACACCTTTAGACGGAACCCATCAATCGATGTTGCCGCCCCTGTCGCTGACCCGCTGCAGCCTGCCGACGGTGCGCATGCCGACGATCTATCAGCCTTGTTTGGCCATCGTCGTGCAAGGCCGCAAGCGTGCTGTGTTGAACGATGAAGTATTCCACTACGACGCGCTCAACTACCTTGTGGTCTCAGTGACACTACCCGGCATGGGCCAAGTGCTCGAGGCCACACCGGAGCATCCGTTCCTTTCCTTGCGTCTGAACTTCGATCTGGAAGAAATCGCGCGCTTGGTGCTGGAACTAGGCGATCGAGGACCCTCGCCGGCCACCGCCGATCGCGGGTTATTCGTCGCGCGTTTGGATGAGCCTTTGCTGGACGCGGTCTTGCGAATGGTGAAATTGCTCCATACGCCGGAGGATATCGGCGTGCTCGGACCGGTGATACAGCGCGAAATCTATTATCGCCTGTTGCGCGGCGAACCCGGGTACCGCATGGTCGATCTGGCGCAACGCGAAGGCGGCAACCACCGCATCGTTCGCGCCATCGAGTGGCTCAAGCAGCATTATGCGGCGCAGCTGCGCATCGAGGACCTGGCGGACGCCGTGCACATGAGCCCGTCCGCACTCCATCACCGCTTCAAGGCAGTCACCGCGATGTCGCCGTTGCAGTACCAGAAGCACTTGAGGCTGCACGAAGCACGACGGCTGATGTTTGCCGCCGGCATCGAATCGGCTACCGCAGCGCATCGAGTCGGCTACGAAAGCGCTTCGCAATTCAGCCGCGAGTACCGGCGCCTGTTCGGCGCTCCGCCGCGCTCGGAGATCGCACGCCTGCGCGAGACCGGCGTGCCGGCGTAGTTCAGCTTATATGCTTCTCGCGGCGTCTTGAGACGCGGCCGCCGGCGCGCTCTCCGATTCGACTGCGGGCTTGAGTAAGTGGCGCGGCAGAAAGAAAGCATTGGCAATCAGCGTGGGCACGACGGCGCTCGCGACGACTGCGGCGACCACGGCAGAGTACTGCGCCTGCGTGATAATTCCGTGCGACAAGCCAAATAGCGCGGAAATCGTGCCGAACGTCAACCCGGTCGACATCAATAAAGTCGTATAGATTGCCTCTTGAGTCGGGGCGCGGAAAACTTGGGTGGCGGGATACACGCCGATGCACTTGCTCAGCAATTTGCCGAGCAAGAGTGCCAGAAACGCCAACGGAGCGGCGATCAACGATGGCAACGACACCAACGAGCCCGCCCTGATGAAGTAAAACGGCGTAAGCAGCCCGAAGGTTAGCGTGCGTAACCGGCGGATAAGCGCGTGATCCTTTCCCACCGTGCTCGCCAGTACCATCCCAACCAGATATGCCGGCAGCACCGCTTCGCTGCCGGACCACGTCGCGAGGCCGCCGAGACCGAACAGTACGAGCAGCAGATATTTCGCCTCGAGTTCAGACGGCCGCCCACCGTAGCGCTTGAAGAAGCGCGGCGTAATAAAAGGCAGAGCGACAAAAACGACGCTCGTTCCGCCGAAGAACGCGCCGGTCTTCCAAGTGAACGGGCTGAATATGAATCCCAAAGCGAGCACGGTGAGCAGATCATTGATAAAGCAGGCGGCCAGTACCGTTTTGCCATACTTCGTCGCGTTCAATCCGAACTCGAGCATCACTGCGTAGACCACGGCGACCGAGGTGGTGGACATCGCGACACCCGCGAGCCAGCTCGCTCTGACGTCCCAATGCAGCACCCAAAAGGCAATGGCGGTGCAGCCAAAAAACGGCGCCACGAATCCCACCACACCGATGAGGGTGGCCTCTTTCCACTGGGTGCGAAACACCGCCGGATCCAGCTCGGCACCGGCCAAGAACGTCAGCACGATGGCACCTGTGCCGGACAGAAACTTGATCCAGGAATCGTCCGTGTGCAGCAGCGCGGTCCCTAGTGTGGCACCGATAATCAGTTGCGCAACCGTTCCGACCACTATCTCGGACAGCGCCGTGGCCACGCGCAGCCAGATCGAGAGCAAGGTCGCCACGAGCGCGAGCGCGAGCCACAGGGAAGCAAGGAGCCAGGTCTCAGTCATGCGCGTGACTTCCTATTGGTCGGACGCCTGCATTGGCGCATCGTCGGAGTCGGGATTGATCACGCCAAAGCTCGCCGGGATTTGAGCGTAGAAGACTCGAATATTCTCGCGGCGAATCAGCTCCAGTAGATTCTTGGCTTCTTGGTCCGTGACGATGAACTCGATTTCGACGGCTAGCGTACCGGCCAGCTCAAAGAACGTAGCCTCATGCAATATGTGGTGCCGTCCGAATCCTGCCATCGCCTTGAACGCAGACCCACCGCGGATGCCGAGTTTATTAGCCTGCTGCAGCAACCATTCCCACACGAGCTGACGGTGATGGCGATGACCTTCGTGGACATAGAACCTTAAGAATGATCCGTTCATTTTTGTGCCATCCTCTGTTGCCCGTTTCTAGAGATGTCGAACAGCCGCCAATCCGACGCGAGCGCCGCGGGGGTAAAGAATGCGGCGCCTAGGTCCGCACCAATTAAAATAGGGATTAATGATTTCAAACGGCACCTGTCTCAAACGTAAGCCGGACAAGGCGCAGCATGGCCTACGCCAACCGACCGGCTGTAGCGTAGGCATCATCAGCCGCAAACGCGGCGGTTTGAGGAGGCATGCCATCTCCTGCTGCCCGTATTCTTTCAGAGATAGGCACTGTGCACAACTTCGCCGCGCCGGTGCAGCGAAATGGCCCAGTGCCCTTGCGAGTGTATTCCCGCCTCGATACGATTAGGGACAAGAGTCTGGAGCGGGATATTCAGTCGTTTGCTGCCGAACTCAGTGCTCGCTTGTATGCGGGCTCGCACTTGATCCTCTTCGGGCCGCGAGCGAGCGGCAAATCTACGCTGCTGAAAGTCCTGTGCGGGCACTATGAAACGCTGGGCATCCCCCACGGCGTCGCACCGCAAACCTCCCGGCTGCCTGACATAGTTGCCGCGCTTGCGGATGCATATCCCGATGTCAGCCTTGAGGGCTTGAGCAAACGGGTGGCGGCGGCACGACTGCGCTTGACTGCCGATGTTGAGCCGGGCGTCCTGTTGCTGGATCACACAACCCTGGTGACGACCGCCATGTTGGGCTACCTGCGGCGCCTGCGCGGCGGCATCGCGGGCGCCTTGATGGTCGTCGATATCGATTCCCCCCGCGAACAGAATCAGCTGAAGAGTTGGCAAGTCGGAGCCTTATCGGTTCGTATGCCATTGCACTCCAGTCGGCATTTGCGTCAGCTGCTCTCGAACATGACTCACGCCGCAGGTGTGCCGCCTCTTCTTCCGCGGAATGCGCGATACATCACGCGCATGGCGCGCGGGCGAATTGGCTGGCTTAAAGAATGCGCGCGGCGATTACAGATGCAAGAATACTGGCGGGCGGGTCAATTGCGCCTGGCGGAGATTTGCATGGACTCGGAGTTTGCGGTTCGAGAAAGCCGACGTGGGCCGCGCCTATTGCGGCGGCGGGGGCAAGCGTGATGACCGCTCCCGACGGCACCACAATTCTATTGGTACGACATGGACACGTACCCGGCATATCACCCCCGAGGTTTCGCGGCCGAGCCGAAATCGCGTTGTCGGAAGTCGGTGTCGAGCAAGCGTATCAGACTGCTCGTTGGATAGTACGTCATTGGCAACCAACCATCGTCTACACGAGTCCAATGCAGCGTTGCCGGGACACGGGTGATGAGATCGCCAGGCAATGCGGCGTGCGCACGGAGGTTCTTCAATATCTACATGACTTAGACTATGGTGACTGGCAGTGGCAAACGCACGCGGCGATCACCGCCAGATCGCCCGATTTGTTCAAGCGTTGGCAGGCGTGGCCCGAATAGATGAGATTTCCCAACGGCGAGTCGCTGCAGGATCTCGCCGCGCGAGTCGCCGACGCGTTACGGTTCGCGATCGAAAGACACCCAAAGGAAACGATCGTCATGGTGGGTCACGAGCGTGTCAATCGCGCACTTCTATTGCAAGCGATGGATCTATCTTTGGCGTCCTATTGGAAACTCTCGCAAGAGCCCTGTGCAATCAACGAACTTGTGGTCTCGGCCGAGGGCGTGAGAGTGATTCGAATCAATGAGTCGGCGCATCTGCGGTCACGGTAAGTGAAGGCGCTGACAAGTCACTGAACGGGTTCGCCTCTCGCTTTGTAGAAAGCGAATGAGGCAATCCACTTTCCGCCCACCCCAATTGCGACACCAACGACTGTGTCGAATAGCCGGAGCAGCGGCTGCTGCCATGCATCCACAGGACTGCCCAGTGCGACGACCATCACGACGATCGTCGTGACCGCCGTCGTGATGATGTCCTCGCGCCGATCGAGCAGGACCATCACAAGCGTTCCCATCACCAGAAGTATAACCATCCCCGCGACATTCGCTGGAAGGAGCCACAGGTAAGGCAGGCACAGCGCGAAGCTGACGCACGTTGCGATGAGACGTCCCGCCCCCGCGGACAAGCTGTGCTGTCGCGAGTCGCGAAACACAAACGCCGTCGACACCGCCGCCCACATTCCACCCACTAGGTCAGCATGCCCCTCCACTGCGACATTCAAAAGCTCCGTCATCACCATATAGGAGATCAGGCAAGCGAGCGCCATGGTGATCGAGTGCACAACATCCCATGCGGACGGTATCTTTGGGATGCTCATGGCAACGCACCTCGCGCTGTTCAACGATCCGGCATCAAAGAGCCGCGACTTCGGATGCATGCGGCTGCGCAATTTGCGCGCCCACTGCTGTCTGACCGGAGCACTGCTTCAATCGCTCGATGAGCCAACGCCCTGCGGGACCGGGTGGTTTGGCGGTGAGATACGCCGCCGACATTGGCAGTATTAGACTTTCCTCCGCCAAATCCTCGATCGCCAGCTTGACGAGCCGGCCCTCCAAGAGATCCCGTTTCACCGCATGCAAGGGCATGCCACCCCAGCCCAAACCTTTCAGAAGAAACGCGTGCTTGGCAAAAAGATCGCCCAATCGCCAAGTGAGCGGAGACATGACGCCGAATTCGCGCCCAGTGGTCAGCTCGGATCGGTCGGTCAATACGAGTTGCACGTGTTTCGCAAGTTCTGTTTTTGGAATTACACCGCCGACGAGGGCGAGTGGATGCTCGCGGGCGGCGACCATGATCATGGCGAGGCCCTGCAATCGTTCCAGAGTAATCGAGTCCGGTGCGGTTGGCAGGGACCCCACGACACCCAGGCTGCAGCGGCCGTCCAGCACCGGTTGATAAGCGCCGCCGAGCGCCTCGACATACAGGCGCAGCGGCGTGCGAGGAAATCGGTCCCTGAATTCCTTCGCCGATTCAGCAATCGCTTCAATCGGAAAAAGCACGTCCACCACCGCCGAGAGTTCGGACTCGAGGCCGCGAGAAATTCCTTTCGCGCGCGCCTTGAGCAGATCGACGTTGGTCACCACACTGCGCGCATCGGCAACCAACTGAACGCCGGCGGGCGTGAGTTTCGGGTAGCGCTCGGAACGATCAAACAAAGCGACACCGAGTTGTGCTTCGAGGTTACTGACCAGTTCGCTGACCGCAGATTGCGCGCGATGCAGCTTGCGCGCGCCCGCCGAGAAACTGCCCTCATCGACCGCCGCGATGAAAGCCCTAAGTTGGTCCAAAGAGACGCCATCCAGCATGGTTTTGACCCTATATATCGGATTATCTGATAGATAGTATCGCAACATAACGGCTTCTAATGGGATAGCCGCCGGCGCAGGATACACCCCAGTTTCAGTTTTAGCCAAACGAGGCCGTGAATATCATGCAGCTACTCCACATCGATTCCAGCGTTCTGGGACCCAACTCGGCAAGCCGCGCCCTGTCTGCGGCAATCGTCGCAAGACAGGTTGCGCTGCACCCCGACATCACCGTCATCCATCGGGATTTAGCGACTGACGCCGCGCTTCATTTATCTTCTGCTCACCTGGCCGCCTGGCAAGGCGGCCCGATCGAGGATGCGCTTCTGGGTGCCGACTTAGCCAAGGGCGGCGCTTATCTCGAGGAGCTCCTCGCTTCCGACATCGTCGTCATTGGCGCCCCGATGTACAACTTTTCGATTCCAAGCCAGCTCAAGGCGTGGATCGACCGCGTGGTCGTTGCCGGCAAGACATTTCGCTACGGGGCGAATGGTGCTGAAGGCTTGTTGAAGAATAAGAAGGTGTTCATCGCGTCCTCGCGCGGCAACGTCTATGCGCCGGGCTCGCCCGCCGCGTCTCTCGAACATCACGAGAGCTATCTCACCGGCGTGCTCTCCTTCATCGGATTGACGGATGTCACCATCGTGCGGGCAGAGGGACTGGCCTTTGGTCCCGAAGCCAAGGAAGCCGCCATGTTGAAGGCGCGCGCAAACATCGCAGCGCTGGCGGCATGAGCGCGGTACTGAAAGCACGTGTCGCGCAGCGTCCGATTGCACTTCGGACTCGAGGACAACGACACGGACCGATTACGCGTTTGGTGAGCCCGTCGGATATCGGCGAGTTCATCAAGCCGTTCGTGTTCCTGGATCTTTTCGACATTTCCGCGGCAGCGGCACCTAACTTCGGCTGGCATCCGCATTCTGGAATCGCCACGCTCACGGTTCTTCATAAGGGCGCGATCGAGTATCAAGAGACCACCGGTGTAAAGGGAATTCTTCCCGCCGGTGGGATCGAATGGATGCGCGCCGGCGGCGGCGTATGGCATACCGGAGCGGCGCAGCAGCAAGCGAAAGGCTTTCAGTTGTGGATCGCATTGCCGGAGGAACTCGAGAACTCACCCAGCCAAAGTCATTACCTGTCCCCGGACCAAGTACCGGAGGAAATGCCCGCGCGAGTCATTTTGGGATCCCATGGCCGCGCCACGAGCGCGATCGCCTCGCCTGCGCGCATCAACTATCTGGACGTTCAACTCGCGGCCGGCGAACGATGGACCTATGAGCCGCCGCTGGATCACGAAGTGGCCTGGCTCGCAGTCTCGGAAGGGGCGATACGCACACCCGAGCCGGTGTCGGCCGGCGAATTCGTCGCGTTCGCGCACTCCAATAGCGCCCTTTTCATTCAGGCGGACCGCGCGTCGAGGTTCGTTCTCGGCTCCGCGGCCAAACACCCGCACGATTTGGTGCTCGGACACTATTCGGTGCACACGAGTCCTGCAGCTCTCGTTGCCGGTGAGTCAGAGATTCAACGCATCGGCGATCAGCTTATGTCCGCCGGATTGCTCCGCTAGCTCTCAACACTTAACCATTCTTGCAAGGGACCTTCTATGAAACACAAATACCTGCCGCTGCTCCTGGCGTTGGCTGCCACATCGGCAACTGCCGCCTCGACCACCTACAATCTTGATCCGGATCACACCCACCCGAGTTTCGAAGTGGACCATTTCGGAGGGCTGTCGACATGGCGAGGCACTTTCAAGAAATCCACCGGTACTGTCACGATAGATACTGAAGCGAAGACCGGAACGGTCGATGTGGTCATTGACACCGCAACGATTGACTTCGCTCACGACAAGCTCAACGAACATGTATCGAGCCCCGAAATGCTGGATGTGGCGCACTACCCGACCGCCGAATACAAGGGAAAATTCGTTGAATTCGCAAATGGCGCGCCGCGAACGCTGACCGGCGCCTTGACTCTGCACGGCGTCACAAAGCCCGTGACGCTCACGATCAATTCCTTCAAATGCATTGAGCATCCCATGCTCAAGAAGCAGGTCTGCGGAGCGGATGCCAGCGGCAGCTTCAACCGCGCTGACTTTGGCGTGAACTATGGTCAGCAATACGGCTTCAAACAGGATGTCGTGCTGCACATCCAGGTCGAAGGCATCAAAGCGAACTAGGACTGCGCGGACAGGCTACCGATCCGTGGGAACAAAGGACCCAGCTATCGCGGGACGATGAATCTCTATCGTTATGTGAGAAAGCGAGCGATAGCGTGCCAATTTCGCGCGATAATAATCGGCGGTGCGGCCTTCCTTCGGGCACACCGACACGATCGCGCCCAGATGGCCGGGTCCGAGGCGCCACAGATGTAGATCCGCCAGCGTGCTGCCATCGCTCTCAATCAACTTGCGCACATCGTTTGCCAATCGGCTGTCGGGGATTTTATCGAGCAGAATCGCGCCGGTGTCGCGAATGAGCCCATAAGACCAGCTTGCGATGACGCAAGCCCCGATGATGCCGGCCAACGGATCCATCCAGAGCCACCCGAATGCCCGGGCCAGCAACAGTCCAACGATGACCAGGACCGACACGGCCGCATCCGCCATGACGTGGATGATCGCCGCCCGCATATTGTTGTCACGTCCCGTGGCACCGTGGCCATGGCCGTGGTCGTGTTCCTCGAAGACCGTGCTGTAGATTTCGGCGCCGATCCGGATCTGCGCGCTGAAAGCGTGCGGTTCCGGAATCTCCTCGACCGACTCCAGATAGTCGCCGCGCGCGACCATGGCAAAATCCTGCCGGGCGCCATCCGCTCGAACGGTGGTAATGAGGGTTTCGGCCATGGGCGCTGGGCCGGCCGCGGCGCGCAATCGGAAGCGCGGGGGCACACCATCCTCGAACACTTCGAGGATGAGATCGCCGCTGGGCGTGGGCAATATGTGCGCCTCGTCGTGTTCACCGTGCCCACCGTGACTATGGCCGTGGTGATGGCCGCCACTGCTCAATAGCCACGCGCTTGCGATATTGACCGCCAGGCCGACGCAGGCGATCGGGATCGCCTCGGCGAAGTGAATCTGAATCGGAGCCAGAATGCGCGTCACCGATTCATAGCCGATCAAGATGGCTATCATGGCAAGCACAATGGCGCTCGTGAAACCGGCGAGATCGCCGAATTTACCGGTGCCGAAGGTAAAGTTCGAATTGGCGGCATGCTTCCGCGCGTATGTGTAGGCAAGCGCCGCGAGAAGTAGTGCCCCGGCGTGGGTACTCATGTGCAGACCGTCCGCCACCAGCGCGATCGATCCAAACAGAAGTCCGCCCACGATCTCGGCGCACATCATCGCACCGCAGAGCCAGATCACAGTCCAGGTTTTTTTCTCGCTCTGGCCGTGAGCTTCGCCGAGAAAGACATGGTGATGAAGCGGCGCCGCGGAGGGGGGAAGGACGGTCATGGCAGGCCTCATTTCAAATAGGTACGAACAACGTCCAGCAAACTATCGGCCGCCTCGGTGTTAAGGGCTGCGGGATGTTTGTCGGCGTCAACCAGATGCGATCGCACATGATCTTCCACAATCTCCGCCATGAGCCCCGCCATGGCACCGCGTGCGCCGGCGATCAGATGCATGACCTGCTCGCATCCCGCTTGGGATTCGAGGGCCCGTTCAATCCCCTCTACCTGCCCACGAATCCGGCGTATGCGCGCCAGCAGCTTCTTTTGGTCGCGAATCGTATGGCTCATGGGCGCAGATTAGCATAGCCCCCTACCCTATGCACTGCACAAGAACATACATTTTCTACCGGAATCGGCTGAGACTTCCAAAGCCGGTTAAGCCGACGGCTCGACACCCTCCAATCGCTCAATGATCGGGCAACTCGCGCCATGAGGTCCATCGCACGCGGCCACCAAGCCGCTCAACACATCGCGTAGTTTGGCTAAATCCGATAATTTCTGTTCAACGAGAGCCAGTTTTGCGACTGCAAGCGAGCGGTTTTCCTTACACGCCCCTTTTGCGTCGAGCTTCAACAGTCGCTGTACTTCCTTTAAAGACATCCCAAGTGCTTGAGCCCGCTTGATGAAACGCACACGACTTGCGATCTCCGGCGGGTAATATCGAAAACCCCGCGCGCGCTTCGACGGGACACTCACAAGCCCGCGGCGCTGGTAGTACCGCACGGTCTCGATGTGCACGCCGGCCGCCCGGGCAATGTGACCAATTGTGAGTTTTGCCTCACTCATATTTGACTCCGTACCCCGGTACGCGGTGTAGGCTACACCCAATGCAAACGGCAACCAAACAACCCTCATCGCCGCTCATCGTAAAGCCGTGAGCACCGTGATCTTGGAGTCGGTGCTCACCTGCCCGAATTGCGGACAGAAGCGCGCGGAGGTCATGCCTGTAGACGCGTGCCAATATTTTTACGAGTGCAGCAGCTGTAAAACCCTGCTTAAACCAAGGGCCGGCGACTGCTGCGTTTTTTGCTCCTACGGTTCGGTAGCCTGTCCGCCTATGCAGCAGGAACGCGGTTGCTGTCACTAGATCAGAAGTGTTTTCGCCAGATCATCTCCGGCACGAATGACAGCAAGGCGCTGGCAAGCGTAATCGCAATGACGTTGTTGAGAGAATGCGAACCCAACAGCGGGATGCCCGCTGCGAACAGGGCGAGTGCCGCGGCGCCAAGAAAAAATGCAGGTCCCGATATGTAGCAATGCAGCCGATGGCAGCGGCGCGCATTCAAAATACAGCCCGTTCCCATCCAGCCAAACGAGACCATCCATACAAGCGCGGCAGCGCGTGTTGACGCAGCCAAGTTGCTCGCCGCGACTCCAATACCCAATGGCAGACACCACCAAACGAATCCCATACCTGGCCGCCGCACCCAGTCGTTCCCCGGTTCATTGCGTGGCTGTTCGCTCATTATTCCCAGTACGGCATGCTTGCCGAAGCGAGCTTCAGTTCTTCCGTTCGCTAGCGGCGGCCAGGGTCTGATTTACTTCCCTCGCGAAAATCTTAGCGTCCCACAGGGGAAATTTCTGATTGTCCAAGCCGGGAAGCTGATGCATCAAGTAGGACGGTTGTGGCGGATCCTGCCCGTTCCACACAGCGCTCGGCGGGTAGATCATGTAGACGTCCCACGCATACACCGGGCGCGAGCCGTGCAGAAGGCCTAAGACTCGCGACATCTGCCGGCCGAAGTCGCCGGTCGGATTCCAGTAGTGGCGCGCAAGCGTCGTATGCAGCAATTCCGCGGCCGCGGGAATGTCCTTGTCGCTACCGCCGATCACTGGCTCGTGCACTACATAGATTTTGATGCGCGCGCCGTTAGGTAATTTGGGGAGAACATCCTCCCCCACGTCCGCAAGACCGCGCAGGCATTCTGGACAGCGCGGATCGACAAGCAGCATCAGCCGCACAAAGCCTTGGTCGCGATTGAAGTCATCGCGCAATGGTTGATCCTCGCCGTTCAGCAGCACGGCTCGCACAGAAGAAGAATCCAAACTCTCAGCCTGCGGACTCGGTGCCTGCGGACCCTTGCAACCGACAATGAGCAAAACGATGATGCCCAATGCGCTGACGAGTAGGCTCCTCGACCAGGCCTGCACCAAATGAGCTCTCATGTGAGGAAGCGCGGCGCGAAGGAGGCAATATCGATCACGATCACCAGGGTGGCCGCTCCCCATACCAGCAAGCGCAATTTGCGCCGCTGCGCGACATTGCAGCCAGCGATTGGACGGCGATAGACAACCCAGAAACCAGCGCCCAGTAAGATAATTGTTGCCCCGACGATGTAGGGCTGGACGAAGGCCAATCGCGCCAACAACACGGCGCCAGCCACGCCCAACAGCGCAACCGCCCAAGGCGACAAGCAGCAGACACCGAACGCAAGCGCGAGAGCGCTCAAGCCCAATGCGCTGCTCGCCACACCTACCGTTGCACGTTTCTCTTTCACAAGACTGGATCGTAAACCCTGTAGCGGGTACGGACTCAAGCGGCATCTAAACCTGGAGTCCGCCTATGGGCCAGCGGGTCTTGTGCGTTGCCGAATTTCGAGGGTTCGCATCTTTAGTTGGCTTGCCAACTTTGCAGAGCTACTTCTTCAGATACTGATGCACGACGTCGATGAGCTCCTCGGCCGCGAGCGCTTGCGGCGAGTCGCGCCCGGCCTTGGGATCTACCATGTGTTCGCGAATGTGGTCCTCGATGACCTCCGCGATGAAACCATCCAACGCCCCGCGACAGGCGGTCGCCTGCTGCAGGACCGTGGCGCATTCGTTGTCCGCTCCCACCGCGCGCTCCATGGCCTCGATTTGGCCGCGCATGCGCTTCAGGCGATTCAGCAATTTGGCCTTTTCATTCGCAACGTGACTCATGGCGCAAAACTCCTCTTGCACAACTATACCTGGGTAGGGTATGGTTTAGCCACTTTGGTCGATATCGGAGCTTCTGCAAAACCTATGGATCCCCAACCTAGTCCCCCGGCCCGGCCGGAGCGAAGGGCCTGGAAGAGAATCACCCGCAGGAATTTCGCCCTAGTCGCTTAATTCCCTGCAGCCATTCCTTCCCGGCCTGGAGCTACGCCGCTCCAAACACGAGGAAGAGAATGATGGCTGCATTACTCAGCTTTTTTTTGCCGCTCGCCCGCGCGCCCGGGGTAAGTCGGCATGGTCGCCCGAAAATCGGGTTCGTCGAACTCGCCGCGGCTGCTTGGCGCGCCGCGGCGCAGATCATGGTGTTCCTGTGGGCCAGCCTGGCGCTTAGCTTCTTAAGCGTCATTGCGGCCGGATTGCTGTTCGCCTAGTTGGTCCATGATCACCCTGACCCAAGACACTTCGCGTTCGAATGTCCGGCGGCTTCGGGTTCTGAAGGGTGCCGTGCGCGCAGCGCGTGTAGCCCCAAATTTCCTGGCAATCGTCGGGTTTTTGTCCTGGCGCGCAACCAGTGCTCTGGCGGCTGATGAGTCCCAAGACAGCGCGTTGCCGTCCATTACTGAGCAGCGCTTTGCGATCCACGGCCAATTCACCTATGTGGAGCAAAACACCGAATCGTTCAGGGCACCCTATGCGGGACCGAACAGTCTTTCGCCGGACCAGGGCCGCGAAACCACCGACCTCACGCTTTATGCCGGTGCGCGACTCTGGTCAGGCGCGGAGATCTGGATCAATCCAGAGATCGATCAGGGCTTTGGCCTGGACGATACGCTCGGCGTCGCCGGCTTTCCAAGCGGCGAAGCATACAAGGTCGGCAAGAATCAGCCCTATTTTCGACTGCCGCGCCTCTTTGTGCGCGAGACACTTGACCTGGACGGCGATCGCGAAGCGATTGCGGCAGGCGCGAACCAGCTCGCCGGATTTCGCAGTACCAACCGCTGGGTGTTCACGCTCGGCAAGTTCAGCGTCGCGGACCTCTTTGACGCCAATCAATACGCACACGACCCACGCAATGACTTTTTGAACTGGGCCGCGATCGATACGGGAAGTTTCGATTATGCGGCCGATGCCTGGGGCTATACGGTGGGTGCGGCCGCCGAGTGGTATCAGGGCGCGTGGACCGTGCGCGCGGGTGTGTTCGATGGGTCGAACGTACCGAACAGCGTGCATCTCGAACCCGGTGTGCACGAGCTTCAGGTCAATCTCGAGCTCGAGAAGCGCCATGAGATTCTCGGCCATGCGGGCAAAGTGATGCTGACCGCTTTTGCAACCCGCGCGCGTTTGGGGCTGCTCGATGAGGCCGTTCAGAGCGCGCAGGCGAGCGGCAATCCGGTAGACATTGTCGCCACGCGTCGGTTGCGGGATCGCGTCGGCGCCGACTTCAACCTCGAGCAAGAACTGGCTGAGGATTTGGGAATGTTTGCGCGCGTCGGAAAAGCCTCCGGTAATGTCGAAGTCTACGAATTCGCGGATATTGATCGAACCGTTGCCGCCGGACTTTCGCTGAAAGGATCTCATTGGGGTCGCAGCGATGACACGGTCGGTTTGGCCGGCATCGTCAATCACATCTCGGCCGCGCGCGAAGAATTCTTGAACGCCGGCGGCCTGGGCGTTGTCATCGGTGATGGCCAATTGCCGCATCCGGGGCCGGAACAGATTCTCGAGACCTATTATAACTTGGGGCTGGTACCCCAGGCCCACCTAAGTCTCGACTATCAATTCGTCAAAAATCCAGCCTACAACCGTGATCGCGGACCCGTATCGATATTCGCCGTGCGGTTCCACGCACAGTTCTGACAAGGCACTCATCAGCAGATTTTTTAGGAATACCGCCATGACCTACAACACAGACGAAGCAACCATTCTCGCGCCCCTTGCACTCGCGCAAGGATCGGAGCAGCGCGGCGCGCAGCTCGACTCCGAGCACGTCGGGGATATTCGCGGCGGTTTCGGCACCATATTCATGCACGACACAAGGCCACGCACAGGTTGGTCGCGCTTGAAGACTTTGCTCGCGATTTTAGGCCCCGGCGTGATCGTGATGGTAGGCGACAACGATGCCGGCGCGTTCGGCACGTACACGCAGGCAGCCCAAAATTATGGCACGACGCTGGTGTGGACATTGCTTCTGCTGATCCCGGTGCTGTACGTCAACCAAGACATGGTGCTGCGCCTGGGTGCCGTGACCGGCGTCGGACACGCGCGGTTGATTCTCGAGCGCTTTGGTAAATTTTGGGGTGCGTTCAGCGTCATTGACCTCTTTCTCTTAAACGGTCTCACCATCGTCACGGAGTTCATCGGACTTAACTTGGCGTTTGACTATCTGGGTGTGCCCAAACTCTGGGGTATCGGCATCTCCGCAGTCGTCATCATGGCCTCGGTCAGTACTGGGGATCTGCGACGCTTCGAACGCTTCGCCTTGGTGCTCGTGTTCGGCAGTTTGCTGTTGGTGCCCGTGCTGTTGATGTCTCATCCGCCGGTGCCACAGGTGGCGCACGACCTCTTTGTGCCGCGCTTTCCCGCGAACGCGCCGGTTGCCGATGTCATGCTCTTGATCATCGCCATCGTCGGCACCACGGTGGCGCCGTGGCAGCTGTTCTTTCAGCAAAGCTACGTGGTCGATAAGCGCATCACCCCGCGCTACATCCCGTACGAGCGCATTGACCTGTGGCTTGGGATCGGCCTCATCATCTTGGGTGCGGTCGCCATGATGGCCTTCACCGCGGTCGCCTTCAAAGGCACGCCGGAATATGGACATTTCAAGGATGCGGGCGCGGTGGCGACCGGCATCGGGCTGCACATCGGACGCAGCGCGGGGGTCTTTTTCGCGGTCGCCCTGATCGATGCCTGCATCATCGGTGCGGCGGCCGTCTCCCTCTCCACCGCCTATGCCATTGGCGATGTGCTCTCGTTGCGTCATTCCCTGCACCGCAAGATGAGCGATGCGAAGGGATTTTATGCGGTGTACTTTGGACTCATCGTGATCTCTGCGGCAGTGGTCTTGACGCCGGGGGCGCCCTTGGGCCTCCTTACCAATGCCGTGCAGACGCTCGCCGGGGTCCTGCTGCCGAGCGCCACGGTGTTCTTGCTGCTCTTGTGCAACGACAAAGCCATCTTGGGTCCTTGGGCCAATGATAAGAAGACGAATGTCTTCACCAGCATCGTGATCGCGATCCTCGTGATGCTGTCGGTGATCCTGACCGCTTCCGTACTCTTCCCGGCGATCTCAGGAGTTCACATTCTCGCAATTTTAGTGGCTGGAAGCGTGCTTGCACTGCTGATGAGCCTGGGCGCGCGCATCATCGATAGGCGGCGCGGTACGAAGATCCCGGAGACAAACACCTTCACTGCCGCCGACCGAACCACGTGGCGGATGGCACCGCTCGGTGAGCTTCCCCCGGCGCGATTGACGGTGCTCGATCGGACCTGGCTCATTGTGCTGCGCGGATATCTCATCATCGCGGCCGGCCTCGTGCTCGTGCGAATCGCTTTGTTGGTCGCACCGGGACACTAACGGGCGCGCCCCCACACGCCCGGCTAGAAGTGCATCGATGATTGCCCCGTGAGCGTTAGCACGCCCAAGACGGCGTAGATAAGGGCCGCGACGGCACGCACTACCTTGAGCGGAATCCATTTCGTCGCACGCTCGGCGAATAATACCGTCGGCACATTCACGATCATCATGCCGAGTGTGGTCCCGGCAACGACAGCGACCAGCGCGTCGTACTTGGCGGCGAGCGCCAAGGCAATGATTTGGGTCTTATCGCCCATTTCTGCGAGGAAAAAGGTTATTGCGGTTAGAACGAAAACCCCGTAGTGGCTGCGGGTCTTCACGTCCTCATCCATCTTGTCGGGGATCAGCGCCCACGCGGCGACCGCGAGGAATGAAATACCCAATACCCAGCGCAGTACGGTCGGCGTGAGCAGCGTGCCGACCCATTCGCCGACCGAACAGGCGATGAGGTGATTGACGAGCGTCGCCACAAAGATGCCGGCAATGATCGGCACCGGTTTGCGCAGCCTCGTGGCGAGAATTAGCGCCAGCAGTTGGGTCTTGTCGCCCAGTTCGCCCACGGCCACCGAGGCAGTCGATATAAAAAAGGCATCCATTTGAGCAGCTCCGGGTCGGACGAGGTTAAACCAGTGACACACAACTTCCGTCCAACCCAGGACAAAGCCACGTATCAAAAGTCTCGCCAGACCATTTGGTTGAACGCGCCATGATCCAGAAGGACCAAGTATGTTGACGCGTCCCCCTCACCGTAGAGGGCGGCTACTCCCCAATGAACAACCAAAGCTTACAAGGATTGTGCGCGATTCGTCCAGTGCTGCCGCCGTTCGATAACTCTGACAATCAGGCGAAAACCTGCGCGCCCAGATGGATTTATCGTTCTTGGGTTGGGGCGCTGGTTAGCGCGGGCGCATTGGCGAGTACGGCCGCGTAGGTTTCGGCCACTTGCCGCATCATGCCATCGTGCGCGAGTAGCCGGGCGAGTGAGCCCCGGCGATAGCGCCAGTGCCTCCAGGCGTTGTCCGGCCACCCCTCTTCCTGCGCCTTCTGCGCGGCCGCCGCATAAAGCCGGAAGGCCTGCAGCAGCTGCGCGTTCCTTCTTGAGGAATCACTCGCCGCCAGCGCCGCGATCTCCTCGCGTTGCGCGAAGCGCGCCAGTGCATTCGGTTCGCCGACATCCGCACCGCGCTGATACCACATCCATGCTTCGTCAGCGGATGGCTTGCCGCCCCGCCCGCCGCTCTCGTAAAGATCCCCCAACCTGGCCGCCGCGATGGTCACCCCGGCTTGCCAGGCGCTCTTATATAAGGCGATCGAGCGCTCGGACGCGAGCAGATCCGCGAGATCGACGCCCGCCACTCGATAACCCTTGGCCAGCGCGGTCTCGAATTGTAGTTCGGCACCCGCCGCATCCGCCTTGGCGGCCAGCGTACGGCCCATCTCAAAATCCAATCGCGCGCCATGCTGCGGTTTGCCCGTCTCTGATGAGCAGGCGGGGCCGGCGATGTCGACGGTGATGCTCGCCGCAAGCACGCCGGGTGTTACACGGTCTGGATCATAGACTGCGGCGGCGGCTTGATCGCAGCTCGATCCCTTGGTCGGCCAGGTGCGTACGCGCACGTTGGGCGGCACCCCCAATTCGGAGCGGTCGGCGGCGGCGAGCGGATCGGTTACGGCGGCTGCCTCCCAGAGAACTTGCTCATCGAGAGAGGCCGGAATGCGCGCTTCCCAGACGCGTGCGGTTTTATCCAGCGAGCCCGTGACAATCTGCAAGCCGTTGGGGGAAAAGGCAGCGGATTGCAGCGAATCCTCGTGCCCCGTGAGCACCGCGAGCTGCTCGCCGCTGTGCGCGTCCCAAATTCGCGCGGTCTTGTCCGATGAAGCGGTGACAATGCGGTTGCCGTCAGTTGAATAGCCGACGGACTGTAGCGCGCCGGCATGTCCCGGCAGCGCCAACAAGGGGGCACCGCTGCGTGCATCCCAGATGCGCGCCGTCCGGTCGAATGACGCCGTCACCAGATGCTCTCCATCGGGAGAGAAGGCCGCGGCGGTGACGGCTTGGGTGTGCCCGGTGAGCACGAGGAGCTGTGCGCCGCTGCGCGCGTCCCAAATACGCGCGGTCTTATCGAACGAGGCGGTCGCCAGTCGTTTGCCATCGGCTGAATAGGCGACGAACAGGACCCGGTCACTGTGTCCCGAGAGCACTGCGAGCGGCGCACCGCTGCGCGCGTCCCAGATGCGCGCGGTCTTGTCCATGGAAGCGGTGGCGATATGCGAACCATCGGGCGAATAGGCGAGGGATTCCACCAGACCCCCATGCCCTGTCAGCACCGCGAGCGGCGCCCCCGTGCGCGAATCCCACACCCGCGCCGAGTTGTCCATCGATCCCCCTGTGGCCAGCTGCATGCCATCGGGCGAGTAGGTGACCGCGAGGAAAGCGTCGCGACTGCCTGAAAACACAGCGAGCGGCGCATCGGTACGCGCATCCCAAATCCTCAAGCTCTTGTCCAGCGACGCTGTGACGATGCGGCTGCCGTCCGGCGAATAGTTCGCAAACGCGATTCCGTCATTATGTGCGCGCAGCACGGCGAGTTGCGAATCTTCGTGTACCCGCCAGATGCGCGCGGTGCCGTCGTCCGAGGCGCTCACGATGCGTGTGCCGTCCGGCGAAAATTCGGCGGCTCTCACAAAAGCGCCGTGTCCCGATAGTACCGCGAGCGGCGCCCCGCCCGCAGCGTCCCAGATGCGCACTGTCTTATCATCGGACGCTGTCACGATGCGCGTACCCTCCGGAGAATAGCCCGCGAAATAGACGCGATCGCCATGCCCCGAGAGCACGACGAGCGGCGCGCCCGTGCGTGCATCCCAGGTACGCGCGGTCTTGTCCAAGGAAGCCGTCACCACCTGACTGCCGTCAGGGGAGAAATTCGCCGCGACGACGATGCCGCCATGTCCGCTGAGAACCGCGAGCGGCGCGCCGCTGCCCGCTTCCCAGATGCGCGCGGTCTTGTCGCGAGAGGCCGTGACGATGCGTGTGCCATCGGGCGAGTAAGCCGCGAATTGCAGCCCATCGCCATGGCCCCGAAGCACGAGAAGCTCCTCGCCCGTCCGCGCATCCCAAACACGTGCCGTACTGTCCAAGGAGGCGATGAGCAGGCGCGTGCCATCGGGCGAAAAGACGGCGGAAATGGGCATTGCGCCACGCCCTGAGAATGTCGAGAGCGCCGCACCCGTGTGCGCGTCCCAGATGCGCGCGGTCTTGTCCATGGAAGCGGTGGC
>Ga0265760_10000118_pt1 | contig 20067 bp, 17 predicted proteins | sample NZIome_2_FD_200831 | JGI IMG/M metagenome (GOLD analysis project Ga0265760, IMG submission 200831) | Metatranscriptome of rhizosphere microbial communities from Maridalen valley, Oslo, Norway - NZI1 (Metagenome Metatranscriptome) | ecosystem: Host-associated > Plants > Roots > Rhizosphere >...
AATTCATTTGACTGTAACAAACCGGCTGATGCATCATGAGGTTGGTTCCAAGAGGTCTGAGGAACAGCAAGCTACTGAACGCTTAGCGAGCCTGGAGCGGTGATCTGGCATCGAAGCTAGTAAAATAGAATTGAAGCTAGGGAGTAATAGGCAATCGGGAGCGCTCGGAAAGCGAACTTTCCGGCCAGGAATCGGGTCGAACGCTTTGATCCGGAAGGGTCCGAAAGGCCCCAAAGGGGAGTGGAGATTCGAAGAAGGGCTGGAAGTACTGAGCGCGAGTCGGGCGACGGGATTTCGGTAACGATCTGGCGCGTAACGGGGCGAACCGGAGTGCGTAAGGGAATCGAAATCCGAACGGGCAGGACGAACGAACGGTAGGGCATCGAAGTAGCAGGTCGGGAGCTTTGACCTCGAAATGGTGGCTCGGAAACGGGCAGTCGTTTCGGGAGAGTGAAAGGCCGCTTCGAGATGCCAGTTCCAGCTAGGAAAGCTCGCAGGTGAGCCTGGAAGCATTGATCTGTAGCCTTCCAAAAAAGGTTGCGGGGAGCGGAAAGGAAAGCACCCGGCGATTCTGGCTGCTAAGCTCTGTGCCGTTGCATGCCGGCGGGGAGTTTCGCTGCGATATCGGGTCACTTGGAACAACGGCGGGTCATGGAGACACCGCGTCCGCGCTGCCATTTCCGAATTTGCTGCGTTAACGGCAAAAGTAACTAATTTTCGCATTCACAAGAATCCTGCACGCTCGACGGACAAACACGCACCGTTCGGCTGGCGCCGTTGTACAGCCGCTTGGCGAGCCGGTTGCATGAATTTGCATAGAGAATCGTTCCTTGAACCAAATTTGTTTGATCTAGATTGATTCCAATTCGACTTGGCTGCGAATTGGCGCATCGCCCGTTCGGCGCGCTCCCCTCGATATCCGAAAGTGCGTTGTGCTGAATGATCAGATTGCGCACCAGTGGCTGGTCGTGCGGCGGCGGCCCGGCATGCCAAGCCAGCATTGTTGAAATGCCGCCCCCGCGCAACCCATCGGCATGCTCGACCGTGTTTCGTACTATCGAAACGCCGTAGCTCATGACCGGCGGAGGCGACGAAGGGGTCGGAGAGGCTCCGTACCATCCAGATATGCCCGATTCACTGCAATTGGAGTCCCAATCGTACTTGCCCTGAATGGCGTTGCCACGAATCTCCAGGAACATTTGCGCCATCGCCCATGACGTGCATTCCTTACACAGCGGATCGACGGCGCTGTAGCCTTGTTGAAACTTGATGCCGTCGGTGTCGAACTGCACATTTCCGTCGATCACCGAATCGGTACTCGGCGCCCACATCGTTATGACGCCGCCTTTTGGCTCGGTACGATTGCTCTTCCGGCACAACGGGCGTCGCTGGTCGATTCGATTGTTGAGCGTATAAACCTGCCAATATTGACGCTGGACAACGACGCGGCTCTTTTGGGCAGCCGGTATGACATCCCAAGATGGCCGAACACTAAATGTGACATGCGCAGTCCGGGGATCAATCGAGTAGCTCGCGATCCGTCGCGCTTGTCCGAGCCCGGGTCCCGCGACGATTTGGACCCAATGCTCGGAGTAGTACTCCGATGATGGGACTTCCCGATCATTCTGCGTGTGGGCCAATTCGCCTGACACAATCACCGTAGCTTCGGTTGCGTTTTGTACCGTCATCGCCTGCCCAAAAGCCGGGGTATTGCCGTTATCGTCATAGGCGATTGCCTCGCCGTCGCCGAGCTTATCGCCGGTGCAAGTGGCCACATTGTCAGCCACCAGACTCATTTCCTGACTGTTATTGAGCGACCAAAAAAATGCCGCCCGCCAGCCATGCGCGTCCGTGGGAGCGTACAAATAGTCAGCCGCGGCTCCGTCAGCGGAGTTGTTGCTGAAATCAAGACGATGAGATGCGCCCAAAGAGCTGGCGATGGCGCCCTGCCCTATCTTGGCGTCGATGTAGGATCCTGGCTTGAACGAATTGAATGCCACGATGGAATCATCGATGTGATATTTCCGGGTGGTGATGTAGCGGTTGCCGCTTAGATCCAACCCAATACGATAGGCGCCGAATTCATTGTAGGTCAGAAACAAATGACGAATGGGAGCGCCGGCGTCCGCTACCGCGACGCTGGGTCGATCAAAAATGTTCCTCGTGATGATAATTTCATCGACGGGCGTTTGATCCGAAGGATCAAGGCGTCGAGAATCGCTGTAGAGAGTGCCCAACTGAACGAACGGACACGGAGGATCGCTTGGCCCATAAATATTTGCGTCAACGAATGCAAACCCTTCTACGACGCTGTCCCCCTGCAGACTCAATACCGCTCCGGTGCAAGGACCCTGCGGCCTCTCGCGGATCAAGCGGGTCGACTTGGCACCGGCGCCTCGCAGATTCACGCCGATGGGAAGTACGATCCCGTCAGGGGAAGGCAGCCGCCGCATGCTCCGCTCCATCAGTATCCACGTGCCCGCGTCGAAATCCACTTCTCCACCACCGGCGGCGCGCGCCGCAGTGATCGCCGCGATTAAGCAAGGCGTGACGTCGCGGGCGTTGTCGGGACGACAGCCGCCCAGGGCTGCGTCACTCACATTGAACTTGCGTGGAACCGATGGATCGGCCCGAACGGTTAGCTTCTGCCGGTCGACCGGTATCCATGAGACACCGTCCCTCGAGACTTGCACCGCGTATGTGCCCGTGGAAATCCTCGCCGGTAGACGAACTTCCGCGACGAAAGGCTCGGTGGCGCGTGTCGAATCGTCTACCCGATGCACATCAAGGGTGTAGCTTTGCGCGCCGACGAGTCTAAGCTGCGTGGTGGCGCCGGGCGCCGCCTCTAGATTGCGCCCCACGATCTTGATCGTGCGCGGCAGGTTAGCCAACGAGTTCGAAGCGTAAACGTGGTCGGGCGTTATCCACAGCGGGCGCGCATCGTTGATCCTCACGGCGTCGCTCCATTCTTTGGTATTCGAATGAACCCACAACGCGTACGCCTGGCCCGACACCATCACTAACGGCAGCTTTACCGTCAACGAATAGGGAATGTTGACAGTGGATACCACGGCCGCGATCCCGTCGTGCGCGTCGGAGTGCGTCGGAATCGACTGCGGCGGCGAAGGTCTTTGGGTGGTGTCGTTGAGCGCGCGATACACGACGATGTCGTCCGGCGCAAATCCTTCTCCGGGTATCAAGAGCAAGTCGTCGGGATCGCCCTGTACGGGACTTTGGTAATTGGGGCGAGAATAGACTGACGGGGGCGTGGCGCTCGCAGGCGCCGCCTGCAGTATTGCGATCGCAATGAACGTTGCGATAGGGAACAGTTCCGCTGTTTGGCGCATGCCGGCACGCCCTATTTCAGCGCCCCGATGGTTTCAAATACGCGTGACCATCGCGCTTGGTATGTGTGATCACGAATGCTGCGCTCGCGCGCGGCTTTTCGAATAGCCGCCGCCCGATCGCAATCATTCAACAATTCCCGAATCATCCGCGCGCAATCGGCGGGATTTCTGTAGGTGACAATTTCGCGCCCGACATCGAAAACCAGCGCCAGCTCGGGATTGTGTTGGGTCAAATACAATGCGCCGCTCATGGGAACTTCGAAATCTCGACCCTTCAGGCACAGTAGACTGCTCGAGTAGCCCACGCCACCGCAACCCAAATTGATGCGGCTTTTCGCATAGATCGCACGCATATCCTCGGTCGATACGGCACCATTCGGCCAGCCATTGCCGAAACACTCGACCTCAATCCCATATCGACGCAATTCTCGGATCAGCATTGGGCGCCAACCGAATCGCGCTCCAATAAAGGACACGTCGAACTCGAACGGCAATTCGAGGGGCCGATGTAATTCCGGGTCGGCCGCCTCTGCATGGAACATGGCTAGCCCGCCTTCAACGAAGTACTTCAATGTGCCCTGCGGATCGCTGGTTAAATTCAAGTCGACCGAACTGCAGATTTCAGCGGTACTGATGTGCCGATCGCCGAGCTTGGGTCCCGGCCATAGCGTCTTGTCGTCAAAGCAAAAATTCGTCGTCACCGCGCCGCGCGCGGTCATTGCGGCGAACACCTCGGCGCTTAGCGTGAATCCCGAAGAATAGGCGACGACGACATCGACCGCCTGTTCTCGCGATGCCGCATCGAATGCATCCAGCAAGGCCTTGCTCATGGAATCGCGCACCTCAATCCAGTTCGGCGCGGTTTCATTGAATCCCAGCGATCGCCACTCGAATGTGGTTACCTTGCCGAAGGGGGACAGGGCAGTGGACATAATCCCTTCCCAGTTCGTCAGTGGATAGATGAGAAATATATGAAGGTCGCCGGTTTTTTTCGGCCAGCCCAGAGCCGTCGCGCGCTGGCCGATACGCTGCGCCAGCGTAGCTCTCAATGTGACCTCATCGGATGGCGCCTGGATTCCAAGGTACCGCGCTCTTGCCAGATATCGCCGGCGGATCATCGCTGCGTTACGCTCCATCAACGTTGCCTTCACGAGTGCATTTGCAGCGGCCGTAAGCGGAAATTGCTTTAGGAATTGCTTGAGCCTTCTCAACTAAAACCACCCTTCACGGGCGAGAAGCCGCGAGTCGCGCCGGACAAACATCAGATCCGAGTGGACCAGCTCATTGTCCGCTGGCCGCTGAACGTAGGTGCAAATGTCGTAGATTTGGAATTTGCGCTCGCCCAGGAATGAGATGACTTCGTGTGCCAGCGCGCCGCCTTCGTAGTATTGCCGGAACGATAGTTCGAGCACGAGTATTTCGGTGCTATCGAGGCTGTGGGCGGCTCCCTCTAGCACCTCCAACTCATACCCCTGTACATCGGCTTTGATGAGCAACGGCGAAAGTAAATTGCCCGTGGTCAAGAATGAATCCAAGGTTCGAACTTCTACCGATTTCTCCGACCCTAAGAAGTCCTTACTGCGGAAGAAACTAGATTGATCTCCATGGCAGTGCAGTACCAAATTGCCGGGGACCGCGCCAATCGCACCCTGCCAGACCGAAACGCGAGCGTCCTCCTCGGCCATCGCGGCCAAGGCGGCCTTGTTGGCATCCAGCGGGTCAATCAATAAATATTTCGCCTCGGGAAATACGGCTTGGCATTGACGCGTCCACTGACCGTTTGAGGCGCCGACATCAATGACGCTGCCCGGGTGGAATCCTCGCGCCTTCGCGCGGCGGAGTGCGGTCGGAATACCTTGTGGTCCCCACTCGGCACCCACGACCCTCGCTCCAAAGATGCGAGCGAGCGAATTGAGGGTCGATTTTGCGTGATCACGCCAGCCTAACATTGGAATTCCATAGCTACGCCGGCAACTGCGCTTGGCTGATTCGCGCCTGTCGCAGAGCAAGATAGAGGATGAGCGCGGCAACGACGGCCTGCAACGCGAAACTCGCGCAGGTGGCCTGCGCCGCACCGATAAGGCCGTTGCGAGAGACAAGCACTAAACTGAACAAGATATTCGTCGCAGCCCCAAGGGTCATGGAAGGCAGTAATCGCGCTGATCTGTTGAGCGACAGCAATCGGGTCTCAAAGATCTGGTTGACACCAAATACGCCGTAACCCAAAGCGACCCACATCATGACGCCGACAGCTGAGGCGCGATACTCTTTGGCGAGCAGAATCGATGAGACGAGCCCTCCTGCGAAGAATAGGAACACGAGTGCCGCTGCGCTGAGGCAAACGCTCGTCGCTATCCACGAGCGAAATACATGCTGTGCCTTGAGCGCGTCGCCTTGATTTTCCGCGTCGAAGAGTATCGGTCTAAAGAAATCATTCAGTCCTACGTTGACCAGCGCCATACCGCGGCTCGCGATGGCGAATGGCGCAACGTATTCGCCGACGGCGGTCGCACCCAATAGGAATGCGACTGCGTACCGATCGGCCAGATTCGCTACCCATGTTAGGAGCGACATCGGTACGAATGGAACTCCATAGCTCAAGACCTTCGAGAGAAAACCGACATTCGCACGGCCGCGTTCTCCTTTGCATGCCTTCGGCCAAGGAACGAGGCGAGCGAGAAGCATCAAGAGCATAACGATGGCGAACGCCTGCCCGGTCACGTACGACCCGATGGTCGCCGATCGCTTCAACGCCAGCGCGGTCAGAACCGCGAGGAGGATGGCCTCGAGTACCTGTATCCCAGTGTAGGCAGCCTGTCGGCGCTCGGCCTGCAGGCGACTCATCAACACATTTCGAGCCGTCATGGCGATGAGCCAGATCGCGGACGCGCCGGCCGCGAGTATCTCGGCCGATTGTCCGTGCGATTGCCGCCAGAGGTAAAACCCGACGCTGCAGGCAATTGCAAGAACCAGCGCGGCACGCAACGACCAAACCAGCGATTCCCGCGTGAACTGGACGGCGTCTCCGCGCGTCTGTGCTTGCGTGTGAAACCGGAGCTGCGAAGCCGTAAAGGGCGCAATGACCACCTGCATACCCAGGGCCAGGGCACTCAAGAGGAGGTTTGCCTCACCAAATACGCCCGGCGGTGCAAGCTCGGTGTAGATCCGCAGCGCGACAACGCCGACGACGGCCACAGCAACGTGGCCGGACAGTACCAAGACGCCGGTGCCGAACGCAGTTTTCGCAGTCATCCCTTAAATTACTCGTCGAACATGAACGATTTCTTTCAGCAATCAAAGCCCGTCCAGGCATGTAACAGGAATTACACATATCTCGTGCAGCATGAAATTGCCTAAGCCCAAGAACATTCTGATGAACCCCATCTCTAAACGGAGCGCTGGCTAGTTGCAGGGCGCGCACCATCGGGTCCTGGTCATTGGATCCAGATACTTGCCGGATGCGATGGAGTGGCACGTTGTCGACGCGCTGCACAAGCTGGGTCACGAAGTTGCCATTGTCGATACGAAAGTGGTTGGCGCGAACTGGGGGCGCCTCTCAAGCGCACTGGCGTCAAAAGCAATGGACCTATTTCTTCGCGAGCCCGAGCGCGGAGCGGAGCCAAGGCTGCTGCGTAATGTCGAGCAGTTTTCACCGACCCTGATTCTTGTGATTCTCGGCAGCCAACTTTCGCCAAAAACGGTTTTACGGCTGCGCAAAGCCACCCAGGCACCCATCGTATGCTGGTGTCAGGATCAAATGACGACGCTGGGTCGTCAGTACCTGCTCGGCGCCGGATACGATGCGATCTTCGTCAAAGACCGTTACATGCAAGACCTGTTCTCCCGCATGATCAAGTCCACGTCCTTTTACTACTTGGCGGAGGCTTGTAACCCGCGTGTGCATCGGCGCATCGAGCTCACGGCGGACGAAGTGTCGCGCTTCGGCTGTGATGTCGGCATCGCGTGTACGCTGTACTACTATCGGCAGGAAATCTTGCAGCAACTGCGGGAATTTGACCTGAAGCTTTGGGGGACAGTACCGGATTGGCTTTTGTATCGATTGCGAGATCGGCCCAGGGGGCGCGAGATCTTCATGGACGACAAGGCTCGCGCCGCTCGCGGTGCTCGCATCTCTTTGAATACATTACATTTCGCGGAAATCGATGGTCTGAATTCGCGTACCTTCGAACTCGCCGGGTGCGGCGCATTTCAAATCGTGACGTCCCGTCCGGTGCTGCAGGAACACTTCTTGCCGGGCACGGAGGTGGAAACCTTCGAATCAATCGACGAATTGATCGAAAAGATCCGCCATTATTTGCAGCACCCGGAAAGCGCTGCTTTGATCGCAGAGGGAGGCCAGAAGCGCGCTTACGCCGACCACACCTATGAACACAGATTGCAGGAAATGTTTCGCGTCGTGATGAATTAGGCGCGACTTCGTAATCACATTGGCGTCATACGCGAGCGCCATACTTGGGCATATGTGTGGAATTCTGGGGATTTTCAGCCCGTCGGGTTTGCGGCCGATGCCCGAGGCATTCGCAAGCGCTTTGAATCGTCTCAATCTGCGGGGTCCGGACGACTCGGGCACTTGGCGTGATGAGCATGTGCAGTTTGGCCATAGGCGCCTTGCCGTCGTGGATCTTTCGGCGGCCGGTCATCAACCGATGGAGTCATACGATAACCGTTATGCGATCGTATTCAACGGAGAGATCTACAACCACCAGGATCTGAGAGCCAATCTCAATCCCGCAACGCCCTGGCGAAGCACCTCCGATACGGAGACGCTGATTGAAGCATACCGCCGGTGGGGCATCGAATGCCTTAAGCGCGTAAACGGTATGTTTGCTTTCGCAATCTGGGACAAGATAGAACGAACGCTGTTCATCGCCCGCGATCGCATGGGCGTCAAGCCCCTCTATTATGCGCAGCGCGACGGCGAATTGGCGTTTGCCTCGCGGCCGAGCGCCCTCGCCGCACTATTTGAGGACGACGGTATCGCGGTCGATACGGAGGCGTTGCAGACCTATCTCGAGCTGGGCTACGTTCCAGCGCCTTTGTCATTCCATCGCGGCACGCAGAAGCTCCCGGCTGCCCACTATCTTTTGGTCAACGCGCGGGGAAGCCGCCGGGTGCGCTACTGGGACTTTCGCTGCATCGCGCCAGAGCAGAGTTGGTTGTCGCGCTCCGAGGAGGACTTGATAGACGAGTTGCAGGGATTGATATTGAACGCGGTGAAAATACGGCTGATGAGCGACGTGCCGCTCGGAGCGTTCCTCTCAGGAGGGGTGGATAGCGCGCTGGTTGTCGCCGCCATGAAATCCGCCGGCGTCGATCATCCGAAGACGTTCACCATCGGCTTCAAAGAAACCCGATTCAATGAGGGTCCCGCAGCGGCGGCCGCTGCGAAATCCCTGGGTGTCGATCACATCTTGGAAAATGTGGATGTCGACGGATTGCTCGAGCTATTGCCGACATATATTGATCAATATGACGAGCCTTTCGCCGATGCCTCTGCATTTCCCACCATGGCCGTGGCGCGGCTCGCGCGGCGCCATGTCACGGTTGCCTTGACAGGCGATGGCGCGGATGAACTCTTTGGCGGCTATCACTACTACCCGCTCATGGATCGCCTTCTACCGCTGACTCGTCGCAGCCGTATCTTTAAGGAAACGATGCGGCGACTGCTGAGAAGCCTGCCTTGGCATCGCGCCAGGCTTCTCGCTGGCGCTCTGCAGTCGGACGGCCCGGTCGAGCTGTTCAACTATCTGCGCAGCACAAGCAAGCATTCTCCCACGCTTTTGAAGGCCGATCTGAGCCGCCCGGAATCGATGTCACTGGAACGATTCGAGCAATTCGCGGCTGGATTTGCCATCGAGCTTGGGGGCGCCGAAACGGCAATGCGTCTAGATGCCGGCTTCACCTTGCCGGATTTATTTCTGCAAAAGGTTGATCTCGCGACGATGGCCTTTTCCTTGGAGGCTCGCTGTCCAATGACGGATTACCGCCTGGTCGAATGGGCCATGCGATTGCCCCTCCAATTCAAATTGCGTGATGGCCAGGGCAAGTACCTCCTGAAGAAGGCGCTGTGCCGGTTTTTGCCGGCCGCACAGGTCTACCGTCCAAAAATGGGGTTCGGTGTTCCCATCGCCGAGTGGTTACGCGGACCGCTTCGAGATTGGGCGCATGCGTTGATTTACGACGAGGCGCTGATGTCGCGACTGCCGCTTGAACCGCAAAGCGTACGGGAGTTGCTGCGGCAGCAATTGAATGGCGAACGCGAATCGCACCCTCTGTTGTGGAGTGTCCTGATGCTGCTGTGCTTCATGCAGCGGCACGATCGGCAACGGGATCTCCCCGCGGTGGGCCACCGGCGAGTCGCATGAACACAAGTCGGCCGCCCCCGAAGCGCCTATTGCTTCTGACTACGGAAATTTTCGCCAACGGTGGCATTCAGCGCTTCAATCAAACAGTGCTCGCCGCATACGGCGGATGCGACGTGACGTGCCGCGTGCTTAGCTTGAACGACGATCCGAGATCGGCCGCGGGCGCGGTTTCATACCCCAATATCACCGTCAGCGGTTTCTCGGGACGCCGTGGACAGTTCTCGCTCGGCGTCCTACGCGCTGTCTGGGGGAGCCGCTTTGATTGGGTACTCGTTGGCCATATCAATTTTCTCGGGTTTGCCGTGGCCGCACTGGCATTGAAATTCTTCCGGCGTAATACGCCCATCGCGCTATTTGCACATGGCATCGAGGTTTGGTCGGGCATTGGGTACCTGCGCCGCCTCGCGCTTTCCCGTACCCGAAAAATCCTATGCGTCAGCCGTTACACTCGTCGCCGTATTCTCGATCAGGTGCCGCGCATTCCGCAGGAGCGGCTCGTCCTGTTTCCCAATGCGCTCTCGGAGAGCTGGCGATCCGCGGCACGGGACGAACCGGCTCAGCCCGTTCCGAATCGGTTCATTCTGTCGGTCACTCGCCTGGAAAAAAGCGATCGATACAAGGGAATTGTGACCGTCATCGAGGCGCTATGCATGCTCTCTGATGAAGGCATGCACTATTGCGTCATCGGCAGCGGGAATGATTCGTCTTTCTTGCAGCAGGTCGCAAAACGCTGCGGCGTTCGGCATCGGGTTCATTTCTTGCCAGGAACAAAGGATGCCGAGCTAATTTCGTATTATGAAAGATGCGCGGCATTCGTGCTCCCCAGCGGCAGAGAGGGTTTTGGCATCGTTTTTCTCGAGGCGATGTATTTCGGCGCGCCGGTGATCGCCGCCAAGGAAAAGGGCGCATTGGATGTGGTTCGAGATCAAGAGACGGGGTTGTTGGTGAGATTCGGCGATTGTCTCGCGCTTAAGGATGCAATCGAGCGTCTCGGAGCGGATTTGGAACTGCGAGAGCGATTGCGTGTTGCGGCTCGAGCAACGGTGAACGGCCGCGGTCCATTCACCTTTGCGCGCTTTGCTGAACGCTGTGCCGACGTCCTTGAACTCGGCGAGTCTCAAACTGCATGAGCGGGGTCTCCATCCTCATTTTGACGCTCAACGAGGAAATCAATCTTCCGGCGTGCATCGACTCCTGCGCCTGGTCCGACGACATCGTGGTGTTCGATTCCATGAGCAAAGATCGCACGCTGCAGCTTGCCCAAGAAAAGGGGGCGCGCGTCGTGCAGCGGCATTTCGACAACTACGCGGCGCAGAGAAATGCCGCGCTGACGACAGTTTGCTACAAGCACCCCTGGGTGCTGATGGTGGATGCGGACGAGCGGGTGACCCCCGATCTCGCGCGGGAGATTGCAAAGACCGTTAGCGCCGCAAGCGCCGATGTCGCGATGTTCCGAATGCGCCGCAAGGACTATTTCTTGGGCAAGTGGCTCAGGCGCAGCAGCGGGTATCCAACGTGGTTTGGACGACTGGTACGGGTAGGGCGGATTCGCGTCGAGCGCGAGGTCAATGAAGAATACATCGCCGATGGCCAGGTCCAATACCTCGATTCCCACCTACATCACTATCCGTTCAATAATGGCATCGCCTACTGGTTCGAGCGGCACAATCGATATTCCACGATGGAGGCGGCAGCCAAGGTGAATGTCCGCAATGCGCCGATCGCGATGGGAGCGCTGGTGGGCGGCGACCCGATCGATCGCAGACGGGCATTGAAACAGATGCTCTACCGTATGCCGCTGCGTCCGATGATCATTTTCCTTTACCTGTACATCGTCCGACTCGGAATTCTCGATGGCCGCGCGGGATTTCATTTCAGCCGGATGCGCGCCGCCTACGAAATGCTGATCGATCTGAAGGTGATCGAGGCACGGCGTCGCCAACACGATCTGGCGGTGTGAATGCGTGTCTTGGGTCAAGCCGTTGCCGGCGCTCCGTCCGCAACTTCCGTCAAGAGTTTCCTCCAGCTTGCGAGCGCGAGCTTCGTTGAAAAACGCGAACACAGCAGCGCACGCGCGGCCAGGCCCATCGCGGCCAGCTGATCTCTGTTGCTTTCCAGGTCTTTTATCGTTGCGGCGAGCGCCTGCGAGTTGCCGGGCTCCAGCACCAGCCCGCAATGCGTGGCGCAAATCACCCGTGACAATTCGCCGTCTTGATCGCCGATAAACAGCACCGCACGGCCGGCGGCCAAAATGCCATAGAACTTACTGGGCACGATCAGCCCTTCCAGAGATGGAATCAGGCTGACCAGATGCAGGTCCGCGGCGGCGAGACTGTCTTCCAGTTCCGCGCGCGGCTGGTAGGCAAGGAAACGAAGATTGGGCATGCCGCGCAGCTCAGCTTTGGATTTGAGGGAGGCCATATTGGCTCCCGCGCCAATGAATAAGAACACGAAACGCGGGTCCGACTGCAGGGACTCGGCGGCGCCGAGAATCGTCTCGTATTCATGTGCGCGCCCTAAATTCCCCGAATAGCCGATCACGAATTTGTCGGTCAGTCCCAGTCGCGACCGCAGCGCGCTGTCGTGGATGGCTTTCGCGCGAATTAGCTCGGGGTCCGCCGAATTCTCGATGATCGTGCATTTGGAATTGGGCACCCCGCGAGTCTCAAGGTACTCCAGCATTCGGTTGCCCAACACTACATTGGCTTTGGCGACTCGCAGCGACATATCCCGCAAACCACGCAGTCCGGCTCCCACAATGGCGGGCAACGGCATGACTCCCAATTGCGATGCAACCTCGGGAAATATGTCTTGCAGCCAATTGATCAAAAAGGCGCCTTTGAGCCGTGCCGCGATGGCCGCAACTATCGAGATCAGCGGCGGATCTGTTTTTGCGACGACAAGATCCGCACGCTGAAGCAATCGGATCAGAGTGAAGGCACAAGTCATATAGAAAGACGCGTAATCCAGCGCACGACCCAACATGCGGCGGCGTCCAAACCGCGTGGTCCAGACGCGGTGTATCATGACGCCCTGCGCGAATTCGCGTGCCGGCAGTCGCGCAATCGGACTTAAATAGAGCTGACGCGAGCATACGATGTGCACTTCGATCCCGTCCGCCGAGAGGCCGATCGCGAGGTCTGTCAATAGCTGCGCGGTCGCGGACTCATCCGGGTAGTAGTACCGATTGACGAATACGACTCGCAATTGCAGGTATCTTAAGCCGCGCCGTTATTGGGTATTCCCACGGGCGCCTTTCTCAACTCCATGGCGGTAGGCGACATTGCGGGAAGCGCCATGCCGTAGCCGCGATCCCGGAGCACCTGAGCAATCAAATCCGCATCGATCGTCTTGCGACCATCGGCAAATGCATACAGCAATCCGAAGTCGCATAGTTGATTTACTAAGCGAGGAATTCCCTTCGTTCGGGCGTGCACAAATTCGATCGCATCCGCAGTGAACAACGCCGGCGCACCTCCTGCCACCTCGAGCCGATGCCGCACGTAAGCGTGGGTTTCCGTTCGCTCGAGAGGTTTCAAGTGAAAATCGACGGAGACGCGTTGCGCGAACTGAATCATTTCGGGGCGCGACAGCTTTTCACGCAGCTCCGGCTGACCCACCAAGAGAATCTGCAATATCAGGTCCCGTTCAGAATTTACGTTGGATAACAGGCGCAGCTCTTCCAACACCTGCAGCGGCAAATTTTGCGCTTCATCAATAATGAGGAGCGTACGACGCCCTCGAGCGTATTGGCTGACAAACGAATCGACCAAAGCTGAATATTGCCCAACGTCCGAATTGTCTGCCGGAACGACACCCAGCGCCGACAGTGCCCAGCCATGAATGGATTTGAACTGGCTGTGGGTGTGGCTGATGAGCCCGACGACTACCCGATCGCCCAAGCCGCGCAGCAAACGGCGCACCAACGTGGTCTTGCCGCAACCAATATCGCCCGTCAGCAAAGAGAACGCGGCCTGCGATTCCAAACCATATTCGAGCATGGTCATTCCCATGGCGTGCTGGCTCGACGGGTAAAGAAATGCCGGATCCGGCGTCGGTGAAAACGGCTTTGCCCTGAAACCAAAATGGCGCTCATACATGGGGAGCGCGCCTCAGTAACCCGCCGGCGCATCGGCGGCGCGATTGAGAACCGTGCCGACGAGGGGCGTCTTGTGCAACAACTCAACGGTTCGCACGAGATCTTTGCGCCGTGTGCGCCTCTCAGCGGCGACCACCAACCCGCACTCAACCAAGGGGGCAAAAGACAGAGCATCATCGGCCAATAACACCGGCGGGAGATCAATCACGACGATTCGTTCAGCATAGCGCGCGCGTAACTCGCCGACGATCTCGCGGCTACGCGGTCCTGAGAGGATCTCCGAGGAGTTGCCGAGCGTCGATCGCGCCGGCATGAGAACCAGCCGGTCGAATCCCTCCGGGTGATAAAGGCAGTCTTCAACGCGAGCGCGCCCTGCCAGGGCATCATCTGCACCGAACTCGGGGGCGAGGCCGAGTCGTTCCCCAACATTCGGATGCTTGAAATCGAGATCGACGAGCAACACTGTGTGCGATTGATCGCTAGCCAGGCTTACCGCGAGGTTGATTGCGGTTGTGGTCTTGCCATCGTTTGCTCCGGGGCTGAATATCGCAATCGAACGCCAGCCGTGGGCGTCCATTCGCTGCAGGACCTGGGTGCGCAACATGCGAAAAGCGACGGCAGCCGGATCCGCAGATGCCGGATGAATGATCCGATTGTCTTCGAGAACGCGGGCAGACGGAGCGAACACGCGAGTCCGCGTATATACGATGGAGACCGGTGATGCGTTGGCCGCAGGTACCGGGTCGAATTCGGTCACCGCCGCGCCAGATGCCGCCTCATGGTGTGCGCGCTCCAATCGCGCCAGATCCAACGCTTTGCGAATTCGATCCATGACCTATACACCAAATCGCCGCAGTAAACTCAGCCAAACCACGTCCAAGGGTTTGACGAAGAGATGTAGTGTCAGTGCCGCCAAAGCGACGACCACGATGCTGCCGCCCCACGAGTATCCGACCAATCTCCTGCGCCGCACGCGGTCAGCGGCTGTGACGATGATGGGAATGGAAGCAAGCGCCGGCACCTGCAGCATGAGACGGATGTCGCCTGGTCCGCGCACTGAAGCGTCGAACGAGTCCCTGGCGATAGCCGCACCGATTCCCGCGGCAATGGCAATGAACAACCCGACCAGCAAAATGAGCATGCGATTTGGCTTGACGGGCTTTTCCGGAGGTTGCGGCGGCTCGATCAGCGTAAAGCGCTCGCCTTTCTTTTCCGTCTCGAGATTCGCTGACACTTGCGCCTCAGTTTGCTTGGAAAGAATTTCCTGGTACTTGAACTGCGCGCTCTCCAGATCACGCGCCATGGTGCGGTATTGGCGTTCGACTTCCGGCGATTCGGCCATGCGTTTTTCATACTGGTCGAGCTTGACATGCAATTCATCGCGTTTTTTGATGGCATTGACCCGCTCGACGGCGACCGAGTCGAGCTGACCTTTGACCTGAATGTAGACAGGATTGTCCGCATGCGCTGCTTCCGTGCGTCTGGTTCCGACATCCGCCTCTTTTGCTACGGACTCCTCGAGACTGTCGACGCTGCGCGTCAGGCGCACGACGTCGGGATGATCATCGGAATACTTCTCTTTCGCCGCCGCCAGCTGGGATTTCGCCTCGGAGAGTTGCCGCAATCTGTCAGCGGTCTGATCTTCCGCCCTGACTTCCTTTTCCAACCCATCGACCTCGCGCTGCGTGCTGATAATATCGGGGTGCCCCGGAGCGTAACGGGCCTTATAGCTGGCCAGTTGGGACTTCAATGTCTTGAGGCGGTCTTCGGGTCCAAACACTCGTTGTCCGCTATCCGTGAAGACCTGCGTATTGGGGCTGATCTGCGCGAGCTGCGCCTCGAGTAGAACGCGTTGCGAATCCAAGGCACTCAAGCGATTTTCCGCATCGCGCAACTCCATCTCCGTTCGCTCCATCGTCGTTACATTGAGTTGCGCGAGTTCGGGCAGCTCGTCGTGATGTTTCTCTTTGAACGCCGCCAGGTTTTTATCCAGCTCGGCGATGTGCGCGGCCTCGCGCGTCGCTTGTTCACTAAAAAACGTCGAGGTTTGCTGAGACAGCTCGGTTCGTGACGTGAGATTTTCACTGAGATATAGCGATGTGAGTTCATTGGCGACCTTCAATGCCAACTCAGGAGAGCGGTTTTGGTAGGACACGGCGAAAGCGATTGTCGCCTGCGTCGGACGGCCGCTGCGCGGATCGATGACGTCCGCGCTGATCATGTGCATGCCGATATCATCCCTAAATCTCTGCAGCAGAACCTCGCGAGGCGCCTTCTCGCGAATCGCGGGATAGAGGCCGTAGCGCTCGATAAGGGAGAGCAGGTTTTGCGTGGTCATGACTCGCTGACTAATCACCTGTACTCGCTGATCGGCGAATGAGGTGATCACCGAACGCACCATATCTTGCGGTATCTCTTGTTGCTCAATCAGGATGGTGCCCATCGCGCGATAGGTTGGGGGCAATAGGAGCGCAATGACCACCGCCAGTACCGCCGCGACGCCGGTCACGACCGTGAATGTCGCGCGCTGACCCCAATACGACATGAATTTCTCGCGCAGATCGATTGATACTTTTTCCGTCGGCGTATTCATGGTTGCCTATTGAAATTTCTTCCAATCGAATTGACGCGACAGTTCGATACTGACGCCGGTCGAAGCGATTCCGATGCTGGGCGTGCCATAGTGTTCAAGCACATACGAGGCGTTGATGGCCGCCGTCCAGTGCTCGGTCCATTGCCAGGTCGCAAATATCTTCAGAGCGGTAATGTCGAGATCAACAATGGGGCCTGTTCTCTGCGGCTGTTGATATGCGAACCGGTGCGCGTCTGCCCCGATGCTCCAACGCTCCGAAGGAGTGTACGTCGCTTTCAATCCATAACTGTCTTGGCGCGATAGAAAGACAAAGCCCGTGGGGGTCAGCTGCCGCGACGCATCGGCGCTCAACAGTAGCAACTCAGTTTGACGCGCCAGACTCGCGGAAAAGAGACTGCCATTTTGGCTGGACTTCTCGGCAATCGGCACTGTAACGACGGCAAGACCGCTTGCGGTGAATTCGAGAAACTCCTCGGTGATATTGAGTTCATTGTTTGCCCGCGAGTATCCTCCGCTCGCGGACAGGGACCAGATTTCAGTCAGTTTTTTGACAAAGCCCAACTGCACATTGGCGTTGCCGCTTTCCGTCGTGCCGTCGAGTGATTTGTAGCGCCCCGCGCTGACCGTCGCCGTAATCTTGTTTCGCTCGGAAGCATCCCAGGTGAGCCCCGGCGTAACGCTGGTGTACTTATAGTCTGTGAGCGTTCCGACGCCTTGCGGCGCGCCATAGCGCACTCTGCTCGAATTGATATCCGTAGTGAATTCCAATCGTTCCGTCAGATGGCGGTCCCAATTCAGCTCCGCGGTTCCGGTGTCGCGCCGCACGCCCGCGGCACCGTCCAATATGTAGTCGTGATAGAGGCTGGAATCACGCGCCAATCCGGCGCTGAGGATCAGCGCACTGCGCGCCGTATCGAATTCAGTGCTGACGTTTAGGTGCGCATAGTCGGAGTCCAGGGATGAATACCCTTGAGTATCGCTGAGACGAAAGCTCGGGAGAACCGAAAACTTAAACGCGTCACTGTTGTAGGTGGTAGGCCCATCCAGGAGCAGGGCCGCGTGGCTCTCGGCGGTGCCCGGGAGGTTGAGCAATCCGGGATTTGTGGAATAGTCGCCCGAGATGCCCAGCACCGGCTGTGACCCCCATACGCCCGCCGCCGAAGGCTCAATAATGGACATGGCCGCTGCCAGCAAGCAGAGCGGCGGCACCCGCATTGGGGTCATGGCACGACAACCGTGTCACCATTTCTCAAGAGGATATTTTGAGACAACCTGCGCCCACGCTCGATATCGCCGTAGCGGAAAGGAATCGATATTTCGTGATCTCCTTCGCGCCGTAAAATGCGGATGGCGTTGGTATTTGCAAACGGTGTCGAGCCCCCCGCAAGGGTCAGCGCCTGCACGACGTCGATGGGTCCGATGAGAGGGAAGTCGCCGGGACGAGTTACCTTGCCGATGACGAAAATTCGATTGCCACCGGCCGCCTTCACGCTCACGGTCACGACCGCATCCGGTATGAATTTCCGAAGCTTTTTTTCGAGCATTGAGGTGAGTTCCGCGACGGTATGACCCGCGGCCTCCAAATCCCCCGCCAGGGCAAACGATATGCCTCCGTCGGGACGCACCAGCACCTCGCCCTGTAGATCGGTTTCTTTCCAAACCGAGATGACCAGCAGGTCCCCAGGGCGCAATTTGTAGCCATCCGGGGAAATGGCCGCTGGTTCATCCGCCGCGAAAGCCAGTCCGCAGAAGACAAACAGACCTACAGCCAGACACCTAATCAGACTAGGCGATACCACAATCCTTCACGCCTCACAGCCCTTCAAGGAACAAGAAGTCTAGGCACCGGATATGTGAGTTTCATTGCAGCGGACTACATTTCGGCGGTCAGCGTCATGCAATTGTCGGCACTTTGTCATCGAAACGACGCCGGTACCGCATACTGAACAGCAAACCCAAGCCCGAAATCAGCAGGATCAGGGCGCCCGGGAGGGGAACCGGGGTCGCACCGTTGGGCTGAAAGGTGAGTTTTATACCGTAGACACCGACGCCGAATGTGCCCGCGGCGTCCCCAAACCAATGCGCATAGAGCATGCCCGGCTCGACACTCACCGATTCGGTGCCCGCGCCCATCGATGCACCCACGGTACCCGTCGTCGTGGTCAGGAAAAAATTGAGGTTACTGATGGTATCCAACCAAGGAATATCCGAGAGACTGACCGTGAGCGTGCCGGCAGTCGTTATGTCGAAGGACTGAACAAAGGATTGCTGGCCCTGAATGAAGCCGGAGCTGTCGTAGAGCACTGTATCCGCCGATGCGGAACTGAACGGCAAAGCCCACGCGGCTATCCCGACCAGCGCAATGGTGATGAATTGTCGGATATGCACGATGTTCCCCTTTGTCTCAATTAAATGAACGAAATCGCTAGGCCGGCTGCCGGACTTGCAGCCGCGCGGCTTCCTCGATCGGAACGACGTTATCTTGGCCGGCGCTGAATCCATCGGTGCGGCTCTCTGAATTCCGATATACATATTTGTCGTACAGATAGCGTCGCAAAGAATGGGTGCGTTCCGACGATTCACTCTCGGCCGCCGGGCGCCCGTCCTTGATGCGCATGAGCAGGTATTCGTCGCGCAAGCCGCTCATCGCGAGCAGCGCCACATCGTCGCGCTCGACCTGCCTGCCCTCTTCGGCCTTGTCGTTGATGATGCTTTCCAGCCGGAACGCATCCAGCTCGAAATAGCGGATCAGTTCGTCGCCCGACTCGACCAGTACCGGCACGAGATTTCGCCCGCGGATGCCGTGATCGCACAGCGGTGCGATGCGCCCCAAAGTCGATTTGATCGCGAATCGGATGATGTCGGAATCTCTTACTCCGAGCCGTTTTGCGATGCGTTTGATATTGCGGATATCGCTATCGCCCAAACGAATCGACACGGCTTGTTTACGTTGATCAACCACGATGTCTCCGTTCATCAGATGGATGTAAGACCCAACACGCGGGATCGTAGGCGAAAAGTGTGTCGTGAAAATGGCACTTCAATGACGAATTCAACCGGTTATGTAATTAATCGTTGGGTCCTGTGCATACGCAGGAGCGACGGCGGACTTCAATGGATCGATGGAAGCACTTGAGGATCTGTGAATTCTGGATGACACGGGAGCCAGCAAGGCGCGCGCCTCTTGCACTTCGCGACGTCAGCGGCTAGTACTCACGCGCATGACTGCCTCACACCCTGATTCCGCGGCCGCGCTACGCCACGCGTTCGACTTGGCCCGTCACGGTCAGCTGCATCGCGCGCAGGACATTTGCGGCGAAATATTGCGGCAACAAGTGAATCACGCCGAAGCCTGGTTACTGCAAGGAGTCATTGAAGTGCAGACCGGCCGTGCCGCCGAGGCTGCCGCATCGATCCAGCGCAGCATACAATGCGACCCGACTCGAGCCGCCGCGCATTCGCTGCTCGGGGACGCATTGCTGAGTCTGTACCGGCCGGCAGAGGCACTCGAAAGCTACCAGGTCGCGCTACGGCTCGATTCGCGCATCGTTGCCGCGCACTTTGGACGAGGCAACGCGCTGCTCGATCTTCAGCGTCCTCGCGAAGCGCTCCAAGATTACGATCGGGTGCTGCAATTGCGGC
>Ga0265760_10000119_pt1 | contig 20061 bp, 14 predicted proteins | sample NZIome_2_FD_200831 | JGI IMG/M metagenome (GOLD analysis project Ga0265760, IMG submission 200831) | Metatranscriptome of rhizosphere microbial communities from Maridalen valley, Oslo, Norway - NZI1 (Metagenome Metatranscriptome) | ecosystem: Host-associated > Plants > Roots > Rhizosphere >...
CAGCAATACCGCACCTTTTCAAAACGTGGATCGTTTTCCTCTCACGTTGGCTCTGAATGGCACTTTTGGATACACCCGCGACTTGTCCAACGTGCCTGGGCTGGATCCGCAGCCACTTAACGTGGTCCTGCGTGAACCTCTTGCGGGAGCCTTCAATACGCTGGAGTTTTCCGTTCCCCGGAGCGTGGAAATTGGTTCCACTCAGGAGTTGGGCGTGAATCCCGCGAACGCTGGTGGCAACCCGCTGGACATTACCAATCCCGGCGGGGGATGGCGCAAACGAGCACTCAGTTCGAGCGAAGAGGTTTCCGAAGTTGGCAATGCAGCCAACGGAAACGTGCTCGGCTATACCTACTGGAGCACGGGCAACTTCGCCAGCGTGGTCAGCAGCACGCGATACTTAACCGTGGACGGGATCGACCCGATTTATGCGAACTACGCGGGCGGGTTTTTCCCGACCTGCACGCCGCCGTGTCCGGGGCTTGTCTCCTTCACCAACATTATTAATGGCAGCTACCCAATTTGGTCCGTATACCGCGTAGCCACCACAAAAACGGTCCCTGCGGGAGTGGCAGCGCTGATTGCGGCGGCGCAGACTCAAGCTGCGACGACCATCCCTGATTTTGTTCCCTTTAATCAGCTGGCCGTATTTCGCTCCCACTACTACCTGTCGGGCAAGGGCACTTCAAACGGATTCATAGCGGGCCACCCCGAATCCGGTGGTGACTTAGGTGGCGCCGTGTTCCCAGTCCAGGCAGACCTGGACTTCTACACCGATACAGGCAAAGAGTTGGTTGGCTTGAAGCAATAGCACGAGGTGGAAGTAAGCGATGGAGGCAGGTTGCAGCGTCCCCTGGGTAGCCTGCCTCCATCGTTCAAGTAACGTGAAGGCAAAGCAATGGTGATATTCACAGTTGGATTGTGGGATTCCAAACTTCGCTTTTAGAGCATTGTGTGAAAGAGGTTGCGATGCGGTATCTGTGGAAGAGAACAGTTAAGCAGCTTTGTATTATTTCGCTGACGTTGCTGTTTGCGCTCGACGCGGTTAGCTGGACTCAAGAGTCAAAACTGAGCCCAGGTCCCAAAACTGACGCTCGCACCGCAGGCGAAGCGGAGAATTGGGGTTCGCTTTCACTCGCCGGTAGCGAGTTAACCCCGGAGCGGCCATTGCTTGGGGAAAGAGACGACTTTCCTCAATTCACTCGTGAACTGATCCAGGTCAAGTGGCGTAGAGGCGACCCGATCGATTTGTATGTGATCCGGCCCAAGGCAGTGGCCAAGCCTCCGGCCATTTTGTATCTCTACAGTTATCCCTCGGAAACCGATCGCTTTCGGAACGACGACTACTGTGCGCGCGTGACTAGAGATGGATTTGCGGCCATCGGATTTGTATCGGCCCTCACCGGACATCGTTATCAGAATCGGCCCATGAAGCAGTGGTTCGTCAGCGAGTTGCCGGAAGCGCTAGGTACCTCCGTACATGACGTGCAAATGATTCTGAACTACCTCTCTACCAGGGGTGATCTGGACATGAGCAAAGTCGGGATGTTTGGCGAGGGATCTGGCGGCACCGTTGCCATCCTGTCCGCCGCGGTTGACCAGCGAATCAAAACGGTAGACCTGCTGGATCCCTGGGGAGATTGGCCAGACTGGATGGCGAAGTCTGAGCTCATCCCCGATGAGGAGCGTTCCAATTATGTTAAACCGGAATTCTTGGAGAAGGTCGCCCCTTTCGATCCAGTTCAGTGGTTGCCTCAGTTGACTTCGCAGCACATTCGCATTCAACAGGTAATGGATGACTCCGTGACTCCCAAGCTGGCAAAGGAGCGAATCGAATCGATTGCTCCTCGTAATGCGCAAGTCGTTCGTTACGACAGTACGCGAGACTTCTTTACTGCTGTTTCGGGAGGAAGGATTTTTCAATGGGCAAAGGAACAGCTCCAGCCTGCTCCTTTGAAGCCGCCGGCAGTTCAGGCTTCGCAAAAACCGGGTGTAAGACCTGTCGAATCCGGCCGCGACTAGCTTTGCTGCCTACGAAAGCCGGATTGACGTTCAAGAGGTGATTGGAGCTTCTCGTGTTTAACAATATGTGGCGTTGTGCTTGCATTTGTTTTTGCATGACTTTCTTGGTGTTGGTCATGACAAGCTGCGGCGGCTCGAGCCCGGCCGCGATCGATGGCTTGAGTTCTCTTTCGGCGGTCACGATTGGCATCTCGCCTCAATCGACGGCGATAACGACGGGCGCGCAGCAAGCTTTCACGGCGACCGTTACCAACACCAGCCTGACCAGCGTCAGTTGGATGGTCAACGGAATCGCCGGCGGCAACAGCACCTTCGGAACCATCGACAAAACCGGCACGTACACGGCGCCTCCGTACATGCCTATTCCTCCAAGTGTCACGGTCACTGCGGTGGCAAATGCCGACGAAAGCAAGACTGCAAGCGCCTCGGTTTCCATCAACGGGCAGACGGCTCCGGGTACAGTCACCATCTCTCCGAAATCGGCGAACGTCTCTGTGGGAGGAATTGCTCTATTCACCGCGACAGTGAATGATGCGAATCCTGCCGTCTCTTGGCTCGTGAACGGCGAAACCGGAGGCAACTCCGACGTGGGAACGATTACGCCCGTTCCTGGGTCCGGCGATCAGGCGCTTTACACGGCTCCATTGCAGGTGCCCGACGCCGGTGCAGTAACTGTCACTGCTGTTTCCGTTGCCAATCCCCAACAGGCGGCGTCAGCGGTGGTGAACATATCTCCCGCCACGCAGGGAGGCGCCGTGGTCACAATAGTAAGTCCGGCAACGCCGCCAACCGTTCAAGCCGGACAACCTCAAACCTTCCAAGCCAGCGTGACTGGAGTCAGCGATACAAGTGTTTCATGGGAAGTCGACGGCATACCCGGCGGCAACGCGAGTGTAGGCACGATCGCAGCTGGAAGCAAGGACACTGCGACTTTCACGGCTCCCCAGGTCCTGCCAGCTCCGCCGCAGGTACAAGTAATCGCTGTCTCGAATGCTCAACCGTCAGCCACCGCATCGATCGCGGTGAATTTGATTCCGGTGCAAACCGTCACGGTTACAGTGTCTGCTGATCCATGCACAAACACGGGCGCCGTAGCTATAAATTCAACGGTTCAGTTCACAGCATCCGTAGCGGGAAACAACAATCAAACGGTGACATGGCAGGTCAACCAGGTCGATGGAGGCAACAGCCAGGTCGGAACGATCGCGACTAGCGGACTTTACACCGCGCCCGCGAACCTACCCAGCCCCGCGATTGTGACTGTCACTGCCGTCTCGAACGCGGTTCCATCGGTGAGCGGAAGTCAGAAGATCACCATTGTTTCAAATCCTATGCTGCAAGTTTTGCTGGCGCCGCTGCCCCCCTTGGGCCAATATCCGGAGATCCCGACAGGAGGTGGGCAGCAATTCCAAGCCACGGTACTCGGCGCGGGCGACATTTCTCAGGCAGAGATCAACTGGCTAGAAGATGGTTACTCCGACGGCGACGGTGGTATCTACGGTTCGATAACTCCGACCAATCCTCAGGGTTGCGTAACGACCGTGAGTTACTCGGCGCCGCTTACCGTTCCCAATCCAGCGCAGTTTCCAATAACCGCACAGTCTGCCTATGATTCGACCAAGTCGGCTTCTGCGACCATCACCATAGTTCTGTCTGGGATTACCGTGCAACCCGAACCGACCAATCCCGATGTCCCGCAAACTAGCCAACAAGTCTTTAACGCTGACATAACAGGTACGTCGGATCCCAACGTGTATTGGTCTTTGTCCTCCCAACAATGCTCGGGCGACGCTTGCGGTACGCTAAGTACGCCTGGGCCTTCTCCAACCACAACCTACACTGCTCCGGCCCAAGGTACGCCGCAGGTCACGTTGACCGCGATCTCGGAAGCCAATTCGAGCGCGCAAGGCACCGCGACAATCACAGTAACGTGCGGTGGCCAGCCCTCGATTTCCATTTACCCCAGCTCAGCCACGATTCAGGCTGATTCGGCCAGTCCCCTTACGTTCAATCCAGTCATCAGTCCGTGTGGAAACCAGAGCGCGGAGGTGACTTGGGAGCTCGGGTGCATTTCTCTTTCGGATGGTTACTCCGGGGAGAACTGCAACGATGTGGAATTCAAAGGCGGAGGACCGGGCTGCACGGAGCTCAACAATGGCTTGGGGAAGATTTGCGGCAACCGCTCGAATGGCGGTCCGGGAACCGATCCCCTGAGCTATTACGCGCCACGAAACCTGTTCACGACTACATTTTCCCCCAACGTTTGCGAAGAGCAAAATAACGGCAACGGTGACGGGCTCGTGCCCCTCACGGCGACTGTCTTTTTGCAGAGCTGTCCTGCTCAGGGTTGCCAAGCTACGGCCTGTATTACGGTCACGGCACCATAGCATGCACATCGCGACCCGGCGCGCAGGATGTTGGAGGCGTTAAGCGTTTGTTGACAAGCTAGTCAGGGTGCTGGGATCTGCGGACGTCTTGCCCCCTTGGTGTCGCGCAATAGAAGTTCACACAACTCCTGATGCCCGGCGAAGTGCAGTGCGGTAATTCAGAGCGCGCCGATCCCAAGATTTCGCCGCATGGGCATGCAGATCGAATATCTGGTCCCTGTCGACGGTGTGCTGAACGAATGGATTCGCCCCTGGGGACTGACGACTAGGCGGTGACCCACGACAAACACTGGGGAGAACTGGCGCCTCTATGACCAATATTTTTTCCAAGGAGACGATGGACCCAACTCCTTCGAGAAGGTTCGTGGGGACATACTTGCCTATCAATGGAGTTCGGCGGATGCAGATCAACGATCGTGATCCAAAACGTTCCGACGTACATTGAACTTGATCTGAAAACCGGCAAAGCTGCAATTGACACCGAGGACCCACGAGACGGTCAAATTGGTGGGCCGACAACGCGCTGCGGATCCTCAATTGGCTCATCGCGGAATTTATCTCAAAAAGTATGTAAGCTTCGGGTGATTGGGCGTCCTGCTCCTCTTCCCTGATGAGTTCGAAGTAGTAATCATGATCGTGGTTGCGACCGAAGAGATGCATGGGCCGGACTGAGTCCTGGCCTGAAAACGATTACGAGCGAGCCTACGGTTGGAAAAGACAACACCATCTAAGAGAGCGAAATGGCGCTCTTGTTTGAGTGCATGCAGCAGTGCGCTCAAAAGTGCTTGACACCGCCGACATTGTCAGAGACGCGATGTTACAAAAGTCTCCAACGATTCCCGTGCAGACTGGCAGTTTTGCCAGTTGGCGGGGGCGGATGACGTTCCTACCCTTGGATCGACACATGAGCGTGTCTTGAAGGACACGAGCCGGGGATTTTATAGCTTGTGACTTATTTCACATCCGTGCGCGGTACAGACCATTCCGTCAGGTTGCGTATTCACAATCCAGATTTTGCATGAAGGCCCTCAATTCAATTAAAAGCTGGTGCCGCCCATAGAGCGACGGGCAACAGATGAAGATGATGAGGAGAAAGAGAATGGATCTTAGAAGGATTGGTCGATCATTTCCGCTGGAAGCGCTTGTCGTCTCCCTCCTTTGCGGCGCGGTGTCGGCTTCGGCTGCTGACGTTATTGAAGGCCGTGTTCTCGGTGGAGGTGCCCCGATCTCTAACTCTACTGTAACCCTGTGGGCTGCAACCGCGGACGCACCCAAGCAACTCGCTCAGGCCAAGACCGACGAATCTGGCCGCTTTGAAATCAATGCCAGCGAGACGCAGAGCGACGCCGTGCTCTACCTTGTAGCTACCGGTGGCGAACCTAAGGCCCACGGAGGCGGAGACAACGCTGCCATCGCGTTGATGACGGTTGTGGGCAGCAAGCCCCCGGCCATGGTCGTTATCAACGAGTTCACGACGGTGGCATCGGTGTGGACGCACGCGCAATTCTTAGATGGCACTGCGATCAAGGGTCATGCCCTCGGTCTCCACATCGCTGCGGGTAACGTACCCAACTTCGTTAACCTAGAGACAGGTGGATGGGGCGGAGCAATTCAGGACCCCCTCAACAGCGGCCAGACGCCTACGATGGCCAACTTCGCAACTCTTGCTGACCTGCTCTCCGGTTGCATCACGCGGGTGAAGGCCGATGCCTGCAGCAGGTTGTTCGCAGCCTCTACACCCCCAGGTGGTGGCGCTCCAACCAATACGCTAAACGCAGCCGAGTCAATCGCCTTTAACCCGTGGTACCAGCCAGAAAGACTCTTCGACCTGCTCCGTCAGTTCTATCCGGTATCGCCGAGCAATCACATGCTTGCGGTTCCGTTCATGCCGTACCTCAACTGGGCACCTAGCGCCTGGACACTTCCGCTCAAGTTCACCGGCGGAGGGTATGTCGCGGGTGGCAAGTGCATGTTCGACAGCGAGGGCAACCTGTGGGTCGGCGACAACTTCTCCGTAGGATGGCAGGGTCAGGACTCGTTGTGGCAGGGCCACGCCACCAAGTTCGCCCCGAATGGCCGAGCGCTCTCACCGATCACCACGGGTTTCACAGGCGGCGGAATGGAAGGGGGCACTTTCGGTGCGGCAGTCGACGCGAAAGACAATGCATGGCTGACCAGCTATGGCAGCAAATCCATCTCGGTATTCGACAAGAACGGCAAGCCCCTGACACCACCGGAGGGCATCAATTTCGATGGCCGCCTCGGTCTGATGCAGGGTGTCATCGTCACGCCGAGCGGTGATGTTTGGGTCCTGGGTATCGAGAAGAGGCAACTCGTTTACTTCCCCAAGGGCGATATAACTAACGGCCGCATCGTTTGCGAGGGCGACAGCGCGGAGCCGTGCAAGTCGTTCGTAGCTCCGTTTCACCTCGGCATCGACCAGCAGGACCGAATCTGGGTGTCCAACAGCGGCACTCCTCACGTCACCCGCTTTCCAGCCTCCGATCCGAGCAAGGCCGAGAACTTCAAGACCGGAATCAACAACAGTGGTCTTGCCATCGACAGTCAAGGCAACGTCTGGGTCACCAACCGCTTCGGTACTGGCTTGTTGGGAATGGCTCATCTAGTTGACATGGGAGTACGCCTGAAGCTAGAGGGTGTTGCGGCGGCCTCTGACTACCTGACGAAGACAATGTCGGAGCAGCAAGGCGGCACCACGAACGGCGGCAGCGTCACGCTGCTGCGGCCGGACGGCACCCAATTTCCGGGCTCGCCGTTTAAGAGCGGCGGACTTCCCGGGCCCTGGGCGGCGGTCGTGGACGGCAATGACAACGTCTGGATCTCCAACTTTGCCATGCCTAGCAGTCCGATCGTCGAGCTGTGTGGCGTGCGTACCGAGCACTGCCCGCCCGGCGTGCATACGGGCGAGCAGATTTCACCGCCCGGTGGCTACGTGGGAGGAGGTTTGCAGATGCAGACCGATCTCAGCATCGACCCAGCGGGCAACGTCTGGGTGATGAACAACTGGCAGGATATTGACAGCTGTATCGGTACACCCAAAGAGGCGCTTTCGACGCGTTGCGGTGGTCAAGGCGTCGTGATCTTCTACGGCATGGCCAAGCCGGTACGCGCCCCGCAGATTGGGCCAGCGCGCCAGCCATAAATAGGAACTAAGTTTGGTCCTTGTTGCAAGGACTATAAGTTGGACGCGGAACATCGCGCGCTGGGAGGATCAGTGCTGGGATCGTCCATAGGATGGATACTAATCATTTCAGGGGTTGCGACGGCTGCCGGGGGTCTTGCCGCGTGTCTCTTCCCTCTGCCGGTTTTGCAATTAATTTTCGGAGCCAAAACTACCGACGGCCTCACCATGTTCTTTATCCGGCATTGGGGAGCGCTGCTTTTTGTGGTCTGCGCTCTGACCGTGTATAGCGCGTACGTCCCCGGTACTCGCGTCCCCATCTTGACGGCTGCCGTCATCGAAAAGCTCGCCATCGTTCTGCTTATCGTCTTCGGGCCAGCGAAACGCACGGTCGCAATGACCGCTATCGCAACGATGGATGGAATCTTGGCCATCCTGTTCGTTGCGTATCTTGCCGGGTTGTAAGATTCGGCGACGGAGCTGCGGAGGCAACCGTAGCGATAGGTGACGAAACCAGACCATTGCACTCACTGAGAATTACCGATGTGCCGGCGTTTCAACCTGGGGTCAGTGCTGCGGCTGGGTTTGCTGTTGCTGAGCCGCTGGCTGGGAAGTCGTCGTGGTGCTTGAGGTCGGCGTCGTCGTGGACGGACTCGGCTTCGGAGGTTTCGGCACCGTCTTTTTCTTTACGACTTTCTTAGGCGGTTCGGTGTCGTCGACAACAACTTTCTTGGGCGCCACCGGAGGCGGCGCCGCAGCCGCCTGCAGATCCCGAACCTGGCTCCGCAGTTGGGTGAGCTCGCCTTCTTTCGAAGTGGCCAGAGTCTCCATCCGCTCCGCCAGCTCTCGGCGCGACCTCTCGATCGCACTGAGATCGTTTTGCACGGATTGGAATTCGTCTTTGGGGCCGAACGCTCCCGCCGACTCGACCACCGGTCCTAAGACGTCGAAAAGCGCATCCAGATTGCGGTAGAGCTTGAAAGTTGCCCCAACGTTCTCCGGAGAAGCTCGCAGTTGAGCGATGATTTCCGGAAGCGCATTTTGCAGGTTGCGCTGGAGAGACTCGACGTCCGCCTCGGTGCCGCGCTTGGTGTTCGAATCGATCTTCCATTTCTCGATTCGTAGCTTCGCCAGGTCCACCTGCGTGGCCTGCGCGACCTGTTCCAACTGCGACAGCAGTAGGTTCAGTTGACTCACCGAGGCGTACGGAACCGCCGGCCCCGAACCCGCCGGCGCCGAAGCGGCGGTCGCAGGAGAAGGCGTTGCCTGCGCCATCGCCAGGGCGACCAGAAAAGGCAACACAAAAAAACGCCAACCGAAAGTTCGAAGAAGTTTCATCAGGTCGTGTTGCCCTCAGCATACCCATTTTCGTAGTTTTCGTAAAATTAGAAAGGAGCACGTGCGCCGTTAGAGCACAAGGTTTGACTAACCTCATCCAGTAAGCGAGAATTGATCTATCTGATCTGGAGTTCTCGCCGGATCATTGGTTCTTCCTCAGTGGGCCTGTGGCGCAGTTGGGAGCGCGCTTCCATGGCATGGAAGAGGTCGTCGGTTCGAACCCGACCAGGTCCACCAAATCTTTACAACTCAGAAGGAAGCAGGGCACAAGTCGTTGGCGCCGATTATCAATGCACAGGGCATCTCCAAGTCTTTCGGATCGACCGTGCTCTTCCAGAATATCTCCTTCACCGTTTCTGAAGACGACCGGATCGGACTGATCGGTCCAAACGGCTCGGGCAAATCCACCCTGCTTCGAATTCTGGCTGGCGACGAAGATGTGGATAGCGGCGAAATCGCGGTCCGCAAGCGCGTCCGGCTCACCTGCGTTTTGCAGGACTCGAAATTTGCACCTGGAGAAACGGTTCGGTCGGTCGTCGAGAAAGCGCTGGAGCGTGCCGCCGTTTCTGCGACCGAGCGAGGCACTCGCTTCGCGGAAACCCTTGGTCGCGCCGGTTTCGACGAACTCGAAACCCCGGCAACTGCCCTGTCGGGAGGCTGGCAAAAGCGTCTGGCAATCGTCGAAGCGCTGGTTCAGGGACCGGACATTCTGCTGCTCGACGAACCCACCAATCATCTCGATCTGGCGGGAATCGAGTGGCTCGAAGCGCTTCTTCAAGATGCAGCATTCGCCTGCGTAGTCGTCAGCCACGACCGCTACTTTCTTGAGAATGTCGCGACTGAGATGGCAGAACTTAATCGCACTTATCCGGATGGACTGCTGCGCGTCCGCGGAAACTACAGTACGTTCCTGGAAAAGAAGGAAGAGTTCTTGCATTCACAATCGAAGCGGCAGGAAGCGCTTGAAAATCTCGTGCACAACGAAATCACTTGGCTGCGGCGCGGGGCCAAAGCCCGGACCCGCAAATCGAAAGCCCGAATCGACAAAGCCGGCGACTTGATGACCGAACTCGCGGACCTGAACCTTAGAACCCGCACGGCGACCGCCAACATCGATTTTTCCGCGACGGACCGAAAAACCAAACGGCTGATTGAACTGGAAAATATTGGTTTTGAAATCGGTGACCGTACACTTTTCGACGGCCTCAACTTCGTAATAACGGCCGGGATGCGGGTCGGACTTGTCGGACCGAATGGCAGCGGCAAGACCACACTCCTGCGTCTGCTACGCGGCGAACTATCAGCAACTGCGGGGGAAATTCGCCGAGCCGACTGGCTGCGAATCGTGTACTTCGATCAAACCCGCCAACTCGATCCCGACGTAACTCTGCGCCGCGCGTTGGCTCCAGACAGCGATTCCGTGATCTATCAGGACCGCGTGATCCACGTCGCGTCGTGGGCTGCAAGATTCCTGTTCACCGGCGAGCAACTCAATCAACCCATCGGCCGCCTATCCGGAGGCGAACGGGCACGCGTGCTGATCGCGCAGCTCATGCTGCAGCCCGCGGACGTACTCCTGCTCGATGAGCCCACCAACGACCTCGATATTCCGACGCTCGAGATACTCGAAGAAAGCTTGGTGGAGTATCGCGGCGCACTGGTGCTGGTCACGCACGACCGGTACATGCTCGATCGCGTTTCCACGATCGTGCTCGGCCTCGATGGACGGGGTGGCGCGGAGAGTTTCGCAGATTACTCGCAGTGGGAGTCCTGGCAAGCCGATCGGAAACAGCCGCTGAAGTCAGTTCGCTCCAGCGGCGCTCAACCCCGACGTGTAACGACTGCGTCTGAGCCATCAGTAGCGAAAAAGAAGCTGTCGTATCTGGAAGCCCGTGAATACGCAACCATCGAGGAGCGTGTTGCCCAGGCTGAGCAAGTGCTGCAGGAGAAGCGTGCCCAGCTCGAGGACCCTGCGATCGCAAGCGATGGCCCTCGTCTGCTACAGGCGCACGCCGAGATGGACGAAGCGCAGAAGGCAGCAGATGAGCTTTACTCGCGCTGGGCTGAACTCGAACAGAAAAAAGGATGAGCCACGCTTGGCGGTTTGAGACGTAGCAAGCTACATCTCTACAGATTGTAGAAACGTTGCTTGCAACGTCTTTGTTTTACAGCCGCAGCCGCTACGCGCGGGCGAAATCAATATATCCTCGCTGGACATCGGTCCGGATCAGCTTCACGCGCAACCTGTCTCCCACGTCCAACCCTTGTTGCCCCTGGGCAAGCAATCCTTCGACCCGCGGCTGCAGCACGCGAACAAAGGTTCCCTTCGGAGTAGCACCGGTGACGAGCGCGTCGAATATCTGGCCGATGCGGTGGCTCATCGCAACCGCCGACAGCCGCTTTGTCATCTCGCGCTCAACTTTCCTCGCCGCATCTTCTTTCGCGGTGCAGTTCGAGGCGATAGCCGTTAGTTCATCGTCAGAATAAGGAGCAGGTTGGCCGGCAAGCATGACCTTGATCAGCCGCTGTGTGACGACATCAGCGAACCTGCGGTTGGGAGCGGTCGAGTGTGTGTAGTCCTGCACCGCCAGGCCAAAGTGACCTTGCTCCGGATCCCCGGGCCGCTCCAGAACATATTCGCCGGGCCCAATCAGCTTGATCACCGCCAGCGACACATCCGCAAAGTGATCCGGATCAGCCGCTTTGCGCTTAATCAGAAAATCGTTGAGCGCCTTGGAATCCGGATCTGGCGGCAGCTTTCCGCCGTGCTCCGCTGCAAGTTGCACAATGCGGTCCCAGCGCTCGGGAGTTTTCACAATGCGCCGCAGAGAGGACACTTTCTCCAGCATGCGCGCCACGACTCCGTTAGCCGCGATCATGAAGTCTTCAATCAGGTCAGTGGCGGGATTCTTTTCCTGCTTCGCAACGTCCACGATTTGTTGATTCAGTATGACCGGCGTGACTTCGCTGGTCTCGAGATTGAGGGCGCCGTTCTCGTAGCGTTGCTTCTTGAGGGCTTGCGCGGCTTCGTTTTGCAGCTTGAGTTGCGCTTGCAATTCAGTCGATGCCGCCACTTTTGCCGGAGCGGGTCCCGTAGCGCCGAGCCATCCTCCCACCCCGTTGTAGGCAAGCTGCGCCTTATTGCGAACGATCGCCCGGTAAACATCGCTCGAACTGACGGAACCGGCCGCGTCGACTGTGAACTCGATTACGATGCTCAGCTTGTCCGCATTCTCCAGCAGCGACGTCGCGCCGGTCGAAAGCTCTTCCGGCAACATGGGGAAAATCCGCACACCCGTATAAACAGATGTGGTCTCTTTCGCCGCATGTTCATCAATCGGAGAATGTTTGGACACGAAAGCATCCACATCAGCGATTCCGATCGACACTTTGATGTTCCCGTTAGGCAATCGCTCAGCCACTTCGATCTGATCGAGGTCCTTCGAAGTGTCGTTGTCGATCGAAGACCACAGCAGGTTCCGTAGATCACGGGTATCGCTACCCGGCGCGACCCGCGGCGGATGCGTTTTCAGTTCCGCAAGCTGCTGCGGGACTTGCGGAGGAAAATCCGGCTCGAAGCCATGCGCCACCATCACCTGTTTAGCGGTTGCCTGCAGATCGAGTTGAGAAGGGCGAACGTCGTTCATGAATTCCTCATCAAATCAGTATCGAGCCAGAAAAGGCTAACACGTGACCCTCGATTGCGGTTGGAGTGAAGTGAGCTGCAAACTAAGCCCATCGTCGTGATATCCTTATGACAGTAGCTGCGTCCCCGCCTTTGGGCAAATTTTCCGCAGTTCCCTTTGAGAAATCATGATTTCAGTTAGCAATGTTTCTATGCGCTACGGCGCCAAAGTTCTGTTTGAAGAAGTATCAACGGCCTTCACGCCGGGGAAGCGCTATGGCCTTACCGGACCAAACGGCGCGGGCAAGACGACCTTCATGAGGCTGATGACCGGCGACCTCGACCCTCAGAAGGGAACTGTTGTACGCCCGAAAAAGTTCGGCGTCCTTAGCCAGGATCAGTTTGCCTTCGACGCCTATCGCGTCATCGACACCGTGATGATGGGCAACAAGCGCCTGTGGGCGGCGATGGAGGAGCGCGATCGAATTCATTCCAAGCCCGATCTGACGGATGAGGACGGAATGAAGCTTGGCGAATTGGAAGGCATCGTGGGCGAAGAAGACGGCTATACCGCCGAGACCGACGCAGCGATCCTGCTGCAAGGTCTCGATATTGCCGATGAACTGCACGAGCGAAAAATGGGGGAATTGCAAGGCGGACAAAAAGTTCGCGTGCTGCTAGCGCAGGCCCTGTTCGGACATCCGCTGGCGTTGTTGCTCGACGAACCCACGAACCACCTCGACTTGGACTCGATCCACTGGCTGCAAGGCTTCCTTAATAACTATGACGGTGTGCTCATCGTGATCTCGCACGACCGCCATTTTCTCAACAGCATTTGCACCCACATTGCCGACATCGACTACCAAACCATCATCACGTATACCGGAACGTATGACGATATGGTGGTGGCGAAGACGCAGATCCGCTCGCAGATTGAAGGGCAGAACGCGCAACGCGAAAAGAAGATCGCACAGCTCAACGAATTCATCGCGCGTTTCTCCGCGGGCACGCGCTCCAGTCAGGTGCAGTCGCGGCGCAAAGAAGTCGAGCGCCTGCAGGTGACGGAACTAGCCAAGTCGAACATCCAGCGCCCATTCCTGAAATTCGAGCAGAAACGTCCTTCCGGAAAACACATTCTTGAGCTCGAAGGCGTGACGAAATCCTACGGCGATACCGAGATCATTCGAGGCCTCACGGCCAGCGTGACGCGTGGAGAAAAAATCGCATTGATGGGCCGGAATGGTGCGGGTAAAACGACTTTGCTCAATGCGCTGCTGGCGAACTCTACTACAGTCCCCGACGCCGAACTGCGCAAAACCAGCGGCTATGACGGACCATTCCTGACCAGCGGAAAAGTAATCTGGGGACATGAAGCTGCGGTTGGATATTTCGCGCAAGATCACAGGGCACTGATTCAGGGAGACATGACGGCATTCGAGTGGCTGCACCAGTGGGATCCCTCGGCAGCCCACGAAGAGATTCGCGGCCTTTTGGGGCAGATGCTATTTCCCCGTGAAGACGCTCTGAAGCGCACCGACGTTTTGTCCGGGGGCGAAGCAGCGCGGCTGCTCTTTTGCAAGCTCATGCTGCAGAAGCCAAACGTTCTGGTGTTTGACGAACCCACCAACCACTTGGATCTGGAATCGATCAACGCTCTCAACATCGCTCTGCAGCGCTATCACGGAACGGTGCTTCTGGTGACGCATGACCACGATCTGATTGATGAGGTCGCTACCAGAATTTGGCATTTCGAGGCGGACCACAAGATCACCGACTTCAAAGGCGCGTACGAAGAATACCAGGCCGTTCTTGCTTAGAATTTATTCATCGGACGCAGACGCCCGCGCATACATTTAGATTGCCCGGCCAGCGCAGGCGCCCGACGCCCACGCCCATTGAAAATTGAACCCACCGAGATGGCCGGTCACATCGACGACTTCGCCGATGAAAAACAATCCAGGCACTTTTCGGCTCTCCATGGTCTTCGCCGACAACTCATTCGTATCCACGCCGCCCGCAGTGACCTCAGCTTTGTCGTAGCCTTCGGTTCCGGCAGGAATCACCGACCACTTGTGCACACTGTGCTCCAGCTCCGCGAGCCCCGAGTTTGTCCAAGTGGAGGGTGGATGCAGATCCAACCATCGGCTGGCGAAGCGATTCGGCAAGAAATTGTGCAACGCTGACTTCATCGCCGCGATGTTTCGCGGAGTTTGCGCGTCACGCAATGCCGCCGTCACATCGCTACCAGGCGCCAAGTCGATGGTAACTGCGTGAGCCGGTTTCCAATACGACGACATTTGCAAGATTGCCGGTCCGCTTAATCCACGATGCGTGATCAGCATCTTCTCCCGAAATCGCTGCTGACCGAAAGAGACGGCCACGTCAGCCGAGACGCCAGCCAAGTCGCAGTACCGGACGCGATCTTCGTCATTGAACACAAACGGCACCAGCGCAGGCCGAGGTTCGCGAATCGCCAATCCGAATTGCCGTGCCAAATCGTAGCCAAGGCCGGTCGCGCCCATTTTCGGGATCGACAGTCCTCCGGTCGCGACCACCAGCACAGGGGCGCGAAATTCTGTGTCTCCGGTGCGCACCACAAATTCTGTCGTTCTCAACACCTCCTGAATTGACATCTTTACAAAAAGACGAACCCCAGCATCGCGGCATTCAGTTTCGAGCATGTCCGTGATGTCGCGAGCCGAGCGATCGCAGAATAGTTGGCCGAGAGTCTTCTCGTGATAAGGAATCCGATGCTTCTCGACCAGCGCAATGAAATCCGAGGGCGTATAACGGGCCAGCGCTGACTTCGCGAAGTGCGGATTCGCCGAGATGAGGCTTTCCGGACGGCAATGAATGTTGGTGAAGTTGCAGCGTCCTCCACCAGAAATGAGGATTTTCTTTCCTGTGCGTTCTGATCGTTCGATCACCGCAACCCGGCGTCCCCGCTTACCCGCCTCGAGCGCGCACATGAACCCCGCAGCACCGCCGCCGAGGACCACAACGTCAAATTGCTGCGTCATCGAATTGCTTTGTTATCGAAGTGAGAGGTCATCAGTTGCAGAGAAGTCACAAAGTCATCGATGCTGAGATAATTCTCTTGAGGGAATCAAGAAGCTAAACAGAATGCCACAATCGTGCGACCGCGCGCGCCCGTAGCTTTTTCGAGTTCCGCAATCAGGGCAGATTCCAGATCGTCCGGGTCCGGATTCATTTCGCACGCAGCAATTTCTGCGTCGGTCGCGCCCTGAAAACAAAGTTCGCAAACCCCAAGGCCATCCTCTGAACGGACGGGTGGTCCAAAAACGCGACAGGTCATCGGACGCGCTTCATAAAGCTCGCAAAGTCCGGTCTCCGGATCGAGCGCCGGGCAAGGCTCTTCGTTCGCGAACTCCGCAAAGCGTTGTTCCGCTTCGTCGTCTTCATCCAGCAAGCCGGTAGCTGGATCACCGGGAAAGTCCTTTGATAGCCGGGAAACCGCCCCCCGAGCGCGTTGGCGAACGCGGTCTGCACGCTCTGGGGCGGAGTCTGCCAGATTCGCAAGTCCTTCACGGAGCCGGATAACATCGAGCTGATTGATGGGAAATACGCCGATGCAGCATTGCGTGCAACCGGGACGACAGACCAGCCACTCGCCGCTTCGACGGGCGGCATCGGCGAGCGCGGAATCCACAATCTGAACCAGCGCCCGGTCTCGGGGAGGTGAATAACAATGCACTTTAAGAGAATACCGCAACACACGGTTTTCATTGCTGGTTGTCTGCGATCTGCCATAGACAACCGGTGCAACTCTCCAGCCATCTACCGCGGGGCGTTGACCCGCGCCCGAGCCACTGACAGCCAATTCGACGGTTAATAATGACAAAAACGGTGTATCATCGCGGGGTGGGTGCGGCTCGAGGATTCCCCACCCGGCAAGAATACGCATTTGTGAGAGGTCCCTCCCCCATGGCTTCGGTAGCGAGCTCTGGCACGAACCAGCATCTCACGCTCGATGATCCCTCCTTTGAGAGATTGTTGGAAGCTGCCTGGGTTCTCCAGTGTCTGCACGATCAACTGCATCCCCAGGTCGATCGAGGCGAAATCGCAGAACCCGTCGTATTGCAAAACAGAATCGAGACAGTAAGCTTGGGCTTGCCCGAGACCATCGAACCGGTGGTTCAACCTCCGCCGGTGGTGACGATGGCCGACAGCCAACCTAGTTTGGCCAGCGCTCGCTCCGCCGACGATGAAACTGCTGCCGAACTAGTCAAGACCCAAGAGGCAATCGAGACCGGCATGTTGGATCTGGACGCGACCGTGAGGCGTTTGGTCTCGCTTTCGCCCAACCTCGCCAGTGAACTGACGCCGCTTGAACCGGCGCAGGTCCAACCCCCTCAGGCCAAATTAACGCCGGTTGAATTAACGCCGGTTGAACTCGCGCCGGTCGAATTAACGAGGGTCGAACTCACTCCGAGCCTTCCGGCACCGCCGCCAGCCGTTACCCCGCCCGCCAAACCTTCCACCATCTGGCAAAAGCCACCGGTTAACAAAAAGCCGGAGTCGCAAGCGTCTTCATTATTCAATCTCGAAACCACCCGCAACCGTCTTCGGGACGCTGTCGGTCGTTATCGAGCTACGCTCCGCGCCAGTGCCACTCTGCGGTCGCTGCGCGCTGTGGTAGTTGCAACCCCCGTCAATCTTCAAACCGCGCTCAAGCATCTTCGCGGCGCTTACGTCGAGCCTGCGTTGCAGCGATCGTCATCGAATCTCCAAACCGCTCTCAAGCGTCTGCAGAATTCTCTTACCGACTATGAATCGAGGTTCCGCGTCAATTTCTCTCTGCGCTCGCTGCGCGCGGTAGCCATCGCTACCCCTGTCTGGCTGCTTGCCGTGGTCGCCAACTTGCTCCTTCTCGAAACCTGGCTGCATGAGCCATTTCATGGCGCACAGGCACCGAGTCCTTCTACCGCCGAGGCGGCAGTCACGACCAACCCGCCGAAACCGATCGTGTCAGCCCGAGCCGCGTCCCAGCCCGCCAAAAAGGTCGAAAGCACTGAATCCCGTCACGACGCCCCGTTTCGTTCGCTTGCGTCCAGCCACCAGCAAATCACCGACCTGGCTACTTCGTCGGTCGTGGAGCAATTAAGCCGCTATGAAATTAACGGACTGCGGCGCCAGGCCAAGTACGGAGACGACTCCGCGGCTTTCACTTTAGGGATGGCCTACGAGGTGGGCCGCTACCTTCGTCAGAACTGCGTGGAAGCAGCCCGCTGGGTGACAACGGCAGCCGAAGCAGGCAATGCCGCCGCGCAGTACAATCTCGGACTGCGCTACAGGGATGGCGACGGCGTATCCGCCAATCTGAATGAATCCGAAAAGTGGCTGCGCGAGGCAGCTGCTCACAGGAATCCAGAGGCCAAGCTCGCCCTGCAGTTGCTCGCGTCGCGCTGATTCTCCCTCTCGACAGTCGATAGGCTGTGTAGCATAGGGTCTTCAGTTGAGAGGAGGGTTCATGCTGGATTCCACGCAGGTTCCAATCGCGCAATCCGCGCTGCTTATAGTCGACGCTCAGGATTCTTTCAAAGCCACGCCACGCTGGGAGCACCGCAACAATCCTGACTTTGAAAAAAATGTAGGTGCGCTGATCGCAGCCTACCGAGCCGCGAACTTGCCAGTCGTATTCTTTCTTCATACCGACAGCGACGAAGGCTTTGCCACGGACAGCCCTTTGTTCAAGCTGATGGACTTCATCAAGCCGCGCGGCGGCGAAACCGTCTTCATCAAGAACACTCGCAATTGTTTCACCAGCACTCCGCTGCAACCTTACTTGCTGGAAAAGGGAGTGCGCCGAGTTGCCATTGCCGGCATCCAGATGGAGCAGTGCTGCGAGACCACCGCGCGGGTTGCGGCAGATCTCGGATACGCAGTCGACTTCGTCACCGAAGCGACCATGACTTTTCCGATTCCGAACTGGGATCGCCCGGGCGAAGAACTGGACGTCGCCGCCATCCGCGAGCGCACCGAGTATGCCCTGCGCCGCCGTTTTGCTCGCCTCGTGACCGTCGCGCAACTCACGGAAGAGTTGAAGGCAGCCCCTTGCGGGGCTGTTGCATAGATTAACTCTGCATTTGCACTTGCAGAACCTCGCCCGGCAGCCGGACCATTCGGGGCTTCGGAAGGGATTCAACGGAATCGGATTGGCTGCGATTACTTCGCGTCGCACCCTGGTTCTGAGATGAAATTTTATCCGCCCGGTCGCCGGTGGAACTCATTCTCTCCATGCGAATTCCAAGAGTGCGCTCCAGTTGGTACAACTCCGAACGCTGATCTCGACCGAACAGGGTAGAAGCAACGCCGTGCCCGCCGGCGCGGCCGGTGCGCCCAACGCGATGGATAAAGTTTTCAGCGACTTCGGGCAAATCGTAGTTAATGACGTGGGCAATGTCTTGCACGTGAATGCCTCGCGAGGCCAGATCGGTCGCGACCAGGATGCGATAGCGTCCCTGCTGAAACCCAGCGAGGGCCGCGGTTCTCTGGGATTGCGAGCGGTCGCCATGAATCATGGCTGCGGCGAATCCTTCGCGATTCAGGTTCTTGGCCAGCCGCTCAGTTCCGCGCTTGGTCCGCGCGAACACCAGGCAACGGCCAGTCTCTTTCGCTAGCAAACGGTGCAGCACTTCTTGTTTGCGATCCGCATCGACTTCGAACGCTTGCACCCGCACATTCTCGGATGGCTTCAGTGTGGAACCGAGCGCGACGCGCACGGGATTTCTCATGTAATCGTTTACCAGGTGGACCACCGAAGCCTCGAGCGTGGCCGAAAAACACATGGTCTGACGCTCTTTGGGCAGGACAGCCGCAATTCTTTGAATCGCAGGAAGAAATCCCATGTCCAGCATGCGGTCTGCTTCGTCGAGTACCAGCACGCGCAGCCCGCGAAAATTAACCAGTCTTCGATCCAGGAAATCTTCGAGCCTGCCTGGGGTAGCGACTACCACGCGAGCGCCGTTGCGAATGGCGCGAAGTTGCTGTCCTTCGGACAAGCCTCCCACCACCAGAGCCGCGGGCGAGAGCCGCTTGCCCCGCAGGGCATCGTATTGATCCGCAACCTGCATCGCCAGTTCACGCGTCGGAACCAGCACCAGTGCTGCAATCCCTGGTGTATTTTGCTTGAGCAGTTGTTCCATGATCGGAATCAGGAAGGCCAGCGTCTTACCAGTACCGGTCTGTGCCGTAGCGAGGACGTCCTTGCCGGCAAGCGCTTCCGGGACTGCTGCCGCTTGAACCGGAGTGGGGATGGAAAAGCCTCCGAACGACAAACGATCTTTGACGTAAGGGGAAATCGAAAGTTCTGAAAAATTCTGCATTTTGCTTTCTCTGGCGTAAGCGGCCTCGGTGCGCACACGAATTTCCGGTGGGCACAACGACCAGCATTGCCAGTCTTATGTTTTGATTACGCTGAAGACTTACGGAGGGGAAACTGAAGGCGGGAGTTCTCAGATCAAATACTGCACCAGAGCCATCGCACCATACAACCGCGGTATTAAGCGTAACGTCAGTATAGCACG
>Ga0265760_10000120_pt1 | contig 20038 bp, 18 predicted proteins | sample NZIome_2_FD_200831 | JGI IMG/M metagenome (GOLD analysis project Ga0265760, IMG submission 200831) | Metatranscriptome of rhizosphere microbial communities from Maridalen valley, Oslo, Norway - NZI1 (Metagenome Metatranscriptome) | ecosystem: Host-associated > Plants > Roots > Rhizosphere >...
CTCGGTGGCGCCTGCCGCCTGGGCGCCTCGAACGGCTGCCACTGCCTCATCCGTCATGAAGCGGCGGAATCGCTCGTACTCAAAGCCGCTCGGAAGCAGCTGGTCGGCCGTGACGACGCCGGCGACGCCTTCCATATCGACCGAGATATAGACCTTGAGCGGGGCGGTGGGCGCCTTCGAATTTGCGGGGAAAGCCGGCAGCGGCATCGCAAGACTCAAGATTCCGATGAGCGATGCCGTAAGTCCCAGACCTGCCCGCCCGAGAATGCGCACGGCTGAATTCGCTCGATCTGCGGACATTGAGGCGGCTCCCTTACTTCGTCTTCAAGACGAGCAGAGTGTCAGCGCAGTCGTCAAAAGGCAAACGAGCCGCGGTATGAGCGCAGGCGTGCAATCTATGCTATGAATTGCGACTCACCTATGTGCGTCTCGATCCGCCGCTTAGCGTTTGCGACTGGGCTGTTGCTCGGCTCGAGCTCTTTGCTATTTGCGCAAACGAGCCCGCCGCTCGAAGTGCTGGTGCTCGGGTCCGGCGGTCCTGGAGCAGCGGGACGCGCGGCGTCGAGTTACCTGATCTTTCTTGACGGCAATGCCCGCATCCTCGTCGACGCGGGTCCCGGATCCTTCGCGCGCCTCGGCGAGGCCAAAGCCTCGCTGGCGGACACCGACATCGTGCTGCTCACTCACTTGCACATCGATCATGCCGGAGAGATTCCCGGATTGTTCAAAGCACGCGCCGTTTCGGGTTCCGGACCTATTGTATTCAATGTGTGGGGGCCGACGGGCTCGAAAGCTGTGGGCGAGGACGCTTATTTCCCCGGCACGCGTGAATTTCTGCAATTGTTGTTCGGACCCAAGGGTGCCTTTGCCTATTTGAACGATTTCGCCGCACCGATCACCCTGCATGCGCATGACATACCCGCACCGCTCGAAAGCGCCGCACCGCTTGAAAACGCTCCGCTGCAAATTCTCAAGCAACACGGCCTGACTATCACTGCGATTGCGGGTCATCATGGCGATGCACCCTCCGTCATTTACCGTGTAGAGCATGCGGGCAAGAGCGTCACGTTCTCAGGCGACATCGATGCACGGGGTCTGCCCGCCTTACGCCGCATCGCCAAGTCCACCGACCTGCTGGTGTTCAACACCGTGGTGCTCGATCCGCCCGGTTCCCCCGCCATTCTCTATACCTTGCACACGCCACCACTCGCCATTGGACAGCTTGCCAAGGAAGTGGGTGCAGGAGCGCTGTTGCTGAGCCATATCTCGCCCGCCGTGGATGAGTCGCAGCGCGCGGTATTGGACTCCATTCGCTCAAGTTATGCGGGCAGCGTGACCTTCGCCAAGGACGGTATGCGGGCTCGGCCGTGAATTTTTGGCAAACGCCAGGCAGACGGTTCGGGAACGAACCGCGCCCCGAGCGCCGCTGCCGCGTAAGTGCGGCACACGCCAAAACACGCGATTTTCGCGGCGCACGAGATGGCCGCGAACATGGTGCAGGCGCGGCGATTGGCGCCCGCTCAGCTCGCCCCCCGATTCGGCCGTGGACACAGCTTCGAGCGAGGCATTCACTTCGATGTGATCAAGCAGTGGCGCGCGGCCGTTGCCCAGGCGTTTGCGATTGATCGCGGCGCGCGATACTGGGACGAGACGCGTGGCGTCTTTGGCGCTCAGCAGCAACAGGAAGGCGAGTACAAAAGGCGCATCCCAGGCAATTGAAGCGATCGAATCGTTGATCAAGCGACGCTTGAAATCCGCATCGGCCGCCGCCTCTCGATAATAGTCAGCCCATGACTCCTCGAAGCGAAAGCGCACGTGGTCCAACAGGGAAGCGGTAGTCGCATTGCCCCCGTGCGTCGCGTTAAGGAAACCGCCCGACAGGATATCGGGCCTGTCTTTCGAATCGGCGAATTCGCCGCGCAGGTCGAAATGAGTTTCCAACGGCGAAAGGGTGAGATCGGCATGCTCTTCCGCTGCCGTATCCGCCCAAAAAGTGCGCCCGACTGCCGTCAGCCCGTTCGCGGAAGCGCGCAGCAACATGCCCACCTTGCGTCCCACGGCGGCCGAATCGAATTCGTCCGCCGCGCGCGTCTCGTGTATCACGCGCTTGTGCACCTCGTCATTCCACTCAATCCAAAGGTGCGGCGCGGGCATTCGCAATAGATCCAAGCAGCCGACCAGCCGCGCGCCGTCCGCATAGGCCAAGTCGGCACTGGCTTGGGTCAAATCATCACCCAGCACGAACCGCAACGGGCAGGCCACGATTTGCGCCGCAAACTGGCTCGGACCCGCAAGTTGGACCTGCGCTTGGGTCTTGGCGGATGGCAGGACCAGCGGTTTATAGCAGCGGGCAATACTATCGAGTAATCGCATTGACGCCGGTCTCCCTCGCGTTGGATTGCGCTTTTCGGCCGTATAACGTGAGAGACCCAGCGGAGCAGCGGCGTTGGCGGGCGATCCACGAGTTCGTCCCCGCTGTCGACGATTTCGTCCCAATCGCACTAAAATTTGGCCGTGACGCTCACGTGAATAAAGCGACGGGGGCGGCGGAGATCTGCGGGTAGGTATTGGCAGATCGGGCCGACGAGCTGAATGCGCGCGGCGCTTAAGGGTCGAGCCCGCGATCGGGCAAGGTGAGCGACGTGCCCGTTGCTTCCGGCAGTTTGGCGAGTTTGCGCCGGACGGCGAGCAACTCCTGCTCTTCGATGACGCGAGCGCCGCCTGGCTGTCGCATCGCTTTTTCGAGCACAGCCTGTCGCGTGACCAACTCAAGAAGCTCGTTGACTGATTTCATCCTCTTACCGTGATTCAGTGATTTCTCGTCCCCGACAATATGGCGTGCGGCGGCGCTGTAACAACGTGACCCAACTCGCGGTATCGATGCCGTGATGTCTTCTGTAAAACCGTCCGACGCGGTTATGTCGTTGCGGGCAGACCGACGACGCGACATAAATGCATGGAACTTAAGGCGCCACCTGCTTTTGCTAATTTTGTGACCTGCCTGATATCGGCGGAGCGCGCGGTTTTCTTTTCGAGCGATCCCAAACAACGCCGGGAAATCCCTTGAGGGGCACCAACCGTTCGCCTAAGTAAGTCCATTCGGGCATGTGTTCTATAGCGATGTGGTAGCGGGCTTGTCTGCCGGTGCGGGTTTTGAACAGGGCGCGTGGCACATTTACCATATGCGGCGAGCGGGCACGTTCATAGCAAATCGGCGTGCCACAGCGCGCGCAAAAGCTGCGCGTCGTGCCAGAAACCGCGTCTGCAAATTGCGTGATATTTGATTGCCCAGCTGTCACGCGGAAGCGGCGACGCCAGCTGCCTACGTACGTGGCATACGCGGCGCCGTGGGCATGCCGGCTCGCCGGGGAATGATCGTGCCAAGCCCAGCGGGCGGGAAAATCGATCTCAATGCGCACATCGCCGCAAAGGCATTGACCCGGCACGGCTGCAAGCGCTTTTGCGGTGTTTGCGGACAGTGCTTTTCTCAAAGTTTCACCCCGGATATTCACTTAGCTTATGGCAGGCTACGCTCGAATCCTGTCGCGGCCTGTCAGGATTCACCCTGTGCGGCACAGGGTGCCGCAAATCAGCTCTAAGTAGTGGTAGATTGTAGAGGTGTGCGGCCTCTAGACCCGCAATTCCAACCGCTCTCGCTATGCAGCAAGGATGTTGATTTGCACGTAGATCCACCTGGCCAGCCACAAATCGTGCTCGATTCGGCCGAAGAGATCGCGCGGGATATTGCCGCCGTCAACAAGCTGCAGGCTGTCCCCACGCTGCTGGAAGTGTTATGCGAGATCACGGGGATGAGATTTGCGGCCGTGGCTCGAGTCAGCGACAGGACCTGGACGGCGTGCGTGGTCAAGGATGACATCAACTTCGGTCTCCTTCCCGGCGGACAGCTGGATCTTGAAACGACACTTTGCATTGAATCAAAAAGGTCCAATGCACCCATTGTCATCGAGCAGGCGAGCACGGACCCCCGTTACTGCAACCATCGCACGCCGCAACTCTACAAAATAGAGTGCTACGTGTCCCTACCGATTATTTTGGCGAATGGCCGCTACTTTGGAAATCTCTGTGCCATTGATCCGGCACCCGCCAAGGTGGCCGATCCTAAAATCTTAAGCATGTTCACGCGCTTTGCCGCTCTCATCGCGATGCAGCTCGACAGCGAGATGGCGCGGCAGGTGGATCAATCTGAATTGCGCGGCGCGCATGCCGACAATGAACTGCGCGATCAATTCATCGCCATTCTCGGTCACGATTTGCGCAATCCTTTGCAGGCGGTCTACTCCGCAGGCGTCTTGCTCGAGAAAAAAATCACGGACCCGACGCTCAAGGGCGTCGCGGCACGCATCAGAGTCAATGTGAAACGGATGTCTTGTTTGATCAATGACGTGTTGGATTTCGCGCGCGGGCGGCTCGGCGAAGGAATGGGCGTCCGCGTCGCGGATGTCGAGGATATCGATGCCGGCCTCAATGCGGTGGTCAGAGAGTTTCAAGACGGGCAGCCGGATCGGCAAATCCTGGCCAACATCAGCGTGACACGCAAGGTGCGCTGCGATCTTGGGCGAGTGCAGCAAGTCGCGTCGAATCTGATCGGCAATGCATTGAAGCACGGCGCGCCTGAAGGTCCCGTCAAGGTTTCCGCGCAAGCCGAGGAATCGGAACTCATCATCAACGTCTGGAATGCCGGTGAACCCATACCGCCTGAAAACATCGACAAGATCTGCGAACCTTTCTGGCGTCACTCTTCAACGGGAAATCGCGAGGGACTTGGCTTGGGTCTGTATATCTGTTCGCAGATCGTGCACGCTCACGGCGGCACGCTGTCCGTGACGTCCTCGCAAGAGAGCGGCACGAGCTTCACCGCGCGGCTGCCGCTAGATGCCGATCATCTTGACCAAGACCCCGGCAATACTCGCGCCCACTAGGGGACCAACGATGGGGACAAAGGCGTAGCCGAAGTCCGAGGTGCCCTTACCAGGAATGGGAAGCACGGCGTGCATGATGCGGGGACCCAAATCGCGCGCCGGATTGATGGCATAACCGGTGGGACCGCCCAAAGACAAGCCAATTCCCCACACCAGAAAGCCGATCAAGAAGGGGCCGAGCCCGGGGCTTAAGCCCACACCGGTGCCGTATTTTGACGAAATGGCGGCGGCGACCAGCACCAGCACGAAGGTACCGATGATCTCGGTGAGAATGTTGGCCAGCGGCGCGCGGATGGCGGGAATGGTCGAAAAGCAGCCTAGTTTATCCAGCGGCTCGGGTGTCTTCTCCCAGTGAGACAGGTAAGTCAGCCACACCAATGCCGCACCTGTCATGGCGCCTAAGATCTGCGCCGGCACATACACACTGAGCCGGCTCCAGTCTCCGCTCGAAATGGCGACGCCGACCGTCACCGCAGGATTCAGGTGTCCGTCGCTGCCGATCGCCAACGCGGTGAAGACCCCTGCCATGACCGCAAAACACCAGCCGGTGGTGATCACGATCCAACCCGATTTTTCTCCCTTTGTTTGCCGCAATACGACATTCGCCACGACGCCGTTGCCGAGCAAAATCATGATCATCGTGCCTAAGAATTCGCCCAAGAATGCCGAATGCATACTGTCCCCTTCGTTATTTTTTTCAAGACGATCTTTCGAAATTTTTTGGTGTTCGATTACTCGATCCAATCCAAAGAGCGGCTCACGGCCTTCTGCCAGGAGCCAAACAGCGCCGCGCGCCGATTTTCCGCCATTTGCGGATTCCAACGCTTGTCCACCGCCCAATTGCTGACGAGATCCTCGCGATTGCGCCAATAGCCCACCGCCAGGCCCGCCGCGTACGCCGCACCTAAGGCGGTGGTCTCCGTGATTTTCGGCCGCACCACCGGCACATCGAGAATGTCGGCCTGAAATTGCATGAGCAGTTCGTTGCCGACCATGCCCCCGTCGACACGCAACTCGGGAATTTGGATCGAGGAGTCCTCGCCCATCGCGCTTAAGACTTCCCGGGTCTGATAGGCGGTCGCCTCGAGCACTGCGCGGGCGATGTGCGCGCGCGTGACGTAGCGTGTCAGACCGATGATGGTGCCGCGCGCGCGCTCGTTCCAGTGTGGCGCGTACAGCCCCGAGAAGGCAGGCACGAAATACACCCCGCCATTGTCCTCGACCTCGCGCGCGAGCTTCTCCACTTCATTGCTGCTGGCGATCATGCCTAGATTGTCGCGCAGCCATTGCACCAGCGCGCCGGTGACCGCGATCGATCCCTCCAAGGCGTAGCACGCCCTTTCCTTGGCGATCTGGTAGGCGACGGTGGTAATCAGCCCCGCGGTCGAGGCGATCGGTTTCTCACCGGTGTTCATGAGCAGGAAACAGCCCGTGCCGTAGGTGTTCTTCGCCTCGCCGGGCCGAAAGCACGCTTGACCCACCAATGCCGCTTGCTGATCGCCGAGAATACCCGCAACCGAGGTGCCCGATAACGCCGGCGTCCTGATGGCACCGTACACCTCGCTCGAAGCGACGATGCGCGGCAGCACGGCGCGCGGAATCAGAAATTCCTCGAGCAAAGCTGCGTCCCAATCCAGGGTTGCGAGATTCATCAGTTGCGTGCGGCTGGCATTGGTGACATCGGTCAGGTGCAGCCCGCCATCGCTTCCGCCGGTGAGATTCCACAGCAGCCAGGTGTCAATGTTGCCGAAAAGGAGCTCGCCTGATTGGGCCTTGCCGCGGGCACCCGGGACGTTGTCCAACAGCCATTGCAGCTTAAGGCCGCTGAAGTAGCTGGCCAGAGGCAATCCGGTCTTGGCGCGGAAGCGATTCGCGCCACCATTTCCGGCGTATTGCGCGACGAGTCGATCCACGCGAGTGTCCTGCCAGACCAGCGCGTTATGCAGCGGTTTGCCGCTGCGCTTATTCCACAGAATCGTGGTTTCGCGCTGGTTGGTGATACCGACGGCGGCTAGATCCGAAGGGCCCAGACTCGCGCGTGCCAAGGCCGCGCCCGCAACCTCCTGGGTGTTCTGCCAGATTTCAATCGGGTCGTGCTCCACCCAACCGGGCTTGGGAAAAATCTGTTTGTGCTCTTTTTGCGCGGACGTGATCATGTTGCCGCCGCGGTCGAACACGATGAACCGCGTGCTCGTGGTGCCTTGATCGATCGCCCCTACGTATCGCGCCATGATTTCCCCGTTTCTTGTTGTGTCCGCTCGCCGTGATCGAGTTTGCACACGATCCTGGCCGGTGGTCAAATAAACAACGGATCACCTCGAGGTTCGACGCCCGGTGCTCGGCCTCTTATCAGCACCGCACATACGCGATTATCGAGCACTACGAGGACGCCGCGGCGAGTAAAGCACATGTAGAGAGCGAGTGTATAAAGGAGCTTGGAGAGGCCCTGAAGAACGGCCTGCTGGACAGCCCTCACGAGGTTCAGGAAATCGTGTACAGCTATTCGCAGCGTGCGGGAGCGAACAAATGTCATCGGGTGAATAGTTCGTCGTGCGCGATGTTTCCGTCCGGTGATTAGGAGCTAGACTAGATGCGCCCACTCAACAACGCGGTCATGCGAAGCGCGATTCCCGTTTTTGCAGCTTTGGCTGGCGCTGCGACGGCGTTTATCCTTTTTCTGCTCTTCGTACTTTTCAGTGCAAGGCATATATTCGGCGAAGAGACGATAGCCGGCTCGCCAGGTAACGGCGCCGGGATCGCATTTATTGGCCTTTTTATCGGCGCGCTTGTCGGATGCTTTGTCGGACTTGGCATCGGGTCATTAACCTACGCGCCGCTAAGCAGATCAAAGGTTAGCAAGTAACGCGCTTTTGAGATTTAGCGTGCCTATTAGCGCGCATGCTGAAATCGTTTCAAGCGGATCGCGTTCGAACCCCTGCAAGCGGACACCGTCAGCTGGCCGAAGTGGGTCAGGTGCCGACGAGTGCGATGATTTTCGCACGCACGCTGGCAAGCTCGGCGGGTCGCGCGTTGCCTTTGTACTTCGCTTTGCGCCCTACCCAATCAAGGCTTTTGACTTGATCGGCAAGGACCGCGCTGGGACGGCTGCCTGACAGAATCACCTCGAATGGATAGCCTTTTACTTGGGTCGTCATCGGACAGCAAAGCATCAGGCTGGTCTTGCCGTTGTATGCGGCCGGACTAATCACCAGCGCAGGCCTGTGCCCAGCCTGCTCGTGTCCGGCTTGCGGGCTGAAACGCAACCAAACGATGTCGCCCGCGTCAGGAACGTAACGACTAGCCACTACAGCGATTCCTTCCCAACCGGATCACCAAAGTCAATTCCGCCGTGCAAGTTCTCCGGCGTGATACCTGCCACTAACTGGGCCAATTCGACTTTGCCCAATCTAATCGGCTCTATGACGATTTGTCCGTCCTGCTCTCGCACGTCAACTACCTCATCCAATGTGATGCGAGCGGCCTGCATGATACCGCTCGGAATTCGAACAGCCGCGCTGTTGCCCCATTTCTTGACGATCGCACGCATAACGCCTTCCCCGGCCCAGACACTGTCGCCATAATACGGCGAAACCGATTCGGTGTCTACAATGTAGATACATCGAGGCGCCGCGCAACGTGCGGCTGTTGAGCGTAACGACGCATCGAGTGGTGGCAACAAAGTGCACATATCCTCAGAGCGCGTCCGCAGGCGAGCAGTCAGGCAACCCCATAGCGGTCCTTCGCTAGGGGACCGCTTCGGGTCGAGGCTGTGTGAGAACGTCTACGGTGAGGTTAACCCATAACCAGCCTCCCCAAAGCCGCCGTACAAGAACGGCGAGAACGGGTCGTGACGCGCCGGTCGTCGGAGGGCGTAAGCGGTTGTTCGCGAGTGGCTGCTATGGGTCCGAGATCTGCCCGGTGCCAGGCAGTCCCGAGGTGCGCCTTTGCGTCTGGCCGTGAGGCGCATCGCCAAATGCAGCGTTGCGGTCCGAACAGAACAGTAAGTGTTACCAGGGTCGAGCGAAGCGATGAGGACCTTATATAAGGCCCATCGAGTAGTATTGAGTTACGAGTCAGCTATGGGAGTGAATTTTTCGTGATCCGTAAAAGTATCCTAACGATCGTCGCCCTTGCCTTCGTCGCACTCACATCCGTTGCCTCCTTACAGTCCGCATGCGCTGCGGACACCCCGTCAAGCACGGCGGCTGCGGGGCATTTCAACCCGGATGCCGCAACCGCCGCATATCTCGCGACCATGACGCCGGCTGAGCGGGCTCGGTCCGATGCCTACTTCGAAGGCGGGTATTGGTTAATGCTATGGGACTTCCTTTTCGGACTTCTGCTCGCATGGGTACTGCTCGCCTGGCGATTCTCGGCGCGAATGCGAGACTTCGCCGCGCGCCTAACACGGTTTCGTTGGGCGCAGACGGCGCTCTATGCCATTCAGTATTTCATACTAACCACAGTAGTGGGTTTGCCTTGGGCGGCCTATGAAGGCTATTTCCGCGAGCACCAGTACGGTATGTCCAACCAAGGGTTCGCGGATTGGCTGGGGGACGAGGCCAAGGGGCTCGTCATTGCCCTGATCTTCGGTACCCTCGCGGCAGTCGCGATCTACGCGGTCATTCGCAAACTGCCGAAGACATGGTGGTTTTGGGGCTCCACGGTCGCAATAGCAATTCTGATTTTTCAAGTCGCCATCAGCCCGACCTACTTGGAGCCCGTATTCAACAAGTTCTACCCGCTGGCTGAGAGCCCGCTGAAGGCACGCATTTTGTCGTTGGCGCGAGCCAATGGAATTCCGGTCAAGCAGGTGTACGAATTCGATGCTTCCAAGCAGACGACCAAGATGAGCGCGCACGTCAGCGGCATGGCGGGCTCGGCGCAGATCAGTCTGAACGACAATTTGATGAATCGAGGTTCTGCGGAGGAAGTGGAAGCCGTTTTAGGTCATGAGATGGGGCACTACGTGCTGAACCACGAGTACAAAGGCGCGCTCGCACTGGGTGTCGTCGTCGTCATCGGCTTCGCCTTCATGTCTTGGGGCTTCAATCGGGTCACGCTCAAGTTCGGCGAGCGATGGGGATTTCGCGACGCCGGCGATGTCGCCGGTTTGCCCTTGCTGGTCGCGCTGTTCTCGGTCTATGTGTTCGCGCTGACGCCCGTGTTCAATACGATCACGCGAACGATGGAGGCGGAGGCGGACGCCTTCGGTCTCAATGCAGCGAGACAACCGGACGGCGCCGCGCAGGCAGCCCTGCATTTGGCCGAATACCGTAAGATGCAGCCGGGAGCGCTCGAGGAAGTAATCTTCTTCGACCACCCGAGCGGCTGGAATCGCATTCATAGGGCGATGATCTGGAAGGCCGAGAATTTTTCAGCGGCGGATATTGCTGCCTACGACGAGCTACACAGTCCTCCCGGTATCAGCCGGTAAGTTCTCATCAGCTGCCCAATGATTTTTGACAACAATTTTATTGCTTTCACGTCATTCTGGCACGAGATCAGATCACTGGGAAGACGTGTGCAATTCATTCCGTTGTGCTGATTCAACAGGTTTGCAGAAATTGCGCCGGCAAGATTATCTCCCCCGTCGGTGCAATTCTTAACGGTCGGGGTCCCTCCAAAAGGCCCCGCCGTTCTTTCGCAACGGACGGCGCGATGGAGCCCGAACAGCTGGCCCAGACACTGAAGATCCTGATTTAGTCGCAAGAAAATGCCATTTCGCTATCACCCAGAATCAACACGCAACTGCGCATGGCATCCATACCCAATAAGCCCTTGGCGTCACAGGATGCCGACACTTCTCCAATAGAGGGGTTCAACGCAAGGATCTGGCCTCCTCGAAGCAGCCGGACGTTGCGCACCATGCGTTGCCCGCTCACTTCGCCGCCGACGCCTTCGGAGCGAGGACCTGACTCGCTGGCGGTTTCGATTGCGTGAGCAATTTTGGAATCTGCTGAGAAAATCGTCTTGGTTGCGCCGGTGTCAATGAGCACCCGATCGGTAACGCCTGCGGTGGTAACGGGAACCACGTAAACACGATTTACAAATTGGGAATCGGGATTGCGACACACCTGCTGTGGAACCGTGATCGTCTGGGACAGATGCAAATCTGATAGGCCGCGCGCGAATGGCAGGAACTTGAGCGATGGAGTCTTAAGATCCAGCACCGCGGCGGTGCCAACCGGTGCCAAGAGCTGTGGGGAGACCAGGCCCCCAAGGTGCAGCGTCTCAAACAGCGGCGGAAAGGCGACTACGATCGCTTCCCTTAGAGTAGACCCTTGACCATTGCTCCAGTGGACTCGAAGTCGATGCGCCGTTCGCACTGCAGCTGTCTTTCCACCGGAGCCTGTCGCGGTTGAGCCTGCTGTTGTGCTGGTGGGAATTCCTGCAACCCTCGCATACCAATCCGCTAATGTATTGACGCTGGCGCCGGAATCTATAATGAATAGTGCGTCGTGACCCGCGATCCGCGCCTTCACTAAGGGGCTGGGGAATCCTTTCGCGACCAACTCCGCGTCATAAAAGATTGGAAGAGATTCGGCCTTCAGGGCAGATGGGCGCGCGGTAGCGTTTGTGGGTGTTCGTTCGGTTTGTTGCGCACTAACGGCAGGAGTGGTTATAGAGAGAGCGGCGGCGGCGACTAGGTGCCGGATCTTTGCGTGCTTGAATATTCTGCGTCTCATTTCGCGGGCGTGCTGGTGTTGGATCACAGCCCGGATTACTGCTTCGGCGACAGGATCTTGCCTTGCGCCTCAACCGAGAGCGCATTCCACTTCTCCCAAGTGTCGAGACGCCGCGCATATTCCGCACGTGTCATCGGCAACCCGCCGGAGCCAAAGAAGATGCGCAGCGGTGGATCCTGCGCGTCGACCAGTTTCAACATGGCTGCGCCGGTAGCCTCGGGATCACCCGGCACATTATTGCTGCGAAATGCGGCAATCCTTGCGCGAGCAGGATCGTAAGCGGGAATAGCTGTGGCGCGAATGGCGGACGAGCCGCCCCAATCGGTGGCATAACCGCCCGGCTCCACGATCGTTACTTTGATGCCGAACGGGGCGACCTCTGCGCTGAGCGCCTGGCTAAATCCTTCAAGACCCCATTTCGATGCGTGATATAGACCGATGGTGGGAAACGCGTTGACTCCGCCGATGGAAGAAACCTGAATGATGTGGCCCGAGCCTTGCGCGCGCATGATGGGCAGTGCCGCTTGGGTGACCCAGAGCGCGCCGAACAAATTGGTTTCGATTTGCGCCCGGGCTTCCTTTTCGCTGATCTCCTCGATCGCGCCGAAGAGTCCGTAGCCGGCGTTGTTGATTACCACATCGAGCCGACCAAAGCGTGAATGTGCCGCCGCGATCGCCGTATCGACTTCGGCCTTGACGGTGACGTCCAGTTTGAGTGCGGCGACCCGGTCACCGTAGCGTTGTGTTAAGAGAGATAGCGTATCAATGTTTCGGGCAGTGGCCGCGACCCGGTCGCCTCGAGCGAGCGCCGCTTCCGCCCACACGCGGCCAAATCCTTTGGACGAACCCGTAATGAACCAGACTTTCTTTGACATGAGTACCTCGATTGCGGCGCGAGGCGTTGCCGCTCCGGTGGAAATCAAATGCTCTCTGATTGCGTCCCTGGCAAACGCGATAAACACCGCATGCAAATGACGCAGAGTTGCATAGCTGCATAGTATTCAGCTGCAGATCTACCGAGCCATCATACGATATTTCTTGCGTCAAGGAGGGGCGGGGCCGAGCCGCTCGGTGCTGCGAGGCCGCGCGTCGGTCACCCTGCCCTACCGCTCACCGCCAGAGTCCGCGGGTGATCATATCAGTGGGAGATATCGAGAGCGCTTGGCGCAACGAGCGCAGGATTCGACGATGCGCGGATCGGCCGAGAGTATGGAGTCGCTCAAGGTAAAGGAAGGGGCGAGAGCCCGGCACTCAAGACTGTAGGGACTTTGTAAAAACTTGTGTCGGCACGTTACGCTTTGAAAACCTCCGGACGTACGAAGTTCGGCTGGTGGTACGCTTGCTCCCCGGACGATGTGCGCAAGTTGCTTGTCGAGAAATGTCAGGGATTTATTGTCAATGAGTCGGGAGTCGGCAGTGACAGATAAACAACTCAAGGCGGTCATTCACAACAGAAGACCGCTGCACGAGGGTTTTTTACGGGTGTACCAATATGAATTCGACGTCGAGAAACATGGCGGTGGAGTCGTGCGCCTTTCGCGGGAAATAATGGAGCGCGGCAATGCCGTCGCCGTGCTCGGCCATGATCCAAATCGCGATGAGGTGGTGCTCGGCAATGAGTTTCGTCCTGGAGTCATGGTGGCAGGAGACTATGCGTATCGGGACAACCTCATTGCAGGCGCTATCGATAAGAATGAGACGGCGCCGGAGGCGGCGGTTCGAGAAATGTGGGAAGAGACGGGTCTTGTCTTAAGTAATCCCGTTCTGATTCATTCAGGTGCTTATGTGAGCTCTGGGGGCACATCCGAGAAGATTGCGATCGTGTACGGCACGGTGGATACCTCGCATGCCGGCGGTGTTCATGGCAATGAGTCAGAGGAGGAGGACATCTTAAGCGTTGTTCTGCCAGCGAAGGTGTTTATTGAGCGGGTGCGCAGTGGGGAGATCAATGATCTTAAGACGCTGGTGGCGGGATACTGGTTTGCCGAACATCGGGCTGCAAGGACTGTAAGTCGCGGGCATCGCATATGAAATACACGGCGTTTTTGGTACTGGGACTTTGGTGGCTCTCGCCTGTGGTCCAGGCCGATCCAGCACCTGTTTCTGCGTGCGTGGAGGCGCTTGAACAGCTAGAAGCGCTCCAGACGCTGGCTCCCGTATACAGGCTTGCCGGCGCTCTGAAACGTCAATATTTAGCTGATGCGGACCGTCCGGCGGTGGTGGCTCATTTTAAGACTATCGTCGCCGCATCGTGCAGTGCGAAGCCGAAACATAGGCTGCGCGAGGAAAAAGAGGCGCAGCAGCTGCACCTCGTGCGTTCGCCGGGGTGCATGCAAGATCGCGACAGACTGTCGATGATGGAAAGGAAAGCTGCTCGGACGCCGGAAGATGATCTCGCCAGGATGCGCAAACGAGTTGCGGCGCTATGTCCGGACGTCGACCTTTCCGATGTATGGCTCGTGGAATGGATCCCACCTCCCGTCCCGCCCAGTGGGTGAGAATCGGCTGATAGAGCAATGGCCGCGGCTGCTTCGTCTCGTCGTTTTCGGCAGTGGGTAATCACTTCGGAGCGAGTGGACAAAGGCCCGTGATCGGGCCGAAAGCCTCCTCGCCGCTCAGGACCTTGACGACCTTGTAGTAGTCCCAGGGGTGCTTGGATTCTTGCGGGGACTTGACTTGCATAACGTACATGTTGTGGATCATCAGGCCATCGGCGCGAATGTATCCGCCCTTGGTGAACATGTCGTTGATCTTCATCTTCTTTAGTTCCAGCATTACCTTGTCGGCGTCAGTCGTGCCAGCGGCCTTGAGCGCGTTCAAGTAGGTCATCGTTGCCGAGTAGTACCCAGACTGGACCATCGACGGGTACTTTTTCATCTTGTCGAAGTATCGTTGACCGAACGCACGTGTCTCTGCATTCAAGTCCCAATACCACGCAGTCGTGAGGAGGAGTCCTTGGGCGGTCTTCAGGCCCAAGCCGTCGATGTTATTCACAAAAACGAGCAGGCCTGCCGGTGTCATTGTCCGAGTGAGACCGAATTCGTTGGCAGATTTCAACGAATTGATAAAATCATCGCCCGCGTTGGCCAATCCAAGCACCTGTGCGCCGGAGGCTTGCGCCTGCAGCAGAAACGACGAGAAGTCCGCCGTCGACAACGGCACTCGCACGGCGCCCAAATTCTTGCCACCGTTCGCCTCAACCACTTTGGATGCCGCCGCCTGCAACTGGCTGCCAAAGCTGTAATCGGCCGTCAGGTAGAACCAGGTCCTGCCGCCGTTCTTGACGATCGTGGAGGCGGTACCATTTGCGAGTGCGGTTGTGTTGTAAACGTATTGAACCGTGTAAGCAGTGCAGTCCTCGTTCACCAGGGACGCGCCGGCCGACCCGATGACAAAATACGGCACCTTCTTTGCGGCGATGACTTTTGCCATCGCGATAGCGACGCCGGTGTTTGCTCCCCCTAACAGCATGCTGAGGCCACGCTGATCGGTCCACTCTCGAGCCTTTGAGGCGCCGATGTCCGCTTTGTTCTGATGGTCGGCAAAGAGCAGTACAATTTTGCGGCCAAACACGGTACCGCCGAAATCGGCAATCGCCATTTTGGCCGCCTCGACGCCGCCTATGCCGCCATTGTCTGAGTACACGCCCGTCAGGTCTTCGATGGCACCGATCACGACATCGGAGTCAGCCCGCGCCGGTGATGCGCCGATGCTTGCTGCTACCGAGATTGCCCATAGGATCGTGAGCTTCATGATCCGCGTCCCTCTTGCGGCAGGCACGTCGAGCTTCGCGTGCTCACGCAATGAAGTTTGCGCCGATCCACGTGTGGCGGTCAAAGCATGCGAAAGTCAATGGGCATCGGCCGAAAATTTGGTTCGCAACACTTGACCCGTGTCGAGCAAAACCACGGTATGCAAACGGCCGCCATGAGAGCCGTCGCTCATCGGATTGCACAGGACACTGACGCGGTCTCCCGGTTTGAGGGATTCTTGCGTCCACCCAAAACGCTTCAGGACGGCCGGGCCGCTGGTGACGATATTCCATTTAATGGGTTCGCTGCGGCCATCGGCCTCAAGCACCAGCGTGAAGGTCGAATGGGGATTGCTCCAGTGGAAAGTCTCCACGGTGCCCTTGAGCGTGCGTGTTTGATTCAGGTCGTACGCGGCGTACGAATGATGCGCGAAGGCGGGCGACGCGATGAGCGCTGCGGCAAGGAATAAACCGGAAGTCACCTTAGGGCGCCGTAGCTTGAGTTTCATGATTGATTCGAATCCGCCCGAACTGCCATGCCTTGATCGAGTTTGCACGGAACTCTTGTGGTGGTCAAAAAAGCAGCACATTGGTGCAACTGACTGAATAACAGTAACGATTCGGTGACAAGGAACCGGTTGTGCACAGGCTTATGCACCGAGACGGGGGAGTAAATGGAAAGCCCGACAGATGCTGAGCGGGTAGTGAATTTCAACTCGACATTATCCGCCCGTCAGTGATTTCGCATCTGTCAATTTGTCTTGGGTCTTGGTGTCGAAGTCGGTCGCGTCATGACGTTCGTGCAACTGGTCTGATAATTCGCCGAAAGCGCGGTTGACCTTGCGGCCGCGTTGCACGGCAGGACGCTTGGCGATTGCATCGCTCCAACGCTGCACATGGGCGTATTCCTGCACCTGCAGAAACTCACCTCCGCTGTAGAGCAAGCCCTTCGCGAGGGCGCCGTACCAAGGATAAACGGCGATGTCGGCGATTGTGTACTCGGAGCCGGCGAGATACTCAGACTCGGCCAGACGGCGATCCAGGACATCGAGCTGACGCTTCACTTCCATGGCAAAGCGATCGATGGCGTATTCGATCTTCGTCGGGGCGTAGGCGTAGAAGTGACCGAACCCGCCGCCCAGGTAAGGGGCGCTGCCCATCTGCCAAAACAGCCAGGATAAGCACTCTGCACGCGTCGCGAGGTCGGTAGGCAAGTAGGCGCCAAACTTCTCGGCGAGGTACAGCAAAATCGCGCCGGACTCAAATACTCGGATGGGTGTCGGACCGCTGCGGTCCATGAGCGCTGGGATCTTGGAGTTGGGGTTGACGGCGACGAAGCCACTGCCAAATTGATCGCCCTCGGTGATCCTAATCAGCCAGGCGTCGTACTCGGCGCCGCTCATTTTAAGCGCCAGCAATTCCTCCAGCATCACCGTGACTTTCACGCCGTTCGGCGTGGCGAGCGAGTAGAGCTGCAGGGGATGGCGGCCGACGGGCAATTCTTTGGTGTGCGTCGGACCAGCAATGGGGCGATTGATGTTCGCGAATCGTCCGCCGCTCTCCTTGTTCCAGACCCAGATTTTCGGTGGGGTGTAGGGGGGCGAGTCGGTCATATCTTAAGCTCCGGGAGTTCTGTGCGGTGCATTGATGGGTGGGCCGCGCGTTTGCAACGCGACCCGGGTGGTCGATCAATCTATGATATGACAACGAGAGGGGCTTTGAGCCGGCATAGACCCCCAGGCGGCCAAGCCCGATGGCAGCAATGAAGGCGACATACTGTTTGGATACGATAGGCGAGTGAAAAAAGCCGCCTTGACCCCCATTGCAATCGATCGAACCATCCGGCAGAACCTGTCGAAGCTTCGAAAGCCCGGCGTGCTGACGGTGAGGCCGGGCTTCGAGATCACGAATCACCAGCTGACCGGCAAGCGGGCGATTGTCGCCACGGTGCATACCAAAACCAGCGACTTGCCGAGGAATCAATTATTGCCGCGCGCCATCAACCACGTGCCGGTCGACGTTCGCCAAGCCACCGCGCACCAACGCCTGCGCGCGAACGATCCCGCGGCGGCGGCGATGACGCAGACCTTTGGACGGCCGCAAGATAAGGAGCCGACGTGGCCGCTGGAGCGCGAATTGCCGAGCGGTCAGCTACTGCAAAGCCCGAAGAGCAACACCCAAAAAGCCCTGGCCGACTTTGCAGCTAAACAACCCCTGGTCGCGAAGGCGCTCAGCGCTCAGGCCGCAAAGCCCAAGGTCGCTTATGTGCCGGCGCCCGGACAGCCGCTTGATCCGCTGCAGACCACGACCAGCATCACTGCAAACGTGAGTCCCGATGCGGGTTTCCCCACGCTTACGGCGTTTCTTCAGGGCACCCAACAGTCCTTGGTAATCGGGATGTACGATTTTACCTCCGGGCCGATACTCGCGCTGTTCAAAACGGTGCTAACCGGCGCGAAGACCTTGCAGATGGTGCTCGACAACCCGCCGCCGAACGCAACGCGCGATCAGCTCGATTCGCAAACGGTTCAAGAGCTCAATGCCGCTTTGGGATCACGCTCGAGGATTGTGCGGGCCCTGGCCGGCGACGATACCTTGGTGTCTGCGGTAATGTTTCCAACCTCTTATCACATCAAAGTGATCGTGCGCGATAGCGCGGTGTTGTGGCTGTCGAGCGGCAATCTCAACAACAGCAATCAGCCCGACTTGAGTGCGCCGCCGAAAACCGAAGATCGCGACTGGCACGTGATCATCGACGATCGAGGCATCGCGAATGTGTTCGAGTCGTATCTGAATCAGGATTTCAAATCCGCGCAAGCCTACCAAATTGCCGAAAGCCCCGCGTTGAGCGAGGCGGTCTCCGATGCCGCCGCCAAGCTCGCCGCGGAAACGACTTCTCTGCCGGCGCCACACGCGCCGACGCCGACCGGCGCGGTGGCCGCGAAGACATTTGCGAATATCAGCGTCAGAATCACGCCGCTGCTGACGCCCGACACCCTGCCGCCGGGAACCGAGGGTCAATACGTCAGCAACATGATGACGCTCATTGCGAGCGCCAAAAAGACGCTATACGTGCAACTTCAATACATCGAGTCGTCCGCGGCGAGCGGGGTCTACACCGCCCTGCTTCAGGCCATCGCCGCACGGGTCGCGGCGGGCGTGGACGTCCGGCTCATCGAGAGCCTCGAATATGGCGAGCCCTGGGCGGAAAAGATGAAAGATGCCGGCGTGGATCTGACCGCAAATATTGCCTTGCAACCGAATGTCCACAACAAAGGCTTCGTCATCGACTCCAGCGTGGTCGTCGTCAGCAGCCAAAACTTCTCGCCCGATGGCATTCAATTCAACCGCGACGCCGGCGTGATCATTGAAAGCGCGCCGATTGCGCAATACTTTGAGAGCGTGTTTCTCGCCGACTGGAGCAATAAGGCCAAGCCCTTTGCGGCGAAGGGCGCGGCTAAGCCCAAGGTTACGGCTAAGGCTAAGGCCAAGCAGAAACGAACTTAAGATCCATCGGCGTAGGCTTTCACCAGATCGGTGAGAAAGTCCCTGCCGATGTACACGGAGCGCACGCTGCGGCGCTCGTTCAGCCCATGCACGCCGTTGCCGTCAGGATCCCCCCAACCGCCGGGAGCGCCATAGACCGGAATGCCGATGGCTTCGAGAAAAATGCCGTCGGTGGCGCCGGTCGACATGGAAGGAATCAGGGGCACGCCCGGGAAATATTTCGCAACCAGCGCTTCAGCCGGGAAGATGATCTTGGGATCCAGCGGCGGCGGAACCGCAATGGGCCGGATCGGTGGCACCGGCGTCACTTTGACGCCGGAATCGCCGATGGCCGCGACCAGCGCCGCTTGGGTGCTCTCGACGCTTTCACCTGGGAAAATGCGACAGTTGACGTTCGCCGCGGCTCGCTGGGGCAAGGCATTGTTGGCGTGGCCTCCTTCCAGCAGCGTCGCAACGCAGGTCGTGCGCAGCATGCTGTGATAGCTACGGTCCTTGGAAACGGTTGCCTCGGCCGCCTTGTCGGCCGGGTTCTGCGACAGTGCCACCATCGCGTGTCCCAAGTCATCCGCGCGCGCCGCGCCCGCCTTGGCGAAAAACGCCCGTGTCGTATCGGTCATTTTCACCGGAAACTCATGATCCCGAAGCTTGGTGAGTGCATCCGCAAGCTGGTAGATCGCATTGTCGCGGATGGGAATGGAGCTATGGCCGCCAGCATTGACTGTTTCCAGACGGTAATTTTGCGCCGCTTTTTCGCCCACCTGAATTGATTCCACCACCAGTTTGCCATGCCCGTCGGTGCGGCCGCCGCCGCCCTCATTAAGCGCAAATGCGGCGGCGATGAGCTCCGGTTTGTTCTTCGCCAGCCACTGCGCACCGTTGAAGGCATTGGTGGTCTCCTCGCCGCAGGTCAACGCCAGCTTGATGGTGCGTTTCGGGTGATAGCCGCTTTTCTTGAAACGCATCAGCATATCGATCCAGGTGGCATCCATAGCCTTCATGTCCGCAGCGCCGCGGCCATAGAAATAACCGTTTTCCTCGATCAGAGTGAAAGGGTCGCGGGTCCAGTCCTCGCGTTTGGCCTCAACGACATCCAGATGACCCAACAAGAGCATCGGCTTCGCCGTGCTGGAACTTCCCGCCAGGACGGCGAC
>Ga0265760_10000121_pt1 | contig 19930 bp, 18 predicted proteins | sample NZIome_2_FD_200831 | JGI IMG/M metagenome (GOLD analysis project Ga0265760, IMG submission 200831) | Metatranscriptome of rhizosphere microbial communities from Maridalen valley, Oslo, Norway - NZI1 (Metagenome Metatranscriptome) | ecosystem: Host-associated > Plants > Roots > Rhizosphere >...
AGCCTCTGGTCGGTCGGGGCGGGAGCCATCGAGCCGCTGTTCGATGGCGGCTTGCGGCGGGCGCAGCTGCGCCACTCCTGGGCGCAATACGCCCAGACGCGCGACGAGTATCGAGCCACGGTGCTGGCGGCCTTCCAGGAGGTCGAGGACGGACTGAGCCAGAGCCAACGTCTGGAAACCGAAGACTCGCAGGAACATGAGGCCGACGATCAGGCCGCGCAGGCGCTGTCCATCTCGACCATGCTGTACAAGGACGGGCTCGATAATTATCTGAGCGTGTCGGTTGCGCAGGTGCAGGCACTCGCTACGCAGCTCTCCGAGGTGCAGATACGGGTCCGCCAGATCCAGGCAGCGGTGTCGCTCATTCGGGCATTGGGCGGCGGTTGGACCGGGCAAGCTTTGCCTGACGAAAAGCAGACCCTGGCATTCGGGCCGCTCGATTACGCTGCTTCTGGAAATAACTTTTGATGAGCAAGCTCAGCTCACCATGCATCCCTATCATCCATTGTGCTGAGCGCGGCCGCCATTTGCGCAACCCGGGCCGAGGGCGGTCTTGGAGTGCATCAAAGTTTCTCAATGGCCGCGAAAGTACTAAGATTATCGGCGCAGCGTGGCAATGCGGACGCTATGCGCGACGGTCAGCATCTAAATTTGGAAGCTCCATGAATGCGTAGCGTTAGTAATCAAGCAATCAAGAGTCTCGGCTTTGCGCTAATGCTGCTCGGGGCCACTACCAGCTTCGGCGACGACACGCTGGGCGTGAGGGTTTACAACGATTCCGCCGACGAAATTGTCGTGACCCTTTATGATATGAACGCGACGCCGCCACAGCCGGTACTGGTTCGTCAGATGATCTATGGCTTTGCCTGGTCTCCCGCTTCGCTTACAGCGGGCCGTGACGGCAAGGGTCATGTGAAGTGGCGGGCCGAAACCACCGGCTCGAGCTTTCACAGATGCGGGCACCGCGAAAAGCGGAAACTGACGAGCGATGCCATCATACGGGTGTTCACCGATTCAAGATGCGTTAACAGCGCGCCTTGAGCGAACGACGGTGTCCTCATCACGGTAGAAGACACCGGAACCGGTTTCGATCCCAGCTTCGGAGAGCGTGCCACGCGCACTGAGAGATTTACCAGGACAATTCTTCATGGTCGCCGACATCAAGCGTTATCGAGACAATCTGCGCGATGAACTGAATGGCGCGGCCCTTTACGCCGCACTGGCGGCCGCCGAAGCTGACCCCTTGCGCAAAGACTTGTTTCTGCAGTTGGCGCAAGCGGAGTCCAGCCACGCGCAACTGTGGCGCGACAAACTCTCGGCGGCCGGCGTTCAAGACGATCGCTTCGTTCCTGGGTTTCGGACCCGGCTGCTCGCGAAGTTGGCCCGGCGATTTGGCCCGAGTTTCGTACTTCCAACCATTGCGGCAGCAGAGTTCGCGGACCGTAACAAGTACGCGGGCCAGAGCGATGCGCATGCCATCTCCGCGGAGGAGCGGGGTCACGCGGCGGTGATCCAAGCCGTCGCGGACAATGCCGGCAGTGGCGGAACGACCGGTGCCGAGATTGCCCGTGCCGAGCCATGGCATCGCGGCGCCTCGGGAAATAATCTTCGCGCCGCAATTCTCGGCGCCAATGACGGACTGGTGTCCAACTTCTGCTTAGTGATGGGAATCGCCGGGGCGGGAAGCGGCAATCGAGCGGTTCTTCTCACGGGATTGGCGGGTCTCGCGGCCGGTGCGTGCTCGATGGCGCTTGGAGAGTGGCTTTCGGTGACCAATGCGCGGGAACTCGCGCAAACGCAAATCGCGCGCGAAGCCGAGGAGATTGAGCAGACGCCGCTGGCCGAGCAGCATGAACTCGCCCTGATCTTTCAGGCCAAGGGCATGCCGAAAGAGGACGCTCAGCGCGTGGCTGAGCAGATGATGAAGGACAAGAAGGGCGCACTCGATACGTTGGTCCGCGAGGAATTGGGCATCGATCCCGCCGAATTGGGCGGTAACCCGTGGACTGCGGCGGCCACGTCATTTGCCCTGTTCTCCGCCGGGGCGATTTTTCCGGTAGCGCCATTTTTTTGGATGCATGGGAATTGGGCGATCTGGGCAAGTGCACTCGCGAGCGGCGCGGTGCTGTGCGCGGTCGGCGCGCTATCTTCGCTGTTCAACGGGCGCAGTGCCTGGTACTCCGCCGCGCGCCAGCTAATTTTTGGCTGTCTCGCGGCCGCGGTCACTTATGGGATTGGGGCAGCGCTGGGCACGACTCTTTCGTAATACTTTGCACCTCGATGGGAAATCAGCGCCGTGAAGCGCGCAGCTGTCCGGTTTCCAACGCCTTGAGCACCGCACGGGTGCGGTCACGAACACCGAATTTGGCCAGGATGCTGGAGACTTGGTTCTTGACGGTGCCTTCCGCTGTGCCCAGCGCCTGAGCGATCTCGCGGTTGCTGTACCCGGCTGCCATCAGGCCCACAACTTCGGCCTCGCGCACGGTCAGCTCTTCGCGCCTCGGCTGTGCCTCAATGTGAAGCGCGCCGGCGGCACGTATCAGCCGTTCAGTCACCGCCGGTTGGAACACCGTCGCACCCCCCGCGACGGCGCGGATCGCTGCGAGCAGTTGTTGGTAGGAGACGTCTTTGAGAAGAAACCCGCGCGCGCCGGCACGTATGCCATCGAGCACCACGTCGCTGTCGTCGAATGTCGTCAGGATTAGAGTCGGCGGCAATGCGTTTCGCGCCGACAGCGTGCGCAGTACCTCGATACCATTCTGGCCCGGCATGCGGATATCCAGCAGCAGCACATCCACCCTCATTGATAGCACGCGCTCTACGGTTTCGACGCCATCGGCTGCTTCGCCGACCACACAGATGTCGCGATCCATTTCGAGCAAGGTCCTGATGCCCTCGCGAATGAGCATCTGGTCGTCGGCGATAAGGACGCGGATCACACGGCAACACTGCGCATGGGGAGGAGGGCAATGACTTCGAAGCCCTGCCCGGGTTGCGTCACGACGCGAAGCTCGCCGCCTGCCTGCGCGACGCGCTCGCGCATGCCGCGAATCCCAAATCCACCCTCGGTACGGTCGCTGCCACGCCCGTCGTCTCGAGCCTCGATGCGCAACGTCTCGCCTTCGCACCTGACGCTAATCCAGAGGTTTTCGGCGTCGGAGTGCCTTGCGGCGTTTGTCACCATCTCCTGTGCGCAGCGCAACAGCGTATGCGCACGCTCGGGGTCCTGAGTATGTAGTCCGTCTGGAATGTCCAGGTGGATGCGGGGCCGGGGCACGGCGCCCACGAGTGTCAGCAGTGCATCGGCGAGATTCACGCCGTCCCGCGCGTGTGAGGCGGCGACGATCTGGCGCACATCGTTGAGAAGGCGCCGTGCGAGGCCTTGTGCGGTCGCGATGCTGTTGTGCGCCGCTCCGTGCGTGAGTTGCAATGCGGCTTCCAGGTGCAGCGACAGCGCCGTGAGGTGATGGCCCAGCGCGTCGTGCAGCTCTTGAGCAATACGCAGCCGCTCCGCGAGCCGGCTGCTGTCGGCAAGAATGTACGCAACCCCACGCAACTCCACGTTGCTTGCCGCGAGAGCCGCGCGTGCCGCCACCTCGCGTGCCATCGTTTTGAATATGAAGAACGCCGCCAGCTGCAGCCCGAGGTAGGGCGGCAGTAACAGCCGGGCGCTGTACGGGCTGAAGGCGATCACATCGGCAACGCCCAGTAGGGCAGTCTGACTGAGAATCCAGGCGATCCCGGCGGTTCGGGTCACGCGAGGACCCAGCTGCATGGCCACGAGCGCGAGCAGCGCACCCTCGTATCCATTGCAGCGAAGCACGACGAGGCCAAGAGCCGTCGCGGAGGCTAAGCCCAGCAGCACCAAGTGGGGTCGGCGCAGATCGAGAGCAAACAGTGCGCCGAAACTTAAGTACGCCGCGCTCCACTGCCAATTATTCAAGAATTCCGCCGGACCATGATAGAGCAGTAGCGGCAGCGCCACGAGCAGCCACGTCACGAGCGCGATAGTTCCGATAAGCCGCGAATGGGGCATGGGGGAAGACCTCCGGTGCGAGAATTACACCTAACTGCCCAGCCTGCAAATAGGCCGAAAGTCACGCTTGCGGCGTATGTCCTCCGGCACAAGCGCTGAAACGAGCGGCCGCGTAGCCTCTGCCGCCAAGACGCGCAGTCGGAGGCACACCTGAAATGACACCCCTATCTTGCATCAAAGATCGAAACTCGGCGCGCATGCCCGCGGTAGGCGTTATCTTTCTCCTCATCCTCCCTACGGCAACGACTCGCGCTGGGCCGGCGACTTATGAGATTGATCCAAACCATACGCATCCGTCCTTTGAAGTCGATCATCAAGGGATGTCTATGTGGCGCGGCCTGTTCCGCAAGACGCTCGGTACGGTGACTTTGGATGAAGCAGCGGGCACCGGAACGGTAGATATCATCGTCGATGTCGCGAGCGTTGATTTTGGAAACGACAAGTTGAGCGACGCAGCGGCTAGTTCGACGGCTCCGCCGATCCTCGAGGCGCCGTTGTATCCCACCGCTCACTACATCGGCACACTGAGCGGTTTCGCCAACGGCGCACCGACCGTAGTCAACGGATTCCTAACTCTCCACGGAGTTACCCGCCCGCTGGTTCTTAATATCGTGAAGTTCAAGTGCATTCCCAACCATCCGCTCTTCAAGCGTGAGGTCTGCGGTGCCGATGCGGTTGGCACCTTCAACCGTGCCGAGTTCGGTATCACGGTCGGTCGCGCGTACGGATTCAACATGGACGTCACGCTCAGAATTCAAGTGGAAGCGATTCGGACGGCGCCGGAAGCGACATCCTAACCGGTCGCGGACTGACCTTTCGTGAGTCGCCGGTTTCATCGCGCCGCCATGGTCGGCTCCTTGGGCGTGATGATGCTGCTACACCTTACGGCTTGCACGCGTGCGGCGGAAGGTCCTAGCGAGCCAGAGCCCTTGACTGTCGACACGACCGTAGCGCGCGTGCAGCCCATGCCGGTCGCGCTGCAAGCCGTCGGGCAAGTCGTACCGGAACACACCGTGCAGGTCCGCGTGCAGGTTACCGGCATGCTGACACAGGTATTGTTTACCGAGGGACAGACCGTCAGCGCCGGCCAGCACCTATTTAATATCGAGCCGGCACCGTTCCAAGCGGCTGAGCGATCGGCGAAGGCGGCGTGGGAAAACGCGAAAGGGAATGCGGACCGAGTCCAGCCGATGCTCGAGAAGGGATACGTCAGCCAGCAGGACTACCGCAACGTTCGTAGTGCGGCGGAGCAGGCAGCGGCGGCCTACACGCAGGCGCAGATTAATCTGTCGTACACCGATGTTCGCGCGGCCATCTCCGGTCGCACCGGCAGTCTCACGGTCAAGTCGGGCAACGTTGTCTCTCCGGGCGATGTCGCGCCGCTGGCGACGATCAATCAGATGAAACCGATCCAGGTGCAATTCAGCATCCCCCAGCAACTGCTGCCGCGAGTGCAGCGCTACCGTGCAGAAGGTCAAATCAAAGTGACGATCACCCGTGACGACGGCGGGGGAGTGCTCGACACGGGGAAATTGGTGTTCGTGGATAATGCCGTCAACTCGAGCGCGGGTACAGTCACGCTCAAGGCGCAATGTCCAAACGACCGTGAGCAACTGTGGCCGGGTCAGTCTGTGGGCGTGACGCTTCAACTCACCTCGGAGCCTAACGCCGTTGTCATTGAGGACACCTCCGTACAAGAGGGCCAGCGCGGCAGCTTTGTCTATCTGGTGGTCGACGGCAAGGCTTTAGCGCATGACATCACCGTGGACCGGCGGGTCGGCGGACTCGCAGTTGTCTCCTCCGGGCTTACCGGCGGAGAGCAGATCGTCTCCAGGGTTTCGCGCAGCCTTCGATCGGGCATGTCGGTCGCGTTTGCGGCCGCAGCGCCCATACCGCCCGCAGAGGTCACTTTGCCGGCCTCCCAATGAATATGACCGGCCTGTTCATTCGCCGACCGGTAATGACCGCCGTGCTGACGGTGGTTTTGGTGACGATCGGCTCGATTGCCTATGTGCGTCTGCCGATGAGCGAGCTGCCGAATATCGATTTTCCGACGATCGCCGTGGCCGCGAGCCTGCCGGGTGCGAATGCCGAAACAATCGCCTCGTCGGTGGCAACACCCCTGGAGCAGCGTTTCAGTGGAATTGCAGGTCTGACCTCGATGAGTTCCGAAAGCAGCACCGGAAGCGTCAGCATCACCCTGCAATTCGAGCTCACCCGCAACATCGATGCGGCGGCGGCGGATGTGCAGAGAGCCATATCGCAGACGCTGCCGCTCCTGCCGCCGAAGATGCCGACGCCCCCGGTCTTGAGCAAAGTAAATCCCACGGACAACGCGATCATGTACCTGGCCCTGACCGCAAACAACATCACCTTGACGCGGCTGGATGAATACGCAGAAACGCGGGTTGTCGAACGTATATCGCAGATCGCAGGGGTGGCGCTGGTGCGCGTGTTTGGATCTTACAAGTACGCAGCGCGACTGTACTTGAATCCCTACGCCCTGGCGGCGCGCGGCTTGACGCTCGACTCGGTGCGTAGCGCTGTGCAGAGCAACAGCAGCGATCTGCCGACGGGCACGCTCTATGGCGGTGCACGTACCTACGCGATAGCCAGCAGGGGCCAGCTGACGAGTGCGAAGGCATACAACGACATGGTCATCGCCTACCAAAACGGGGCGCCCATTCATCTAAAGGATATCGGCTACGCAGTCGATGGGATACAGCAAGACAAACAGCTCACGACGTTTGCTGATGTCGCGCGCGGAGATGGAGGACTGCGGGCGGCTGTCATGCTTTCTATCAAAAAGCAGCCAGGCGCCAATACCGTGGCAGTCACGCAGTCGATTGCCGCACTCCTGCCAGAGCTTTCGCGTCAGGCACCCGGTGATGCGTCCTTGCACATGCTCTATAGCCGGGGCGACTTCGTTGAGGGCGTCCTCAAGGAGGTGCGGACGACTTTGCTGCTCGCCATGGCCCTCGTGGTCGTGGTGATATTTTTATTTCTGCGAAACTTGCGCGCGACTTTCATCAGCGCGCTCGCGTTACCCACCTCGATTATCGGCACATTCTCCGTCATGCGCCTCGCAGGCTTCAGCCTCGACAACCTGTCGTTGATGGCACTTACGCTGGCCGTGGGGTTTGTGGTCGACGATGCCATCGTCGTGCTCGAGAACATCGTGCGCTATCGGGAAAAGGGCAACTCTGCGATGCAGGCCGCGCTGATCGGCGGGCGCGAGATCGCCTTCACGGTCATATCGATGACTTTGTCCCTGGCCGCCGTTTTTATTCCCATTCTCTTCATGGGCGGTATCGTCGGGCGGCTATTCAGCGAATTTGCGGTCACGGTGGCAGTAGCTATTCTGATTTCCGGTGCAATTTCGCTGACACTGACTCCCATGCTCTGCAGCCGCTTCCTCGATGGAAAGGATCGCGGTTCGGCGCCGCCCGGAGGGTTTGAGCGGTGGTTCGAAGGGCTTCGAGAGAGCTACGGCCGATCGCTTGTGTGGGTCGTGGCCCGCTGGCGCAGCATGCTGCTGATTGGCGCCGCGGTCCTGGCTTGCACCGGCTTGCTGTTCGTCGTCGTGCCTAAAGGATTCATCCCCAGCGAAGACACCGGTCAGGTGATTGGAATGACCCGGGCTCCCGAGGGCACCACCTTCGATCAGCTGAACGGTTTGCAGCAGCAGGTCGCGCGGGTCGTACAAACAAACCCCGGCATCGCGACTGTCATGTCCAACGCGGGTCAGGGGTGGGGTAGCACGGGCGGCAACAACATCGGGCTGCTGTACATGGGTCTCAAACCCATGGGCGAGCGCCGCAGTGCCGGCGAAGTGCGCCAACAGTTGCGCAAGGCGGTCGCGCCAATCCGCGGCCTGCAGGTGTACATCGAGAACCCTTCAGTGGTCAACATCGGGACCGTCAGCAGCAACGCCGAATACCAATATGTGCTGCAGAGTCCTGACATCGACGCGTTATACGAGGCGGCACCGCTGTTCGAGCAACGGTTGAGCAGGGTCCCGGGGCTTGAGGACGTGAGCCTTGAGCTGGCTCTGAATAATCCGCAAATCAACGTTAATCTTCGACGCGAAACGGCGTCCTCTCTGGGTGTGAACGAGGAGCAGCTCCAATCGACGCTCGCCGGCGCCTACGGCGGCGAACAGGTCGGGACCATCTACGGCCCTGCCAACGAGTACTGGGTCATGATGCAGCTCGCGCCCCAGTATCAGACCAAGATCGATGCGCTGGACGCGCTGTACGTACAGGGCGCCGGGAAGACGCTTGTGCCCTTGCGCGCGGTGGCCGACATTTCGTCCGGCGTGGGTCCGCTGAACGTCAGCCACTATGGGCAGCTGCCCTCCGTGACCGTGTCTTTCGATCTTGCGCCGAACGTGTCCCTCGGCGAGGCAACCAGCCGCATTGAGGCTCTTGCGCGGCGCGAGCTGCCCGGAGATGTCACCGGCTCGTTCGTTGGGAATGCGCAGACCTTCCAGGAATCCATGCTCGACCTGCCGTTGCTTCTGGGCATCACGGTCATGGTCATCTATGCGGTGCTCGCGATCCTGTATGAGAACTTCCTGCACCCAATCACGATTCTGACAGCCTTGCCGCTCGCGATGCTTGGAGGCCTGCTATCGCTGCTGCTCTTTGGCAGCGAACTCAATATCTTCAGTTTTGTGGGTCTCATTCTTCTGGTCGGCCTGGTCAAGAAGAACGGAATCATCATGGTCGACTTCGCGCTGCAGCTGCGGCGAGATCGGAAGCTGTCGGCGGCCGACGCGATTGTTGAGGCATGTATCGTGCGCTTCCGCCCGATCATGATGACGACAGTCGCGGCGATCTTCGGCTCGCTGCCGATTGCGATGTCATCTGGAATGGGTGCGGAGGCACGCCGCCCGCTGGGGATAGCCATCGTGGGGGGGCTGGTGTTCTCCCAGCTGTTGACGCTTTACGTTACGCCCGCGCTCTACGTGGCCGTTGAGCGCTTGACATATACTTACATTCCGATCAACAAGGCCGTACGAGAAATTCGTTAATTCACGAGCAGCCAATCGCACATTGCGTTCACCAGAGAGCAGCTTTATCAGCGGGTCTGGTCAAAGCCGCTGAGCCTCGTTGCCCGGGAATTCGGCGTCAACGCATTGGCGAAAATCTGTATAAGTACCGGGAGATAGCGTCCTTGAACCATCGCAGGATTCTCGCCGGGATTGTCGGCGCCGGGTTTTTTGCATCTGCCGCACTGGCGCAGGCCGTGCCTGCTCTGGCGGACGACGTAAAGCCCATTCGAGTCTCGGGACTCGGGATCAAGGTGAGCAACCTCGAACGTGCAAAAAAATTCTACACCGAGGTGCTCGGCCTGAAGATCGGCGCGAAAGTGCCCGCGCAGGGCGATGCGGTTGAGTATTTATTGGGGATGACGGGCGATATCCACGCGGACACGCTGATCGTCATTCGCAAAGGCGAGGTCAAACCAGGCGCAACGGAGTTCGGAACCATTATTATCGTCGTGCCGAGCGGCCGCAAGATGGCCGAGCGCGTAGTCGCGGCGGGTTACACCACTGCTCGGCCGATAGTCGATGGCAGCAACTTTGTTAAGGACCCGGACGGATATACCATCGAGCTCTATCAGAGGCCCGCCGCGCGGGCGCCCTAATAGGACCGGTGGCGTCGCATTTTTCACATCGTGGATCTGTAACTAGTTTCGTCCAGGGAGTTTCGCACCCAGGACTTCTACTGATTCGATCGCTGGTGGCTTTGCGAAGAGCTCGGCAGCCACTCCCATTAGGGCTTTGGCAATTGGGCCATTCAGATGCGCCTGACGTCCACTTTCATCAGTGAAGGCGTCGAAGATCCCAAACGTCGAAGGACCTAAGCGCAGCGCAAACCACAGCGGCGTAGTTGCCTCCGCATTGGCCATCACGAGCCCTTGCTGAAGAAACTGCGCAACCGCTGTTTCTTTGCCTTTTTTAGCTTCCAACCGCGCAAACAATGCTACTGAGTACATGGCATCTCCAGGAATGATTTATCGACCGCAGGTGTCATCTTAAGTGCGGGTAAACCAAATCGCTATTGGCGCGAACGCCATAATTGATATCATACTTGCCATGAGGATCAACGTACTTGCGCTAAACGGGGTATTCGACACGGGTCTTTCCACAGTCCTCGATGCATTTCAGACGGCGAATGAACTCGCGGAGATGTCCCGCCTCACGGCCCAACGATTTGAGGTAGCCATCGTCGGCACCCGAAAAGTCGTGAAGACATCGCAGGGTCTCAACATTCCCGTGCGAGCCGCTCAGCATGGCGGTGTCCCAGACTGTGTCATCGTGCCTGCGCCTGGATTCAAGATGCCCGCGCCGCTGCAGGCGGCGCTGGCAAGAGCCGAGGTTCGCGATGCGGTCGAGCTTCTTCGCCACTGGGCGGATCGCGGAGCGATGAGCGCGGCTGCGTGCATCGGCACATTCGTTCTGGCGGAATCCGGGCTGCTGGATCAACAAACGGCGACCACCACCTGGTGGCTGTCGCCGCTATTTCGGAAACGCTATCCGCGTGTGCACCTGGACGAATCGCGGATGATCGTGAGCTCCGGGAGAGTGGTCACCGCGGGCGCTGCCTTGAGCCATCTGGATTTGGCGCTTTGGTTAATTCGCCAGAAGAGCCCGCGGCTTGCTGCATTGACAGCAAAGTATCTCGTGATGGACTCGCGGCCTTCCCAGTCCGCCTATGTGTTGACCGATCATCTTGCACACTCAGACGCGTTGGTCGAACGATTCGAACGGTGGGCGCGCGATCGTCTAGTGCATGGGTTTTCGCTGGACGGCGCCGCGAAGGCGGCCGGCGCGAGCAAGCGAACCCTCGCGCGACGCCTGCACGCGGTTCTTGGTAAATCGCCTCTGTCGTACTTTCAAGAGCTACGTGTTGAGCGTGCCGTACATCTGCTGAAGACTACAAATCAGAGCATAGAAGCGATTGCGGATCGAGTGGGGTACGGGGATGGTGTCACGCTCAGAAATCTTTTGCGTCGGCGACTGGGGCAGGGGGTAAAGGAGATTCGCAGAAATCCGTAGCCGCAGCAGTGACGCGATGACTCATTTCGCTGCCATGCGCTTGTGGCGAAAACTTTTCCAAGGCTCCGTCGAACCCCCCTGAGCGTTTCGACACCGCGTCCTCAACTTTGATGAGGAGCGCAGATCTATTCGCGCCGCGCCAAATTGACGCAACGTCACACAGGCTATGTGCGCACGCTTTGATGCGGCGCAAGATATCGAGTGCACTGAGATCAGCTCGCGTGTTTCTGGCTGTTTTGAATGCTCGTAGGCATGATGGGCGAACGCGAGGACAATTCTGAAGGACATCATGGACGCGCGATTGAGCGACCAAATTTACGAATGTTCCTTCATACCCGAATACTGGCCCCGAGTTCTCGGCCAACTGGCGGGACTGGCAGAGGCGCGTGTCGGATTTCTTTTCGTCTCCAAAAACGACATTCACCACTGGACCAGTTCAACCGACGCCGGCGTGGAGGCGCTTGAGCCGCTGGTGAAAAGCGGATGGGTGGCGCAAAGCGAGCGATTCAAACGGATTCGCGCCAATCGTCATGGCGGGTTCATTACCGAACCCGACCTCTACGCGCCCGGAGAATTTAAAAACGACCCGTTTTACCGTGACATTCTGTATCCGCGTGGACTGGGATGGGCGACAGGCACCGCCATCGAGCTACCCACCGGCGACACCTTCACCATCAGCCTGGAGCGCGAATATGTCCGCGGACCGGTCGAGCCATGTCACATCCAAGCCCTGGATGAACTGCGTCCGCACATCGCCCGCAGCGCCTTGATAAGCGCGCGATTGCAGCTCGAGCGTGCGCGTGCCGCGAGCGCAACTCTGTCGGCCATCGGCCTCGCAGCCCTGTTGCTCGATGAGACCGGCAAGGTTCTGGCCGCGAACAACCTCATCGAGGCGCTGAGTGGCTATGTGCGGTGGAGAGCGCATGACCGCGTTTCGCTGTGCGACAAGTCTGCTGACGAATTGCTGCGCGGCGCGATTGCGGCCATTGCACATGGCGGAGAGGAGAGGGTGGGCGTGCGATCCTTTCCGGTGCGTAATAGCGTCGAGGTGGATGCGATGGTGGTGCATGTAATTCCGATCCGTCTCGCGGCGCGCGATATTTTTGTCCGCTGCGCCGCTGCCGTCGTATTGACAGCCGTGACGCTTCCGCAGGCACCCCCCGTCGAACTGGTGCGATCGTTGTTTGATCTGACGCCGGCCGAAGCGCGCGTCGCGCGTGGCCTCGCAAGCGGAAAAACCGTGGAGGATATCGCCGCGGATGGCGGAGTGTCTGAAAATACAATCCGTACGCACGTGCGCGGCGTTTTGCAGAAGACCGGACGTAGCCGCCAAGCCGAAGTCGTCGCTCTGCTCACGGGAATATACGCGCCGCTGCGCGCAAAGTAGATGTAAGCGGCAGGTCCTCATCAACATTGAGGAGGCGCGGACTGCAGGAGGCGCTTTATAGTCGATTGATCATGCTAGAGCTCTGCAATGGGAGGGCACCGTGGCATTGCGCGTGATTGGATCGGGGCTCGGCCGCACCGGCACTTTGTCGTTGAAGTTGGCACTGGACCAGCTTGGATTAGGACCTTGTCATCACATGCGAGAGGTGCTCGAGCATCCCGAGAGCGTCCCTCTCTGGATCGATGCGTTCGAGGGCCGACCAAACTGGGAGGCGATCTTCGAGGGCTACAATTCGACCATCGATGCTCCCGGATGCCGGTTCTGGCGCGAGCTCTCCGAGTACTATCCGCACGCCAAAGTGTTGCACTCGGTACGCGACCCTGACATCTGGTTCGAGTCCACCCAGAAAAGCATCTTTGCTCCCGACTCCCTTAGCCTGAACCCCAAGCCGCCATTCGAGCGCTTTTTCGCGCACAGCCTGCAGCCCTATCAGGGCAGGATGCATGAGCGCGCTTTCATGACCGACTACTTCCGTCGCCACAGTGTCGAGGTCGAGCGGACTATTCCATCGCACCGACTACTCGTCTTTGAGGTCAGCCAGGGTTGGGGTCCCCTTTGCGCATTCCTCGGCGTTCAGGTTCCGAAGGTGCCGTTCCCGCTGACCAACACCCGCGAGGAATTCGCCGCTCGCACCGCTGCGCGTAATGCCGCGAGCTCATCCGGCAAGCCATGACCGATTACGACGCGAAGCGAAGATCCGCATCCGCCATAACGCTCGCCTTCTGCTTCCTCACGTCCGCGCTCGAGGGCTTCGACAATTCGTCAATGGGCCTGGCCGCACCCAAACTCGTGCCCGTGCTTCACCTTTCTGCTCAGCATCTTGGACTCGTGCTGTCGGGCGTGCCGCTCGGCATGTTCCTCGGCGCGTTGCTTGGAGGACGGCTCGCCGATGCACTAGGACGCAAGACCACGTTGCTCATCGCCATCGCAGTGATCGGAGCCTTCCAGATGGCAACGGCCTTCACACCGGGCTACTTAGGTCTCATGGGCGTGCGTGTCTGTTGCGGTATGGGCATCGGCGCGGCCATGTCCAATGTGATCGCCCTGGCATCGGAAGCCGCCGGCGAGACCGGCAGCGTCTTCAACGTTACTCTCGTGATGGCGGGATTGCCGGCCGGTGGCACCGTTGCCTCCGTTATCGCTATCGCGGGCGGTGAGCAAGGCGACTGGCGCACCAACTTCTACATCGGGGGGCTTGCGCCGCTTGTACTGGCATCGATCATGGCGTTCGCTCTGCCGGAGTCTCGCGAGTTCCTCAAGGTTCGGATGGCAGCGCCCGCAGTGCGAAGCAGGGAGGGGATCCTCGCTGTGTTCTTCGGTCGCGGGCGTGCCCAGACAACGCTGTGGCTGTGGATCTCTTACTTCACCACATCGGTGATTGTCTATGTGCTGGTGAACTGGACACCGAGACTCATGAATCTGAAGGGCTTCTCCAACACCGATGCGATCGCGGTCGGTTTGCCGATCGGAATCGGCGGTGTGATCGGCCCGATTCTGGTCGGCTGGCTGATGCAGCGGCGGCGCGGCTTCGGGTTGCTGCTCTTGTGCTACGCAGGAGTCGCAGTTGGCCTGGTCGGCTTGGCGAAAGTGGGGCACGAGTTCGCCACGGCGCTCATCGCAATCGCTGTCCCGGCGACTCTCGTGCAGATTGCGTCCATGACGCTGGCGGGCCTTGCCCCACAGTACTACCCGACCTTAAGCCGCGGCACCGCTACGGGCGCGGCGGTGGGCGCAGCCCGACTCGGGGCGATTTGCGGTCCCGCGGCCATCGGATTCCTGCTCGGCGCTGGACTCCAGCCGAGTGAGGTGTTGTGGTCGCTGGTTCCGGTGGCCCTCGTCGCGGGCCTTTCGGCTTGCATGCTCCTCGTCACCGGCAAGGCGGTCCTGGCGCAGCACTATTTGATGGCGCGGACCTGACGACCATGTTGCTCGCCCGTCGCGGGCCGAGTGTTAACCTTGCGTGAGATCGGTACTCTGTCCGACCTCGATGATATATCCGTCCGGATCGCGGATGTAGCAGCGAATCTCGCCGTACTTAAGGATCGGCTCTGTGATGAACTCCGCACCCCGACTTTTCCATAATTTGTAGCAGGCTTGAATATCCGCAACGCGAATATTCATGAAGCTGCTGACTCTATCCGGGTCGGCGAGGACGCTCAGCGTTACCGTCGGCTTGTCCGGAGTGGGTCCGCCCCCGACGTTCACAATGAGCCACGTATTCGCGATCTGAATGTGCCCGGACGCACCCTTGCTATCGCCTCTGCTCAAAATGCGCCCACCGAAGACCCTTTCATAGAAATCAGCCGATCGATTGATGTCGGCGACGGTGATAAAAAGTGTGATGGTGAACCCGTCGCGGGGGGGCATCTCATAGCTCTTTCGATCGATTTGAACGCTCATTGACAACCCCCCAATTTCGATAGGCGGTGCTCATCCTGCGCGAGGAAAGATGTGCATCAGCCGTTGATGTGAGTTATACCCCCAGGAATCCAAACATCAAGCAAGACTGATTGGCTGCCCCCACGGCCTGGCGACTCAGGCTAACTGGCCGCCAGCGGCTTGCCCAGGTCACCGCTGAGCGATATCTTTAGCATCGAATAGCGGCGGCTCCCCATTTGGAGATCCAAATAAATGCACGGCACTCTTAGGTTTAGTCGTAGGGATATGCTCAAAGCGGCCGGCGTGGCCGTGGCCCTCGGCGTCCTGCCGATCACAGCAAGCACTGTCGTGGCAGCTGACAGCCAGAAGATAAAGATCGGCATCATCGGGTCCGGGCATGTTGGCAGCGCGCTTGGCGGCGTCTGGGCCAAGGCTGGAAATGAGGTGATGTTCTCCTCGCGTAATCTCGACAATGACAAGAAGCTCGCTGCCGAGATCGGAGCAAATGCGCGCGCGGGAACGCCGCAGGAGGCCGCTGCGTTCGGCCAGGTAATCCTGCTTGCCGTTCCCTACAGCGCTTTTCCCGAGCTCGTAAAGAACTTCGGCAACTCACTCAAAGGAAAGGTCGTCATCAATGCGAGCAATCCTTTCCCGCAACGCGACGGTGAGATCGCCAATCAAGCGCGCGAAGAAGGGGCGGGGCTCTTCGACGCGCGCCTGCTGTCGGGCGCACTCGTCGTTCGTGCATTCAATGCCGTAGGCGCAGCGCGCATGGCCAGCGCACACGAAGATCCGGGGAAGATCGGCATGCCGATCGCAGGTGACAAGAAGGCCATCGAATCCGCTTCGCAGCTCATCCGAGAGGCAGGGTTCGAACCTGTCGTCGTCGGCGGGCTCGACATGGCCAAATATTTAATGCCAGGGACGCCGTTGGCGGGCGAGCACACGCCGGACGAAGTACGCAGCATCGCGGCAACACTGAAGCCCTGACGCGGACCCATCTCCTCCGCGGCAGTGCCTGAACATAGGTGGTCGAAATGCATAATTGGCTTAGCGTGACTGTTACGTGCATGGTTCTGAGCGTTCAAGCAGACATCAGTGCAGCTCAGACCCAGCCCGTTCCCTACATACGGGCGCAAACATCCCTGGGATTCAATCCCAAGACACGGTGTCCGGATTTGCGGGTCACTGATGAGGGAACCGCAGCAGTGATTGTCTTCTGGCTCCCAAGGAGTGGCGTCCAGTCACAGATCTCCATCAAGTCGTCTTCGGGTTCGAGTGCTCTGGATTCCGCCGCGATCAGTTGTGTCTCCAAGCTTCGATTCGCATCCGCAACCCGGGTGGGCGACGGTGAGCTGATCGACTCATGGCAGCAGATTGCCTTTAGGTGGGCCGATCAGGGCAATGCGAATGAGACGCGAGCGGTGTCCTCCCAAACCCCGTCAGCGGGGGGAAGTCGATCATCCGAACTGATCGCAGCGCCACCGCAGACAGCGTCCAATGCGAGACAGGAAGACTCCGGTGGCCAGGCTAAGAGCGTGACTGTGCATGTCTGCGTCGATGAAACGGGAAGACTCGAAAAGGACCCGACGATCGTCCACTCCTCGGGAATGACGTCTCTGGATCAGGCTGCTGTGAGAATCGCAGCATCCGGTTCTGCTTACTACCGACCAGACGCCTCGTCGAACGGGCCGCCCGTGTCCGGCTGTGTGCAGTTGGCGATCAAGTTCGAAATGAAATAACGCGGGTTCCGGCAGGGTTTTCCAATGGGCCTAGCCGATAGATCAAATCGTCGACTCTGGCGATGATGCCCGATCAACTTGCAGGAGTCGGCGCGCCGTTTGCAAAGCAGGATGGTCTGCATCGACTGTGTCGGACAGATGCTCAACCGCCGCTTCGAACGCCAAATGGGCGCCGTTGGCGTCGCCGGCCGCGGCTTTCACGCGACCGAGCATGAGCCACGCAAGACCGCTTCGATTGGAATGAGGCACTCCTCGCTGCAGCGCCTGCGCGCTCGATAGGGCCTGTTGCGCGTCGGCGGTGGCCGCGGCGAGGTCCCCTTGCGCCAGTTCGACTTCGGCGCGAGTCAGCCAAGCACGCCCCGGCACCGAGGAGGCCGCCCTGGTGCCGATGGCTTCAGTTAGCGCCGCCCGCGCATCGTTGAGGCGATTTTCCGACAAGGCAATCCGGCCGCGCATGATTTTCAGCGCAGTTGCGGGGGGCGATCCATCCGGCATCGATTTGCCGGCGAGCGCCGCCTGGTTCAGGTATTCGGTAGCCGCGGCCAAATTGCCGAGTTCGCGTTCGCAGCTCGCAAGGCCGAGCAGGCAGTAGATCGTCGCGGCCGGGTTGCCGACTTTCTGAGATTCGGAGGCGCATGCCTGATATCCAGCGCGTGCCGCTGGATATCTTCCGAGATTTTCGAGCGCGTTTGCCCAATTGCCGAGCAGGTACGGCGGAGGCGCCGACTCCGCACCGTATTGACGCGAGGCTGCCAGAGCCTCCTCGTAAAGCATCAATGAGGTTCGCGGAGTCCCAGACCCGTCGCTGACGATCGCCCAGTTGTTGCGCACGGATATTGCCGAAGCACTACTCTGTAATTGGTGCGCGGCGAATCTCGCCATGGCGTCTGCGTAGTATCGATTGGCCTCGACGTTGTTGCCGCTTAAGAATGCCGCATACCCGAGACTTCCCAGAAATTCACCTTGCTTATCGGCGGTTACATCCGCCGCCTGCTGCAGACGCTCCCACGCGAGCTTGCCAAATCTCAGCGCATCAATCGCATTGCTCTCGTTCTGCGCGATGTAAGCGCGATCCTGCAAGCAATTTGCCGACACCAGGGGGCCAATCGAGGAATCAGCGATCACCGATTGCAGCGTGCGCTTGGCTTCGTCGCTGCGACCCAAGTTGGCGATCACGAGGGCGTGCTCACAGGCTATTTCGGCACGCAAGTCGCGATCCGACGATCCGCGAGCCGCAGAGAGCGCGTCGTCGAACAACGGCTCGGCTCGCTTGTCTTTTCCCATCGTATGATAGTTCGCGCCGAGCATCAGCAGGACGCTTGCGAGCTGATCAGGATTTCCGCCCAGCGTTCCCTTGGCGAGCGCCTCGCTGCGTTCCAGCATCTCTTCGACGGTCACCGGTTTGTCGGCTTGCGTGGCTCGGGTTATCAGTGAACTCAAAAAATCGTTGGCGGCTTGATTGCGCCCGGCGAGAGCGACCGCTCGGTCGCGCTGTGCCGATGCGATCTTTGCTTCATAGCTCGTGGCGGCCAGCCCCGCGGCGAGGGTGAGCAACAGAACGCCCGTTGCGGTGAGCCCCGCCCAGTGCCGGCGCGCAAACTTGAGCGCGCGGTAGGCGACCCGGTCCGGTTGAGCCAGCACCACATCGCCGCGCAGATAGCGCGCAATGTCCTCGCCAAATGCGTTGGCCGTCGGGTAACGCTCGCTCGGGGACTTCTTCAGCGCCTTGGCGGTGATGGTGTCGAGGTCGCCGCGGAAGGCGCTCGACAATTTCTTGGCGCTGCTCGAGCGCGCCGCGGCGGCTGCCTCGCTCAGGGCGGCGCGGCTCGGCGCCACCGGGTCCGCTTTCAGGATCGCCTCCTCGAGCGCGCCGCGCGAATCGCGTGTGAGCTTGTACGGACGCTCCCCGGTCAGAAGCTCGTGGAGCATTACCCCGAGCGCGTACACATCCGCCGCCGTGGTAATCGACGCGCCGGCGATCTGTTCCGGAGCGGCGTAGTCGGGCGTCAAGGCCCTGCCGCCCATCCGCGTCAGCTCCGTCTCCTTCGCCTGTCCCTCGGTCAGCAGCTTCGCGATGCCAAAGTCGAGCAGCTGAACTTGGCCCTCGGCAGTCACCAGAATATTCGCCGGTTTCAGATCGCGATGAATCACCAGGTGCGCATGCGCGTACTGCACCGCTCCCAGGACCTGCCCAAACAGCTCCAGGCGCGCGCGAATCGAGAGCCGGCGCTCGTCGCAATAGGCCGTGAGCGACGTTCCCGCGACATGATCGAGTGCGAGATAAGGCTGACCATCCTCGGCAAAACCCGCGTCGAGCAGCCGCGCGATGTTCGGATGATTCAGGCTCGCGAGAATCTCTCGCTCGCGGCTGAAGCGCTCCGTCATCACCCGGCCGATCAATGCCGGGTGCACTAGCTTCAACGCCACCTGGCGTGCGAACAAACCGTCGACGCGCTCGGCGAGCCACACGCTTCCCATGCCACCATGCCCGAGCAGCGCAAGCACGCGGTAGGGGCCGTATTGCCTGCCGATGAGCCCGGGATCCGCCTCGAGCAGAGCGGCGACGTGACTCGACACCCGATCGCTCGTTTCAAGAAAGCGCCGTCCTCGCGATTCGTCTAACGAGGCGGACAATGCACGCAGAAGCGACGCTACTTTCGGCTCGCTGCGCTCGAGCGCGGCGAGCCACGCATCCCGCTCCGCGGCCGCCATCTCGACCGATTCGTCCCAGAGCGCCATCAGCCGGTCATATTGAGGCTGGCTCAGCTCTTTGAGTGAAGGGCCGTTAGCCGGCGAATCCGTAGGTTTCATATGCCCGACGCGCCTCCCCTCAGCAGAATTCTACACGTACTCAACGGACCATCGAAACGGGCAATTTTCCGTGCAAACCTGAAACCAGAGCGAGAGGGCAGCTACAACATCGAGATTGGCAATGTGGGTGAGTCAAGCGACGGTTCAGCGGCCAACAGTCAGGACCAAACTGCACGCGCGAGTTGCGCGGGCGCGTGCTACAGATCCGGAGTAGCGCCGTAAAATTCACGGATCCGTAAAGTAGACTGCCGCCTCAGGCAGGAGAGGTTGGTCGATCTCGGTCGTAGTAGCGGATTGGCGAGATAAGTAGCTTTAAATGAAATTAATAAAATCGTATAACAATATGATTATATGAATATTTTCACGGCCAGAGCGGCGAAACAGAAATGACGAAGAAACGCGCTGCAATTTATGCGAATCGCGGCGCGGCAACTGAGGGTCCACGCATC
>Ga0265760_10000122_pt1 | contig 19848 bp, 14 predicted proteins | sample NZIome_2_FD_200831 | JGI IMG/M metagenome (GOLD analysis project Ga0265760, IMG submission 200831) | Metatranscriptome of rhizosphere microbial communities from Maridalen valley, Oslo, Norway - NZI1 (Metagenome Metatranscriptome) | ecosystem: Host-associated > Plants > Roots > Rhizosphere >...
CCAGCCCCATCCCGAGCCACCAGCCCAGCCCGAGGTAATGCAGCCAGGCCCCGCCCAGCAGAACGATCCCGAGTCCAATCATGAACCGCGTAGGATCGGTAGGCCGGCGATAGAGCCGACGCTTGTCCTCTCGAATTCGTCCGAAAGCAATCGCCAGAGCCATCCCGATCCCCAGTCCGGCATAAACCTGGTGCAACCAGATTCCCGGGATCACACCGATTGCGAAACCGATCGCCATCCACAGCGGATCTCCAGGCCTTCCTGTGCCGGGCATCAGACCTTACTCCACAGTGCTTCCCGCGGGTCTTCCGGATTCAGCTTGGCCAGCTCGCGCAGCAGTTCTTTTGTCCGTTCGTCTCGGGGCAGGGGGACGTTCACCGTGATCTCCACAATCTCATCTCCGCGCACTCCATCTTTCGTAGCCGAAGGCACGCCCTTCTCGCGCAGCCGCAGCTTCTGCCCAGACTGCGTCCCCGGAGGAATCTTGAGCAGCGCCCGCCCGTCAATGGTTGGCACTTCGATCTTCGCTCCCAGCGCCGCCTCGGTGGCGTTGACTGGAACGCTCAGGTAGATGTCGTCGCCGTCGCGGCGAAAAACGGGATGCGCATCGATTCGAATGATCGCGTAAAGATCGCCCGCCGCGCCACCATGCGCCCCGGCATTGCCTTTGCCCGGGATGCGGATGCGCTGCCCGTCGCGGGTCCCGGCCTTGATGCGCACTTCGAGCGGTTCGGTTTTCTCGACCACCCCCGCGCCGTGGCAGACCGGACACGTCGTCAAATTCTTGCCCGTTCCGTGGCATCGCGGACACTGCACGTTGAACTTCATGCGCCCGCTGGTCTGCGTAATCTGTCCGCTGCCGCCGCACTGCGGACATTTTCCCGGCGCTTCCAGAAATCCCTGCCCGTGGCAATTCCCGCAAGTATCGTGGCGCGAAATGTTGAGCCGCATCACCCCGCCGCGGATCGCTGTCCAGAACGGTACGTTGACCTGATATTCCAGATCCGTGCCCGGCTCCGGACCCTCCTCGGCCGCCGCCGCCCCGCGACCGCCACCAAAAATTCCGCCGAAGATGTCGCGGAAGCTGCTGCCTTCGCCACTGCTCTTGCGGCTGCGGCCCGCGCTGTCGGCAAGGTCGGAAAAATCGAACCCGCCAAAATCGAAGTGAACCCCCTGCCCGCCACCCGCCTGCTCCGGCCCGCCGCCGGGGAATCCGCCCTGGAAACCGCCATCCCCGGGCGTGCCACCCCCGCGCGCGTAAGCCTCGGCGGTGGCAGGGTCAATATTGTCGGAGTAGAACCCGACCTGGTCATAGATTTTGCGTTTCTTGGGATCGCTGAGAACGTCGTTGGCCTCGGAGAGCGTCTTGAACTTCTCCTCCGCCGACTTGTCCCCAGGATTCACATCAGGATGGTATTTCCGCGCCAGCTTGCGAAACGCCTTGCGAATCTCCTCGGCAGAGGCCGACTTTTTCACGCCGAGAATTTCGTAATAGTCCTTCTTGGGTGTGGTTGCCATGGGGCGCTTGCGATTCGACTACGCTTAATTCGGAATTCGTCTTTTCCTCTCGTCCTCGACGACGAAGGTTACATCCTCGGCGTCAGGCGCGTCTTCATACACTGGGACAGTCCGCGCCCCGGTCGGAGTTGAGACGAAAACCTCCCAACCGCGGTTCTCTCCCAGGTTCACAAAATAAGTCTCACCGTTGACTTCGAAGTTCATTTCGTTCTCTCATTCTCCGTCCGCGAATCAATTTGTCATCTTGAGCAAAGTTACCGTTTGCAATGAACGGCAATGCAGTCGAACGATCCCGTGTTTCTCGATCCCAGCACCGACATATCGGTTTCCACCGCAGCATCGTGAGAACGCCTTGCCCGGTCCATCCCGCTGCCTGCTTGCCAGGGGTCGTTCGACTCCATGAAGGCTTCGCTTCGCGAACCATCCTCTCCCCTCAGGATGACAAATCACGAAAGCGAGATGGCGCGGGCAACCCTGCCCGCGCCACCCGGTTCAAGCTAGAAGCTAGAAGCTGACTTCTGACTTCTTACTTCTTACTTCTTCTCTTCCACATCCACGTACTCCGCATCAATCACGCCTTCGTCTTTCTTGGCCTGACCGTTGCCGCTCGCATCATCACCGGCCGCGCCCGCTGTCGGTCCAGCGCCCGGAGCCGCCCCCGGCGTCGCCTGCGCGGCCTTGTACATCTGCTCGGCCAGCTTGTGCGACGACGCGGTCAGCTTCTCCAGCGCCTTATCCATCTGCGCCTTCTCGTTCGACTCCAGCGCCTTCTTGGCGTCGGCCACGGCGTTTTCCACATCTCCACGCTCCGAGCCGGAGATCTTGTCGCCGTGCTCGCGCAGCATCTTCTCCACGTTATAGAGCATGCTGTCGAGGTGGTTCTTGCTTTCGATCGACTCCCGCGCCGCTTTGTCCTCGGCGGAGTGCGCGTCGGCTTCTTTCGCCATGCGCTCGACTTCGTCCTTCGACAATCCCGAAGACGACGTGATCGTAATCTTCTGGTCCTTCTGCGTGGCCGTATCTTTCGCGGTCACGTTCAGGATGCCGTTGGCGTCAATGTCGAACGTCACTTCGATCTGCGGCACGCCCCGCGGAGCCGGCGGAATCCCGGTCAAGTGGAACTTGCCCAGAGTCCGGTTCTGCGCCGCCATCGGGCGTTCACCCTGCAGCACATGCACCTCAACCGACGTCTGACTATCGGCAGCGGTCGAGAACGTCTCGGTCTTCTTCGTCGGAATGGTGGTGTTGCGCGGAATCATCGGGGTCGCCACCCCGCCCAGCGTCTCAATCGCCAGGGTCAGCGGAGTCACGTCCAGCAGCAGCAGGTCTTTCACTTCGCCGCCCAGCACGCCACCCTGAATCGCCGCGCCAATCGCCACCACTTCATCGGGATTCACTCCCTTGTGGCCTTCCTTGCCAAACAGATCCTTCACCAGCGCCTGAATGCGCGGCATGCGCGTCTGTCCGCCGACCAGCACCACTTCGTTGATCTTCGAGGCATCCACGCCTGCATCTTTCATGCACTGCTTGCACGGACCCACCGAGCGCTGAATGATGTCTTCCACCATCCCTTCGAGCTTGGCCCGGGTCAGCTTCTTCACCAGATGCTTCGGACCGCTCGCATCCGCCGTGATAAATGGCAGATTGATCTCCGTCTCCATCGTGGTCGAAAGCTCAATCTTCGCCCGCTCGGCTGCGTCTCGCAGACGTTGCAGCGCCATCTCGTTCCCTTTACCGCGCAGATCGAGGCCTTCGTCTTTCTTGAACTCGTCGATGAGCCAATCCACCAGCCGCTGGTCGAGATTGTCGCCGCCCAGGTGCGTGTCGCCATTGGTGGCCTTCACCTCAATCACGCCCTCGCCCACTTCCAGCACCGAAATATCGAACGTGCCGCCGCCAAAGTCATACACGGCGATGGTCTCGTCCTTGCTCTTGTCGAGCCCGTAAGCCAGCGCCGCCGCCGTCGGCTCATTAATAATGCGCTTCACTTCGAGTCCAGCAATCTGCCCGGCATCTTTCGTAGCCTGCCGCTGCGCGTCGTTAAAATACGCGGGCACGGTAATCACCGCTTCGGTCACTTTCTCGCCGAGATAGTCTTCCGCTGCCTTCTTCAGCTTCTGCAAAATAAGCGCCGAAACCTGCGGAGGCGTATATTCCTTGCCCTGCGCCAGCACCGCGACGTGGTCGCCGGACTGCACCACCTTGTAGGGCACCATCTTGATCTCTTCCCCAACTTCATTGAAGCGCCGCCCCATGAAGCGCTTGATCGAATACACCGTGTTCTCCGGATTGGTGATGGCCTGCCGCTTCGCCACCTGCCCCACCAGTCGCTCTCCGGTCTTGGTAAACCCCACCACGGAAGGCGTAGTCCGCCCTCCTTCTTCATTCGGGATCACCTTGGGCTCGCCACCTTCCATCACCGCAACGCAGGAATTTGTGGTCCCCAGGTCAATTCCAATAATCTTCCCCATAAAATGTTCCTCCTGAACTAGATAAGTGCTTTAAAATCAGTGTTATTATGATTGCGCCCAGGACCATGCTAAGACCTGAGTGGATCGTTGTCAAGGTTTAGATGCGTGGGAGGACGAGGAAGTTGCGAAGACTCACGAGCGAGAACCATCAGTTGCGGGAACCTCGTAGTACCGCAGCCAGCCCTACTCCAACTCCACTCTCCACAGCGGCTCACCGCCCAGCGAGTGGTAGAAGCCCCATCCCGCCAGCGCCACCACGCTCAGCAGCGCCAGGATCGACGTGGGCATGTACCACGCCGAGAGATCGGCGGACAAGGGAATGTTGTCCGCTAGGTTGACGGTGAAGACGGCGCAGGCCAAGGGCACAAACCCGAAGCGCAGGACGATTACCACGGCAATGGCGTAGACCAGAATCTGCGCCGGGATCTCCACCGCCATGTAGGTGCTGCTCAGCCCGCGTGGCAGAGCGAAGATCGCAACCAGCGCAATTCCCGCGATCCACTCCTTGCGCAGCAGAACCTTCAGCCCAAACAGCAGAAAGAAAAACGCCAGCGTGGTTTGGATCGACTGCGGCCATTGTTGCAGCCACGCCCCCAGTGCCTCGCGGCCTCCCATCAACGCTTCGGTCGAAAACAAGTAGGGCGAGGCGCCCATGCGCATCATTGGGATGGAACGAATCTGGAAAATGAGAATCCAGACCACTCCCAAAAGCACGCCGAAAAGAATATCCCGGCCCACCAGCGGATCGCGCGCTCCCGCCGACAGCAGGCGGCTCCAGGAAATGATGGTCTTCGGCCAGTGACGCCTCACCCACGGTTCCACCGCCAGGTAGAGCATCCAGGTCGTGCCCGAAACAAACAATGCTGTGCTGATTCGCAGGAGAAGAAGGCCGATGGAGTCGCCGACGGTCGCGAAGTGGGCCCGGCACAGGAACAAACCGATCTCCAGTAGAAACATTACCGACGCCAGGCGGAGCGCTCCCGCGCGGTCGCCTCGTCCCTGGCGGTAGTTTCTGCGCGCGAGAAGGGCAGACCCCACCAACAGCGATCCCAACACCAGCCACGCGACAATTCTCCCAGCCCGCTCTCCGATCGATTTTTTCTCCTTGCTCTTCTCACGTTCCGGTTTGGTCCAGTCGCCGATGAGAGAAAAGAATACGGGCTGGCCTTGAAACGCCGCCGCCTCCACCCGCATCGGACGCGTCGTGCCCGGCCAGCTGCCAGTCCACGCCATGCGGGTGTCGGAAGCGGCAAGCGACGTCCAGATGGGCTGCGCCGGTTGCAATTGCGTGGAATCCAGACCGGCCGCAGCGAAAAATAGGTTCCAGTCAAACGCCGCCGCCGGAGCGGCCGTGGTCGCCGCCCGAGCTTCTTTTTTTTGGCCGTCCTGGTTTTTCTCTTCCTGTTTCTGCGACGGGATCGCCTGGAAATATGTCAATCGTCCCTGCGGGTCGAGCTCCAGATTGATCATGCCAGAGAGCACGGTAGGCGGATCACTTCCGGTAACGATCCCCGGCGTCAACATATTGTCGCGAAAATCGCTCGCCACCAGCGCATCGGGGCTTTGCCGGTACCAGTACTGCAGCAGGGACGGCCGCGCGGCGAGCACAGCATCCCAGTGCGGTGGCTTATCGTTTTTCTCCACGTAGTCCTGGAAGTCGCCATCATGGCGCAGGCTGAACGCACTGTCTGCGGGACGGCCTTCGTAGCCCAGGCGAGCGATGAGTTCGCGGGATTTCTGGGTCAGAACTTCGGGAGTCTGCTCCAGCCGCATCTTTTCCAGGGCGCTGTAGTGGACGCTGAAATAAGCGACGAGAGACAAGCCCAGCAGCACCGCGGCCAGACAGATCACGGCGGTTCGCGGACGCAAGCCAACCGATTCTCCCGCCGCCGCCACCATCTGCGGTGAGGGCGTTTCGCCCGCGGCCAGCGCGGCGGCCAGCGGATCTCCGCCGGGCATGGCCGCCGCCACTGCCAGCGCGGTGGCTGGACGCGCGCCCGGTTCCACTTCCAGGCAGCGCAGAATCACTTTCTCCACAATCGGATCCAGATCCTTCACCACCGACGACGGCCGACTGGGCGTGCGATCGCCCGACGCGGCCGCTACTCCCCCGAGCTTGTCGGCGGGCTTTTCTGCGAATGCGCGCTTGCCCGTGAACACTTCGTACAGCACCAGCCCCAGCGCATAAATATCGCTGCGCGTGCTCACCTCTTTGCCCGCCAGTTGTTCGGGCGCCATGTAGGCAGGAGTCCCGCTGCGGATTTCGTTCCCGCGAATGTCGTCGGCCACTCCTGCCAAACCAAAATCCGTGATGACGACTTGCCCGCGTCCATCGAGCATGATGTTGGCGGGTTTCAGGTCGCGGTGCAAAACGCCCTTGGAATGGGCAGCTGCTAATCCGGCGCAGAGTTGCCTTGCGATGTCGAGGGCTTTATCTCCGGGCAGGCGGCCGATACGCCGCAACAAAGACGCCAGATCTTCACCATCGACATATTCCATGGTGAAGAAGGTGTGTCCGTCGACGTCCCCCACGTCATACACGCGGCAAACGTTGGGATGCGAAACCCGGCGCGCGATTCGCACTTCATTACGAAAACGTTCCAGCAAACCTTCGTCGCGCGCGGCTTCATCGGGCAAAAACTTCAAAGCCACGGCCTGTCCCAGCGTGAGGTCATCAGCGCGGTAAACCTCGCCCATGCCCCCCTTGCCCAGCAAGGCGACAATCCGGTAACGGCTGGCCAGCAGGCGGCCGGGCAGAAAACGGCCGTCGACCAGGAGATACTCGGCAGAACTTGGCGGCCTGGAAGTTCCAGAAGACGGCGGCCGCCGCGGAGTGGACGGGGCCAGGTCGATTGTGGGCAGGTTCGCCGCGCCCATTTTCGCCCCAGCCAGGTCGATGGTCGTCGTTTGGTCGCTGTTTAGCGCAGGCGCACCGCACGAAGAACAGAAGCGTCCGGTGCTGAGCACGGCAGCGCCGCAGGTTGCGCAGAAAGCCATAAATTTTCCCGCTACAGTCTAACCCAGACGCCGGACTTCAGACGCCGGACCTCAGACCTCAGCCAGAAACTCGGAATGAGCCCCAACTCCAAATAGTCTGTCATGCTGAGCGCAGTGAAGAACCCCTTGCAGGCCGGCGCAAACAGCGGCCTCTTAAGGGATTTCCACCACGATTGAGTTTTGACCCTCGTGGCGTGCAGCGGACTGGATCGGACTTTCCCCAAGGTCCGAGGCCGAGGTCCCATGCCGCCTTGTATTACCATCCCCTCAATGCCCTCACGCCTCGGCCGCTGGCTCCGCGAACCGGTTTTTCTCTTGTGCCTGGCCGCAGGCCTGCTCGCATTTGTAGTGCAGTCCGGCGAACTGGGCACTGCCGACACTACGCACCGCCTGCAAACCACGCACTGGATGTGGACTTCCGATCCGCAAGTTTTTCCGCAGGAGTTTTCCGAGTTCGGCATTCGCGGCCGTGGAGGCCGGCTCTACAGCTGGTACGGCATTGGACAGTCCCTGCTGATGCTGCCCGCCGACGTAGTGGCAACGTGGATTGCGCACTGGCAAATTTTCTCCGACTACGGGGACGATCCCGGCGTGCGCAGCATTGTGGTCACTTACACCACCAACATTCTGGTGAATGTGCTGACCGCGCTGATCGTGCTGCGGTTGTTATTGCAGTTGGGTTTTACTAAAAAAGAAGCATCCGCCGGCGTGCTCGCCTTGCTGTTCTGCACTACGCATCTCCACTACACCCAGAACATGATGGAGAACAACTACATCCTGTTGCTGACGCTGGTGGGATTTTCGTTTCAGTATGAATGGCTGCGGACGGGCAGCACGCGCGCGTTAGCGGTCGGTTCGGCGGCGCTGGGGCTCAACCTGTTGACGCGGCTCACCACGGGTCTCGACCTGATGGCATGCGGGGCCTTCGTGCTTCTTGTTTTGTGGTTCGAGCGGATACGTGGGCGCGTGTTGTGGCGGCGTCTGGTTGACTATGGCAAGGTCGCGGCGCCCGTCTACGCTTTCTTTGTTCTCACCGATCGCCTGTACCAGTTCTATCGCTTCGGATCGTTCACCAACACTTACGTTTCGCTGGCCGCGGCAGCGCAGCGGCAGCAGGATCCCACCCTGCCGCCGAATTATCCCTGGACCACCCCGTTTCATGAGGGATTTCTGGGCCCGCTGTTCAAGCCGGAGAAGTCTATCTTCCTGTTTGATCCGTTGCTATTGCTCGCAATCGTGATGCTGGCGCTGCTGTGGAAACGGCTGGCCCCGGGGGTGCGGGCGTATGCGGTCGCGATGATTATCTTGCTGCTCGCCTATATCAGTTTCTACGCGCGGTATTTTGCCTGGGCGGGAGACTTTGCCTGGGGCGACCGTTATGTTTCGACCGCAGTGGAATTGGTGGCGCTGCTGGCGGCGCCGTTACTGCTGCGATACCGCGGGAATTTAAGCAAGGTGGTCTGGCACGGTGGCGTGGTTCTGATCGCAGCATCTCTCGTCATTCAGATTGCCTCGCTGGCGTTCTGGCTTCCGCTGGAGATTTATCAGATGGAGGAGTTTGGCCATCCCACGTTCGTGATCGCACTGCGCTTCAAAAACATTGCCGCCTTCGCCCTGGGAAAGATGGACGCCTGGGGTCTGAACACCGACTCGATGACCTGGGACCCCTGGGATTTCGTCCACATAACGACATGGAATTTTCTGTCGTTCTTGCTGAAGCGGGTGGGAGTGGTTCCTGCTTGGGTGGTGCGAGTCGCGTTTGCGGTGTGGCTCACGGGAATCGCAGCGCTGGTATGGACACTGGCGCGCCTGCGTTCCGTGGTTTGGGGCAAGGCTCAATAAGCGAACCATTGCAGATTCAAGATTTTAGATTTTTCCATCTGACTTCTGAAATCTGACTTCTCACTTCTGACTTGCCTTCCGGAAACCTTCCCCGCCAGACCTCGCCCGCGAATCCCGATTGCGCACGTACTAGACGGGACGATCCGGATACATCACTTTCGGAAAACGAAAATTGATTAGCAGCGCGCACAGAAAAAGAATAAGAATCGCAAAGACGCTGCCTTCCGGTCCCGCCGAACCTCCCGTACGCCAATTCGGCCCGTGAACGGAGCTGTTCAGAAATCGGCCGACGCCCAGGAGTCCGCTGTCAGGCGTGCCGTAGAAAAAAGTTTCCGCCCAGTCCCAGGCTGCGTGGAATCCGATGGCGAACCAGAGATTGCCGGTGCGTCGAATCATCAGGCAAAAAAGCAGCCCGGTGGCAACCACCTGCACAATGCCCAACAAGTTCTCTCCGTGATTGTCCAGGTGCGCGGCGCCGAACACGACCGAAAGAAACAGCGCGGCCGGCCAGAAGCGCATGCGCCTCGACATCGTGAACAGCCAGTAGCCGCGGAAAGCAAACTCTTCGGTCAACGACACGCCAAGAAATGTCGCTCCCCAAGCCAGAGCCCACCAGAAGACGGCGCTTCCCCTAAGAGCCACGGAGTCAATTTGAAAGTGCCCCGTAACGCGCACCAGCAGCAGGATCGCCGAAAGCATCGCGAAACCCCAGGCCGAACCCTCCCAAAATCTTCCGCCGAACGCCTTGCGGAGCGGAATGCCGTAATCGTCGAGCTTGCGTTTTTCCAGGCGGGAAACGATCCAGGTCGCCAGAGAAACAAAAAATACGGCAACGGCTTTTGTGGGCAGCTCGCTCTGCACCGTGAGAACGGACTCGTCCCGACCGGCCGCGCGATGCAACAGAAATCCAAAAGCCAACGGCGGAATTACGGCGATCCCGGCCCAGAGGAACAGGCGCGTACGATCAATGCGACCCCAGGTCGGTGGCCGCCCGGAGCTTGCCGCGTTCAGCGGATTCGAGCCGCCGGTGGATGCCTGCTGGTTTTGCGATTCCTTGGTGAGGCCAAGGCCCGGGTCGTCCTCCATGAGCGTGCCCTCCGGTCAGGAAGCACGAGTATGACAGTTGGCTCAATCACGGCAAAGATTAAAGGGGATCCGCCCCCCCGGCGGATCCCCTTCCTGCTCAGAATGCCAACCATTGAGGCCCTCCCCCCCAAGGGATGACCCTACGGTGTGCAACCGAGAACGGTCCTGCCTCGAGCCAGATGCTGTTGCAGCAGTGCTTGATCCGGCCCCAGGTCTTGCAACAGGTCACGCATCATGGAAGTGCGTCAGCGGCCTCGGTTATCTCACTTCGCTGTGATTTTTTTGTTATCATGGCGCGCGATCAAGCGAAGCGCGATCCAGCAGGTCGAGAACTCGATCGCAGCGTAGGGGCAAATCCAGGGTATTCCGCATGCGGTTTCTGTGGCGTCGTTTCGTGCTTCGTCTTGTTCTGCTCGCGGTTATCGTCTGTCTGGGTTCATCCCTTCCTGCTCATTCTGGCGCGGGCTATCCGTCTCGAGCGCCGTTTCAGTCTCAGTCTGATTTACCTGAACAGTTAAAGGGTGGGGATTCGAAGCAGGGCACGATTGCTCCTGGTAAATCGCATGTCTACGCCATCGATTTGGCTGCAGGCCAATATCTCCACCTGGAAGTGGAACAGGAACGAATCGATATCACAGTCCGGCTGCTCTCGCCAGAAGGCACGGAATTGGAACTGAGGGAAAATTTGGTGGAGAGTTCCTCGATTCCTCTGTCGTTCATCGTTTCGACTGGCGGCGCCTACCGCGTCGAGATTCGACAAGCGATAGGGCCGGATCAGAAGGCCGACGCCGCCAAGACTTATACGCTCAAACTGGACCCGCTCCGCCCCTCTGAGCCGGACGACCAGAAGCGCATCACGGCCGAGCATGCCGACCGTGCGGGCGACAAGATGCGGGTCGAGGGCACCGGGCCGTCGCGGCACCAGGCCGTAACCCAGTACCAAGCCGCACTGGCTTTGTGGACCGATTTGGCGGACCAGCCCCGCGAAGCCGACACGCTTTCGAGTCTCGGCCGTACTTACTACGACTTAGGGGATATCAACCAGTCACTGGAATTCTGGAACCGCGAGCTGACGGTGCGTCATGGCTTGGGGCATCCCGACGACGAAGGCAACGTCCTGGGCAGCATTGCCTCGGCTTACAGCCGCCTCGGCGACCGTCATAAGGCGCTCGAATACTTCAGCCAATCGCTCGAAAAGCTGCGAGCCGCCGGCGACAAGGCCAACGAGGGCACCGTGCTTTCGAGCATCGGAAACACCTACTTCGGGCTTGGGCAGGTCCGGAAGGCGCTCGAATACTATGACCAAGCGTTGCCCCTGCAGCACGGAGTGGGCAGCCCGTCCGCCGAAGGAGCCACTCTCGGCAACATGGGAATCGCCTATTCCGCGCTGGGCCAGCCGCAAAAAGCACTCGATTACTCGCGTCAGGCGCTGCAACTGGCGTTGGCTGCCGGCGATCTGGATGGGCAGGCCGCGACCCTAACCTCAATCGCCTCTTTATATTGGCAGCTGGGAGATTGGGATCACGCCCTGGAAAACCAGAAAAGCGCGGTGGAATTAACCAAGAAGTCTGGAAATCGCACCTTCGAGGCTATGATCCTCAACAATATGGGGACCACCTACCGTGGCCTCGGCGACCTCGATTCCGCACTGAAGTGTCACCAGGAGGCCCTTCCGATTCTGCACGATGTGGGCCTTCCGAATGAGGCGACAGCACTGCAAAACATTGGCCACGTGTATCGCGACAAAGGAGAATTTCAAAAGGCCATCGATTACTACCAGCAAGCACTCAAGCTCTACCAGGCGCGAGGCAACCGGCGGGCAATCGCGCAGGACCTCGCCGATACCGGTGAGGCCAGCCTTTTGCTCGTGCAGACTGGCGAAGCCCTTGAAAATTGGGGCCAGGCACTGCCGTTGGCGCATGCCAGCGGAGACCGCATCCTCGAAGCCAGCGTTCTGACGGGAATGGCGCGGGCTCACATTGCCGAGAGCAAGCTGGACGAGGCGCAAACCTCGCTCGATTCTGCGCTCGCTATGACCGAGAGTCTGCGGACGGCCTGGGTGGGGGCGGATCTGCGCGCTTCTTATTCTTCCACGGTGCGCGACCGTTACCAGCTGCAGATTGAATTGCTGATGCTGCAACATCATGATTCGCTCGCATTTGAGGCGAGCGAGCGGGCCCGCGCCCGCAGCCTGCTGGAATTGTTGAGCGAAAGCCATGCGGATATCCGGCAAGGAGTCGACGCTGCTCTGCTAGCGCAGGAGCAATCGCTCGAAACCGATCTTCGGCTGAAATCGGAGCAACGAATTCGCAGCCAGAATGCTGCGTTAGACAAAGATATCGAAGGACTTACGGTTCAATATCGCGAGGTGGAAGCGCAGATTCGTACCCGCAGTCCACGCTATGCGGCGCTGACTCAGCCGCAACCTCTGACTTTGGCTGAGATTCAGAAGCAGATTCTTGATCCGGAGACCCTGCTGCTCGAGTATTCGCTGGGCGAAGAGCGCAGTTTTCTATGGGCGGTCACTTCTAACTCCTTCCATACCTATGAATTGCCGGCGCGGTCGAAGTTGGAGGCGGCGGCGCGGCTGGCCTACACGCAGATGAGCGCCAGCCAAGTGTCTGGTGAGGCGATGCAGGGAGCAGCATTAGCCCTCAGCCGCACTCTGCTGGGGCCGGTTGCTGCGGAGTTGGGGAAGAAGCGGCTGGTGGTGGTCGCGGAAGGGGCTTTGCAGTACGTTCCGTTTGCGGCGCTTCCGGCACCTGCGATCGGCAGTGCGGCAAACTCCATCCAGGCAAACTCCCCCGCGGGCGTGCCGTTGGTTGCTGATCACGAGGTTGTGAGTCTTCCTTCGGCTTCGACTGTGGCCTTGCTGCGGCGTGAAACGGAAGGGCGTACGCCTGCGCTGAAGCTTGCGGTGGTGTTGGCGGACCCGGTCTTCAGCCGGGATGATCCTCGGGTTGCGCAGGCTGGCAGGGCTGGAGCTTTCGTGAATCGGAACCCGAAAGCCTCGCCTGCCAGAGCTTCCGGAGGGGCTTCTGATTCTGCTTCCAGTTCTGCCTCTAGCTCGGGTTCGGATTCAGCTTCTAATAACGCGGATGATCTCGAGCGGGCCGAGCTTTCTGAGCGCTCAGCGAAAGAATCCGGGCTGCCGGGGTTCGATCGGCTGCGCGCCAGCCGGCGCGAAGCGGAGACGATTGTCGAGCTGGCGGGAAAGAACAATGCCGACGAGGAGCTGGACTTTGATTCCAGCCGCGAAACTGCGACCAGCGAGAGCCTTGGCCAATACCGCATCATCCACATCGCCACTCACGGGCTGTTGAACAGCCGCAATCCGGAGTTATCGGGGCTGGTGTTCTCCTTGGTGGACCGGCAGGGAAAGCCGCAGAATGGATTTCTGGAAGCGCAGGACATCTACAACCTGAAACTGGGGGCCGATCTGGTGGTGCTGAGCGCGTGCCAGACGGCGCTGGGCAAGGAGATTCGCGGCGAGGGGCTAGTGGGGCTGACCCGCGCCTTCATGTATGCCGGCGTGCCGCGCGTGGTCGCCAGCCTGTGGAAGGTGCCCGATCAGGCGACCACTGAACTGATGCAGAAGTTTTATCGGGGAATTCTGCAACAGGGGCTGCAGCCGGCCGCTGCGCTGCGCGCGGCGCAGTTTGCCATGTGGAAAGAACCGCGGCGGAGCGCGCCCTACTACTGGGCCGGATTTACGCTGCAGGGAGAATGGAAGTAGACCAACAGTCATGGTAGAAGCAGCGCATTCCGGCGAGTTGGTGACACGCATTCTGGCTGGGGAGAAGGCTGCGGAAAGCGAGTTGGTCCAGCAATACAGCCGGGGTGTGTTGATTATTCTCAATCGGGCCACCGGCGATTATTCGCTGTCTGAAGATCTTTCCCAAGAAACATTTCAGCTCACGCTCGAAAAGATCAGGGGCGGAGAGGTGCGCGAGCCCGAAAAGCTTTCCGGCTTCATCTGCAGCCTGGCGCGGAACCTGGCGACGGACCATTACCGGCGGTCACGGCGATCGGAGCAGGTGGATGATCCCGAAGCGGTGGAACTGATTGCGGCGACTGCGCCCAGCCAGCTGGATCGCGTTTTGCAAGCGGAAAAATCGAAGCGGGTGCGGGAATTGCTGAGTGAGCTCTCAGGCAGAGATCGCGAGATTCTACGGCGCTTTTATATTGAGGAGGAGGATAAGGACCGGATTTGTGCTGACCTGAAATTGAGCAGCCTGCATTTCAATCGCGTGCTGCATCGGGCGCGGGAACGGTATCGGGAGTTGTACCGGAGGATGGAATCGTGAAGTGTAGTTTTGATGAGCGCGGCTGCGCTGCGGGCTGGGGCGAGGGTCTCAGTGTGCTGGCTGTGGGGAGATTCCGGTCGAGCTGCGCTCGGACCGGGACGGACGAGGCGTCCGTCGGTCCGTGAGCATCACGGGCATCGATCGAGTCTTGGCCACATCTTAGCGACTAGGTGAGATAGTTGAGAGCTGAACTGCACTTCCCAAATGGACACTGCCAACATCGCGGACGACATGCTCTGTTTGAATAACCATGCTTTCTGAATAACTCATGCTTTCTGAATGACATGGATCACGACTACATCAACGAGCACGGTGTGGTTTCGCTCTACGTGGCGGGAAAGCTTTCGCCCGAGGAGCGCGCTGGGTTCGAGGAACACTTCGTGAATTGCCAGCAGTGTCTCGAGCAGATCGAGGTCACGGCGGAGCTTCGCGACGGGCTGCGGCAGGTGGCGAAAGAGGATGCGGGCCGGCCTGGCGCAGCCCGGCCTGACGTTGACCGGCTGGGCGTTGCCCCGCAGCTTGCACCCGCGCTTTGGGCGGGGGCTGGGTCCTGGAATCAGCGTGGACTTCTGGCCTACGCCATGGTGGTCGTGGTCGGGCTGGCTGCGATTTTCTTTGTGGACGCGCGATATCGCCGTTCTGAGGTAGCGGAGGCTCGCAGAGCTTCGGACGACTGGCAGCGCCGCTATGCCGAGGAGCGGCAGGCTCGGGAGAACCTGCAAAGGCAACAGGTGCAATCTGCCGACGACGCCGGAAAGCAAAGCGGCGACCAAGGTCCGATGGTGGCGAGTTTGCAGCCGGCTCCTCTGTTCTTTTTGAATGTCACGCGGGGCCCGGATGAAAGTTCGGCGCCTGCGAACCGGGTTGCGGTTTCTCCGGCTGCGCCGCTGATTGCGCTTTCGCTGGAGTTTGAGAAAGATCCGGCGTTCCGGAGCTATCGCGCGCGGCTGAGCGATGGCCAGGGGCGCGTGCTCTGGTCGGCTGAGAACATCCCGTCGCCGGCTTCGGGCGCGATTGCTATTACGCTGCCTTCGCGCTTGCTCAGCAACGGCAACTACTCAGTTGCGCTCGACGGGCTTACCGCCGGCGGGCGCTATCTTCCTGCGGCACATTTCACGTTTCAGGCATCCCTGCAGAAATAACTTTGGGCCCGGCTGCGTCTTTGCTGCCGGCTTTTGGGAAGATGCCGGTCGAGCTGCGCTCGGACCGGGACGGACGAGGCGTTCGTCGCTCCATAAGCGTCGCCTTTTCGCCGTGAGCATTTTCGTCTGCATTTCTGTTGAAATCTGGGACCAAATGTCCTAACCGAGGGTCCTGTGGGGTTTTGACATTGTAAAAATTTTGCAAAACATTACATTTTTCTTCTTGCAGTCTATCAACGGGGCATTGTAGTATCCCGCTGCGGTAAAGTGGTATGACCACAGCGAAAAAGTTGAGGGCTTTGGTTCGGACCTGGAACAACAGGTTTCCTGCCCGTTGTTTTTTCGTTACGATTCGGCTTTCCGCCTCTCGTCGTTAGTTGACTCGGGTTGTTAGTTACGGACACGTGTTCGCGAAGAAATAACAATCTGCTTGAGGAGCCGTCATGTCCACGTTGACGCGGTCTCGTTTTAGTCGCTCGTCGTCTTCGATTCCCTTCCTAACCGCCGCTCTGGTTCTAGTGTTTCTGGTTTTAGGTGTCAGCCAGCCGGCTAACGCCTTGCCGGCCTTCGCCAGGAAGTATGGCCTGCGCTGCTCGGCGTGTCATGAATCCTGGCCGATGCTGAACTACTTCGGCCAGAAGTTCAAAGACAACGGCTACCAGCTGATGAATGACCGCGACGCTCCGATCTGGCAGAATCCGGGATATTGGCCGGTGACGTTCCGAATCACGCCGATCTGGCACCGGGTGAGCACGGGGAAGGTTCCGATAGACACGTATGTGGGCGGAGTGGCCACCGGGAACCAGACGATCCAGCGGGTGACGTCATCTGGCTTTGACCTGAGCGGCCTCGACTTCCACACCGGCGGTACCCTTGAAAAGAACATCTCGTTTTACGTGTTGCCGTCGTCGAACAGCTCCGCCCAGTTTCACTTTGAAACGGTCATGGGGCGGCTCGACAACCTTTTCGGAAGTCCGTGGCTGAACGTTAAGTTCGGCAAGTTCGAGCTCGACAATCTGCTCTCGGAAAAGCGCATCCTGACTCTGACTGCGAACGGGGGCGTCTACCAGCTTTACCACTTCAGGCCCGTGGGGGACGGCAACATCTTTGGCCAAATGGGAGACAACCAGCTGGGTGTTGAGGTGATGGGCCACAGCACCAATGATCGAACGCGCTATGCGGTCGCGGTGTACAGCTCTGAGGATGGCACTGTGGGCTTGCCCGATGGCAATGCTTATACCGCATACATCACCGGTAGCCAGGCTTTTGATGCCGGTAAGCTTGGGGTGCAGCGCCTTGGTTTCTACGCCATGGTGGGAGAGGCTCCGACCACCTGGCTCACCTCGGGCGGCGCGCTTTTTGGGGGCGCCAACGGCACCGGCCCGGCAGCGATCGGCAACAAGTCTTTCAGTCGCGAAGGTTTCGTTGGGCAATTCTACTTCGGCCCGCATTTCGATCTTCAGGTAGTGACTCAGCATGGGCAGGATGATGCGTGGTTTGGGCAAGGCTACGGGGACCTGATCGGCGGGAACGCCTCGCTGAATAACACGACCGGAACGACGTTGCCTGCGGGCGCGCAGTCGCCGAGTTGGAACGGTATTCTGCTCGAGCCTCACTACGTGTTCAGCCCGCAGCTTATCTTCATTGGGCGCTATGAGACGATACGCATGTCGCAGCAGGCGAATGGGGCGGCGTGCACGGCTTGCCTGGGCACGGGCGGACCGTCGGCTTCGAACCTTGGCAACCTCTCGACTTACACCATCGGCTACCGCTATAACCCGTTCATGACCAGCCGGGCCGGCTTTGCCTGGCACAACGAGTACAACTGGCTGCATTCTGATGGAACGGGTCCGGTTGCGGGCACCAACATCAACACCAGCGAATTGCTGATTGGCTTCGACTTCGATTTCTAGAAAGGGATAGACATGCGGACAAGATTGCAGAGGTGGTCGCTTCTATTGGGCGCAACTGCGGTTTTGGCGCTCCCGATGTCTTTGTGGGCGCAGTTGACGCAGTATGACTTGAATGCGCGCCTGGCAGCCGCGGAGAGCCACATCGGAAATACTACCGGTCATGCCAAAGATGCCGCGCTCCCCTATCGCCGGTTTTGTGTCGGCTGCCATGGACCGCTGGGAGATGGAAATGGCGAAAACGCCCCCTATATGCAGCCGCCCATGTTCCAACAGCCACGCGACTTCCAATTGGGCGTCTTCAAGTGCCGCTCCACGCCGACCGGAACCTTGCCCACCGACCAGGATCTTTACGACTCCATCACTCGCGGCTTTGACCGCTCCAACATGCCGCAATGGAACACTTTAAGCAAACAGGAACGCGCCGATCTGGTGGCCTGGGTGAAGCACTTCTCTCCGCGCTGGGCGAACGAAAAACCAGGAACGCCAATCACGATTCCTCCCGAGCCGGAAGTCACTGCCGAGCGCATCAAAGCCGGGCGGGATGTGTTTGCCAGGGTGCAGTGCTGGAAGTGCCATGGGGTTCAGGGTATGGCGAATGGTCCGTCCGCTTCGACCCTCACCGATGATCTCGGCCGGCCCATTGCGGCCTTCAACTTTACCGAAGGGTCGCGGCCAAAATGCGGCGACACCGATCGGGATATATATCGGATCTTCATGACCGGCCTGGACGGCACTCCCATGCCGTCATTCGCCGACAACATCAAACCCGAAGAGGCGTGGGACCTGGTGTTCTATCTGCGGACGTTCATGCATCAGAAGAGCAAGGAAAAGGAACTGGCGAAACAGCTTGGGCTGAAGCCGGTTGATCCTAACGCTCCGGTTCCGACGCAATAGGGGCTGATGGCGAGGAACAGGTTCCCTTGCGCGGTGCTTACGGGTTGCCGTGGAGGGAACTCTGGCGTGCGCTTAATTTCTTGTAGAAGCGATTAAGTACGGAACGAAACTGCGAGGAAGCAGCTTCCTGCTGAAATATGGGGCGGCCGTCGATGACGTTAAAAGCGAAATTCGGCGATGCCGTGACGCGCTTGGAGACGATTGCGGGCACGTCCGGAACATTACCGCACGCTTTCCGGAAGATGACAATTTGTTCATCTATGCACGATTTCGATTGCTTCCATCTGAGCTTGGGCTATGATTTCGCGCGTTCCACGCAACCGGCGGGGTGCCGCAACAATCTATTCCTTCGTGATGCCGGGGTGAGACGCGGTGCGGAGGCGTTGACTCAGGGCGCCTAGATCGGCCGCCGTTTTCGAGTTAAACATTTTCGAAGCTAAACATTCTCGACTTAAACATTCTCGAGTTAAACAAGATTCGGACTTAAGGAGACTTCATATGAATCGACACAACTCGGTTGCTCTACTACTGGCTGTAGTGCTCTTTGGGTGCGGGGCGTTGATTTTGAATCAAAACGTAAAGGCTGCCGGTGAGGGCAAGATTACTGGGACGGTTAAGCTCGACGGCGTGGCTCCCCACATGAAGGGCATTGACATGTCGAAGGACAACTTTTGCGTCAAGGCCCACGCGACCGATCCTGGCCACCTGGAGACGGTAGTGGCGGGCGCCAACGGAGGACTGGAGAATGTCGTTCTCTACATCTCCGACTGGAGCGGATCTGCGACGACATCGACGACGGTACCGGTATTTGATCAGAAGAATTGCATGTACACGCCTCACGTGCTGGCCATGGATGTGGGCCAGACCTTCAAAGTGACCACCAGCGATCCGACGACTCACAACATTCACCCGCTGCCGAATCCGATGACCGGGAACATTCCCTGGAATCAATCGCAGCCTCCGGGAGCGGCGCCCGTGGAGAAGAGCTGGAAGGCGGCGGAAGTGATTCCCGTGCAGTGCAACATCCATCCCTGGATGCACGGCTGGTTCGTTGTGGTGAAGGGCCCCTACGCGACCACGGACGGCAATGGTTCCTACACCATCATCGGCGTGCCCCCCGGAACTTATACGGTGACGGCATGGCAGGAAACTTACGGGACGACCGTGCAGAAGGTGACAGTGGCCGCGGGCGCGGCGGCAACTGCTGATTTCACTTTTAAAGCGAAGTGAGGAATGGAATCGCGGGAGTGAGTGGCGCCCTGGAATCGTCAACCACCGGGGGCACAGAGGACACAGGGTAAAGCCGGAAATCCGAAATAGTGCGGAACCTGTGAGTGAGCCCGGATTGCAGTGTCTGTATCTGTCGAATCATTATCTGTCGAATCATTGAAAAAGGCCGGACGGACTCCGGCTAAAGGCGGGACGACATGGCGAAGCTATTCGCGGTGACGATCATTGTAATCGCAATTGCGTCAGCGATTCCCATCGTGATGCACGTATGGCCCATGCCACAGGATATCTCCACGCACGGGCACCTGATCGACGAGCAGTACTCCGATACCATGTGGGAAGCCGGCATTTCGTTCCTGGCTTCGCAGTTCCTGCTGGGTTTCTTCATCTGGAAGTTCTCCAACCCCGAGCCGGGCACCAAGATTAAGAATTTCCCCGGAGGCGCCGC
>Ga0265760_10000123_pt1 | contig 19733 bp, 31 predicted proteins | sample NZIome_2_FD_200831 | JGI IMG/M metagenome (GOLD analysis project Ga0265760, IMG submission 200831) | Metatranscriptome of rhizosphere microbial communities from Maridalen valley, Oslo, Norway - NZI1 (Metagenome Metatranscriptome) | ecosystem: Host-associated > Plants > Roots > Rhizosphere >...
CGCCTTGTCTGCACCGCGCGAAGCGATGCCGGCATTTTCACCCACGGAATTTCGGCCGCGAAAACCCGGCCCGCTCGAGGCGCCGGCCGCCGGAAGCGAGGCGTCGGTCATAGATGCGCCGATGCCGGGGGACACCTCACTTGTGCGTGAATTATTAGACGCGAAAACGCAAGATCGCGTGCGCCTGCTGACCTTGTGGCAGAGCCGCGCAAGTTCGCTGTCCTTGCAAGCGGGCAAGCGCGGCGCGCCGTCCCTGCAGTGGAGCAGTCCGCTGATGCATCGCGACACCTCATCGCCGGGACTTTTTGACCGCCTGCTTGCCATTGCGCCGCACGGTTTCGGCAGCACAGTCCGGGGCGGTGGGTTACGCCCAGCCGGCGCGATGGCGCCTGTGAAGCCCCTGGAGTTGGGCACGCCCATCAATGACAAATGAGCCGGCCACAAGGCCGCGTAGCACCAACCGCTACGGGCTTGCCGTATCGGCGTAGCGGCGGAAGAAGCTGTCCTGCTTCCATTGCGGCCGCTTCGGGTCATTGGCCACTTCGATGACCAGCGCGCGAATGACCTCCTCATAGCCTGCGGCGGTCGCCAGGTTCACCGGCTGATTCGCATCGTCCGAGGGCGCGTGATAACGCTCAGTGCGCCATGTCTTGATGATAGCGGCCTCGGGCGAACCGGTAACGGCTCCGACGTCGATCATGACCGAAGGCACGCCGTGGCGAACGAAATTGTATTGGTCGCTGCGAATGAACACATTGAGGAGGGGCAGCGGATCAGGCTGTATCTGAACGTTCAGATGTTCGCCAACCTGCGTCACCCGGTCGCCCAAATCGGACTCGGCAAGTCCATAGACGGTCAGGATTTTCAGCGGCACGATGGGCAGGAACATATCGGTATTGATGTCGGCGATCATGGATTTTGGCGCGACGGTCGGATGCTCGGCAAAATACTTGGATCCCAATAATCCCTTCTCCTCGCCCGTTACCCACACCAGCAGCACTGAGCGCTTGAGCTTGACGTGCGTCTCTTTCAGCGAGCGGGCAAGGTCGAGCAGCAATGCGCTGCCAGACCCGTTGTCCATGGCGCCGTTGTAAATTCGATCGCCATTGATCGGTTCGCCAATGCCGATGTGATCAATGTGCGCGGACAGGACCAGGTATTCATCCTTGAGGTTCGGATCCGTGCCGGGGATCCGGGCGACGATGTTGGTCGAATCGACATCTCGCGAGTGCGTGACCGTCGTCGCGCTTAAGGATACTTTCAGGGGAAAGTGCGGCAGCGGCTTGCGGTCCTTACCCAGGGCGGCGAGTTCTGCAAACGTGTGGCCGCTGCCTTGCAGAAGCAGGTCTGCATGGGCCGGATTGAAAGCGATGGCGACCTTGGAGCCCGAGGTCTCGTCAAATTCCGCGCCAACCAGATCCATGCTGGGATGATTGCGGTTCAGCGACGATCTCGCCCAAGGCAAGTCCACGGAAGCGGGGTTTTGGATCTGGATGATGCCGATCGCGCCGGCAGCCTTGAGCGCCTTCCATCGTTCGGCACGGGATTGGTAGTGAGCACTCAATGCCGAGGGCACATCGGCGGGTGAACCGGTGAGAATCACGGCCACCTTGTTCTTGAGGTCCAGGCCCGCAAAGTCGTTGTAATTCTTTTCTGGGATATTCAAGCCATAGCCGACGAACATCAGTTGGGCATCGATCTTTGGGGCGAGCGGATAGCGCGTGCTGAAATACGCCTGCTCGCCGAGGGTGAGCGTTTGCACCTGTCCATCGCGGACCAGCGAGAGTGTGCAATGGGGCTCATCGATCTCCACGGTTCGCAATTTCACGCTCTGGAAATAGCCGTTCGAGCCGGCCGGCTCGATACCCAGCGCCTTGAGCCTGCCGACCATATACTCTTGCGCTTGGTGCTCACCCTTGCTGCCGGTATCGCGTCCCTCGTACTTGTCGTCCGAGATCTCCTTCACCGTATCCCACCAGGTTTTACCATCGAAATGCTCCGCTGCCTGAGCGGTGCATGCGACGATGATGAGCAAAAGTGCCGGCGATCTTCGCGACATAGGATAACCTTAAGGCTTGTTTTATTGGGTTGCGTAGCTTATACCGCGCCGGCCGGCTGATCTACTCGAGCGGCAGAGCCGTGCGATAATTGTGTTTTGCATCGAGGTAACGGGATGGCGGGTTACTCGGATACACCGCTGACGAAGAAGCTCGGAATCAAGGAAGGGTTCAAGGTCCTTGTGATTAAAGGACCCGCCGAATATCAGGCTCTGCTGGCACCCTTACCGGCATCGGTCGCATTCACGAACACAGCGACTTCCTCGACCAATCTGGTGCACGCGTTTGCGACGAAACGCAGTGCGCTCGCCCGATTGCTGCCGACGCTGCGCAAAAAGCTATCGCCCGAGGCGGCTATTTGGGTGTCCTGGCCAAAGAAGTCCTCAAGAGTACCGACGGACATCACCGAGGATACGATTCGCGAGGTCGCGTTGCCGCTTGGTCTCGTCGACATCAAGGTTTGCGCCGTCACCGAAGTGTGGTCCGGTCTTAAGCTCGTGGTACGCAAGGGGCTACGATCGCAGGCTTGATGGGGGAATGAATGGCAGTATGAACACTCCAGCAAGACGAAGTAGAATGCTGCATGGCGAAAGATCAAGAAGCTGTTGATAACCTTCTGGACGCCCTGGTGTGGATGCGGCGCAAGGCAAAAAAGCGCGAGCCGGTCGACGCTTTAATCGATGAGTTGGTCAAGATGCGGCGCAAAGCGAAGAAGAAGGTTGCCAAAAAGAAATCGGGCAAGAAGATCCAGAAACGGCGCGCTAAGCGCTAGCCCATGGTCAATAATCCGTCAGTTCGACATAAGCGGCTGAATGGAGTTGACGTTTAGATGACGACGAACCGGTTATTCACAGGGTTATCCCCTGGGTTTGGGGATAGATTGGATAACTAATCCTTGCGCAAGGCGGTATTCGCTCAGCCGCCGAACAGTCCCACCATCTCACCGTAGGCGAGCACGTGACCGGTCATGGCATCCATCACGCCGTCTCGGTCGCGTTTCGGGGGATGGATCTGCGGAACGTCGAGCGCGTAGAGCCGAAAAACATATCGATGCTTTCCCAAGGGAGGACACGGCGGCACATAGGCGGCCGCATCTGAAGAGTTATGGCCAACCTCTATATTTCCTTGAGTGAGTTCCGCCGGCGTCGCGGCACTTTTGATCTCGTGAACGTCCCGGGGAATGTTGTACAGAATCCAATGAGTAAAATTCCCGAGACGCAGACGCGGCGTTGGACCGTCCCAATCTGTCGCGATCAGAACGTAGGATTGGGCTTTGTCAGGCGCGCCTTCCCAAGACACTTCGGGAGACACCCCTTCGCCTTTGCAAGTATACGAGGACGGAATCTCGCCGCCCGTGTTGAAGCTAATGCTATGCAGAATGACGGTCTTTGGGATCGCGGCGTGATACGCCCGGTCGACATCGCGGGCGTTCGAGGCACGCATATACGCAAATGCGACGAAGAGCGCCGCCGACACGGCAATCATGAGGATTATTCTACGCAGGAGCTTCACGCCGATAGGGTAGCAAAACCGACAAATTGCGCGAACCCGATGCTAGGGTGTCACCCAGGTGTCCGAAAATAAAGTGGGAACTTTCTGCCCGGCTATGTTCTAAGAGGTCGCGGGAGAATGGCATGGACCAAACACGGGCGGCATACCGACTTCCAATCGTCTCTTTAATTATCGTTATGCTGGCGTACTTCAGTTCTGGCGCCAAGGCATCGGAACCTCCTCAAACACACGACCCCGCGCTCGACACAATCACTGTTAAGGCTCAAAGGGAGCGCGCTCAGTTGGAGCGCGAGATTAGTACCTATCTTTCCTCGATTCTCATACGCCACCATGACTGGTCGCATGCGCGATGGGATAGCCCAATATGCCCGCTGGTGGCCGGGTTGTCGCGGGATAAGGGCGAAGTCATGCTCGCTCGAATATCGGAAAGTGCCCGGGCGGCAGCCGCCGCGTTGGGTCCGGAAAACTGCCGGCCCAACTTCTACATCGTGGTTACGTCAGAACCGAATAGGTTGCTTAAAAAGTGGGTAAAGCGAGACAAAAGAATGTTCGATGAGCGTTACGGAATGCGTGCTTTCAATCGCTTTCTCCATTCCACAAGGCCGGTGCGCGTTTGGTTCAACGCAGAGTTCGTGGAGGATGGCTCCGGTGCGCCGATGCCTGCGGATTCGCTCGACGGCGTGAATTTCTTTCCGGTAAACCGCAATCCTCGTGGAAGTCGACTGCAGTATGACGAAGTCCGTTCAATTACTACGGCGATTGTGATCGTCGATGTCACTCAACTTGAGGGCGTCAATTTCGGTCAGCTAGCCGATTTCGTGACGCTGCTGGGATTGGCGGAAGTCGACCAGGACAAAGACTATGCGAGTGTGCCGACAATTCTCAGCCTCTTCAAGAATCGAGAGCGCGCGCCCAATGAAGGTATGAGTCCGTGGGATAAAGCGTTTCTCAAGGCATTGTATTCATCCGAACAGGACAGCGTGATGCAGACCTCCGAAATGAGTACTTCGATGCTGAAATCTCTCGAGCCGTAACCTCGAACCCTTGGTTCATGTCGTGGGTTCGATCGCCTGATAAATCGCTGCCGCAATCGGGTCGAAAAAAATCTGTGAAATTGGCGCGCCCGGCGGGATTCGAACCCACGACCCTCGGCTTCGGAGGCCGATACTCTATCCAGCTGAGCTACGGGCGCAGCGCTGGGGTGGCGATACTACCCGCCGACGGCAAGGGCCGTCCAGCACGGCAGTACGAATCGTTTGATAACTGCTTATGTCGCCTCCTTCGAGGCCGCCTGCAGCTTGAGGACGGTCGTCCAGTTCCGAGTGGTAACTGTCGCGCCGGCCTTGCGGGAAAACGCTTGAAGGAGTTTGCTGTCAAGGATGCCGGTCGCACACCACAGGTAAGCCGCGCGCTCGGTGATGGCAAGCGCGTCGGGTGTCCAGGATTCCTTAAGCATCGGGCGAAGAGCTTGCAAGTGCTTCGGATGAGTGACGAATGCAACCAAGTGTCTGGCGTGATCGTCAACGGCCTGCAGCAAGGGATTCTCGTTCACTATGAGCTTCAATTCTTGCGCGGTGGTAACGGTTACGGCTGCTGAAAATCCGCACGCGGCATTGATCGCGGCTTCGATGCTCGCTGCAATCTTGGCCAAATTCCCGCGCTTGCTCTCAAACAGGACATTGCCGCTGTTCAACAGCGTGCGGACATTCGTGTGTCCGAGATCAACCATGATGTCGCGCAGATCTGCCATCGCAACGCGTTTGTTACGGCCCACATTGATGCCGCGAATGAGGGCGATGCATTTGCTCATTGAGCGGCTACCGTCACAGCGGCATCACGGGAACGCACAGTTGACATTCGAGTACTCCGGTGGCGGGATCGTACTTTGAGTCGGTGGGGTAGTATTCAAACATCGGGCGACCGTCGAGCTGCAATCCGCTGGAAGGAAGCCAATCGCGTAATAACCCATTCCAAGCTGATTCGAAATCGACAACGACTCCCTTGAAGCCGAGTGCGGCGTACTGTCCTCCGGGAATGGTAGTTCGGTGCGCCGCCCCACCAGCGAGCGCGTTGGCGGGGATTTCGCATCCGGCGTCATATCTGCATTGTTCCGGCGCCGTCACCCGCGGATCATCATGGCTGATGCCGTAGCGCGGCTGTCCGATCAGCCCGTTTGCAGCCATCCAGGGATAAACCTGCGTTTGCCAGAACGTGCCGATCGGTTGGCCGTAAGGTCCGACGTGCCTCAGGTAGGCGATCTGAGTGGGTTTGCGTTCAATTATTTGGACTTTCACAAAGGTCTCCGTTTTAGCCGGGACACCATTCTGTATCGCTTTGTCCTGTTGAACCTGATCAGGGTTGCTGTTCGCCTGATCTGGATTGCTAATCGTCGCGCGCTCGGCGGCTTGTCTAAGGCGCCAGGTCGTGGGTGAGCAGCCAAAGCGCGCGCCGAACGCATGGGTAAACGCTTCTGCGGAACCAAATCCCACGTCCAACGCTATTTGCAGCACTGAAAGCTTGGGCTGTGCCAGCAGGCGCGTCGCCGCGACTTCACAGCGTCGGCGCCGTAGATACGCGCCGAGTGTTTCCCCCATCAAGGCCGAAAACAGCCGATGGAAGTGAAACGGCGAGAAGTGCGCAACCTCCGCGAGGGTTTCTAGATCCAAAAATTGGTCGAGGTGCTGATCGATATATTCGGTGACACGATGCATGCGATCGACGTATACATCGCGGCTGCGGGGGGAATTCATCGCGCACCCAGCCGCGGTTAGGGTTCAGCCTTGTGCTGCTTGGGGTAGAGAATCATTTGAGTGCAGCGAAACACCGCCAGCGTACGGCCGGACTCCTTATGAGTGACGACGGCATCCCATACCTGCGTGGTCTTGCCGCGGTGCACTGGCGTCGCCACTGCGACTATCGTACCGTCCAACGCGGTACCGAGATGATTGGATTTAAGCTCTATGGTAGTGAAGCCGGCTGCATCGGCGGGGAGATTTGCGACGCAGCCGTATCCTGACACCGTGTCCGCCAGCGTGACAATGGTGCCGGCATGCAAGTAGCCGTTGGGCGCCATGACAGACTCCACCACCGGCAGCTCGCCGCTGACCCGTAAGCCGCTTACCTCCGTAATGACGATGCCGAGATGACCCGGTAGTTTGCCGGCGCCGACGTCGTTAAATTTCTGCGGTGTACGCAGCGTGAGGAAATCGGCGCTCATGCGCGCGAGTGCCTCTGGACGCGGCCCAATGCCGTGAAGAGCAATCCGATCACGATGAACGCAATTAGAAGCCCAACCGCATTGATCAAAGTTTGTTGATAGCCGATCGCACTCGGATCGAGGAAACCGTATGGATAGCTGCCGATAATTGAACCTCGGATCAACGCATAAATAAGATACACAGTGGGATAAAGACCCCAGATCAAGGGATAACTCCAGCGCAGAGCGCCCTTGGGAAAGTAGAACCACCAATAAGCCAAAAAGAGTATTGGCGTGACGTAGTGCAACAAGTCGTTGGCGATGAGGTTTAATCCTTGAGGATTCCAGACGTTGCGCAACAGCAGGTGATAGGCGAGCCCCACAAATACGATGCTGGTCGCGACTCCCGCCGTTACATCCGAGCGGGCGAAGAATCTGCCCGCCGATGATGCGGGCGCGAGCAGGGGTATGGTGAGGGAAATGCAAACCAGCAAATTGGTCACGATGGTGAAATAGCCGAAATAACTGACGAGTCCACCGACAACGCCCCTACCGTTTTCGATCGCGGAATGGAGCGAGAGATATAGCTGCAACAACACGCCGGACCAAGCGAGGGCGGCCAGCCCGATGACCATCGCTCGGTTTTTCTGATACGTGCCTTTCATCGCCATTCGGGCTCGCTTTTTCTCTTCGCGCTACGGCACATGGTCAAAAAAATCCACCACCCCTGTCTCCAGGGAGTATTCGGCTCCCACCACCATCAAGCCCGCGTTTCGAATCAGATTCTCGATGATCTCCGAGCCGTGCCTTAAGTGATTGACGGACGCTCGAATATTGGCGCGACAAGCTTCGCGCACCAGGGCATCGTGATCGTTTTTGAGATTCGTCGTCAACAGGGCCTGCACGGCCGGCCTGATGAAATCCACGATCGAATGAAGATTGCGGGATTGATTCTCCACAGGACGCTGCAATTGCGCCAGCGTGGTCTCGATTGCACCGCAACGTGTATGTCCGAGCACTACCACCAGACGCGAGTTGAATTGTTCCGCGGCAAATTCGACGCTACCGATCAACGACGGGGCGACGATGTTGCCGGCGACTCGTATGACAAACAGGTCCCCCAAGCCCTGGTCAAAAACGATTTCGACGGGAACGCGCGAGTCGGAGCAACCCAAGATCGCCGCGAAAGGTTCCTGCCCTCTCGTCAACTCCAGGCGACGCGCCCGGCTTTCAACTGCATCCCGGCTGGGGGCCTCCGACACGAAGCGGCGGTTACCCTCCCGCAGCAGGGCAAGCCCATCTCGAGCCGAAATCATCGGTAACTCACCAAATGCTTCCCAGGCGGTCTTGTGCGGCTAGAGCGCGCGTCGGGCTGAGTTGTCCCGATGCCCAAGAACACGCGCAGGGAGAAGCAGAATCGCTCGCAGCAGCGCAAATATCGCCTCGAACGAAATGCCAATCAGGCGAAACGGCAGCGACAGCAGCCAAATCAAGGGCCAGAGCACGAGGGCCAAAATGGCCACCGGCCAACACAGGACCAGCAAAACACACCATAAGAGCAAGGTTTTCACGTCCGCCCCCTCCTCATTTCTTGCGTATAACTTTATCACACCCGTGAGCGTAGCGAGGTAGCGGACGCCGGTGGGTTATGCGGACGCAGGAGTTCCATTTGCCTTTCCGGGTTTGCGAAAGCGGTGAATCCAAACTGCTTGTAAAGGCCATGCGCGTCCTGGGTGCCTAGGGTATAGCGCACGATGGTTTGCAACTCGGGATGCGCCAGGATGTATTCCAGCAACAATTTGCCAATACCCCGGCCGCGAAACCCCGGCAGAACAAAGACATCCAGCAAATGCGCATAGCGAACGAAATCCGTTACGGCACGTGCAACGCCAATCTGCCGTCCATCCAAGTAGACGCCGAAACACAGCGAATGCTTGATGCACTTTTCGACGCTGGAGCGTGATATCCCGGGAACCCAATAGGACTGATTGGTGAGAAATGAGTGAATCATCGTCACGTCGAGCCGGTCCTGATCGGTCGAGATTTCGAGCGTCATTTCTTAAAGCCGCAGCCGCTTTGGCGCGACCAATCCGTAACTGAGCTCCAAAAGATTTCTCACTTCGGACCAATCGACCGCTTCGCCGTCCAGGCGCAATCCAAACCAACCTCGAGGTCCGATGTAGGGAGGGAGGTAAAAGCGCGCCGGCTCGCGCGAAGCGCGATCGACATTCTCGCCCAACGCGGACTTGCAACAGACGGAAATGATGCCGTCGCCGTGATGATTATTCAGAAAGTACGCGAATACCTTGCCGCGAACCCGAAAGTCAGCATGCGCATTGAGGTCGCGCCGAACCACCTCAGGCAGTGAAAGACAAATCTTACTGAGTTCACGCAACAATGGGTGTTCACCCTTTACTACTTTCGACTGGCGCCCCGCCTTGGGTTGGCGCGCGGCCTTGGGTTGCGGCCGTTTTCTGGGGTTGGCTCGACCCGTGGCGTTGGCCATCAGCGCTTCCGACGCGAATCGTTCGGGCTTGGCTTCACGTACTGCACGCGGCGGAAGCGCAGCGCCGACCAGTCTTCGTCAATGGCCACCATGCGTACGGACTCGAAGCCGGCATCTCGGATGACGCTCCAACCCGCATCGCGATTGAATTCGCAGGCGTAGCGCTTGGAACTTCCCTTCGGATAAGCGAACCAAATCACGGCATCGCCTTCGGATCCCGCTGCAAGAATCTTTGATGCACGATCCAGTTGCGCTTGCGTGATGGCAAAGGCCAAGCCAAATTTCAACCCTTTGGGTTTGCTCGGGTCGCGCGTGATTTTCACGCCTTTGAGCTGCTTGAGCTCAGACTCGAAGGACTCGGGTGCGTTGAACACCGCGATTTCCGGATGTACGCCCAGATTGAGTTTCTTAAATAGCGGCGATGCGGCGATGAGGCTCATGTGTTCACCGGGTACTCTTGTTTGCGATCCGTTCTGCCAAATGCGTCAGAACCCATGGCCACGCTTGCGAATGGCGCTCTCGTGCGGCGGCGCTCGGGAAGCCGGCGTGCGTGAGATGCAAGTGAGTCCCGCCGTTCGCGGGCGTCAACGTTAGCGTTCATGTGCCAGCGCCAGTCGAACGCCGATGAATACGAAGATACTGCCGACGCAGCGTTCGAACCACCGCTTGAACGCCGCGCTTGGCGTCAATCGGCTGCTGAGAGTCGCCGTCGACCAGGCGATGAATAAGTTCCATAGCGTGCCGTTGAAATCAAATATCACGCCGAGAAAAAGAAACGCCAGGGGTTTTGAGCCGGCATCCGCGGCAACAAATTGGGGCAGGAAGGCGAGAAAAAACAGCGCCACCTTGGGGTTCAAGACATTGGTGAGAAAGCCTTGCACGAAAATGCTTCGCATGGAGGCGGTCCGGGCGATAACGTCGCCGGGCGAAGAACTTCGGGCGCCCGCGGAGCGAATGAGCGAAATCCCCACGTACAGCAAGTAGGCGGCGCCGAGGATTTTCACGACGGTAAATGCGGTCGCGGACGCGGCGAGGATTACCGATAGACCTAGGGCCGCCGCACTGATGTGAACCAACGTGCCGGCGCTGATGCCAAGTGCGGCGACGACTCCAGCCCGCAAGCCCTGGGTCGAGCCTCTTCCGACGATGTACAGGGTGTCGGGACCCGGAGTGATGTTCAAGAGGAAACCGGAGAGCACGAAAAGCCATAGATCATGCGTGCCAAACACAAATCACCTCATTTTTTGGCCTTCAACGCGCCGAACCTATCGAGACTGTCCTTCGGCCACTGCTCCGCGGGCTTGTAGAACTCGGCGAAAGCGGGAACGCCGGGCGGGAGTTGCACCCACGGCTGCTTGGTGGATGTGAAAATGTGAACGTCCGGAGCATGGCTCGCGGGCTTGTCGAGCGTGCCCACGCGCACGAAGCTCACGGCATCGCCGGCGCCGGCATAGTGGCTCCACAGCGCCACGAAGCATTTTGGGCAACGCGCCACGCGCTGGCCCTTGCCGCTGTTGGAAGGCGTGTCAACCATTTGCGGCTCGCCTTCGAGGAGTTGCACGCGTTCGGCTTCGATCATTGCGTTTAATACAAATGCGCTGCCGGTTTCGCGTTGGCACCAACTGCAGTGACAACAATGAATGAAGAGTGGCTTGCCGCTCATGCGATACCGAATGTAGCGGCAGGTGCAGCCGCCTTCCTGAGTTTGCGCTGAATTGTCAGTGCTCGACATGGGGCTCACCTAAGCGCGCATGCGCGCGGTTACTTCAATTTCGATTTGCATGCGGGGGTCCAGCAGGCCCGCGGAAATCATGGTCATCGCCGGGCGGCTCGCCCCAAAATATTTGCGCAACACAGGCCAGCAGTCTGAAAACCGTTCGCCCTTAGGCACGATGTAATTGACGCGCACGACGTCGGCAAAGTCGGCGCCGGCCTGGCGCAGCGCCGACTGAATGTTCTTCAGAGATTGCTCAGTCTGATCCAGCAGGTTGTCGGAAATAGTCATGGTGTCGTAGTCGAAGCCGGTGGTGCCGGATACGAAAATCCATTCCCCGTCGATGACGGCGCGCGAATAGCCGACGTCCTGTTCGAATTTCGATCCGGAGCTGATAAGGCGTCGCGTCATCTCGTTGCCCCCTTTAGCCTTCATTGTACTTCGGGTGGCGGAGCGCGTCTGGGTGGCTGTCGAAAAACCATAGGCCGCCCGAGAATGCGAACCACCATACCGCCGCGAGCCACCAGCCGCCGAGAGCTTCGGAGTAGGCCCTGACAAAGAACCCCAGAGACGTGGCCAGCAGGCAGAGGAACGCCATTCCCAAGATGCACCGCGGAGAGAATTTTCGGATCCAAAATATGCGGATGAGGGAAGCGTAGGTGATGGCACCCGTCAACGAACACAGACCCAGTACCAGGTAGAGCCGTTCATTTCCGGGAACTACCGCAAACAACACCAGCCCGATGATGCCGACATACATCGTGAAAACGCTTAAAGCAGCGGCAGTCACGATAAATGCCATTTTGCGCAGGATGCCTTGCGGCGACCGCAGGGCGAGCGAGAGGCTCAAGGCATGCAGCGCGCCGTTAAGGGCGAAGGACGCGAGCAGCGAGTCGCCCAGCAGGCCCCAATACTGCAGCAGAAATAGCAGCAACGTGGCCGCGCCGAGCACGCCGAAGTGCCGGGCGTAGTTAAAATGTCCCACGCCAGAACTCAGATCGGACCGCGCGGGCCGCGTTCGGTCTGGAGCGCGGCGTTGCGCTGGAACACGGGCAGGTCCGTGGTGGGTGGGCGCGCGGGTATTTGATACATCATCGCCGCGATGTGACCGCGGTGATAGGTAGTGTGATTGACCACGTGCAGGAGGATATCGCCTCGCGTCATCGAACCGTCGCCGCCGCCGATGAAGGTGAAATCGACCGCCTCCTCGCCCAGGCGGTCAGACATTTCCTCGGCATAGCGGATGTACCAAGTGTCGAGCGCGGCTTGTGCCGTGCGCAAATCGGAGAACGACATGACAACGTCCGGTGTGCGGGTCGTGAAGCCATGGGCCGTGCCCTCAAGGTGCGCCTGCCAAACGAGGTCGATGGTATAGACGTGATTCAAGGTGCGAATCAAATTGCCGAAGACGATCTGCCGCGGGTTCGTCAACTCGACTTCGGGAAGCTCGCCGAGTGCCAAGTACAGCAGCGAATTCGCCCAAGCGGAGTAGCGCGTCAACATCCGAATGTTTCGCAGCGCGGACATCTTTATGGAGGCGGCGTCGCGGTGGGTGGTATGGCCGCGGGCGTCGTGGTGCCGGCGCGCACTTTTAGAATGAGAAGCAGCGCGCCCGCCAGGATGGCCATATCGGCGAGATTGAAGATGCCGGTGCGCAACGAGCCGATCCCGACATTCAAAAAGTCCGTGACGCGGCCGTCGTATAGCAGGCGGTCGATCAAGTTGCTGATTCCGCCTCCCGCGACCAGCGCAAGTGCGACAAATCGAGTGGTGCTTAAGTGTCGGGCAAACAGCGCCGCGCACACCAATCCGACGAGGATCACTGCAACCGCCGCTGTGAACAGGGAGAAGCGCAGTTGCTCGGGAAGCGACGCGCCGAGGCTCAAAAATGAGCCGGGGTTTTGCGTGAGTTGCAAGCGCAAGGAATCGGATAGCAGAGATTCTGTGACGCCTGAATGGAGCAGGGAACGTGCGGCAGACTTGGATACTTGATCGCATCCCACACAGCAAGAGAGCGTCAGCATCACGACAATGAATCTGGGGATAGATCGCATGTTGACTCCTTTAAGGGGCTCTCCTCTGATCGCTTTACTTAAGTGAAGGTTCAGAACTTCTGCTTGCCGGTCAGAATATCCCACCACAGTCGCCAGTCGCCCATCAAGCTGAAGCCGGGATAGCGGAAGGTCGCGGGCTTGTTGTGTTCAAAGAAAAAATGGCCAATCCACGCGAAGGCGTAGCCTTGCACCAGGGCCACGGCCGCAAGCCACCATATCTGCGTTGCGACCGCGGCGATCAGGAGCCCGAGTGCGACGCTGGTTCCAGCAAAATGCAGGCTGCGGGAGGTGCGGTTCGAGTGCTCGCTCAAGTAGAACGGATAGAAATCGCCAAAGGTGCGAAATCTCTTTTCGTCGGTCATGGCAACTCCGAGCGCTTAAGCCGTGGCCTATTGCACCAAGCCCGCTTCGACCCAATCGAGCCGATCCTTGTGAAAGTGCTTGGCGGCGACCGGCACGCCGGTGGCGGGGAATTCCATCACATATTCATCGGCGGCGTCGAATTTGGGCCACGGCGGGCCACCGGCGGAATCGGGATCGCCGGTTTTCGCGAACTGCGCCCAATAGCGGTTGGCCGCGGAAGCCACCGCCTTGCCTTCCTCATCGAAGGGCGTGGCGCGCGGCGTGTTGAACACGTAGGCGAGTTCACCGCCGTGCGCGAGTCCGTATAGCGTCGCGCGCTGCGCCGCCGGTGTGTAGGAGAAGTGATACACATACGTCGCGTAGCCGTGCTTGGTGTGCAGTCGCGCGAGATCACGGTCGGGTTCGCTGATTGAAGTGTCGGTAACCAGGCGGGCGATAATGCGGTCGGCGTCGCCGGTATTGTCAGGATCGTACGCGGCAATGAAAGCTTCGCGCCGCTGTTGGATCCCGCCTAAGCGTTCCGCAGCATTCAGTCCGCGGCGCGTCAGACTGGCTTCATCACTGTTGCCGCCGAGCAGGTAGGGAACATGCGCCTCCATTCCCTTGGCGAAGCCCTCGGCGGCACTCCCCGTAATCATCTTGCCGTCGGCCATGGGCAGAATTTGTTCGGCGGCCCCGATGCCGGCAACGTTGGCGGTCAGATCCGACCACGACAGTGCGCGCAGCGCTTTCGCCGCGGCGGCGTCTGCACCGTGAATCCCGGCCTTCTCTGCGAAGGTTACGCCGTTCTGCTCTACGGAACTGATGGGCCGGGCGGCGAGACGGCCGAAGCCCGACTCCGACAGTGCTTTGTTGAACAGTCCCTTGGCCTGCGGGGCCAGCATCAGGTAGTTGATGGAAATGGCGCCTGCAGATTCTCCGAAAATGGTGAGGTTTTTAGGATCGCCGCCGAATTCCTTGATGTTGTCGGCCACCCAATTGAGCGCTGCGACTTGATCCATCAGACCATAGTTGCCCAGCGGGCCTTTGGGATTCTCCGCCGTCAGCGCGGGATGCGCGAACCAGCCGGCGCGTCCCAGGCGGTAATTCACCGTCACGACCACCACCCCTTGGCGGGCAAATTGGCTGCCGTCATAGGCGGAGCCGGAGCCGAAAAGAAACGCGCCGCCGTGGATCCAGACCATTACCGGCAGTTTGGCACCTCGTTTGGCGTCGGCCGGCTCGTATACGTTGAGATACAGGCAGTCCTCGGCCTGCGCACAGGTGGACGAAAACGCGTTCGCGGCGCGCAGGCCCGACCATTTCGCCGGAGGCTGCGGCACGCGCCAGCGCAGGTCGCCCACCGGCGGAGCAGCGAACGGCAATCCCTTGAAGATCGCCACGCCATCCACAACGATGCTCTGCGCTTGGCCTTGTCTCACCTTGACGATTGGCCCATTGGCCGGCGGGGGTGATGCGGCGGCGGAATCGGCCTTTTGCGCCTGGGCAAAACTTAAGGCACTGACCAATGAAAAGAAGATCGCTGCAACGTGCGCGGCAAAACGAGGTGTCGACATGAAGCCCCCAAACCTTTAGTTAAATCATCGATTCTGCTTTTGAGTTCGCCGTTCGCGGCGCTTGCGGCGCCGCGGGTCAAGCGAGAACGGAGCATAAGCGAAGTCGCGCGAGGCGGCGAGAAATACTCGGGTCGCCCGCTGAAAATTTAACAGATCGCAGCGCGAAGGCTGGCGGAAAGCCCATTGCGAAAGGCCGCTCGATCGACCGCACTCACGGCCGCCGCGGGCGCTGCTTTACTGAGATTGACTTGATGATCAGCCGCCGCCGTTGCGCAGGTTCGAGCGGCCTCTTCGCCGACTTCAAGGCCAACGCCACGAGCTTTTTGACAGCCGGTTGCTCCAGGATTTTCAGATCGGTGAGAACGATGTGGCGGACCTGTGTTCCAGTTCCCTTCAACACGTTGTTAGGATCCGGCAGCTTCGCTCCCTGCAAGAAAAACAGGCTGACCCGGCGGGGGAAAACCGCAATTGAAAAAATGGCCTCCGAGGCTTTGTCGCTGGGTCCGAAGCCGATTGCCAACGCATTGTAGTTGTCATAAACGAGCTCAAACGCGCCCGGCAATTTCTTACGAAGCCGCGCAAGGGCCGCACGAGCGGATGCAGCGACAGCTGGTTCGAACTTTGCGAGGAAGGATCGCAGCTGCTGGGCGGGGGCAGGACCTGCCATTGTTAGGCGGCCATTCTCGGTGATGACGATGGCCGCTACGAGAGGCTAGCCAATCTCATATTCGCTCTGAACCAGTCCGCTGGCGTACTGGCGTGTCGTGATGTGCCGGAGAGGAATGTCGCGAGCGACCGCGCCAAACAGCGAGATTCCCTCGCCGATCAGCACGGGCACTCGCGTCACGATCAGGCGTTGAATGAGACCCGCCCGCAAAAATCCCTGGATGGTAATGCCGCCGTCGACATAGACATGCTGCAGCCCTCTCGCGCCCAGCTGCGCGTGGACCTCTGCTGCGGATCCCGAGAGGCGCTCCACGCGCGCTGCGGACGGCGCAGGTGCCAGAGGCCGGGTGCTGAGTACAAACACAGCCTTATCGCCGTACGGCCAGGTTTCAAACGCCAATACGGTTTCGTAGGTCTTGCGTCCAATGACCAATGCGTCCACGCTCGCCATGAACTCGTCGTAGCCGTGAGGCTCCCCACCGCCCTCGGGCAGGAAATCCAGCGCGCCATCGGAGCGCGCGATGAATCCATCAAGACTCGTTCCGACAAACACGGATGCCTTCATGGGCTCATGCCGTCAACTCGGAGGCTTGGGCGCGGCGATGAGAGCAACGCCCTGCGCAGCATCGGCGCCGCGCTTGATCTTCAGCCGCAAGGTCTGTCCCACGGCCTTTTGCATGGCCGCTTTGAGGGCCTCGGCCTTGGCACCTTCAACGACGATCCCCTCTATCTCAACAATCATATCGCCCGGCGAGAGACCGGCTTTGGCCGCGGGCGAATCCGGAAAGATCTTGTCGATCTTGACGGAACGCAATTTAGGATCGAGGATTCCGTCGGCATCAATTGCCAAGGCAAAGCCAAACCAGCCTTTTTCGGCCGCGCGCGATCCCAAGGGGGAGAAAAAAAGCGCGGCGGCAACGAGCAAAATGAGTTGAGATCGCCGATTCATGATTATGCCGCCGACGATGCGCCGATCAACGCGTAAACGGAAGCAGTTTCGCTGCAACTTAAGCGTCATTCATTATCCAGGGATTGAATGGTGCCGGCCAGTCTGCGCGCTCGGGTTGCGGGTTTTTTTGCATTTTCGATCGCCTCCGCGATTTCGCGCCGCCTCGTATAGCTGAGCGACTGCCATTTTTTCAATCTTTGCCTGTTGGCGCGCAGCTCCCGCGCTAGATCGTGGGGCGGTTTGACTTCTCTTGGTTCTGCGTCAAGGTCAATCGTTACCGCAATATTTTCTCCGCCGATCAGTCCCGCGGCTTCGCGGTTACTTTTTCTGAGTGGGATGCCCGTGATACCGCCCATCGAGGCGATGGTGCTGCGATAGGTGTAGCCGTTCAATGTCACCTTTACAGGCGGGCGGACCTTGCCAAACACCGCCTTTGGGTCGAAATTCACCGGAATGTAGCAGGCTGAACCTTCGCGATGGATCGTGACGGTGACAGTCTTGTGCGGCATCGGTATCTCGTCATTCGGCGTCGCGCACTTGCCGGCGCGTTGCAATCTGCCAGGTATTGCCCCATGGATCCTCGACCATTCCGCGGCGGTCGCCATAGGGCGTGTTCAATGGGGACTCGATCGACCGCGCGCCCGCCTCTATCGCGCGTTGGTAAGTAGCATCCGCGCTCTGCACGTATACATAGAGACATGCGGTCATGGGATCGCGCACGTCCGCATCGCTTACCATGATGATGGAATCGCCGAGCCGCAGCTCTGCAGGCGCCTGCGAGTGATACTGTCCCGTGGCGCCAAAGACTTTCTTGACGAACTCAACCAACTCTGCCGCGCCATGAACGATGATTCGGGGCGTCACCGTGGGCCATCCGGCGGGCTTGAAACCAGTGGGCGCTGCCATGTCCTAGTCTTCGGAGTGGTGCTCTAGATTGGCATTCACCGCGGCCCATGGCAACTTCTCGGACAGCCAGATTTCCATTGTGGGCTGAAAGCGCCCCGGCTCATCGAGCGAGGCAGTCGTTATTTCAATGGTGTCAGGCGCGGACTCATGCGCGTAGGTCAATTGCGAACCGCACTTTCTACAGAAGCCGCGATGTACGGGCTTCGAAGACCGATGGAGCGTAAGGACTCCCGACATCAGTTTGAACTGCGAGCGCGAGACGACGAACCAGCCTACGGCCGGCGCCCCGCTTGCCAGTCGACAACTGCGGCAGTGGCAAATACTGCTCGATGACGGAGCCCCCTCGACTCGGTAGCGTATCGCGCCGCACAAGCAGCCACCATGGACGACAAGGCTGCTCACGCTACGGAGCTCACTCGAACCATATCTCTATTTCGTAACCGTCGGGATCGCGGACGAACGCATAGGGCAGACCGGGTGCGAATTCTCCGCGGGACGTGACGGTACCGCCGGCGCGCTCAACGGCCATGACCGCGGCATCAATATCTTCCGGCCGGGTAAGGCGAAAACCAAAGTGAATGATTCCGCCGGGGACGCCGGCGTCGGCGGGCCGTTTCTCGAACGCGAGTACATCAAACGGACCCGGACCCAACACCTGTATGGTGGACTCGCTGCGAAAATATTCGCGCACACCGAAGACGGATTTGTAGAAAGCCAGCGAGCGATCGGGATCGCTGACTGAAATCGCTACGTGACTAAGACCGTGTGTTTTGATCATCAGCGTTCATAAGTTCTGATTTCGATCAGATGCTTGTTGGGGTCGTTGAAATAAAGGGTCGGAGCCATGCCCCGCGCGCCTGACTCTTGTCCGGGGGAGGTATTGACGCCAACCGAATCGAATGTTGGCCCAAAGGCGATCCCGCGGGATTTGATGCGTTCAAATATCTCCTGGAACTCACGCTTCGACACGCAGAAAGCGTAGTGCTCAAGACCCGGCGTACCCCACGGTGCAAGTTGCAGCTGAAAGTTTGGTCCCGCCCGGAGCACGGTGAACGGTCCGTCCATGCCTTCCAAAGAGAAACCCATCACCTCGTTGTAAAACGAGACGCTGGCGTTGAGATCGTTGACCTTGAGGATGATGTGATCAAGCGAGGCCACTAGTCCCACCTCTTCGCATTCACACGGCGCATAGCCGGAATGGTGCATGGTATCTCCGGAGGCAATGATACCAAGTGTCGTGCGCGGGGCGACGGTGCGCTTCACTCTGGTTTATGGAGGTTCAGCGCCATGTAGCGTGCCCCCGCAATCGGATTGCGGCAATACGCGGCGATCTCCGTGAATCCGATGGAACGATACAGTGCCTGTGCCTCGGCCATCATCGGCAGCGTATCGAGCAGGACCCTGCTGTATCCCGCCAGTCGGGCTTCCTTTATCAGAGTTCGAGTCAACAGGCGGCCGAGACCGGCACCGCGGCCCGAAGAGCGCACATAGAGGCGCTTCATTTCGCAATCGGTGCTGAGTATGGGGCGCAGCGCCACCACACCCAGCACCGAGGATTCGTTTGAAGCCAGTAGCAATCGGCCCGCCGGTCGCGCGTAATGGCCCGGCAGCGAAGCCAACTCCTCGGCAAATCCTTGAAAGCAGAGATCCACTCCGAGGGTGGATTGGTACTCGACGAAAAGCTCGCGCGCTAGCGCGATGTCGGCGGCAGTCTCGGCCTCGCGAATGGTGTACATGAGCCAACCCGGGAATGACGCTGTGAAACAGAGTGCGTATTATGGCTATCAATGAATAATAAAATAAAAACATTCACATTGAGCCCCCGGGATCTTGGCGTCTTCGGTAGCGGTCTGACCCGGCCCGAGTGCGTTCGAGTTGATGAGGAAGGCGTCTGGGCGTCGGACGATCGCGGCGGCATTGCGCGGGTAACGCAAACCGGAGTTGCGGAACTGCGCGGGCGGGGGGTTTTTGAGCCCAACGGGTATTCTAGAACGTCAGACGGCACTTTCATCGTAGCGGGCTTGAAAGACAACAAGGTCTTTCGCATTGATCGCTCCGGCCGCGTCAGCGTGGTGCTTGATAAGTTTCAGGGCGAGCCGCTTGGAACGGTCAATACGGCATGGGCCGATACTGAAGGTAGGATCTGGGTATCCATGATGACGCGGCAAGAGCGCTGGTATCAGGCGCTCAACACCAAGCCAGACGGCTACATACTTTTGATTGAACACGGGCAAGCTCGAATCGTGGCCGATGA
>Ga0265760_10000124_pt1 | contig 19606 bp, 16 predicted proteins | sample NZIome_2_FD_200831 | JGI IMG/M metagenome (GOLD analysis project Ga0265760, IMG submission 200831) | Metatranscriptome of rhizosphere microbial communities from Maridalen valley, Oslo, Norway - NZI1 (Metagenome Metatranscriptome) | ecosystem: Host-associated > Plants > Roots > Rhizosphere >...
ATCGAAACCACGTCGTCCATGGAGAACCCGGCCAATTCAACCGTCTGTTTGATCCCGTCCATCACCAATCGAGCCTCGTCCTCAGCGCTGGCAGGTGGGACGCCGGTCTTTGCGTCGAGGCCAATGTGGCCCGAAAGATAAAGAGTATTGCCCACCAGAACACCGTCGCTGAACGGCAAGGCCTTCATATCAGCGGCTCGCGGTTTTACGATGAACTTTCGGTCCGCGGCACCGGCCGCTATCCAAGACACCAGAAACAAGGCTCCGACAACGATGCGCAGTTTCATGCTTTCTCCTGAGGAATGGGGATCGAAGACTGGACTCGCAGAGTACCACCATCGACCGAGGGCAGCCAACAACAGCCCACGACGCTATCCCCACCGAGAATGACGAAGGGGCCACAAAGCGGCGGACGGGCAGCCCGACGAAGTCGTCGCAATTCTGCGGAAGTTCATCATCGGATGAGAGTGCAATGCTGCCGCGCGCTGTGCTAATTACACACTTTTCGGCAACGACTTTTCAGCTTCGCGTGCCTTCGCTGCTTGTGCCAGTTGCTTGAGAACCGCCATGGTGCCTGCGGTGTAATCGATACGCTTGTCTGACTTCGGGCGGCGTTTGCGTTTCGTGACAGTATCATGCTTTGACATTGGCTTCTCCTGTCGCTGCCAGAGCACTTTGACGGCCTTATCTGGCAAGTCTAAATCTAGTCTCCAAGCCGCTCTCATGAATGGTCAATTTTGCACAAGTCTGCTCTTCCTTCGGCAAAGCGTGCATCCGCCGACCTTCATGGACGTTTTTTGGGCCTCAGCCATTGAGCGGCTGGCGGAAAATCGCAAGATTCTTGGGTCACCCGATTCGGGATGCTCAGATCAAAGGGTTCTTTGATTCGGCTGGCGTTTCTGTCCGTTAACAAGCCCTTTCGAGTTTTCTGTTACCCTTGCATACCCAATCGAAAAGGAGAAACCCTATGCGAAAACCTCTTCCGATAATTCTGTTGTGTCTTCTTGCTCTGCCCGCCTTTTCTCAGGAAAAGCAGTCCTCCGACAATCCGTTCAGCACCATCAACAAGCGCGGCTACGAACGGACAAAGGGAATCCTGCTTCGCTCGGCTGAAAAAATGCCCGAAGAGAATTACAGCTTCAAGCCCGTCGATACGGTACGCACTTATGGACAGATCATCGGACATCTCGCCGATGCCCAGTATCTTTTCTGCTCCACTGCCTCCGGCGCAAAAAATCCTGACCTGAACATCGAGAAGACCAAAACGTCGAAAGCCGATCTCGTCGCTGCCCTCAAAGACGGATTCGCGTACTGTGACAAGGTTTACGATGCCATGACTGACACCGCTGCCACCCAGACCGTGAAGTTTTTTGGAAACGATATGCCGAAATTTGCCGTGCTGAGTATCAGCATTGGTCACAACATGGAGCACTACGGAAACCTCGTCACCTACATGAGGATCAAGGGCATCGTTCCCCCTACCAGCGAGCAGGGCCAAATGCCCGCACCAAAGCAGGACAAGTCCGATACACAACCTAAGAAATAAAATGCGTATGTGGGGGCTCTGACGATTGTTCCGGCTGTCCTTGCGTGGCTAAAACTTCCTTCAACTCCTTCCAATATCAGCGGGAAATCCGTGATCTGAAGTCTGAGCTTCGGAGTACACGCCAGACTCTGCATAAGCTGAAAGCGCAAGTCGCCGCCGTTCAGCCTACGTTGGCGGCGGCGAAGTAACGCTGAGAGTCAAGAAGAACAAAAATGCCGCTCGGCCTCGGGCAGCCTTTCTTTTGCGTCAAGCCGAAGGCGGTTCCGCGCAACTGTTGTTATCAGGCCATAGCGCTCAAAACCCCTCAATGAGGGTAATCGAGATTTATCGACCTTTATAGGCTGCCAGGCAAGGAAAGGGTTACCCGATGTGCCTCTAAGGCGCGGACGGAAAGGCTCCCGAATGTGATCCCATCGGACGGGCGCCATGATAGACTCGTCGATGATTTGGGAGTGGGACTGTGAGGCGGAGAGCGTGGGCCTACATACGTCGAGTAGGGTGCGCTGCTGCCGGATTCGCGTTGTTTTCGTGTTTGGCACTCGCCCAAACCAACTCCGAAGAAAACTCCCTACAGGCGACCTCTGCAGCGAACTCGCAGCAGCCAGATGCGACCTTCCGAGCGTATACCGACCTGGTTGTCATTCCGGTAACAGTTACCGATACGCTGAACCGATTCGTTCTCGGGCTTCAAAAAGAAGATTTTCATTTGTTCGAAGATGGCGTCGAGCAGAACGTGGCACATTTCTCCGGCGAGGATGCACCTCTTTCGGTTGGCGTGCTGTTCGATGAGAGCGGAAGTATGGCCTATAAGCTTCCGACTTCTCGCGACGCTGTCACAAAGTTGCTGAACACGTTGACCAAAGATGATGAGGCGTTTCTCGTGGAGTTTGCGGACGTTGCCAAGGTATCGGTCGCGTTTACGGGCCACACGGAAGAGATTCAAGCTGCTCTGAAAAACGCTCAGGCGGGCGGTCTGACCGCGATGCTTGACGCCGTCGACATCGGACTACGCGAGATGAAAAAGGCGAAGAATTCCCGGAAGGCAATCGTGGTCGTTTCTGATGGCGGGGACAACCGCAGCCACTACACTGCGGCCCAGATCGAGTCGCTTGTTCGCGAAGCGGACGTGCAAATCTATGCCATGGGTGTTTTCGAATCGGTCTTCTCTTTAGGGCTGACTCCTGAGGAAATCTCCGGGCCGCGTCTGCTGTCCGAAATTGCGGCGCAAACCGGTGGGCGGGCTTTCGCAGCGGCGGTCCCGGGCGATATGCCGAGCGTCGCAACCCGGATCGCGGTCGAATTGCGCAATCAGTACGTCCTTGGATACTACCCGAAGAATAAAGCCAGAGATGGAAAGTACCGCAAGGTGGAGGTGAAGCTTTCGCCGCCCCCCGGTCTTGGTTCTGTTCTCAAAGTGCACTGGCGCCTCGGGTACTACGCACCCGCTCAGTAATTTCCTTGTGACTAGCGGTGAACCCCCACGTGCATTCCAACCTGTGAAACAGGGTGCGTCGGTGAAATAGGCCGCACCGGCGAAATAGGGTGTACCGGTATCAGGTGCGGACCGGGAGCACGTGGAAAAAGTGGTCCAGCGTATGGTGGTAAACCAAGAGGCATTCGAAACCCGCCCAGCCCCAGTAACACAGGCAGATAAGTGTAACCGGGCAGGTAGATGGAGTTGAACCCTGGCTGATCCGTTCCTAAAAAGCTATACGTGCTGTACAAACCCGGACCCGAGGCAGGAAGACCGAGCATCGGAAAGTAAGTAAAATTGGCAATGCCGGAGGTGTTAATCGAAGCGGGGTCTTGGATGTTCGCCGCTATGGCATTGTCCGCGGAAATCGATTGTTGGCGGCCTTCGGCCCAAGTGCTAAGCGCATCGTGGGGTTGGTCGGTCGATCGCTCCGGCACGAGCACGGGCGCGAATGGCAAATACATGCCTTGCTCAACCAAGAGCGCCCCTTGATTGGGGTTAGCGGATACTTCCGCCTTGCCTTGGAGCACCCACAAGCGCGGGGGATCGGAATCAATTCGGTAGACGCCCCGTTCGAAGAAGCGCACGTTCCAACTTCTGTAAATTAAGGTCACCGATGTGCCGGAGCTTGGCTCCGCGGAATCTACGACTGCCGATCCTCCGAGCAATTCGACACGAGTATCCGACAGTTTGTTCGCAACCATGCGAATCGTAGTCCGATCGCCTATGCGGACGAAGACGTCAGGCGTAAGCAGCACCTCGGCACGTCCTTCCCCCGTGCGTAGTTCGGCACCCTCGGGTACGCTTGAAAATTTTCCCGGATGAGATTCCAGCGGCTGGTCGCCCAGGTAAACAGCCCCTTCGCAAAAATGGACTATGCCGGAACGAGTAGAGATTACCGATTGCCCGTCAGCAGGAGGCGTCAGCACGGTGACTACAGCAAGGATCCAAAACGCACACGCGCGACCGTAAAACATGAAACAACCCCGAATAAGTATCTGCCCATCCGCAGCCCCAGTCAAGAGAACGTATCGAGCTTGCTGACGTCAAGCTGCTTGTGTAAATAGGTTGAGGGTGCGGGTTTTCCATTCCAGGTTGAATCTCTGGAAGATGGAGCATCTGCCGTCCACCCCCCAGTCAATGAGCGCCATTGATTCCATGACATCGAGGATGTCGCAGTCGAGGGGCCAGTGTTGCGGCTGCGGCCCATCATGATGACGATGCTGGTGGCGACTCTTGGACTGTTAACCCGCTGCCCTTTCGCACGCGATTGGTTCCGATTCCCAGCGCCCCTTCGCAATCGTCATCGCAGGAGGCTTTGTTAGGTCACGGCGTGATCTCAAACACCGAACCAAAGGTCTTGCTGCCGTCCCCTACGGTCGTGCCGAGGAGATTTCCAGCCCCATCGCCGATTAGGCCTTCTTCGGAGTGGGCTCCGTGTTGAGAATCTTCAAGGGACTGCCTCACTGATTCGCGTCCTGCTTTTGCTGGAGCTGTTCGGCCAGCTTCAGCTCACGTTCCGCGTCATCTGTTTTGCCCAGGTCGCGATAGCTCTGCCCCAGCAGATGGTGCGAGATCGGATTGTTCGGATCCATGGCCACCGCGCGTTGCAAGGTTCGCACCGCGAGGGCCGCCTCTCCTTTCTTCTCGAGGACCTTGCCCATCAGGATGTACGGCCCGGTCGAAGTGGCATCCAGCCAGATCGAACGTTGCAACAGGCGCTCGGCCTCATCGTACTTCTCCACGCGCGAGTAGGCATCCGCGAGCTTGTAATAGGCGGCGGCGTAGCCCGGGTTGATGGCGAGCTCCTGCTGCAAATCAGCGATCGCCTCCGGGATTTTCGACTTGTACAGATGAAGCTCGCCAAGCAGGAAATGCGCCATCGGCAATTTGGGATCGAGCGCGACCGCCTTCTGCGCGTACTCCTCGGCGACCGGATCGAACTCCTGGCGGAAGAGCATGCGCGCCGTGAACAAATAGCTCGCCGCTGAGTCCGGTTTGACGTCGAACATTTTGGCAAACGCGATACGCGCCTGTTGATAGTTCTTCGATTGGATGTAGCAAATGCCGAGAATGTACGACGCGTCCACATTGGCGCGCGGATACCACGTCTGCACCTTCTCGAGGTAAGGAATTGCTTCGCTTGGTCGCCCTGCGAGATAGTACGACAGACCGAGCAACTGAACCGCTTCGTCGTCCTTCGGATTCTGCGCCAGGGCCTGCTTCAGATACTCAGCCGCCTTCAGGTAATCGCTCTTCTTGTAGTAAGCCGCCCCCAGTTCGTGTGAAAGCCCGGGGGGCTGCGGATTGCGAAGCGCAAGCTCTTGCAATTGCGCGATGGCGTCATCGTATTTGCCTTGTTCGGTGAGGCGGCGGGCTTCGGCGAAGATGGCCTCTGGCGATGCCGATTTATTGGATTGCGCCGTGTTGTCCACGAGCGTGGGGCCTGGTGCGGCCTGGGCGTGCAATCGGACGGTACCGACGGTGAGTGCGACTGCGAACAGGAAAATGAGAACCGACCTAAGGTGTGACATGGGAAACTCTCGGAGATCGCTGGAAGGATTAGAGCACAAACACGGTACGCTTTGGATTCACTCCTCAGCTTCCTGGATCACGGACCACTCGGAAGCGAAGCTGAGCCCGATGTCAACAGCCGCGCGGCCTTGAACTAATGCGCGTCAACGAAGTAACTTGTTAACCGTGTTCTTACCGGGTGCGGCAAAACGTTTGGGCAAAGTTGTCCTCAATGGTGTCCTGCTCCTTGCCTTTCTCGGAATTGCATGCAACGCATCACCGCAAGCAAAAGCCACTTCCGGCAGCATCCTCGCGGCAAACACATACAAGCGCGGCATAACCGCGTTGCAGGTCGACGACCTGACTGCGGCACGTTCCGCCTTCGAGCAGGCGGTCAAGCTAAGTCCGAAGAATGCCGAGTATCAAAATGCGCTGGCAGAAGTGATGCTGCGGCAGGGCGACGTTGACGGTGCAATCGCACACTTCCGGGCCGTGACACGTTTAGCGCCCGATGCGGCGCTGCCACACATAGAGTTGGGGAAGGCTTTGGAGGCCAAGGGCTCGCTTGATGAAGCCGCCACCGAACTTACCCAGGCGGTTAAACTCGCCCCGCAAGACCCCGAGGTATATCGACAGATGGCGCGCGTCTTGAGTTTGCAGGGAAAGACCGACGACGCCATGGCGGAGATCAAAGAAGGGCTCACCCACGCTGCCGGTCGACCGGAATTGCACGACGATCTGGGAGTATTGCTGGCCCAGAAATCGCAATTCGACGACGCGGAAAAAGAGTTTCGCGCTGCTCTGTCCTTGGACGCGCACTTTCAACAGGCAATGTTTCACCTTGGGGTAACGCTGTTGCGAGCGGGCGATCTCGATGACGCCGTTCCGCTACTCACGCAGGCGACACAAGCGAATCCGAAGGACGGAATTGCTTTCTACTATCTCGGAACCGCCCTCGAAGCGAAGCACGACACGGCGGGAGCGCTGCAGGCTTATCAACAAGCAGCGCAGCTTGTGCCTGACATGGTACCCCTGCAGACGCGACTGGGGCTGCTGTTGCAGCGCTCTGGCGATCTGGACGGTGCGGCTGCCGCTTTTAGAAAAGTAGTTGCACTCACGCCCAACGATCCCGAGGCCTACAACAATCTTGGGCTGGCGTTAATGCAGCATGGCCAAGGTCCAGCCGCGGTGAAGGAATTTCAGCATGCCCTGACGCTGCGTCCGGATGACGCTGGCTTCCGGGAGAATCTCGCTGTCACATTGTTGCAGCAGTCCGAATTCGACGCCGCGGCCGAGCAGTTGCAAGAAGCGCTGAAGTTGGCTCCCGGCAATGCGTCGCTGCACTACAACCTGGGGCTGGCGTTGAAGTTCAAAGACAATTTGCCGGGTGCAATTGCCGAATTCCAAAAAGCCATTGCGTTGGATCCTCAGCTTGTGGACGCTTACTACACCCTCGGAGTGACGCTCTGGCAGAAAGGCGATTTTCCGGCGGCCGCCGAGCAGTTGCAACACGCAGTCCAGGTCAAGCCGGACTATGCTGAAGCGCACTACATGCTGGGCACCGTGCTGAAGCAACTAAACAAATTGCCGGAAGCGGCGCAAGCATTGCGTGAGGCCATACGGCTGCAACCCGATTTATTGGGCGCGCACACCAACCTGGCTGCAGTGTTGCGGCAAATGGGCGACACCGCCGGGGCAGAGGCGGAAAGCCGCGCGGGCGAACAGCTGAGCAAACAAAAGACCGGTCTGCAGGCCGCGACCTTCGCAACAAATTTCGGTAATCGCTTGCTTAACGCGGGAGATATTGACGGAGCCATCTCGCAATATCGCAACGCAATTCAACAAGCTCCCAGCTATGCACCGGCGCATCAGCAACTGGCAATCGCGTTATCGCGCAAAGGAGAGACCAAGGAAGCCGACCAGGAATTCAAGAAGGCTTCAGAGTTCGACCCGCGTTTGAAACCGCCTACGCCCTAGCAAACCTCTGGAATTGTCATTACGAGCGAAGCGATGATTCTGCTGTTGCGTGCGTCGGCGTGTAACTTCAGCGACTCAATGCCATGACCTTTGGCAGTGCTACCACGACTAGTACAAAAAAATCAGCCCATAGTTCATTTCTATTATTGACAATCTATTAAAAATTTCTTGACAGGAGATACTTGGCGGAATAAGTTTCTCTTTACACCGTATTGTTACGAAAGTCACCTCGCGGTGTGACTCGGTACTTGGGGCGATCTGGTCCCGATTGCCATGATCAGTATCTGCTACAAAATCGCAGATGCCGTGAACTTGGGAAGTCCCTTCCTCTGGCAATCTTCTTGTTGTTTCTCTGATTTCAATCGTTCGGTTAGCACAAAGGCAAAAGTGGCTGACGCAAGTGTAACAGCCGCATTGGCGGCTGGCGCTGCATACAGCGACCAAGTTGGGTGGAGGGCAAAATGAAGAACCGGTGCGTATGGTGTGCAGTGACGATCATGATTCTTTCCCTGGTTCCGACCATGTCCTTCGGGCAGGTAACAACCGGCACCATTTTTGGAACGGTCACGGATCCCCAGGGCGCGGCGATAGCCAATGCTGCGGTGACGGTGACGGACATAGCCAAAGGCACGACCGACACCGCGACCACGAACGGCTCGGGAAACTATACCGTGACGCACTTGATCCCGGACGTCTACTCGGTCAAGATTGAGGCCCCGGGCTTTCAGACCTACGAGCAAAAGGGCATCACCGTAGTCGCGGATGCCTCCGAGCGCGTGGACGCTCAGGTGCAGGTCGGCTCCGCGTCTCAGACCGTGGAGGTCACAAGCGAAGCGCCGCAACTACAGACCGAGAACGCGGACGTCGGCATCACGTATAACCAGCGCTACGTGGAGAACCTGCCGGTCTATAATCGCAACTTCACCCAGTTTGAGTTATTGTCGCCCGGCACCCAGCAATTGGCCGGCTGGAGCCATGCCGCCACCGAGAACCCGCAGGGCGGTCTGCAGATTTTTGTCAACGGCCAGCACTTCAGCGGCACCGGCTTCCAGTTGGACGGAACCGATAACCAAGACCCCATCTTGGGTATCATCGTCATCAATCCCAACCTGGACGCCGTCGACCAAGCTACTGTCGGATCCCAGTTTTACGACGCTGAGCAGGGCAAGGCCATTGCCGGCCTCGTAACAGCGCAGACCAAGTCCGGGACTAACGAGTTCCACGGCAGCGGCTTCTGGTTCCGGCGGACCGACGCCCTCGAGGCGCGCGATCCGTTTACGCAGTTTGCTCGCAATTCCATCACCGGAAGGTACATTCCGTCCGACAAGTGGAACCAGTACGGCGGCACCATCGGCGGTCCGATCATCAAGAACAAGTTGTTCTTCTTTGGCGATTATCAAGGCACAAAGGAAACCACCGGTGTGACCAACGTGCTCACCGTCCCGACGACACAAGTGGTGCAGAGTTGCACCGCTGCGACCGGTTTCTGCAATCTGAGCCAATACTTAGGCCAGGTCGCCGGCGGTGGCCAAGTTTACTACCCCAATACGAACAACTCAGGCACGTTCACAGGCGCCACTCCGGTACCCGGCAACATGATCCCGGTTAGCCAGCTTTCCCCACAGGCGGTGGCAATTCTGAAGGATTTTCCAACGCCCACCAATAACGCCCTCTTCGCAAACTATGTCGCTTCGGGTGCGGGCGCTTTCAAGCAGAACGCCTTCGACACCCGCATTGATTACGACTTGAACGAAAAAAATCAGATTTACGGACGTTTCAGTCTCGCCTACTTCACCCTGTCGGGAAATCCTTCGCTCCCGTTGCTTGGCGGCGTGGGCTTCGGTCCAGGCCCAGGTCTGGCGGGAAGCTCGAACGTCCATAATTACAGCTTGGCTTCGGGTTGGACGCACACCTTCAACCCTACTCTTCTGGCAGACTTCCACTTTGGCTGGTTCAGGTACAACCCGCAGACTGCTTTCTGGGACCAGGGGCAGACCCCGATGACGGGATTCGGCGTCCCTGGCCTCAACCTGCCCTCGCAAGCGTTGCTTACCTCAGGTTTGGCATACTTCGCCATGGGGCAGTCAAACACCAACAGCCAGCAGGGAAACCAGACGATTTCCGACTTCGGAAACGGCTTGGGCGTGCAACGCTGCAACTGCCCCTTGACTGAAAGGGAAAATCAGTATCAGGCGGTAGGTAACGTTACCAAGATCCATGGCAACCACACTTTCAAGTTTGGCGCTGACGTCCGTTTTGCGACGAACCTGCGGGTGCCCAGTGACGAAAACCGCGCTGGCCAATTGTCGTTCGCCCAAGTGGGTACTGGGAACGGCAACCTGGGCGGACTCACCTTGGCGACCCTCCTGTTCGGTGATGTAACCTCTTTCTCGCGGTTCGTCAGCAGCACCACGGACGCTACCGACCAGCAGTGGCGCATGTTCTACTATGGGCAGGACACTTGGCGCGTAAACCCGAAGCTAACCCTCAACTACGGGCTGCGCTGGGAGGTTTACTTTCCTGAGTTCGTTAACGGAAAAGGCAACGGCGGCTTCTACAATATCGTTGAGGGCATCGGTCGAGTCGCCGGCTACGGACCCTACGGTCTGAACGGCAACATCGGCAACGACTGGCACGCCTTTGCACCTCGCCTTGGCATGGCGTACCAACTGTATGATAAGACCGTCATCCGGGCGGGATTCGGCATAAGCTATGACATGGGCGTCTTCGGGTCGAACTTCGGTCATAGCGTGGCCCAAAGTCTGCCGGTTCTGCTGGCGCAGCAAAACAATGCCCCCGGCGCCAACAATAACTACGCCCCGGCATTCAACCTAGGTCCAGGTGGTTACCTGAGCACTTTGCCGGGCGTGGTAACCGGCGCGCCTGCTGGGGTTTTCCCGGCAATTCCCGCAAACGGCCAGTTGCCGCTGCTTGGCCCCACCAACAATGCTCAACCGTACATCCGCCCCCTCACTCAGACTCTGCCCACAATTGGAGTGTGGAATCTCACGATTCAGCAGCAGATCGCCAAGAATTCCACCTTTGAGATGGCTTACATCGGAAACCTGGGCCGGCACGGGTTTGCCGGGGATAGTCCCAGCTACAACGTCAATCAACAATTCGCCAACGGTACTTACCCGCTGCAAAACAAGTTCACGTATCCCGGATACATCGATCCGGCGACTGGTACGACGCTGGTTTGCTGCAATACGGGTGTCAACAACTATTTAGGTAACAATGCCAACTCCAGTTACAACGCCTTGCAGGTGAAATTCAATCAGAACTTCTCGAACGGACTGCAGTTCGTGACTCACTTCACCTGGTCAAGGGCGCTGCACTACGACAGCAACTATTTTGCTGACTCTCCTGGCATTGCGTACGGTCCCGATGACCAGAACCGTAAGCTGGTATGGGTTGCCAGCGGCGTGTACAACTTGCCGTTTGGCAAAGGGCAGAAGTTTGGCGGCGGCGTTGGTGGAGCGATGAATCAAGTCATTGGCGGCTGGCAAATCAGTTTCACCAATAACTGGGGTAGTGGCCTGCCCTTCACGCCCACCTTAAGCTCGTGCCCTACAATCAACTCCTCGACGCCCTGTCGGCCTGACAAGGGAGTTGGAAACTTCGCTCTCGGACCCAGCGGCCTGATCCATCCGGCCAGCGGGGGTGCGCCTTATGTCCAATACTTCACCCCGGTTGTTGTGGGTGGAGCATGGCAGGCTCCACCCGCCGGGGCGATCGGCAATGCTGGTTTTGACGGACTATACGGCCCCTCCGACTACACCGCCCAGGCTGCCATCATGAAGAACTTCCAGCTTACGGAGCGCTTCCGGTTCCAGTTCCGCATGGACGCTTACAACATCTTTAACCATGTGGCCTTGGGCTACTCTAACAACCAAGGCGGCGGTGGAAACTGCGTTGCGTCGCTCTCGGCTACGAACGCGTGCGGTTCCGCGAGCGGCCAGATTACCGACATCCTGTGGGGAACCACGATGCGTGAGCTGCAGTTCGGCGTGCACCTGTACTTCTAAACGCAGAATGTGAGAAACACTTGTAGGAGGGAGTCTTCGGGCTCCCTCCTACTCTTTTGCGCTAGCCAGCCGTTGCTAAGAGTCCTCACAGCAAACCGATGCCCTTCCGCATTCCCGTGTTTTCCCGTTGCACTCTCCGTAACACGGAGAGTCTCCCTGCTGCGCCGATTTCATCGCCAAACTGATCCCAGATGGTCAGCCAAAACGGCGCCACCGCAAAATTAGTGGAGTCAGGCGACCACTTTGACCCGCGTGCACCCCTGGTGTGTCCCCGCCCAAGGAATCGCTTTCGATTGTCCCTCCATGACGGATCGGTCAGCGACCCTGATGCCGAGTCTGCTCCACCTATCGTTGCAATCTCATTTTTCACCAGCGTCCTAAAATCATGTCAAGAGAAAAAATTGAATGCGATATCGAGCTGGTCCAAGCCACCGACGGGAACTTCTACGGGACAACGCAGGGAGGTGGGGCCAACGGCTACGGAACTGTCTTCAAAATGACCCCATCTTCAACTGAACGGAATTGACGAGAACAGGCGTGGATGTTTCAACCTTCTATCTGTGTGACCTCTTGGTATAGGTCCAACCTTCCATCCCGACGAACCACGTAAGTTCCGGCAGGAATGGAGTTGCCGGAAGGAGATAGGATTCGATCTACCACTTGTGCAACCAGGTCGGGATCGGCGTATGAGGAGAAGTCAAAACCGACCGGTCGGCGGCGACGAATGCCATTCGTTATCGATTGAAATGTTGGAACTAGTTGATAAACACGAAGGCACTCAATAGAGTGCTCCGCTGCCACAGCACGCAGCATCGCATGGAGCCCCGCCTTTGAAGCAGCATATGCCGCTCGGCCGACTGCTGGTGTTAGAGCTACGTCCGATGACAGGTTGACGATGATGCCGGGAGAATTTGCAATTAGCTTTGGCAACAGGCGCGAAACAAGAAGGCAGTGGCCCACCAAATTTGTCGCGATGACTTTTTGCCATTCCGGGGCGGAGGTTGCTGCTGCCGGATGTCGTCCACCGTCGCCATAATCAACGGCACACAGGATCAAGGCTCGAATCGCAATAAATTCCAGCGATGCAGCGAACCGCCCTATGGCTGCGGCATCTGACAGGTCGAGCTGCTTCCAATCGATGTAGTCGGACGGTAACGGTGACGAAGAATCAGCCAGTTCTTCTGGCTTTTTGCGAGAGACCCCTAGAACAGAATGGTGACTGCGGGACAATGCCAGCAGAACCGCCTTTCCAATTCCCTGCGACGCGCCAGTTAACAGGACGCGAGGCATTACGTTAGTTGTCGACATTTGATTCTTCGCGGTCCTTAGCTGAGAAAGTCACAATAGCCTTAACCCATTTTGTATTGTGCCGCGACTTGATCGAGAGCATCTTGTTCACTGCTTCGGGCAATTGCTCCAGTGTGAGTAGACAGTGCGGAACATCCGCAATCGAAATAGTTCCGCGAGAAAGTAACTCGACGGCTTGAAGAATGTGCCGCTCCGCCGTGCCGCGATGGCCGACAAGGTAAACGGTCTTACCGCTGGAGCGATCGACAACAGCCATTCCTGGTGAGCCGCTCATGCCGCAGATGTTATTCCATCGAATACTGTCGAGTTCAACGCCGCCGAGCCGAGACTCTTTGTACTCAACCGGGAAGCCAGCCATGAGATCGATGGTCGCGCCCTCTTTTACAACATCCAGTAAAGAGCGTAATCCGTCCGGAGCGCTTTCACGTGAGCAACAGAGGATAGCTGCATGGAACCCAGGGCCCAACCCGCATTCACCAATGACGTTGTTCAGCTGAGTGCCGCAGCAGACGCGGACATTCGCTGGCCAGCGTGTGGACTCTCGAAGCCATTGCGCGTGGGCATCCGATTTCGACACTAGAGCAGCGAACGATCCCCCTAATGCCGACCATACCTTGGCTGCCAAAATGCCAACGGTTCCAGAGCCGCGTATCAGGAGAGAGGTGGCCTCGCGTTTCTCCCGGAGCAGCTCAATGCTGTACAGGACGGATGCCAGTGGTTCGGCAAGCACAAGCTCGACGTCTTCGAGGGAACACTCTCTTGGACAGGCGAGCAAAAGTCCCCCTTCAACCGCGTCGGCGGCATCAAGCCAAAACAGTTCGCGAAATACGCCGTTGCGGCTGTGGCCAATTACGATATGAGGCTGCTTCCGATGGACCGGATTAATTATCACCCGGGCACCTTTTGATACCCCGCTATGTTTAGGGGCGTAGAGAACGACGCCTACTCCCTCGTGACCAAGTACTTCAGCTCCACAAGGCCGGGCTCCCGAGAGCATCGCGAGATCCGTGCCACACACTCCCGCCGATAGCATCTTGATGACGATTACGGAATCTTTGAGATGTTCAGTTGGTTGCTGTTTAACAGCGATACTGCTCTGGTCGGATAGGCGCGAGACGAGTAAATGTTCCGGCACCCTAGGCACTTTGGCGGGCCTCTACCATACTTCTACTTGACCATGATCGGATCGATGCCAGCGCCTCCTGCAACTGCGGCTCGCTAATCTCATCGATGAACATCGGTTCGCCAATTCCGCAGAGGAGAGGCATTCTGAGCCGTCCCCCGCGATGTCTTTTGGCTTCGTGAATGCCGCGCAAAAGCATCTCCACAGTCAATCCGGCTCGGACGATTGGCAATCCCAAGGCGTGTTGCGTGCTGAGGATTCGTTCTGCATTCTCGGTATCCAGGGCACCCAGCGCCACGGCTAATGCGGTTGCGATAGCCATATCGAGAGCCACGGCTTCCCCGTGCTCCAAGTCGTGCAACGCAAACTCTAAGATAGGGCTGAATGTGTGCCCATAATCGGGGGAACGGTCTAACGTTCGCTCGTAAAGGTTGGGAGAAAGCTCCAAGAGCATTGCACGAATGGCTCGGCGAATGAGCTCGGCCCCCGCGGCACACTGAAGCTTGCTACGGACCAGGCAGAATGCATTCTCTTCGATCAGCTCGAAGAGAGCGCGATCTGCCACCAGAGCGATCTTAAGCGCCTCGGACAAACCATTGCGTATCTGGCGATCGGATAGTGTGTTTAAAAAGCAGGGATCGACCAAAACCGCATAGGGCGGCGAAAACGTGCCCAGACGGCTCTTGCTTTGGCGGAAGTTAATCGCATTCTTGACGCCAATGCCCGCATCGATCTCAGCGACTAGCGTTGTAGGCAGCCGCAGGCATGGAATACCACGCCTAAACAGGTTGGCAGATAAGGCGACGAGATCCAGAGTGATTCCGCCGCCGGCGGCGACCACCAGATCCTTCCGCCGGCGCACTCCTAGGTTTTCAAAGGATGAAACCAACTCCGTGAAGGCGGTCAGATCCTTTCGCTTCTCCGAAGCTCTAAAAACGACCGTTTCAAGCTGTCGATGCGAACCGGCCAGCAAACGCCGAATCGCGTTACCATAAATTTCATTCACCGCAGTATCGATGACCAGAATGACCCGGTCGAAAGGCTCCAAGAGATAGTCAGGAAACCGCGCATTGTCGAAAATACCTTCTACCAGATGAACGGGATAGTCAATGGCATTCTGTCGCGATACTCGATAAGGAGGATCCAAACTCAAAGTCTCTCGCCGATGAACGTTGGGTGATTCGCGGGCCATATAGGCTGCACCGATCAGACCGGCGTCGTCGGACATGGGACCCAAAACAACGCGGTCGGCCCAGAAAGCTTCTGCATCGGATGTCAGCGGATAGAACTCAAGGGCAGCCAGATTTTCAAGAACCGACGAAAGATAGAAGTCACGAAGCAAGAAACACACCCCACCCGTCAGGATCAGCTTGTCGATCTCAGGATCCAGCATAAAATGCCACTTGATGGCTTCCGCAACGGGCCGGGTAATCGCCTTGAGGATCTTCTTGGACAGAAGGTCGCCATTTTCCAAACCATCAGCGAGCACGTCGAGGGATCCATCGAACTGCGGGTCGCTCTTGTTCAGAGACGAATTGCGAAATTCCTGGGGAAACATTTCGCGAGCCCGTTCCAGCACAATGTTGATGCCTTGGCCCGATGCGAAAGCGTTCACATGATCGACACCGCCACAGCTGCATTTCAAAGATAATGGAATCCCGTCAAGCGAAAAGGCTACGCGGTGATGGCCAATCTCGCCCTGCGTTCCGAGGATAGGATCAACCGGCACGTGCGGAACAGAGCAGGTCAAAACGCGGGAGGCGATTCCGGTGCTTATGGTGATGAGGGCAAGGCGCCGTGCGTGACGCAGGCTCGCGATCCGCGAATGGGCAACCAGAGACGCGGTTACATCGTTGACGATGGTTATGCTGGTGTCATCTAAATGTTGCCGTATCGCCGACTCTAAATCGAACGATGGGGAGTCTTCTCCAAGAATAGGCCCGGATCCAAGGATCTTTCCGGTGTGCGCGTTGAGAGCAGCGCCTAACGAGATGGCAATCGCCGGGTGCTTTCCCGTCGACCCAGAGCAATGCCGAAGTGATTTGACAGTGTCAGCAATGTAAAACGCAATTTCGCTAACAATGTCATCGGCCGATCTCCCGGGCATTGATCGACAATTTAGGGACGGAATGCGTTGCGCGCGCGTCAAGCACCCGTCGCGGGTCAGGAGCGCACTTCGAAAAGATGTACCACCCAGGTCAAAGGTGATAACTTCATCGCCATGTCCGAGAGCGACCGGAAAGTTGTTGTTAACGGTACTCATTCGGAACACCAGACAGATCTTCCAGGAAGCAACACCCCACTTGGGTAGTAGATTCTAGGCGGGTTCAGAATCAATTGCAATGTAGAAGAGGGGTTAGGGGAGCTCCGTCGTCGCGCGGAGCCGAAACCCCAGACAATTCTGGATGTTACTCATTCGTTATCTATCACTTAGCGGTTCCTCGCGGCGGTGAGAATGCTTCAGAGCGATTGCAAAGTCTTGCACAAGACCCTAGGCGGTACGTCGGATTCCCGCGGGCGCCTGCGACTGGTTAGCGATTTCTTCGTACACTTCCAAAATTCGCTGCGCAGAAGCATCCCAGGAATACTTCTTGACCTGCTCGTATCCGCGCTCCCGGATTTTGTCCCGCACGGATTGATCGAGCAGCACGCGATGTAGCGCGCGCATAATTTCAAAAACATTTTCCGGATTCACCAGCACCGCCGCCTGGCCGATCACCTCGGGCAGCGAGGACGTGTTTGAAGTGACGACCGGAGTGCCATGCGCCATCGCTTCCAGAGGTTGTAATCCGAATCCTTCGAAGAGCGAGGGAAAAACGAAAACCTTGGCCGCGTCGTAAAACAACCGCAACATTTCGATGGGAACGAAACCCATGAAGCGGACATCATTTTGCACCCCACTGCGGATCGCCGTGCGACGAAGATCTGGATGCTTAGAAAGTTCATCTCCGATGATAATCAACTTCAGATCGGGATACTTCGCCTGTTTCTCCAACTCGGCCTTGAGCGCGGCAAAAGCCTGGATGATCCGCACCAGATTCTTATGAGGGCTGATGCGCCCGGCGTAAAGCAGAAAGGGATAAGTCACCAGGTAACGCTCTTCCAGAACCTGCTGGTCGGCTTCCGTCGCGTGTCCTTTGAGGAAACGTTCGTCAATAGCGTTATAGACCACCTCGATATGGCGGCCGGCGATACCGAACAATTTCTCAATCTCGCTCTTGGTAAACTTGGAAACCGCCAGAATCCGTCCGGCCTTTTTCAGCACATGACGCGTGAACTGAAAGTGCAGCGAACGTCTCAGGCTTGAGCGGTCGCGTGCGCGATACATGTGTTCGACAACGTCATGCACCGTTATGACATAAGGGCAAGGCAGGTTTCGAGGTACCCAGAAAAGCTGCGGGATATGCACAATATCGCAGCCTCGCCTCTTTACGGTGGCACGAAATTCGAAGTGGCCTTTGGTTGTGTCGTCGGGTTCAAGCAGCGCGATGCTGGTGAAATTTGCCGGCAGATCACCGATCTCCGCTGCCGTTTGTGGTGAACCGATTAAGGAATACTCGTTGGAGTGATCGATTCTACTCAGCGCCCGCACGATATTTCGGGTGTACGTGCCAACGCCAAATTCCGTAGCCCGTCGGATGTCAACGCCTACTTTCACGCAATGATTTAATCACAGAGCACTCAGACTACACAGAGGAATTCGACCGGGCCATCCTCGCTGTTTCAAGCATGAACCACATCCCTCTGGCCGATTTGCTCCTCCCAAGGTCACCAATTGCAACTTCTGCCCACCGCTCGCCGAAGACTAATATTTCCATTGACATCCATGCACCGGCCCGTAATATAGGGCATTGTATGGGGCAGTCTTTCCGTCAATTCTTTTCATTTTCGGTCTCTTGTTCTTCGGCGGGTATCGGCCTTGAGTCTGGTACTCGAACAGAATTGTTGTGCAGCAAACAGCCAAGCATCCTGCACCTGAGGTTGGCTCACCGTCGCATTGGATCAAGTTGCCTGAGAGACTTTGCCGCAAGGGAGGAACGGCATGGGAATTTTCTTTGTCCCACATCAACCCGTGGTACCTGAACTCAACGACACCATTCGCGTTGCATTGCTCGTTGACCCCGCAACGCTCACGAACGTTGAGCAAGAAGCTGCACAGAGGACCTTAGGGGTAATTCAAGCGACAGCACCGCAATTTAGCCCCTCACGCTTCGTTGGCGCTGTAGTCATAGCCGGAGCTTTGCTCTGGGCCGGGATATGGACGGCGCAACACAATCTGCCTGATATTTCAAAATGCCTGATGAATTCCTTCGCCGGCTTTAGCGGAATCGTTTTGGGTTTGCTGGGTGGCGAGGCACAAAAGTTCTCTTCCGCTTAACGAGAAGGCCGCCCCATCAGAGCGAGCGCGTGATCCACTCCAGGAGGAGCCTATGACAACTCATGCGGTGCAAGAGGGCTCCAGCAACACTCACGCGGACCGCGCAGAGACAATGTCGAGCGGCATCGTGATCCCGGATTCAGGGGAAATAACAATCCCCAGCTATGGGGTTTTGGGGGTGCGGGTGCATCCGCTGCAGGTCCCAGACATCCTCCTTGTCCTCGACCACTGGATTCAGGAGCGCAGGTGCGTCCATTGTGTTTGCTCGACGGGTATGCACGGTGCAACAGAATCGCTCTGGAATCCCAAGTTCAAAGAGATATTGAATCGCGTGGACTTGAACAATATGGACGGCGTCCCAATGAAATTGCTGGCACGCATTCACGGCTTTAAGTACGCTAAACGCCGGTCGCCCGGACCTGAAGTGATGGGTGCATTGCTAAGCGAGACGGGTCCGAAATACAAGCACTTCTTCTATGGAAACCGCGTCTCGGAAGAACTGGCCAGATTGTGCGCGAAAAAGTATGGGACCCGCGTGGTAGGCATTTACTCTTCACCCATCTGGCCTTTACCCGAGGTTGAGAAACAAAACATAACCAAGGCGATCGAGTCTGTCGCACCCGACATCGTGTGGTGCGCGCTGGGCACGATGAGGCAAGAACCGTGGATGGACGAATTCCGTTATCGGCTGACCGTGCCGGTCCTATACGGAGTTGGAGCGGCGTTCGATTTCCATGCCGGCAAACTGAAGCGAGCGCCCGTCTGGATGCGGGAGACCGGATTGGAATGGTTCTACCGGCTGATGCACGAGCCGACGCGTTTGTGGCGGCGTTACCTGGTGTACGGTTCAATATTTTTGTGGAACGTCGGACTGGAGTTGACCGGCCTGAAGAAGTTCGATTGATTCGCAGAAAGTCAGCGGTTTTCCCGGGGTTTTCCGTAGTTTACGTCAACGCGCTGAATCACCTTGTGCGGGTGCAAGACGCAGAGTTGAATTCGTGCAAGCAAATCTTCCATCCACTTATCCACGTCATGCTTGGTTGCTTCGCGATTGATCAGGACAGTAATTTCAGGCTTCATACTGAGAGTCCCTTCTTCCTCGTCGGCTTCTCTTTGTCGTTTTCGATTCGGCGATAAGGGGGGGAAATACGGTCCGCGAACTACGCGAACCGGGGGGCACTCCTCGAAACTGCACGTCCATAACCAAACTGGACCAAGTAACCAGCACTAACCCACAGAAGGATAAGGAAATGATTTC
>Ga0265760_10000125_pt1 | contig 19493 bp, 18 predicted proteins | sample NZIome_2_FD_200831 | JGI IMG/M metagenome (GOLD analysis project Ga0265760, IMG submission 200831) | Metatranscriptome of rhizosphere microbial communities from Maridalen valley, Oslo, Norway - NZI1 (Metagenome Metatranscriptome) | ecosystem: Host-associated > Plants > Roots > Rhizosphere >...
CGGCGCGCCGAAAAGGCTAAACATGCAGCATTCTACAGGAAACGGCCTATTTGCGAGCGCTGGAGTCCCCTCCGGGCGTATAGATCGGTACCGGGAACTGGGAGACGTTGGAGCCTTCAAGTGCGACGATTTTGCTGACCCCCTGCTTCTTGACCTCATCGATGCGAATCACGGAATGCATGGGAAGATAGGTGCGCTTCACCTCGTGAAATTCCGCTTTGATCTTTTCCTCGGCCGGATCCACGACCACTGTTGAGCGTTCCCCAAATACCAGCTCCTCGACCTCAATGAAGCCGAATAGGCTACCGTGACTGACTTTACGGGCGTAGATCTCATAGACCTTGCCTTGATTCACGAACAGAACTTTGAAAATGTGACTCGCTGCCATTTAGAAGGCTCCGGGCATTGCTAGTATTTCACCATATTATACCGGCACTTAGCGCGAACCTTGAGACCCGCTGGAGGGATTGACCTATGGCCCTGCGCTTACGCGTCGTCAGCGAACACTCAACCCGCCTAGGTCCGCTAGCCACCAAAGTCTTCGGCGTGCATGGCGGCACGATCGGGCGCGGCACTGACAACGAGTGGATTCTACCCGACCCTGAGCGCTATCTCTCAGGCAAACACGCTCGCGTGGATTTTCGGGCCGGCGCTTATGTTCTGGTGGATACCAGTTCCAATGGTACGTACGTTAACGGCGCCCAAGTTCCTCTCGGAAAATATCACGACTATGCGCTCAAGGACGGCGACTACGTACGCTTAGGCGAGTACGAGCTGTTGGTGAGCATTGACCAGTCAAATGACTTCCCGCCGGAAGAAAGCGCCATTATTGCGTACGACGGACAATCGCCCTCCTCCGCGGTCAAAAAATCGACCGCCAATGATTTGGGTGCCGACCTGGATTTGAGCCAACTGCTGGAACCGAGCGGACTGTCGATCGCGGACTCCGGGGCCAGGCCGCGCGATCTCTATGGGCAATCCCTGCCCCCGGTCGAGCACCCGGCGGAATCGGCGGAGGGCGGGGTGACTCCCTGGCACATGATGACGCGGCCGCTGAAGGTAGACACCCCGAAAGTCGACGCCCCGCGAGCATCTTCCGTCATCGAAAACTCTCCGAACCCCTATCTGTCGCGTTCGCAGAGCCTCGCACTGTACGAGGGCGATTTCGATATTGGCCTGACAGCCTTTTGCCGCGGCGCAGGCATCGAACCTCGCTCGGTCAGCCCAGAGGCTCGCGGCGCGGCGCTGCAGCTCGCGGGCCAATTGCTGCGCGAGGCGGTGCTGGGCCTGATGGATCTGAATCAGGGCCGCAACGAGTTCCGCAACAAATTCAAGATTCCCGCGCCGCCCGCGGACGGTTCCGAATCGCCTCTCAATCTTTCCAAGGGAGTCGACGAGGCCCTGGTGCGGCTGCTCACGAACCTATCGACGCGCGCCGGATCCGTCGAGGCGATTCGCGACAACTTTCGTGAGCTCAAAGCGCAAAATACGGCGGCACTGACCGCCACGCGCGCGGCCTTCGAAGAATTCTTGGGCCGTGTCGATCCGAAGGAATTGGAGCAGCGCTTCGAGCGCGCCGGCAAGCGCGGCGTGTTTGGCGGCCAGAGCAAGGCCAAGTACTGGGATCTGTACGCCGAGCTGTTCGCAGGTCTTGCGCAACGTCCAGCCGATGGATTCCCGCACGTCTTCACCGAGACTTTTACCAAGGCCTATGAATCCCGGATGCGTGCCTTGATCCCGCCCAAACGCAGCGCCTTCGGCGCCGATCGCGATGATCCGAGCGATGACACCAATCACGCGGTCGGCTAGGAGCCTGTCTCCTTCGTTTAAGTCGCGGCCCTGCTCGTAGTACAGTGACGCGTGCGTCTCTTATTAGTAGAAGACGATGATCTGGTTGCCGATGCCATCCTGCGGGGCTTGACGGCCGCGAGCTACGCGGTGCATCGCGTCAGCAGCGCCGAAGCCGCTCAAGCGGCGATCGCCAGCGAAGAATTCGCGCTGGCCGTGATCGATGTTGGCTTGCCGGGCGCCGATGGCCTGACCCTGGTTCGACGGCTGCGCAGTGCCGGAAAATCCCTCCCCACGCTTATTCTTACGGCCCGTTGCACGCTGACCGATAAGGTCAAGGCGCTCGACTTGGGCGCCGATGATTTCTTGAGCAAGCCATTCGAAGCCGCGGAACTCGCCGCGCGTTGCCGGGCGCTGATGCGCCGATCGCATGGCGCCACCAACGGCATGGTCAAGCTCAACCGCATGACCGTTGATTTGGCGGGCAAGCGTCTCAGCATTGACGAGGCCGAAATTGAACTGACGGCGCGCGAATGGCTGGTGCTCGAGTGTTTGGCGCGGCGCCTCGGCCAGATCGTCCCCAAGGAACGCGTGCAACAGGCGGTGGCCGGCCCGGATCAGGACATCACGCCGAATGCGGTCGAAGTGCACATCTCCCGCCTTCGCGCCAAGCTCGGTGCGGCGGCCATCATTCGCAACCTGCGCGGCTTGGGGTATCGGCTGGAAGAAGCGAAGCAGCCGTGACCTCCTCCATCAGCCGTCAATTGATCCTGTGGCTGGCGATCCCACTGATGCTGCTGGCGTTGTGCGGCGCCTTGATTCACTACTTCAATAATGTGGCGCCGGTCGTGATCAGCAGCGATCGGCGCTTGAAAGATGCGGCGAACGCGTTGCTGGGCCGCGTCGAGGTGAAACAAGGACAGGTTGCGATCGACCTGAATCCCCATGTCAAGCCGCTTCTGCCGTCTGCGGATTCGATCAAGTACGTATTGCGCGATTCCAAAGGCCGGCTGCTCGCAGGCGACGCAGATCTGCCGCCGGTTGCAGTGAGTGGCGAGGGCTCTGAACTCCTGGCGTTGACTCAGCTTGATGGTCGCAGCGTGCGCACACTGACGACGCGGTTCGATACCGAGGGCGGCCCGATTACCTTGACGGTGGCAGATATCAGAAAAACCAGCGAGCCGGAAGCGCGGCTGGGATTGATGAGTACTTTGCTGTGGGACTTCGTGCAACTCGATATCACGCTGGTTCTGGTTTGGGTCGGTATCCAATTGGGATTGCGGCCCATTCGAAGGTTGCGCGATGAAATTGCCAGCCGCTCGCCGCTTGATCTGCGGCCCATCGTCGAGTCCTCGGTGCCGCGGGAGATTGCGCCCGTGGTGGTCACGCTCAACCGCTTGTTCGGAATGCTGCGCACATCGGTTCAGTCGCAGCAGCAATTCATCGCCGATACGGCCCATCAATTGCGCACACCGATCACCGGCATGCAGGCTCAACTCGGCCTGCTCGTGGCCGAGCCGGCGGCGCAACCGATCAAGGCGCGGCTGCTCACCCTGCAGGAAGGAGTCAAGCAACTTGCGCATTCGGCCAACCAGCTGCTGACATTGGCACGAGCCGATCCCTCCGTGAACATCAGCGCCAAGAATCAAGTAGTCGACTTGCAGTCCATCGTCAATGAGGTTGCCGCCAGATTCTTCGATCGCGCGTTGCAATCCAGCATCGATCTCGGGGTCGATGCAACGCCCATTTCGATCCGGGCCGATCCATCCCTGCTCGACGATCTGTTGAGCAATCTGGTCGACAATGCGCTCAAGTACACGCCGGCCGGCGGCAGCGTCACGGCCAGCGCGGGCGAGCGCAATGGCGGACCGTTTCTTGCGGTGGAGGATACCGGCGCGGGCATTCCCCAATCCGAGCGCCAACGCGTGCGCCAGCGGTTTTACCGAATGCCCAACTCACCGGGTCACGGCAGCGGCTTAGGACTGGCCATCGTCGATGAAATTGCCCGGCTGTACGATGCGTCCATGACCATCGAATCGGGGCCAAATGGAGCCGGCACGCGTGTCCTCATTCATTTTCCCGCGCGGATTGTGACCTAAATCACATTCCCGGCATTTCTGTCCTACGCGTCAGGTTCAAGCAAGCGTCCCAACTTACGATGCGGCCTTAAGACTTCATCGGTTTGGATAAAGTAACGGATGTAGGACAGAATCAAATAGCATTCGCCTTATGAAGCCACGTCACAGAAATACGAAATTTTCGCCCGCGGGGTTCACCCTGATTGAACTCCTCATGACGATCACTGTGGCCGCGATCCTGATGGCGATTGCGGTTCCCTCGTTCAGATACGTGACCACGGCCAACCGGGCGTCCAGCGAAATCAACGCCTTGCTCGGGGACATGCAAATGGCGCGCGGGGAGGCGATGAAGGAAGGTCAATTCGTCACGATCTGCGCGAGCATCGACGGGGCGACGTGCGCGGTCAGCACCTTCTGGAATACCGGCTGGATCGTGTTCTCAGGTGTCCCGCCGTACGCGGCGGGCGATCCGTATCTCAAAATCCAGCGCCCCTTCTCGAGCGCGGACACCTTGGTCTCGGATCACGGACTGACCGCAATTACGTTCAACCGCGAAGGCATTGCCTGGAATCTGGGCCAAGGCTTCACCTTTACATTGCAGGACTCGACCGCCAATCCCCAATTCACCCGCTGCCTATCGGGAACCCTGGTCGGTGCGCTGTCCACCCAAATCGGCGGCGCGCCCACTTTGGAGACGCCGGCAACATGCTGAGCAAATACTCTCAATCAGGCTTCACTCTGTTGGAAGTGATGGTGGCGCTCGTGGTTCTTTCCATAGGGCTGCTCGGCGTCGTGAAACTAGAGTCGGTGGCGTACTCGAGCACCAATGTCGCCAGCAAGCGTTCCCTCGCGGCACTCGAGGCCGCCAGTCTTGCCGCCGCCATGCACGTAAACCGTGGCTACTGGAACAGTCCGGATGTCTCGGGGGCCAACATCAGTGTGGCCAACGGCATTGCCTCGGTCACCGCGTCGGCGCCCCTCTTGGCAGCCGGCATCGCCGCAGCACCGGATTGCACGTCCATTGCGCTGCCGTGCGTGCCGGCCAACATGGCCGCCTACGATGTGGCGCAGTGGGCGACCGCGCTGCAGGCGGTACTGCTGAATCAGAATGCCCTCGCCACGATTTCATGCGGAACCTCAAACCCCGTGAGCTGCATGGTCAACATTCAGTGGAACGAGAACACGGTTGCCACCAACGCCCAAGAAACCGTCGCTCTTGCGGGTCCTAGTTATACCTTGTACGTGGAGCCATGAAGACCATGCCATCCGCCTCCGCTTATCGCACGCAGGACCCGCAGCGTGGTTTCACGCTGGTCGAGCTCATGGTTGCCGTCGTGGTCTCGATATTTCTGGCGGGCGGATTGATCATGATGGTGCAGAGCACGCGCAACGCCTTCGGCAATCAAAACCTGCTCGGGCAGTTGCAAGACAATGAACGCCTTGCAATGACGTTCCTGAGTTCTGTGGTCGAATCCACGGGATACTTTCCTGACCCCGTAAATAACACGGGCGCGTTGCTGATGCCGGCAAACCCCACCTTTGTTACGGCCGGTCAGGCTGTCTTCGGCACGTTCGCAGCCGCCGCGCCCGGAGATAGCATCAGCATCCGGTTTGCGGCGGCGGCCGGCGACAACAATTTGTTCAACTGTCTCGGACTCATCAACAGTGCGGCTGCCACCGATACATTCACCAATACTTTTTCCGTGAATGCGCAGAACCAATTGCAATGCACCGCGAGCAGCCAGCTCGGAACGTTTGCGCCCAGGACGGTTCCGCTCGTGACCGGCGTGCAGAATTTGACGATCCTTTACGGCGTCAAGCGAAGCCCGAATGACACGGGCAGCTGCACGGACACCTACCTCAATGCCAGCCAGATGCTGGTTACCGATTGGAGCAGTGTCTGTTCCATCAGCGTGGCCATCACCTTTACCAATCCGATCCCGCCGCAAAACCCGCCCACCATCACCATCCGGCGAGTCATCGCCACCATGGCCGCGGCAGGAGTGAACTCATGAGCTCGAAGAATTTCCCGCATCGTCAGCGCGGCGTCATCCTGGTCACCGCCATGCTGCTGCTCATCGTCGTCACGATCATGGCCTTGAGCATGTTCCGCGGCTATGGCGGCGAAGAACGCCTCGCGGGCAACACGCGCGACAAGGAGCGCGCGCTCGCCGCCGCAATCAGCGCACAGCAATACGCGGAATTTCAATTGGCAAGCGGTGCGGCGCCCCTGCCCGGCGCCTGCCCGGCGGGAATATTGCCCAATGGCATGCAAGTCTGTCTGCCGCCCGCGGCGCCCGCGCCGCTGCCTAACTTTGCCACGCTGCCCTGGGTCACGGGTGTCACCTATTCGGTGTTCACCAGCAACGCGATCAACGGTGTCATCAACACCATCAGCGCCACCGGAACTCCAGACCTTCCCGGTCAGTCCGCCTCCTACGTGCAAGCGCCGGTGTTCAATATCATCGACTTGGGTCCTAACAAGGGCACCCCCGCGGGCGAAGTCTACCAAGTCGATGCGCTCGGATTCGGCGGCACGAGCAATACGGTTGCCGTGGTCGAAAGCACCTTTGTGATTGGCTCTAATGCTCCAAGCAACTTGGGAAATCCATGAAACACCATTCCCTTTCCGTTTCGATGCTCATCGTTGCGGGCGCGCTCATCGCAGGCCTCGCCGGCACCGCCGGCACCGCCGGTGCCCAAACGACTTCGAGCGACGACTTTACCCAGAACGCCGACACGAACAGCTGGAAGACCTTCGACGGAGCCTGCCTCACGGCCGGCGACGGCACCGCCAGCAGCATTCCTGCCTGCGTCGGCTTGCCCTACTACGGCGGTCAAATCCAAATCGGCGGCCGTCGCGGCTATTTGGGAACTTTTAATGCGCCCTCGAGCGCCGCCGCCCAGACGCCCGATCAGCCGGGTCACGGCGCCTTGCGCTTCACCAACTGGTATGGGCAGGCGGGCAGCATCATCTCCAGCGGCACGCCGTTTCCAACCGGAACCGGATTGCAAGTTGTCTTCAAGACCGTGACCTATGACGGCGATCGCGGCGGCGCCGGCGGCGACGGCGCGGACGGCATGGCGTTCTTTCTCATGGATGGCAGCCTGCCTCCTTACGACACCGGCGCCTTCGGCGGCAGTCTCGGTTATACCTGCACCAACGAACTGGGCAACAACGATGGAACGCTGCGCGCGGATGGCACGGTGCGCGGCTTCGATGGTCTCGTGGGCGGATACATCGGCCTCGGCATCGATGAGTACGGCAACTTCCTGAATCCCGGCGACAACACGGCGACCGGTCCCGGCTACCAGCCGGGACGCATCGGCCTGCGCGGCAAGGGCAGCATTTCCTTCGGTTGGTTGAACAGCACTTACCCGGCCATGTATCCCATCTCTCTGCTCACGGCGCCGAGCCGTTACGGCGGCGGACCCGGCCCTGCGACCGCGGCCACCGATGCCGTGCACGACACCTGCAGAACCGGTCATCTCTGGGATTACAGCAATCTGGCCGCCCCGGTTGACACGGGTGTAGCGCCCTCCGGCGGCGTCTACGCACCCGTGGGCTCACCGGTCATTCTTAATAATATTCTGCCGGGCCAGAATATCGCGAATGAAGGGGCGACCATGCGCCATGCCGCCCAGCCCATCACCTACGCCTTGAAGATTACGCAGAACGGCATCTTGAGCTTGAACATCAGCTACAACGGCGGAAATTATCAGCCGGTAATCACCAAGCAGGACATCACCGCCGCCAATGGCCCGCTGCCGGCGAGTTTCAGATTCGGCTTCACAGGCTCGACCGGCGGCAGCCGGAACATTCACGAGATTCTGTGCTTTCAGGCCGCACCCTCGGATGTCGCAGGCACGTCGGTGGGCGTGAACGAACAAGAGGCCACCAAGATTGCCAGCGGCACGCAGGCCTACCTGGCTTTCTACTTCCCCGGTGACAATACCGGGCGATTGACGGCAAATAATTTGTTGTTCGACGGTACCAATATCACCATCGCCGCCACCGCAAACTGGGATGCGTCGTGCAACCTGACCGGCGTTGCCACCGGCCAGACCTGCGCCAGCACCGGCGGGGGAGCCTTGACTGCGCAAGGGCCGGGAAGCCGCACCATGCTGAGCTGGGACGGCGGCCAGGGCGTGGCCTTCCAATGGAACTCCGGTCCCGGCGGCAATATCAGCGGCGTTCAGCAGAATACACTCGATGCCGGCGATCCCGCCCCATTCAATGCAAATCGCCTTCTGTATTTGCGCGGCGATCGCAGCAATGAAATCAACACGCTGGGCGCCGGCTTGTTTCGCGCGCGCGATGGGGTGCTCGGCGACATCGTTGACTCGAGCCCGACCTGGGTAGGACCGCCGACCACCCACTACTCGGCGCTGTGGAAAGATCAGCTGATCGCCACCGACCCCACGCCGGAAAACACCGGATCGCAGAGCTTCCTGCAATACATCACCGCCACGCAAACACGGCTCAACGTGGTTTACACCGGTGCCAATGACGGCTTTTTGCACGGCTTCGAGAGCGGATCATTCGACGTCAACGGCGTCTACGTGAACAACGCGGCCACGCCCAATGACGGCAAGGAAGTCCTGGCCTACATGCCCGCGGCCGTGGTCAATACCATTCACAATGCAATCGACGGCACGCAGGATTTTTCAGGTCCGCAGTACTCGCACAATTTCTATGTGGATGCCACTCCGGATGTGGACGATGTGTTCTACCAGGGCGGCTGGCACACCTGGCTGGTGGGAGGCCTCGGTGCGGGCGGTGCGGCGATTTACGCGCTCGATGTCACGAATCCTAGTCCTACCAATTTCACCGAAAGCAATGCGAAGAACCTGGTGATGGGTGAATGGTCGTCGGCGACCATCGGCTGTCAAAACGACTCGACCGCCGCTGTACCATGCAAGGCGAACATGGGCAACACCTATGGCACGCCGATGGTTCGCCGTCTGCACGACGGCAACTGGGCGGTCATTTTCGGCAACGGCTTCGGCAGCAGCACGGGCGATGCGGGCATTTTCATCATGCTGCTGGATGCGAACGGCAATACGCAGCCTTCGAATACCTATTATCTGAGCACCAATCAGGTTGGTAGCAACGATGGCATCGCGTACGTCACTTCGGCGGATTTGGACGGCGATCACATCACCGATTACGTCTACGCCGGCGACCTGCTCGGCAACGTCTGGCGTTTCGACCTGACCAGCGCTGTCGAGACCAACTGGGCGGCCGCCAGCACGCCGCTATTCACCACACAGGGCGGGCAACCGATTACCACCAAGCTTCAGGTGATCAGCGTGCCGCAAGGCTCGGGACCTCCGCGCATCATGATCGATTTCGGCACGGGGCAAAAATTCCCGCCTACCAATCTCACGCCAACCACCTACCAGGGCGGTGTTCAATCTCTCTACGGTGTATGGGATTGGAACCTCGGTAACTGGAACAGCATGTCCGGCACCCAGTACCTGTCCCTGCCTTCGGGCACGACGGCGGCGCCTGCAGGTTCGCTGAACTCATCCAACCTGCAGACACAGACGCTGACGCCAATAATTGAAAGCGACGGCACCAACGGGCTCGACATAACCTCCAATGTGATTTGCTGGGCAGGGTCGGGTACTTGCGGCAGCGGCAATACCCAGTTTGGCTTTGCCACTGCCCTGCCGGGTGTCCAGGAGCAAGTCGTATTCAACCCCTTGGTTTACCAGAACGCGCTGATCGTCAATACCACGATCCCCGCGGTCAATTCGCCGTCCAGTTGCACGGTCCAAACTGACACGGGCGATACCATTGCCATCTCGCTGGCCACCGGCGGTTCGCTCGGCAACAATGTCACCGGAAGTTACTTCGTCACTTCGAGCGATCCGCAGTTGGCCGGAGTGCAGACCAACGGCACCGGTACGCCGTTCGCGGTTCTGGCGGGCGGCAAGACTTTTCTTATGACGCAGACTCTGGGCGACGCGGGCGGAGGCGGCGGCTTCATGTGCTCCGGCAAAGTCTGCTCAACCCCTGTTCAGGCCGCGACGCTCACATCCAAGCGTCTCACCTGGATCGAGCGCCGCTAAAGGACCTTGCATGACACACCGACTATCGTTTCATTCTTCGCGGCGCATCGGCGGCTTCACGCTGGTCGAATTGATGATCGCTTGCGTCGTGCTCGCGATCATCGTCGCTATCGCGATGCCTTCGTACCAGGCACAGGTTCGCAAGTCGCGGCGCGCCGATGCGCGCAACGCCGTTCTGGATCTCGCCGGGCGTGAAGAACGCTTTCTGAGCATTGCAAATTCATACAGCCAGACAGCGACGGACGTGGGATACGCGGCATTCCCCACGACCGTCAACAATGGCTACTATCAACTTACCGTGACGGTGCCGGACCCCAACCAGCCGGGCGTCACCCCCTCGTACATCATTACGGCCACCTACTTCGGCCCGCAGGTCACCGATACAGACTGCGCCCAGTTCACCGTGAATCAGCTCGGCCAGCAACAAGCGCTCAACTCGGCCGGCGCGGTGAATACTGCGACCTGTTGGGGAATATAGCCGTAGAAAAAGCCGCGCCCGCGAATCGCATCGCGTGCTTCGTTTCGCTGTGTCGCCTGCTGACGCGGCTCGCCTTTGCCCGGTTGAATCACCCGCCGCAACGATCCGTGAGCCAGTTCGCATTTCGTGCGTTTGTGACTTGCACGTCAGGTTCGAGCAAGACTCTGGCCCTAGTATGAAGGCCTATGAAATCTCCATTGCACGGCTTCACGCTGATCGAGCTGCTCGTCACCATCACGGTGGGCGGAATCTTAATCGGCATTGCGGTGCCGGCGTTCAACAATTTCGTGAAAGACGATCGCGACGCGAGCCAGGCCAATTCCTTGGTTTCGAGCTTTAATTATGCGCGCAGCGAAGCGGTCAAACGCGCTTCCTCGAATGGCATTACGGTTTGTCCTTCGCTGGACGGACTGCAATGTGATCCCGCCGCGACATCGTGGGTAGAGGGTTGGATCGTCGAATACATCGACCTGACGAATGCCGCCAACGACCAAGTGCTGCAAACCGTACCGGCACTGAACCCAGTCAATACAGTAACGCCGGTTATTGGCCCCGCCACCGGAATTACATTCCAGTCGAGCGGACTCACCAACGCACCCGCGCCGGGATTGATCATTCGCATATGCGACCCGCGCGGCGCCGCATTCGCCCGCCAAGTCGAAGTTCTTTCCACCGGACGCGTAGCGGCGTCACAAAAACCTGGTCAATCGGTGAACGGCGCGGCATTGGCGTGCCCCTGACCGCTATGCGAATTCTCAAACTCAATCGGCGAAACGCAGTCTCGCGTGCCAAAGGCTTCACGCTCGTCGAAGTATTGGTGTCGCTGGTAGTACTGTCCATCGGACTGCTCGGTATTGCCAAGCTGATGCTTTTATCTTCGCACTCGAATGACAGCGCCTATTTGCGCAGCCAAGCGACCGCATTGGCTTATGAAATGCTGGACAATATGCGCGCGAACCGGCAAGAGGCGCTGCCTCCCAATTCGAGCTACGACATCGCGGCCGCCACACCGGTAGTTTTTCCCTTTGCCGGCACCGCCTGCGCAACCACGGCCACGGCGTGCACAAGCGCCACTCAGGTTGCGCTGTACGATCTGTTTCAGTGGGGCATGCGGCTGAATGCGAACAGCGGGCTCGTGCCTGCGGGCGCCCTGCCAAATGGCCAGGGGTCCGTCGCGACGGCCACCGATCCTAACAACCGAACCACCGTCACCATCATCGTCAGCTGGAATGACTCGGTCGCCCAATCGACCCTGAATGCCGGTGCCGCCGCTACTCAAAGCATCACCCTGGAGACGGTCCTATGATTCGGGCGCGCGGATTCTCGCTGGTCGAACTGATGGTGGCCGTCACCCTGGCCATGATCGTCACCGCCGGAGTGATTTCTGTTTTCATCGGATCGCGCTCGGCCTTCGAAGCCACTTCCGGCACCGCTGCGCTGACGGATGGCGGGCGGTTCGCGCTCAGCTTCATTTCAAACGCGGTTCGAAGCGCCGGCTACATGTCCTGTACCACCGCGCCGAATATTCAGTCGACTCTGACCCCGGCGGGGACCGCGCTGGCGTTCACCTTCAACCAGGCGATCGGCGGTTTTGAGGCCGTCGGTACCGGCCCCGGCACCGGCTATGCACTGGCACCGGCGCCGGTTGCATCTGACGCCAGCACGGCAGATTGGCTGGCAAACCCGTCGGCGGCGATTGCGGGTCTGGACGCGGCGATTTCGTCTCTGCCAACGGGCGCCCCGGTTCAGAACAACGATGTATTGGTCGTCCGTTCAACCTTAAGAAATGCGCAATCGGTATACGTGTCCGCCATTGTCGATGGTGCTTCGTCGTTCACAGTCAACCAAGCAGGGTCCCTCACTGTCACCGCCGGCCCGCAACTTGCCGTGATTTCCGATTGCTCAAAAGGCGTGGTTTTCCAAATCAACGGTTTGGGGGCACCGACGCCAAATGTGGTGGTGACCCACAATGCTTCCGGCGGCGCGGGCGGCAACTCGACCGCATCATTCCCCTTGTCGTTTGCGCCGGGATCACAAGTAACACCGGTCGATACGGTGGTGTATTTCATCGCCCCGGGAGCCGATACGGATGGCGCGCTTTGGGTCTCCGATCTCAACGCCGGCACCGGATTTACCGCCACTGAATTGGTACCCGATATCGAGGCAATGCAGATTCTGTATGGCCTGGACACCTATAAAACCCAAAGCGTCGCGAATTACGTAACCGCCGACAAAGTCACCGATTTCAATGCCGTCATGAGCATCAAGGTCGCATTGCTGGCGGCGAGCGCTCCGGGATCGGCCAATCCGCCCACGGTCGCCAACACCTACAATTTGCTGGGTACCACGGTCACCGCCCCGATCGACAGGCGGTCGCGCCAGGTGTTTGAAGAAACCATCGCAGTGCGAAATGCACTGCCCTGAAGGTACCGACATGCGCAATTTTTCATTGAGTAACCGATCAAAGCAAAGCGGCGTCGTCTTGTTCGTCGCGCTGATTTTACTGCTGATCTTAAGTTTGCTCGGAGTAACCGCCGCACGGATGCAGACGGTCGAAGAAAGAATGGCGCGCAATGAAGACAATCGCCAGTTGGGTGCGCAATCGGCTGAAGCCGCGCTACGCAGCGCGGAGAACGGTTTGCTGACCGGCATTTATGTCAATTTTGCCGGCAACACCGACGGCCTGTACGCGCCGTTGCTGTCAAACGGCAGCCCCGTTACTCCGACGTCGCCTTGGAATTCCCCGACGTTTGCCTTGCCCTACGCCGGCCCACCTGCCGCGATACCTGCAGACGTACCGGCTCCCAAATTCGTGATCGAGAGTCTGCCCTCCGTTGCCGTGGCGGGCGACGACATCTCCGTGACATCGCTCAATCCCGCATCTCCGCCAGTGACTGTCTATCGAGTAACCGCCCAGGGCGTGGGCGCCGACAATACTTCAACCACCACGTTGCAAACGATCGTTCGATAGCCAAGCAAGACCTAAGGAATTATTTATGCAAAGGCTAGAAACCAAATCCACACAGCGCCGCATCACGGCCGCGCTCGCATCATGCGGCTTCGCGATGCTCACATGCTGGTCCTCCGGCGCAGTGGGTGCGGTGGCGCCCGCACCGACGCCGGTCGCGATTTCGCAGGTGCCATTGACGGTCACCATTCCGGCGCATCCGCAGATTCTTCTCGCGTTGGCGAATTCACAATCCATGGACGGCGATTTGAGCGGCGCGATCATGACCGGCTCCGGTTCAATTCCGCATCCATTGTTGTTTGCATCGTCATCGCCGGTGAACTTCACGATTCCCGCCGGCTTTACGCCGCCGGTGAATCCCGGCACGGCCGGTATTGCGCCCTACACCGTAAATTCCGGCGGGCTGCTGCTTGACAACTCCGCTAGCCGGCTGAACGTCGCGAAAGCAGGCCTGCTCGCGGTGTTGGACGCCTACATGGCCAGCGCCGATTTCGGGCTCATGCAATACGACACCGGTGGCCTGGGCGCATACACCACTTGGGTATACCAGATGAGTCAGCCGGGCGGGTTCACCTTTACGAACACCTTGCCCCCGACTCCGTGGCCGGCTGGAACCGAGTACGTTCCGAATCCTTGCTACAACGTGAATCCCGCGGGCGGCTTTCCGGTCTCGAACGATTGCGCTGTTCTCGACGCGTTTTATGCCAGTCAGAACATACAGTCGCAGCAATACATGGTGCTCGGTGCCAGCAGCGATGACCCCGCCATCAATGACGTGCTATACGCGGGCGGTGGAATCGATGCGGTTTGCATGGTGTACGGCGGCCCATTCCCGTCCACCCCGTTCCCCCCCACGGGCTATTCCTTGCATACCTATAACACCAACATCGGCGGTGTTATCGAGGGATATAGCAGCGAACAGAACGCTTGCGCGACCGAGACCGGGCCGACCAACGCGGGCTATGTACCCTTCTCGACGCAAGTCATGTACGAAGAGCGCGGCTTTGGTTTCTATACGTTTAGCGAGAATGGAGGCGACGGCCAGGTCCCTGTGGGAATGAGTTCCGCCGGCGCCACTCCCACGGCCGCCTCCGTAGCCGCCGCCATACACCCGTTCCTGCAGTATCTTGCCCCGGAAACGAATTCCACGGGGACACCGGAAATAAAAGCCTCGGCGACCCAATCGCCCATGGCCGGACTGATGGCGCAGGCGGCGCAGGTTTTCGCCGGCAACCCGCCGACGACCAATGGATGCGTAACGCAGCGATTCGTGGTGCTGGTGACCGACGGTTTACCGACCATGGATCTCAGCGGCAACAGCTGGCCACCTTTGGGTAGCACGGCGGCCAGCCCCAGCGGCTGGAATGTCATCGCCAATTTTAACCCGGATGGTTCATTCATCGTCCCAATCCACCCCGGCGCGCATGACGATCAGGCGCTCATCGATGTGATCAATCAGTTGACCGCTCTCAACAGCGGCACCAATCCGATCAAGACATACATCATCGGCGTCGGCGCCGGCGTCGACCCCAGCGTCAACATGGCCGCAAATCAGACATTGACGGCCATGGCTATCGCGGGAGGAACCGGCAACTATTTTGCGGCGACTTCACCAGGGCAAGTCACCAACGATTTACAAATCATCATCACCGCGATCCTGGCGCAGACTCAATCGACTGCTTCGGCAGCCGTGAATTCCACCGGTCTTAACGTCAACTCAAAAGTGTACCAGTCGCAGTTCGTCACCTCTGACACTCCGTACCAGGACTGGACGGGAAATCTGTTTCAGTATGGGATCAACCCGGCCACTGGAGACGTGGATATCACCTGCAGCCTAACGCCCTGTTGGTCGGCGCAGACTCAATTGGATGCCGTGCTCGCACCGCCGGTGCCGCCGGCAGCCGGGGGCGCGGGGCCGTCGAGCCGCATCATCGCGACATGGGATCCGGTTCAAAACCGCGCCATTCCGTTCGAATGGACACCGGGCACGCCATCTCCAGCAAATGGAATCGCCGCGAACACCACTCTGGGTACGCAACTTGAAACTTTCACTCCGGACACGAATGGATCGGACGTACTGCAATACCTGCGCGGATCGTATGCTCAGGCAATTGGGCCGCAAGCCACCACGCCGGTCGGACCGTTCCGAAATCGCTCGCACTACTTGGGCGATATTGTCGACAGTAATCCGGCCTATATTGGCCCATCGAACGAGGGCATTCAGTCAGCCTCTTATATCGCCTTCGCCGCAAGCACGGCGAACCGGCCGCCGCTTCTCTACATCGGCGCGGACGACGGTATGCTGCACGCATTCGATGCCAACACCGGAAACGAGAAATTCGCGTATGTGCCGCGGGGCAGCTACGCGAATCTGGTTAACCTCGTATCTCCATACTACAACGCGCAACACCGATTCTTCGTCAACGGCTCACCCCAGGGAGGCGATGTTCAATTCACCGACAACACCTGGCACAGCATACTGGTGGGGACAGAGGCGCAAGGCGGCAACAGCGTTTACGCCCTGGACATCACTGACCCCACGCAGTTCACAACAGAGGCTTCACTGGCAAACAAAGTGCTGTGGGACTTCACGGAGACCGATATGGGTCTGGGGTTCGCGAGCCCCGTCATTGCCCCAACCGCCGCGGGCTGGAAGGTCTTTATCGCCAACGGCTATAACAGCACCAACCAGAAGGCAGTCCTCTACGCGCTCGATCCCCAGACCGGTCCCGGCGCCCCGCCCGCCTTTGCGAATATGATCAAGATTGACCTGTGTGCGGCTGTGTCGCCCAGCCCGTGCGACCCGTCGTTGCCGAATGGTTTGTCCAGCCCCATTGCAGTCAATAGCAGCGGTGAAGTCGCGGGAGGCGCCAATCTCGTCTACGCCGGCGACCTGCAAGGCAATATGTGGCGCATCGACGTCTCGAACTCCAATCCAAACCAGTGGGCGGTGTCGGGGGTGTCGGTGCTATTTCAGGCGACTGACGGCGCAACTCCGCCGCACAGACAACCCATCACCACCAAGCCGGTTGCCACGCTCAATCCGGGTTTCCCGCAAACACTCGGCACCATGGTGCTGTTCGGCACGGGTCAGTTTCTCGGCGTGCCCGACATTTCAAATGCGAACGTGCAGTCGATTTACGGAATCTATGACCCGCCTTCCGGCTACACGACGCCGCCGACGCGCGGGGCGCCCGAAGTCATTCAGCAAACACTGAGTACGCAAATGCTTGGATCGGTGCAGGTTCGCGTGGCAAGCGCAAACCCGGTCAGTATTCCGACGAACCAGGGTTGGTACCTCGACCTGAGCCTAACCAGCGGCGAGAGAGTGATTAACGATCCTCGGCTGGAGACCGGAGGCGAGCTGGTGCTCACCACGTACGCCCCACAGCCGCCGACCACAGGCTCGTGCACGACCCTTGGCAGCTCCTATCTGATGGTTCTCAATTTTGCGACCGGGGGCAGCTTCACGACACCGCAGTTCGACATCAACGGTGATGGCTTGATCAATTCTTCGGATACGGTGGTACCCACCGGTTCGACGACCGGCGTAGCGGTTGCTCCGGTAGGCATGTCGCTCGGAAACGTATACGCCTCCGCGCCAACGATCCGCTCAGGATCATTTACGAATGGCACGGGGATCGCGCTGATTACCGAGTCGGCGGTGGGCGGAGCATCTGGCGCCGGTACGACACCGACCATTCAACCGGTAATATTGAAGGGCTCTTCAAAGTCTCGAACAGCGTGGTGGGAGATACGTCAATGAAACTAGGAAAACTGGCGAATACGGTCGGTGCGGTTGCTCTCGGCTTGTGCTTGCAGCCCACCAGCGGCTGGAGTACCCGAGTTATCGCTCCCCTCATTACGGGCACGGTAACGGCTGCGCCCTCCAGCGGGACCATCGAGGTCGATCACCACAGTTATCATGTCAGGGCCAATAGCGCCGCGGCGAAGGCGCTTAGCAGCTTCTACGTTGGCGAGACCGTCGACATGAGGGTGGACGGCCCCCCCGGCGGTGCTGTCGAGGTGATTTCCATCGTGCAGCATCAGGGCTCATGAGACCTGCCATGAACAAGAACGACGGCTTTAGCTTGATGGAATTGATGATCGCGGTGGCAATCGTGGCGATCCTCGCCGTGATTGCCGTTCCCTCCTATCAGCAGTATTTGAGGCGGGCAAACCGGACGGATGCCACCAAAACCATCACGTTGGACGCCCAAGCACTCGAGCGCTGCTATTCGCAAGCTTTCAGCTATGTCGGCTGCACGGGAGCTGCCGCGGGAACGCAAGCATCTCCGAACGGAAAATACAACGTTACGATTACAATCCCGGATCCGCTGGTAGCAGCACCGAGTTATTTTATAAGCGCGGTGCCTTTGTCACCGGATCAAATAGCCGACACGGCCTGTACGTCATTCACATTGAATACCGCGGGAGCGCAGGGAGCGACCGGGACCTCCAACGCGCAGACCTGTTGGGGCTCAACCTAAAGATTTCATTCGGCATGGGGTAAAAAAAAGCCGCGCACCAAGCGCGGCTATTTTATTTCCGTCAAACCAAGTCTATCGAGCGAACCCTATCGAGCGCTGTAGCCTCGTCCTTCGACACAGGCCACCATCGCGCGGTTGTAATCGGATCCATTCTGCGCGACTTGTCCGGCCTGATCCGTCGCCCACTTCTGGCATTCGGCGCGATCCGCCGCTTGCTGCTCGGCGCTCTGGCCATTCTTCGGGTACATGAAAATCTGGCCAGGTACCGGGCCGCCGGGACCGGGACCCGGAGGGGGAGCGGAATTCTGGTTGTAATTCTGGTTGTCCGCGCCGCTCGGTGGCGGCGCCCCTACGTCAGCAGAACCGGAACCGCTGGAATCAGCCACTGGAGGCGGATCGGTTGCGACGTAGCCATCATAGGTCGGGTTCCAGGTGTAATAGACGTCGTTGGCATAGTAGTAAGGAATGCCGCCATACCAGTACGTCGCGTATGCCAAGGGCAGAATGGGCAGGAACCAGGCGAATCCGGGACCGTAAAATGCACGCGGCCAAAATCCGCCACGCCAGAAACCGCCCCGCCAGGCGCTACCGCGCCAGCCGCCCCACGCGCCGCCACGGAAACCGGTCGAGTACCCATGGCCGCCGGCAAAACCCGTGTGCCCCGCAAAGCCTGCGCCATGCGCGTAGGAGCCGCCATGATAGGCCGTAGCGACATGGCCGCCGCCTGCGAAATGACCCGGTCCGGCAAAGTGCGCGCCGCCGCCCACATGTCCGGCCGCAGCGTGGCCGCCACCCACTGAGTGGCCTCCTGCGTGGCCGCCGCCACCACCCGCATGGCCTTGCGCCAATGCCGGTCCCGCGCCCGCCAGAACCAGTCCTAGCGCGCTAACGGCCAAAAGAACGCTCTTGCCCTTGATACTCATTTACCTCTCCTTAACCGAGCCGCGCGAACGCAAGCTCTTTAACACATACTCAATCAGACCCTATGTATGTAACGCGGTTCAAGGCATTTGGTGCACATAACGCCAGGTTAATTACGCAATGCCGCATTAAACATCACGTACGCCGTCCGGCCGGGTTCGGGCTCGAAAAACCGCGAATTTGCGTCATTCACGATCACAGAGCCTACATAAGCTCGATTTGTCAGATTATCAAGGCGCGCGAATTCGCTGAAACGCCAATGCGTGGTTTCCTGCTCAAATCCGGCGCGCCAATTGGCGACCCAGTAGCCTGCCGCGGCATCCGTATTGCGGTCGTCGGCGTAAATCTTCGACCGGCCGACGGTCTCCAATGTAGTTGAAAATCCCAGCGGCGCATAATGCCAGCTCACTCCAAGATAGAGGAAATTTCGCGCCACTGCCGGTAGGAAATTTCCTTCGTGGACGGGCAAATAATTGGGCGGCGGCGGTCCGGTTGGATTGGTCAGTGGATTGCAGGGCGCCGTGACGCAGGTGAAATACTGCTGCGCAACGAGAGCCCTGATGTAGGTGTATGCCAGCCGAGCGCTGAATCCGCCCGCCCATTTTGCATCCATCGCCAGCTCGAGTCCGCGCCGCTTCGTCTCGCCGATATTTTGATCCACCGTTCGGCCGTTTAAGTTCTGCAGCACCGCC